>Ga0066709_100001592_pt1 | contig 15271 bp, 11 predicted proteins | sample GraSoiAngelo_158_FD_79665 | JGI IMG/M metagenome (GOLD analysis project Ga0066709, IMG submission 79665) | Grasslands soil microbial communities from the Angelo Coastal Reserve, California, USA - 14_1009_16_30cm | ecosystem: Environmental > Terrestrial > Soil > Grasslands | place: USA...
CCGAGCATCGCTGCAATCCCAGTTGCCAAGCGCGGTGCGCGGCGTCGATCGCGGGGAGGCATGGGTACCCCGCAAGATGCTTGGTACGATCCTTGCTGACCATACTGGCTGAGTTGTTGCGGGCATGTGCCGACTTCTATCCCCCGGGATGAGCTCGCTTCAATCCGCGTGCCTACGTTGGGAATTGGCGAAGGGCATGGCCCCGTTCCGATGTCGCTCGCGGTACATGCGTTCGCGCTCATCGGCAAGCGCCAACGCGATGGATAGCAACCCATCAACAACCGCGCCGTGCGAACCCCACACTCGACACCACTCGCCGCAAAGCCTCTTACGGCTTGGCCCCGGGTCCCGTCCGTGCAGGCTCGGAACTGCACATGGAGATCGACCGGGTTCTGGCTGGGGCTGGTGTTAACGTCGCTGGCCGCGCTGTCATCCCATGCGTCCGCGCAATCGCTGCGAGAGGCTGTCGAGCAAGCGACGACGACGAATCCCGAAGTTCTGGTCACCACGAATCGCCGACTCGCGGCCGACCAAGGCCTGAAGCAGGCCAACGCAGGGTACTTGCCACGAGTGGACCTCACTGCGGGCGTCGGCCCGGAGAGGCTCAACTCGCTGGATTCGCGGGCCGCAGGTCTGAGCGATACGACTATCAATCGCCGCGATGCCGCGCTCACCTTGTCCCAGATGCTGTTCGACGGCTTCGCGGTCAAGAGCGAGGTGGCCCGCCAGCAGGCGCGCATCGACTCTGCAGCGTATGGAGTGGCGACCACGGCGGAGGACATTGCCCTCCGCGCAATTGGGGCTTATCTGGAAGTACTTCGCCGTCAGGAAACGGTTGCCGCCGCCATCGACAACCTGAATATCCACCAGCGCATTCACGAGCAGATCCGGATGCGCAGCGAAAGTGGCGTTGGCCGGCGAGCCGATTTCGACCAGGCCGAAGGACGACTCGCTTTTGCCAATGCGAACTTGAGAATGGAGCAGGGCAGCCTGAGGGATGCCCAGGTTGCCTATTTGCGCGTCGTAGGAACGTCGCCGCGCATGCTGCAAAAGCCCGCTTCGCCGGCCCACTCGCTCCCATCGAGCGAAAACCTCGCGCTGGAAACCGCATTGGCCAATCATCCGGCGATCAAGTCCGCCGAAGCGGACGTCGCCGGGACCGACGCTCAATTGAACTCTGCACGGGCGGCGCTCTCGCCCCGACTCGATCTGGAACTCGGCGCCAATTCAGGCCGCGACGCCGTCCACGGCCGCACCGATGACGTAACTCTCATGTTGCGGGTGAGATACAACCTCTCGCGCGGCGGTGCCGACCAGGCGCGGATCAACGAAGCGTACTTTCAGCTCGAAGAGGCTCGCGAGATTCTGGGCCGCACGCGGCGCCAGGTCGCGGAGAGCATATCGCTGGCCTTTAATGCGCACCTTACCTCGCGCGATCGCCTCGCTTCCCTGAAGCGATACGTCGAAGCAGCCGACGCGACTCGCGAAGCCTATGCCAAGCAGTTCAGCATTGGGCAACGAACGCTGCTCGACTTGCTGAACTCGGAGAACGAGTTCTTCAGCGCTCGGATCGAATATCTCGCCGGCGTCTATCTCGAGCTAGGCAGCATGTTTCGAGTTTTCGCCGGCATGGGACTGCTGCTCGATACGCTCGAAATTGCGCCGCCGGCGGAAGCCGCCGGCCCATCGCGCAAGGTCCAGCGTTGAGCTAGGCAGTTTGCACGGCGGTTCTTCCCCATCGTATCCTCGCGTCGATGCGCTTCACCGTCGCGACGTACAACATTCACAAGGGTTTCACGCACTTCACCCGCCGGATGGTCATCCACGAGGTGAGGGAGCGCCTGCACGGCTTGTCGGCCGACATCCTTTTTTTGCAGGAAGTCCTCGGCACACACGACCGGCACGCCTATCGCTATGTCGAGTGGCCGGGCAAGCCGCAGCACGAGTTCATTGCCGACGCGATGTGGCGCGAAGTCGCGTATGGCAAGAATGCCGTGTACCGCCACGGCCATCACGGCAACGCCGTCCTTTCGCGTTTTCCGATCGTCGGACAGGAGAACCAGGATATTTCGGCGCATATTTTCGAAAGCCGAGGACTCCTGCATTGCGAGCTCAAGCTCGAGCCACGCGCGCCCATCTTGCATTGCGTCAATGTCCATCTCGGGCTCACCGAGCGCGGCAGACAGTGGCAAATCCGCGCGCTCGTCGAGCGGATCAAGGACACGGTGCCAAAGAACGCGCCGCTCGTCATCGCCGGTGATTTCAACGATTGGCGTCGCCGCGGCGATCGTACATTGACCGAGGAGCTCGGCCTGTTCGAAGTGTTCGAGGAAGTGAAGGGTCGTCCCGCACGGACATTTCCCTCCGTTCTGCCGATGTTTCGCCTCGACCGTATATACGCGCGCGGGCTGCGTGCCGTCGACGCGCGCGTCCACTATGCGTTCCCCGGCAGGCGCATGTCCGACCATGCGGCGCTTGCGGCCACCCTCGAGCTGCGAACCCGGTAGATCATTCGCGCGCCACGATGAACCGCTTCATGCCCGGCAATGCGATCGGGCTGCTGCGCAACGGCGCGGAATATTTCCCCGCGCTGATCGCGGCGATCGATGCCGCAAAGGACGAGGTCTGGCTCGAGACGTACATCTTCGCCGACGATGTGGCCGGCCGCGCCGTCGCGCAAGCACTGGTCCACGCCGCCCAACGCGGCGTCATCGTCCGCGTGCTCGTCGACGGTTGGGGGGCCAAGCTGTACCTGACGCCTGCGCTGGAACGGTTCATCACCGAAGGCGGCGTGCAGCTGATGAAGTACCGCCCCGAAGTCGCGCCGTGGCAGTTTCGCTCCCATCGGATGCGGCGGCTGCACCGCAAGTTATGCCATGTCGACGGCGAGATCGCGTTTATCGGCGGCATCAACATCATCGACGACATGAATACACCCGGACACAAGCCGCCGCGCGTCGACTTTGCCGTGTCCGTGCGCGGGCCGCTGCTGGCGCCGATCGCGCAGACGATGCAGCGCGTCTGGGCGATCGTCGAATTTACGCAGTTGAAAAGCTCCGACGTGCCACTCTTTCCGGAAACGCTTCACGCACCACGCGCCGGCACGCAGACGGCAAAGTTTCTGATTCGCGACAACCTGCGTTACCGCAGCGACATCGAACGTGCTTATCTGGCGGCCATCCGCACCGCGCGCACCGAAATATTGGTCGCGACCGCGTATTTTTTTCCAGGCGCAGACTTTCGCCGTGCGCTCATCGCGGCGGCTGAACGCGGCGTGCGCGTCACGCTCCTTTTGCAGGCGCGCGTCGAATACAGGCTCCTCCATTACGCGTCGCGGGCGCTCTACGGCCAGCTGCTGGCGGCCGGCATTTCGATCCAGGAGTACCACCAGTCGTTTCTGCACGCCAAGGTCGCCGTCATCGACGACAAATGGGCGACCGTCGGGTCATCCAACATCGACCCCTATTCGTTTCTGATGGCACGCGAAGCAAATGTCTTTGTCCGCGATCCGACGTTCGCCGACCGACTGCGGCTCGAGCTGTTGACGATGATCGAAACAGGGGCGCGGCCGGTACCGCCGCAGCGCTGGGCCGAACGTTCGCGGCTTACCAAGGCCGCAAGCTGGATTGCCTACGGCATCGTCCGCATCGCGATGGGCATGCTGCGCTACGGCGGCGATGAATGGTGGCGCGGTCGCGATGCCGCACGAAAATGAAGCGAACGTTGGACGACTGTTAGACTTGTGTTGATGCGACGCTCGTCATCCCTACCGCTTCCCGCTGACGCCGGCGTCCCGCGCACCGCGCGCGGCGATTGGCATGCGATCGCGACGCTCATTCCCTATCTCTGGGAGTACAAGGGACGCGTCTTGGCGGCGCTCACTTGCCTGATCGCCGCAAAGGTGGCCAACGTCGGCGTGCCGGTGTTGATGAAAGAGATCGTCGACAGCCTCGACGCCCGCACCGCGATACTGGCCGTTCCGTTGGTGCTGCTCGTGGCCTACGGGTTGCTGCGGTTGTCCACGACGGCGTTCACCGAGCTCCGCGAATTCCTGTTCGCCAAAGTCACGCAGCGCGCCGTGCGCAAGATCGGGCTGCAGGTGTTTCGCCACTTGCATGCGCTCTCGATGCGTTTCCATCTTGCGCGGCAAACGGGCGGTCTGACGCGCGACGTGGAACGCGGTCAGCGCGGCATTTCCACGCTCGTCAGCTTCGCGCTCTTTTCGATCCTGCCGACATTGGTCGAAATCACGCTCGTGTCCGCCATCCTGATCGCCCGGTACGACTGGACGTTCATGGCGATCGCCGCGGGCGCGCTTGCCGTGTATATCGCCTTCACGATCGCGATCACCGAATGGCGGACGCATTTCCGGCGCGAGATGAACGAGCTCGACTCGAAGGCGAACACCCGCGCGATCGACAGCCTGCTCAACTACGAAACCGTCAAGTATTTCGGCAACGAGGAGTGGGAGGCGCAGCGTTACGACCAGAGCCTGCAACGTTGGGAAAAGGCGGCGGTGAAAAGCCAGACGTCGCTCTCCGCGCTCAACATCGGGCAAAGCGCAATCATCGCCATCGCGGTCACGCTCATCATGTGGCGCGCGACCGCCGGCGTCGTCGCCGGCAACATGACGATCGGCGACCTCGTGTTGGTGAACGGCTTCATGCTGCAGCTTTATGTGCCGCTCAACTTCCTCGGCGTCATCTATCGCGAGATCAAGCAGGCGATGGCCGACATGGAGCGCCTGTTCAATCTGATCAGCGAGCACGCGGAGATCACCGATAGTCCCGGCGCGATGCCGCTCGTCGTGCGCGGCGCCGAGGTGCGCTTCGAGCACGTCGATTTTTTCTACGAACCCGCGCGGCAGATCCTGTTCGATGTTTCGTTCACGATTCCCGCCGGACACAATATCGCCATCGTCGGGCCGTCCGGATCGGGCAAGTCGACGCTCGGCCGGCTGCTGTACCGGTTCTACGACGTCGCGGGAGGCCGCATCCTAATCGATGGGCAGAACCTGCGCGATGTCCAGCAGCGCAGCTTGCGCGCCGCGATCGGGATCGTGCCGCAGGACACGGTGCTCTTCAACGACACGATCGAATACAACATTGCGTATGGCCGTCCCGGCGCGACAAAGGATGAAATCATCGCCGCCGCGAAGCTCGCGCAGATCAACGACTTCATCGCATCTCTTCCCCTCGGCTATCAAACGCAGGTCGGCGAGCGGGGCCTCAAGCTGTCGGGCGGCGAAAAGCAGCGCGTCGCGATCGCGCGCGCCATTCTCAAGCAACCGGCGATCCTCATCTTCGACGAAGCGACGTCGGCCCTCGACTCGAAATCGGAGAAGGCGATCCAGGCAGAGCTGAAGCAGATCGCGCGCAATCGTACGACGTTGACCATCGCTCACCGCCTGTCGACGATCGTCGATTCGGACGTGATCCTCGTGCTCGAACGCGGCCGCATCGTCGAGCGCGGCACGCATGTTGCTCTACTTGGGAGCGGCGGTGTTTATGCCCGGATGTGGCGACTGCAGCAAGATGAGGAGCGAACGGTGGCCGAAGCTTCACCGCTAGCCACCGAGATGATGGGCCTCGAGCTGGCCCACGCATTGCGTACATCCGCCGCACCGGAGGCCGAAGCCGAAGCCGTGCTGCGGTCGTCAACGTAAGTGCTTGATTATGCGTTTTGAGTGACGATTGCCTGCTGATATGCGATAAGGCCGGCTGAAAAAAGTTCCGAACCCGTCTGATGAATCGGCTGCTACTCGTTGTTTTCGCGTGCGGACTTTCCGCGCAGGCGTTGTGCTCTTCACTTGACCCCGATCCCGCCAAGCTGCGGCTCATGTCGGCGAACGCGCTCGTGTTCGATGCTGCCGCCCAGCGTCCCGTTTATGCCAAAGCGGCCGATGAGGTTACCCCGATTGCCTCGCTGACCAAGCTGATGACGGCCATGGTCATGCTGGATGCGGCCCAACCCGATGACGAGCTGATCGCGATCCAGAACGAGGACTTCGATTTCCTGAAAGGCAGCCGCTCTCGGCTGCGGATGGGCACGATGTTGCCGCGCCGTGAGCTTCTGCGTTTGGCGCTCATGTCATCCGAGAACCGCGCGGCGTCGGCGCTCGCCCGCCACTATCCCGGCGGAACGCCGATGTTCGTCGCCGCAATGAACGCCAAGGCCGCCGCGCTGCAAATGACGCGCACGCATTACGCCGATCCGACCGGTTTGTCGGCAGACAACGTTTCAACGGCGAACGACCTCGCACGGCTCGTGCAGGCGGCCGCGACTTACCCGCTGATCCGTGAGTTCTCCACGACGCCCGCCCATTTCGTTGAGCTGCAACCGACGGGCCGATGGCTAACGTTCAATAACTCGAATGCGCTCGTCAAGAGCCAAGCGTGGGACATCCAGCTGCAGAAGACGGGCTACATCCGCGAGGCCGGCCGGTGCCTCGTAATGCTGACGACCATTGCCACGCGGCCATTCGTCATCGTGCTGCTCGATTCAAATGGAAAGTACACGCGGCTCGGCGACGCGCAGCGCGTCAAGCACTGGCTCGAAACCGGCGAAGCGATGGCCCCCATTTCCAGCGGAGGGCTGCAGCGCTATCACGGCTCATTTCCGCCGCGCCAACGGCAGACAGTACGAATCACGTTTTCGCCGCATGCCGCGCAGGGCGGCGTCTACGCGGTCAAGCTGACGCAGGCCAAGCGCCCGACGAAGCCCTCAAAGCATCGCGTCTGACATTGGCACCCGCAAGGCGCCTATCGTGGCGATTGCGAAAGCGTCTGACGTCGTTTTTTCCTTCCGTCGATGAACTATTTTCAAGCCGGCATCCTGGCGCCGCTCCCACTCGCAGCGCGTCATCTGTTCTTTTCGATCGCCGAGGGCGACGCCCACGGCATTCGCGCGTCGCTCGACGCATTGCGCGGTCTCGCCGATGGTGACGCCACCGTCGTCGGCCTCGGTCAATCGCTGACACTCGCACTCGGCGCTCAGATCCAGCAGCTCCGTGTCTTTCCAGGTTCGTCGACGCCCGACGCCGACGTGCCATCGACGCCGGCTGCGTTATGGTGTTGGCTCCGCGGCGATGATCGCGGTGAGATCCTGCACCGGTCGATGGTCATCGAGCGCGCCATTCGTCCGTATCTCGAGCTTGCGCAAGCGATTGACGCGTTTCGCTACAAGACGGGCCTCGATCTCACCGGTTACGAAGACGGCACGGAAAATCCGCGCGATGCCGCTGCGGTCAATGCCGCGATTTTGCAGAACGCCGGTGCCGGTCTCGACGGATCAAGCTTCGTTGCGATCCAGCAATGGGTGCATGCATTCGATCGCTTCGAAGCAATGGCGCCGCACGATCAGGACCTCGCGATCGGCCGCCGGCGCAGCGACAATGAAGAGATTGACGACGCGCCGCCGTATGCGCACGTCAAGCGAACGGCGCAGGAGAGTTTCGAGCCCGAGGCGTTCTTGTTCCGCCGCTCGATGCCGTGGAACGACGAACGGCGCGCGGGATTGGTGTTCGTTGCGTTCGGCAAATCGTTCGATGCGTTCGAGGCGCAGCTTCGCAGAATGACAGGTGCGGAAGACGGCATCGTCGACGCGTTGTTCCGCTTCTCGCGGCCGGTCACTGGCGCGTATTTCTGGTGTCCGCCATGGCGTGACGGCCGCCTTGACCTGCGAGCACTGGGTTCATGAAGTCAGTGCAGGATTTCTCACTCCAATGCTATCGGCCCGGAATCCGGCAGCAGGTGGAAGTGGCGGTCGCACTGTAGGTCGCCACGGCGCTGAGATTGCGGAACACGCAACCGGTCGCGTTCGTCTCCACGAGGTACCCGCTGGGGACGTTCGCAGTGCCCGAGCAGCTACCGCCGGTGCGCGTATAGCCGGACGCGCAGTTCGGGAACGCCACGGTGAAGTCCGCGCTCGCCGGGATCAGTGTGCCGGCGCTGCTGATCGGCGTGCACTGCAATGCCGTTGCTATCGGCGCCGCAAAGTAACCCACGACGTCCATCGCCAGTTGCGCGCCGCCGCCGCGCACCTGCACGCCGATTTGATTGTTCGCCAGATTGATCTTCGCCGTAGTCGACACCGTGTTGAAAGCGACGTTCCCGACGTAGATTTGCGTCGCGGTGCTGCCGAACGTGGAGCCTTGCGGCAAGATCTCGATGTCGCCCGATGCGGCGCTGCTCACGGGGATGCCGAATACTTGTAGCTGCACTGCCGAGGGATTGAGGCCGGCGGGCAGTTGCGCCAGACAGACGCCGTTGCCGCCTTGCACCGCGTAGTTGCGAACCTCGTTACTACTGAACGGCCCGCCTCCCTGGTAGACCGCCGCAAACGTCCCTCGGGTTTCCACCAGCCGACACGGCGTTACCGGCGTGTAGACAACGTCATCCCCTGGGTCACCCAAGGCCTTGAAGATGGTTCCCGCCTTGCCGATTGTTGCTTCCTGAGCCGCCAGGCTGCCGGCAATCACCTGGCGCAATCCGTTGAGCGTTCCGGCGAGGCTTGCGGCGAGCAAATGATCGGCGCGCATGCCCTCGAGCAGGGTGCGCAACTGATTGGCATCAATACCCGCGTCTGACTTGGCGAATGCCTCGCTCCAGTCGGCGACAATGCGATCGACGACCGTGGCCCGGTTCTGATCGATCGACAGCAGCGCGTTGGGCACGGTTCGCGACTCCGCGGGCACTTGCGCTGCCGCGTTCGATAGCCCCAATGCACCGGCGCACGCCGCCGCGACAAGGGGACGCGTGATACGCCGCAGATCTGCCAAGCTGAACATGTCGAGCTCCCGCGAAATTACGGACCGTTTTGAGTGATGAGGAATAACCGATCGGCGACCACGATTGAAGTGGCCCGTGCCGTCCCGGCATTGGCGCTGATCTGCAACTGGACCGTCGTCGTCCCGCCAGTAGGAATGATGCTGTTCACGTTGACCCACGGCTGGAACGACGTTGCCGTGACCGGACAACCATTGGGCGTCGTCACCGTGATGTTTGCTATCCCACCGGCAGCTGCAGTATTCGAAAGATCGAGCGGCGACAGCGAGTACGTGCACGACGACAGCGGAAGGTAGTTGACGTTGATCGTGTACGTCTTGGTGGTCACGCCATCTTGCGCGGTTACGACGACGGTAATGACGTTGCTGCCGGTACTCAAGGTGATCGGTCCGGAGGGGCTGCCGCTCGCGACCGCAACGCCATTCACCCTCACCGTCGCTGTCGCATTCGCCATCGTTGGCGTCACGGTCATGGTGTTGTTGTTGCTGACCACATTGGCCGAGTAGCTCAGTGTGCCGCTGGCAAATGTCGGCGACAGCGTGCCCGCCGACAACGCAAGGTTTGCGAGATTCGCGTTGGAACTGCAGGCCGCGGTCGCGAACGTCGCATCGCCGCCGTTCGTCGTGCCGGCGGTGTTCGCTCCAACCGCGCGGAAGTGATAAGTCGCGTTGCAATTCAAGCCGGTGACGGCCGCCGACACGGCCACGCCCGAGGCGCTCGGCGCCAGCGGGCTCTGCGCGGCGGTCGCCGTGCTGCCGTAACTCGCCGTCGGCCCATACTGGAACGTGACCGTCGTGATCGCGCCGTCGCTGCTCACCGTGCCGTTGAGTGTCGCGCCGGCGGCGGTGATGCCGCTTGCTGCGCCGGTCGTCACCGTTGGCGCCGAAGCCGCCGTGCATCCCGGGAACTTGAACGCGCCGATGCGCGTCTGCCAGTTGCCGCTCGAGCCGTTGGCTTGACTGCTGTAGTACTCGTTCGTGTACCAGAACGTGCAGTCGTCGGCGGGATCGACGCTCATCGCCGTGTAGTCGCCCCAGCGATCGCAGGGCGAGCCGCCGCAGTTGTTCGTCTGCGAGCCCGCGCCCGCGACAAGCTGCGTCTCCGTCTGCGGCAACATGTTCAGTGCATCGCTCGCGAGTCGCCCGGAATACGCAATGCTTGGAAAATTCGGCACCGATCCGCTCGATGTGCTGTAACCGAGCGCCATGTTGCCTTCCGCGTCGACGGCGAGGCTGCCCATCCAGCGATGGAGCGTGCTGTCCGGAACGTAGATCTGTTGCTGCACCGGCGCGGTCGCGATAACTTGGCCGGTGACGTTGAGCTGCGCCCATTGCGGTCTGACTGTTCGGGACGGCGGCGAGCCCTGCACGTTATGAACCACCCACACCGACTCAGCTGCGCCGACCTTGCGATACTGGACTTTCTGCATCAATCGATCGCCGAGGTTGTCGAGCTTGTTGCTTGTGTTGGGCTGCGCGATGTTGGGGCTCGCTGACGGTATGGCGTAGCTCGCCTGACTCACATTGGTGGCGGCGCTCAACGTACCGCCGGCCCCGCAGTTGGCGCCCGGCGTGAATTTCCTGACCTCGAAGGCGAAGGTCGTCTGCGATTCGGAAACGAAGTAATTCGGCGCTCCCGCGGGTACCGCCAATGCCGCTTTACCGCTCAGGTTGGCGGGGATCATCGTAAACGGGTCGGTCGTATTGTTGATGAAACCGAGAGACCACGTGAGTGATGCGCCGCTGTACATATCGGCGCGGCTGAACGACGCGAATAGCGATCCGACGAACGCGGAGGTATTTGCGTTGAACCCGTTCGCCGCCATGTAGAGACAGTCGGTCCAGATGCCGAACTTACCGTAGTCGTTGAACGTGCCGGCCGGCGGCTTCCCCGCGCCACCCGGATCCATCTGCAACGCGTAGAAATACCAGCCGCCCGCAACCGGATCGTTCGTCTGCGATACGGCGATGCATTGATAAAACGGCGCGACAGGGTCGGGACCGCTGAACGCGAATGCGAAGTGGGTCAAGATCCAGCGATCCGCCAGCGCGTCGTAAATAACGATCGGATCGCCCTGGGAATTACCGTTGCAGGGCGACGTCCCGATGCCGGACCAGAGCTGGTCCTCGGTGAACGCGGCGAGCAGCGTGCCAGTCTTGTTGTAGATCGCGTACGCGTCGTTGACCGCTTGGATGTAGTGGTTCGGGCCGACGTCGCCGTTGGGATCGGGCGGCCAGCCGGCGCCGCATGTTCCGCCCACGCAGCTATCGGTGAAGCTCAAGCCGGCGAAGTTTTGCGTGGCCGAGGGCATCGGAGCGAGCGGACCAGCGGGCTGCGGGGCCTCGGGCGTCGGCCCCTCGGCGGAGGGACTTTGGCCGGGCCCGGCGGTTGCAACAGGGGACGATAGGGTTTCGCCTGCAGACGACCGGGCGGCGTGGTCGGTAAATTGCGCAAGTCGCCGTCGAACTTGATCGGCGCAACGCGCGAACCTGCGTACGTAATGCCTTCAACTGCAGAAGGCTCGGGTGTGCGTGCGCGCCGATCATGAATGCGCAAAGTGCCGCGCAAGTAATCATGTGAGGGGATTTCATCGACTGCGTGGTCAAGACGTCGCGCGCCGGTGCTGCTCCAACAATTCCTTCGCATGCGCGCGCGTCTTGACGGTAATTTCGGTTCCCGACAGCATGCGTGCCAACTCGTCGACGCGCTCCGAAGATTTCAACCGATCGAGGGTTGTCGCAACCGTGGCGCCATTGCCGATCTTCGCAACGCGAAAGTGATGGTCGGCGTGCGCCGCGACTTGCGCGAGATGCGTGACACAGAGCACCTGACGGCGGGTACCCAGCGCCTGCAACTCGCGTCCGACCGTGGCTGCCACGGCGCCGCCGATGCCGGTGTCGACCTCGTCGAAAATCAACGTCGGCACTTGGCCGACTTCGCTTGTCACGACCTGGATCGCCAAGGCAATTCGCGATAGCTCGCCGCCCGACGCCACACGCGTCAGCGGACCGAGCATTTGCTTCGGATGACTCGCCACGCGGAGCTCGACATGTTCGAGCCCATAGCTCGCCGGCGATGCTTCAGGTATGAGCACGACCTCGAGCCGTCCACCGGCCATCGCGAGATCCTGCATCGCTTCGGTGACGCGATGCGCGAGCTCGTTCGCTGCAAAGCGGCGTTTGGCTGAGAGCGGTTGCGCCACCGCGCGATAGCGCTCCTCGGCGTCGGCGACGCGCCGCGCGAGCATTGCTTCGTCCGCGGCCTCGGCGAGCATCAGTAAACGCGCGTCGGTCTCAGCGAGCAAGGCCGGCAGCGCTTCGGGTCGCGCGCGATGCTTGCGCGCCGTATCGTGGATCGCGGCGAGACGCGCTTCGACGCGTTGCAACTCTGCTGGATCGACCTCGAGACGCCGGCGATAGTCGCGGAGCGCGCGCGCCGCCTCCTTCAACTGAATCGCTGCGGGCTCGACAAGGGCAATGATCTCGCGTAGTGCTGGATCGAGCGCCGAGTTGGTTTCCAGCCGGTGCATCAGTTGCGAAAGTCGCACCGCCAGCGCGTCGTCGCCGTCGATCAATGCTTCCGAGCAATGCGCTGCCGTCTCGAGCAGGCTCGCGGCGTTGGCGAGCCGCGATTGCGCCGCCGATAACTCGCCCCATTCCGATTCGGTCATGCCGAGCGCCGAAAGCTCACCGCGCCGCGCCTCGAGAAACTCGCGCTCGGACACCGATGCCTTCGCGGCACTGGCTGCGGCTTCATGCTTTTCGACCGCGGCACGCCAGACGCGCCAGCTTTCACCGACTTCGCGCGTCAACGTCGTGAAGCCGCCGAATGCGTCGAGCAGCGTTCGCTGCGCATCGGCCGAAGCGAGCGCTTGATGCGCGTCTTGCCCATGCAGATCGATCAGTCGCTCCCCGAGCTCGGCCAGCTGCGCAAGGGTTGCCGGTCGGCCATTGATCCACGCGCGGCTTCGTCCCTGCGCGTCGATCACGCGCCGGAGCAGCACGTCGTCGTCGGACGCGAGCTCCTGTTCCGAAAGCCAAGCGGCGGCGGCAGCCGCGTCACCCACATCGAATTCGGCGGCGAATTCGGCGCGTTCGGCGCCGGGACGCAATTGCCGCGATTCGAAGCGGTCACCGAGCAGCAAGCCCAACGCGTCGAGAAGAATCGATTTTCCGGCCCCCGTTTCGCCGGTCAGCACCGAAAAGCCGTCGTCGAATTCGACGTCGAGCGCTTCGACCACAACGAAATTGCGGATCGAGAGCAGGCGCAGCATAAATTAGGGTCAGACTCCACTTTCTGGCAATTCAACGCGGTGAGAAAGTGGAGTCTGACCCTAATTTGTTCCCAGAAAGTCGAGTCTGACCCTACTTTATTCCGCGAATCCGCTCCGGCGTTTCGCTCCAGTGCAATTTCTCGCGCAACATCGCGAAATAGTCGTGGTCGTGCGGATGCAGGAACCGCGCGCGATGGTCGGCGCGGCGCAGTGCAACGCGATCGCCTTCCGTCAAGCCGAAGTGCGCCTGTCCGTCGCAGTGCACCGATGCGTCCCTGCCGTGGCTGATTGCGATGGCGATAAGCGAGTTGTCGGGAACGGCGATCGGCCGATGCGTCAGCGCGTGCGGTGCGACCGGCACGAGCGCAAATGCCGGAACTTGCGGCGCGACGATGGGGCCGCCGGCAGAAAGCGCGTACGCCGTCGAGCCCGTAGGCGTCGTCACGATGACGCCATCAGCGCGCATCGAATAGACGAAGCGGCCGTCGATCTCGACCGAGCATTCGATCATCGTGCCGAGCGCGCCGCGGTTGACGACGACATCGTTTAGCGCCAGCGCGTGCTCACGTGATCCATCGGCGCGCTCGACGGTGGCGGCAATCAACGTGCGGCGCTCCTCGACGTAACGGCCATCGAGCATCGCACCGAGCGCCGTCTCCATCCGTGCGAGAGGGATGTCGGTCAGAAAACCGAGGCGGCCCTGATTGACGCCGATCAGCGGAACATCGTGCGGCGCGAGCTGACGCGCAAACGACAGCATCGTTCCGTCACCGCCGAGCACGATCGCAAGATCCGCGGCGGCGCCAAGGGCGACAGCGTCCACCGCGGGCAATTCGGGTTGCATCGCCAACACAGCCGTCTCGGACTCGAGCGCCACCGCGTGCCCGCGCTCTGCCAGAAATCGCGCGAGTCTGACGAGCGGTTCCGCGAGCGCCGGACTGCCGGGACGCCCGACCAAAACGATCCTGGGGAAACGCGCGGGGAGGGGCGCCGACATGGGCGCGATTAAACCATAGGCCGATGCGCCGCTCCGTTGGCCGTTCGGCTGAATTCGCGATCAAATTGCGTTGTCGTACGACTGCCACGGTAAGATAACCATCACGCTTGAATGACGACCATGCTGGACGCCCGTGCCCAACACTTGCTGAAGACTCTGATCGAGCGCTACATCGCCGAGGGTCAGCCGGTGGGCTCGCGCGTGCTTTCCCGGCATTCGGGGCTCGAGCTCTCCCCCGCGACCATCCGCAATGTGATGGCCGATCTGGAAGAGATGGGTCTGATCGCCAGCCCGCACACATCCGCCGGCCGGATGCCCACGCCGCGGGGTTATCGGTTTTTCGTCGACACGCTGATGGTGGTGAAGCCGCTCGAGCAAGGCGAGATCGAGCGGCTCGAAGGCGAGCTCGACGGCGATCGCCCGCAGCAGCTCGTCAACGCAGCGGCGTCGTTGCTGTCGCAGCTCACCCAATTTGCGGGTGTCGTCATGACGCCGCGGCGACGGGCAGCGGCGTTCCGCCATCTCGAGTTCCTCCGGTTGTCCGAGCACCGTGTGCTGCTGATCGTCGTGACGCCGGAGGGCGATGTCCAGAACCGCATTTTGCACACCGATCGGCCGTACACGTCGGCGCAGTTGATCGAGGCGACCAATTTTTTCAACCAGAATTTTGCCGGGCACTCGTTCGTATCTATCCGCGACCGTCTCGCGGCCGAATTGTCGGCGCTGCGCGAAGACATCGCGCGTCTGATGCAGGTTGCGATCGAGGTCGGCGAAGGCGCGCTCTCGGAAGGCGATTCGCTTGTCGTCACCGGCGAGCGCAATCTGCTCAACGCCGAAGATCTTGCATCGAATATGGACCGGCTGCGGCAGTTGTTCGATCTCTTCGAGCAGAAGACCTCCCTCCTGCATCTTCTCGACGAGTCGCAGAAAGCGCAGGGCGTGCAAATCTATATCGGCGGCGAATCGGGCCTTGTGCCGCTCGGCGAATGCAGCGTCGTGACGGCGCCCTACGAGGTCGGCGGGCAGCTGATGGGGACGCTGGGCGTCATCGGTCCTACGCGGATGGCCTACGAGCGCGTGATACCGATCGTCGACGTGACAGCGAAGCTCTTGTCCAACGCACTGTCGCGCGAGCGGGTCGACGATTGACCCCGATGTCAAAAGCCCTGCAATGAGCGACGCAGGGCCGTCCCAAGGCGCGAATTACTCCCCCTC
>Ga0066709_100001593_pt1 | contig 15271 bp, 20 predicted proteins | sample GraSoiAngelo_158_FD_79665 | JGI IMG/M metagenome (GOLD analysis project Ga0066709, IMG submission 79665) | Grasslands soil microbial communities from the Angelo Coastal Reserve, California, USA - 14_1009_16_30cm | ecosystem: Environmental > Terrestrial > Soil > Grasslands | place: USA...
CGGGACGCCGCTTCCCAGGCGAGCAGCCGCATGCCGTCGATCTCGATTGCCATGTCGGCGAGCATGAAGGCGATCGCCTGCTTCTGCGCGATCGCCTGGCCGAATGCCCGCCGGTCCTTGGCGTAGTCGCGGGCATGGTCGAAGGCCGCACGCGAGACGCCGACCGCGAGAATTGCGCTTGCCAGGCGACCGGCATCGATGAGCCTCTGGACGCCGGCCCCGTCGGCACCCAGGCGGCTCGACGCGGGCACCCGCACGTCCTCGAGCCGCAGCGGGTAGGTGTCGAGCGCCTTGATGCCCATGTTCTTCTCGCGCTCCCCGATCGTGAGACCCGGGGCCGTCACCTCGACGATGAAGGCCGCCAGGCCATCCGGAGCGTTCGCATATACCAGGATGGCCTCGGCGTGGCGCGCCAGCGGCACGAGGCACTTCTCGCCGGCGATGACCCAGTCGCCGCCCTGACGCGCGGCGCGGGTCGCGAGTGCCGTCGAGTCGAAGTCCCAGCGCGGCTCGGTGAACGCCGCCGTCGCCGCCGTGAACCCCGCGCCGGTGAAGCGAGGCAGCCAGCGCGCGCGCTGTTCGTCGGTGCCGGCGACGACGAGCGGGACCGTGAGCAGCCTCGGCGCCAGCAGGTGCAGGGCGAGCGCCAGGTCGCCGTAGGCGAGCTCCTCGAGCAGGATGGCGCCGGTGACCGCCGAGCGCGGGTCGCCGTAGCCACCCTGCGCCTCCGGAATCGTGCTCTGCACGATCCCCAGCTCCCAGCCCCGGGTGACGACGTCGTCCGGCACGCGGTTGGCTTCGTCCGCCTCGCGCGCGTGCGGGCGCAGGATCTCGCGCGCAAAGTCCGCCATGGTCGTGCGGATGAGCTCCTGTTCATCCGTCGGCTTGAAGCTCACCATGTTCTCGTGCCTCCTCCGCTGGCCTTGCGTGCCTCGGCGCCACGCGGCGCCAGCCAAGCGGCCAGCTGTTCCACGAGCGTGTCGAGGATCGCGCGCAGGTCGACCTGCTCCCGATCCTGGTAGTGCTGGATCTCGGCGCCCATGATGCCACCGGCGATCGCCGCCGCCGCCGCTTCCGCGCTGACGTCGTGGCGCAGCGCGCCGCGCTGCTGTCCCCGCCGTACGACGTCGGCGAGGAACACCCGCATGCGCCGGAGGATGTTGCGGAACTCGACGGAGAGGGCCGGATTCGTGTCGAGCGCCTCCACCATCAGCGTGATGATGAAGCGGCGGTGGTTCGAGACGGTGGCGTGGAAGAAGCAGACGTCGACGACGCGACGGAGCGCCGCCATCGCATCCAGCTCCGGCGTCACCTCCGCCAGGACCTGCCGCTCGAACTCGCCGACGTGGTCCTTGACCGCCTCGAAGAGCAGCTGCTCCTTGTCGCGGAAGTGGTAGTAGACGGCGCCCTTGGTGACCCCCGCATCGCGCGCGATGCGGTCGATCGTGGTGCCCTGGTAGCCGAGACGTGCGAAGCAATCGACCGCCGCGCGCAGCAGAGGCTTGCGCGAAGGCTCACGCCCATCTCTTCGGCTGCGGCGTGGCGCCGCGCACATACTGAACGTTCAGTATCTTCGATGACGCGTGTAGTCAAGTAGATGTGGATCGCCGGAATGGACAAGTGCTCGTTCGCTACCGCGTCTCACATATAGGCGCCGCCGTCGACGCGCAGCACCTTGCCGGTGATCCAGGCGGCGTCGTCCGACGCCAGGAACACCGCCGCGCGCCCGATCTCGCTCGGCTCACCCGCTCGGCCGAGCGGGATCGTCTGCAGGACGGCTTCGCCGTGATAGCGGAGGAGCCGCTCTCCCATCTCCGAGCGCACCACCCCCGGCGCGATGCAGTTGACGCGCACCCCGGCGGCGGCCACCTCCTTGGCGAGTACCTTCATGAGTGCGTTCACGCCTGCCTTGGCCACGTGGTAGGGCGCGCCACCGGCCCCGGCGAGGTCGGCGCCGATCGAGGAGACGAAGAGGAAGACGCCGCGCCGCGCGACGACGTGAGGGACCGCGGCGCGGGCCGTCCAGAAGGCGCCGTCCAGATCGGTGGCCAGCACCCGCCGCCATTCCGCCGGATCGACCGAGACGACGGGCGCCAGGCGCGAGGCGACCCCCGAGTTGGCGACCACGACGTCGAGACCGCCCAGGAACGCCACCGCTTCGGCCACCATCGCTTCGACGGCGTCGCGATCCGAGACGTCCGCCTGCAGCACGACCGCCCGCCGCCCCAAGGCTCGCACTTCACCGGCGGTCTGCTCCGCGGCGTCGCGGTCGCGGCGGAAATTGATGGCGACGTCGGCGCCCTCGCGCGCGAACTCGAGCGTGATCGCGCGGCCGATACCACGTCCGCCGCCGGTGACGAGCGCCGTCTTGCCCTCGAGCTTGCCCAGGGCGCCCTCTTTTCGACGTCGGACCGGCAGCCCTGGCTAGTAGGCGGCCACGTCCTCGCCGGCGTCCGCCAGTACGGTCATCACGTCGTCGCGCACCTCGGCGAATCCACCCGCGATCCGAATCCGTTGCACGGCGCCACCGGTCTCGCGGTAGGACAGCTCGCCCGGCTCGAGCGTGGTCACCAGCGCGGCGTGGTCCGGGAGTACGCCGATCTCGCCATACGCCCCGGGGGCGGTGACCTCGAGCACGTCCTCGTCGACGAGCTGACGCTCTCGGGTGTACACGCGCAGCCGCATATTCACGCTGCCATCTTGCGGGCTTTTTCGATGGCGTCGTCGATCGTGCCGACCATGTAGAACGCCTGCTCGGGAAGGTCGTCGTGCTTGCCTTCGACGATCTCGCGGAAGCCCCGGATGGTCTCCGCGAGCACGACGTAGACGCCCTTGTAACCGGTGAACTGCTCGGCCACATGGAAGGGTTGGGAGAGGAAGCGCTGTATCTTCCGCGCGCGCGCGACGATCAGCTTGTCGTCCTCCGAGAGCTCGTCCATGCCGAGGATCGCGATGATGTCCTGCAGGTCCTTGTAACGCTGGAGAATGGCCTGGACCTGGCGCGCCACCGCGTAGTGCTCCTCGCCCACGACGGCGGGGTCGAGGATGCGCGAGGTGGAGTCGAGAGGATCGACCGCCGGATAGATGCCGAGCTCGGCGATCTGCCGCGAGAGCACGGTGGTCGCGTCGAGGTGCGCGAAGGTCGTCGCCGGCGCCGGGTCGGTCAGGTCGTCGGCGGGGACGTAGATCGCCTGCACCGAGGTGATGGAGCCCTTCTTCGTCGTCGTGATGCGCTCCTGGAGCTCGCCGATGTCCGTCCCGAGCGTCGGCTGATAGCCAACCGCGGAGGGCATGCGTCCGAGGAGGGCCGAGACCTCCGAGTTGGCCTGCACGAAGCGGAAGATGTTGTCGATGAAGAGAAGGACGTCCTTGCCCTCCTCGTCGCGGAAGTACTCGGCGGCGGTCAGCGCCGTCAGGCCCACACGGGCGCGCGCCCCCGGAGGCTCGTTCATCTGCCCGTAGACGAGCGCCGTGCGCGAGATGACGGAGTTGCCGTCGGAGAGCTTCGACTCCTGCATCTCGAGGTAGAGGTCGTTGCCCTCGCGCGTGCGCTCGCCCACGCCGCCGAACACGGCCACGCCCCCGTGCTGCTTGGCGACGTTGTTGATGAGCTCCTGGATGATGACCGTCTTGCCGACTCCCGCGCCCCCGAACAGACCGATCTTGCCGCCCCGCTGGTAGGGAGCCAGCAGGTCGACGACCTTGATGCCCGTCTCGAAGGCCTGGACCTGGGTCTCCTGGTCGGTGAAGGCCGGCGGATCGCGATGGATCGGGTAGCGCTTGGCCGCCACGATCGGCCCGCGCTCGTCGACCGGCTCGCCGATGACGTTCATGATGCGCCCGAGCGTCGCCTCGCCGACCGGCACGCTGATCACGTCGCCCGTGTCGCGCACCTCCTGAGCGCGCACCAGCCCCTCCGTGCTGTCCATGGCGATGGTGCGGACGGTCTTCTCGCCGAGGTGCAGCGCCACCTCGACGACGAGGTTCCAGGGCTGATCGTTGATGGCCGGGTTGGTGAGCTGGAGGGCGTTGTAGATCGGCGGCAGATTCCCGTCGGCGAACTCGACGTCGACGGCCGGGCCGATCACCTGCGTCACGCGTCCGATGCTTGGCATGGCTATCCTTTGAGCGCCTCGGCGCCGCCGATGACCTCCATCAGCTCCTTCGTGATGGTCGCCTGGCGGGCGCGGTTCATGGAGAGGGTGAGGGTGTCGATCATGTCGGCGGCGTTGGTGGTGGCGTTGTCCATGGCCGTCATCCGGGCGGCGTGCTCGCTGGCGATCGCCTCGAGGAGCGCCTGGGTGACGAGCGCCTCGAGGTAGCGCGGCAGCAAACGCGCCAGCAGCTCGGGGCGCGGCGGCTCGAAGATGTAGTCGGCCGGCGGACGGTCCACGGTGGGCGGGGCGACCGGCAGCAGCGGCACGACGCTCGGGGTCTGGGAGATCGCCGAGCGGAAGCGGTTGTAGACCAGGAAGACCGCATCGGTCTCCTGCCGCTCGAAGCGTCTGGCGAGCTCACTCACCAGGGTGGCTGCCATGGTGGCTGGCGGCGTCGTCAGGATGCCGAGCTGGTGCGCAACGATGGCCATCCCGCGCCGGCGGTAGTATTCGAGGCCCTTGCGGCCGACCAGCACGAACGCCAGCTCCTGCGCGGTCCGTTCGCGGAGCCAGCCGCCGACGTGCCGGAAAAGGGTGGCGTTGTAGCCGCCGCAGAGGCCCCGGTCGCTGCTCATCACCAGGAGGTCGATGCGACGCTCTTCACGGCGGGCGAGGAGCGGATGGCTGTCGGGCTCGACTCCGGCCGCCACGGCCGCGAACATCTCGGCGAGCTTAGCGGCATAGGGACGCGCCCGTTCCGCGGCTTCCTGCGCGCGGCGGAGCTTCGCTGCCGCGACCATCTTCATCGCCTTCGTGATCTGCTGCGTCGAGCGTACCGTCGCGATCCGCTTGCGGAGGGCCTTTAGGCTCGGCATCGTCGGCCGCGCTCTATGGCTTGAAGAGCTTCGCGAAATCGGCGAGCGCCGCGTCGAGCGCCGCCTTCACGTCGTCGGTGAGCTCGCGCTTGTTGGCCAGGAGCTTCAGCGCCTCGGGGTGCTTCACCTCGAGGAAGGCGTAGAGCTCCTGCTCGTAGCGCTGGATGGCCGCCACGGGCCGCGAATCGAGGTAGCCGCTGGTGGCGGCGTAGATGATGGCGATCTGCTTGTCGACCGGAAGCGGCGCGAACTGTCCCTGCTTCATCACCTCGACCAGCCGCTCGCCGCGATCGAGCTGCCGCCGCGTCGCCGCGTCGAGGTCGGAGCCGAACTGGGCGAAGGCCGCCATCTCCCGGTACTGCGCGAGCTCGAGACGGAGCGGACCCGCCACCTTCTTCATGGCCTTCACCTGCGCCGCGCCGCCGACCCGCGACACCGAGATGCCGACGTTCACCGCCGGGCGGACGCCGGAATAGAACAGGTCCGACTCGAGGAAGATCTGCCCGTCGGTGATCGAGATGACGTTGGTCGGGATGTAGGCCGACACGTCGCCGGCCTGGGTCTCGATCATCGGGAGCGCGGTGAGCGATCCGCCGCCACGCGCCTGGCTCATCTTGGCCGCGCGCTCGAGCAGGCGCGAGTGGATGTAGAAGACGTCGCCCGGGTACGCCTCGCGCCCGGGCGGGCGGCGCAGCAGCAGCGAGAGCTGCCGGTAGGCGACCGCGTGCTTCGAGAGGTCGTCGTAGATCACCAGCGCATGGCGGCCGGTGTCGCGGAAGTACTCGCCCATGCTGCACCCGCTGTAGGGTGCGATGAACTGCATCGGGGCCGGGTCCGAGGCCGAGGCCACCACGACCGTGGTGTAGTCCATCGCGCCGAAGCGCGTGAGCTTGTCGACCACCTGGGCGACGGTCGAGAGCTTCTGTCCGATCGCGACGTAGAAGCAGTGCACGTCACCGCCCCGCTGGTTGATGATGGTGTCGAGCGCGACGGTCGTCTTCCCGGTCTGGCGGTCGCCGATGATCAGCTCGCGCTGACCCCGTCCGATCGGGATCATCGCGTCGATCGCCTTCAGGCCCGTCTGCAACGGCTCCTTGACGGGCTGGCGTGCCACGATGCCGGGCGCCTTGAGCTCGATGCGTCGCGTCTCTGCTGCCTTGATCGGCCCCTTGCCGTCGATGGCGTCCCCGAGGGCGTTGACCACCCGCCCGAGGAGACCCTCGCCGACCGGCACCTCGGCGATGCGGCCGGTGCGCTTGACCTCGTCGCCCTCCTTGATTGCCTGCTGCTCCCCCATGATGGCCGCCCCGACGTTGTCTTCCTCGAGGTTCAACACGATGCCGTAGATGCCGTGGGGGAACTCGATCAGCTCGCCCGCTGCGACCCGCTCGAGGCCGTAGATGCGGGCGATGCCGTCGCCGGCCGAGAGCACGAAGCCGGTCTCCCGGACCTCGAGCTGCTTCTCGTACTCCTTGATCTGATCGCGGATGACGTCGCTGATTTCCGCCGCGCGGATCTGCATCGATCTGTTCCCCCCCGGGTCGCTAGGCGCGACCCTCGGCCATTTGCTTGCTCAAGCGGAGGAGCTGCGCCTTGAGGCTTCCGTCGTACACCGTGCCGTCGAGATCGAGCACCACGCCCCCCAGGAGCTCGGGATCCACCTCGGTCGTCGCGAGCACCTCGCGGCGCCCGCTCAGGCGGCGGACCAGGTCGACGAGTTCGTTCTTCTCGGCCGCGCTGAGCGGGGTTGCCGAGCGGATGAGAACGCGTGCCCGGCCGAGGGTCGCGTCGACCAGCTCCTCGTAGACGCCGGCGATGTCGGGCACGAGGTCGAGACGATCCCGCTCGGCGAGCAGGCAGAGGAGGTTGCCGACGCCCGCCGAGAGGCCGAGTGCGACCGCGACGCGGCGCGCGATGCGGACGCGAGCGCTGGCATCGACGGCGGGGCTTCGAAGGACGAGCCTCAGGCGCGGCTCCTCGAGCACGCCGGTGACGCGCCCGAGCTCTTCCGCAGTCGAGGCGAGCGACTCGCGCGTCAGCGAGTACAGGGCGCGGGCATACCGCTTGGCGAGGCGCCGCCCGCTCACTACACGGCCCTCGCCGACTCGATGAAGTCGCGTACCATGCGCGCCTGGTCGCGCGGCGTCAGGGTCTGGCGGAGCAGGGCGGTCGCCTGCCGGACGGCCTCCTCGATGAGCTCGTTTCGAAGCGCCTTGCGAGCGACGACGAACTCCTGCTCCGCGAGCACGCGAGCATCGGCACGGATACGCTCGGCCGCGTCCCGACCGCGAGCCACCAGGTGCTCGCGTTCCCGCGCTGCGGCAGCCAGCAGGTCCGCCCGCAAGCGCTCGCGGAGGGCGGGCAGGTCAGCGAGGTCGCGCGCGATCGCCGCCCGCAGCGCCTCGGCCTTCTGGCGCGCGCGAGCGCCGGCGGCGAGAGCCTCGATCAGTCGCTCGCCGCGCGTACGAAAGTAGTCGTGGATCGGGGCACGAAGGAAGTGGACGAGAAGGGCGACGAAGAGCAGGAAGTTGAGGACCGCCCAGAGCATCACGCCGGTCGCGCGAGGACCTTCTCCGTCACCATGCGGGCAAGCTTTGCTGCCTCATCCCTCAGGCCGCGCCGAGCCTGTGCGACCTCCTCGGCCACCCGTGCCTGGACCTCGGCGAGCGTGCGCTGGGCCTCCGCGCTGGCCTCGGCGATCAGACGCTTCTGCTCCGCCTCTGCGCCACGGATGATCTCCTGAAGCGCTCGCTGCGCCTCAGTCCGCGTCTGATCGAGAGCCGCGGCATGCTCCGCACCCAGTCTTTCGGCCTCGGCCTCGATCGTACGCGCTTCCCTGATTGCGCCTTCCGAACGGGCCTTGCGCTCCCGCACGATCCGGAGCGCAGGTCGAAACCAGAGGCGGCTCACGAGGAGCCAGAACGCGACGAAGATCGCGATCTGAATCAAGAAGGTGTAGTCGGGCGGTATCTTGAGCATGTACTACCGGCCGGTGGGGACGAGCGGAGAAGGTGCGGCTACTTGGCGACTTCGGAGTGCACCTTGTGCGGTGCCCCGTCGCCCGGGCGGTCGTCCTTCGGGAAGAGCGCGATCTTGCGATCCTTCTCCGTCCGCAATGCATCGGGACCGCCCATCGCGCACTGGCCCTCGAACACTACTCCTTCGTGGATGACGAGGCTCGGGGTTGCAATGTTGCCGAAGAGCCTCCCAGGAGCTCGTATCTCGAGGCGCTTCTGAGCCGTGACGTCGCCCGTGACCCGTCCGTGGATCACGATGGAGCTACCCGTGATCTGCGCGTTCACGACAGCGCTCTCACCGACGATGAGCGTGTCCTGCGCCGAGATCTCGCCCTCCACATGCCCCTCGATGCGCACCGTCCCGTCGAACTGCAGCTTGCCGGTGACCCGGCAGCCCTTGCCGAGGAATGCGCTCGTACCGCCCGCCTCTCCGGGCTGAACTCTCTCCCGCTCGAGCATCTCCGCCTCCCCGGATACCGGACCGTTTGCGGGGACGCCGGGCTCAGAGGAAAGCCCTCGGGGCCGGTCGATCCGCTCCCGCTCCTTGCCGAATAGCGCCATAGAAGTCACTCCGAGGTACCCCGAGCGCACGCCCCCATGGCCCGTGGTTGGCTTGCCGTGGAAGGCTCGCTTCTAGCACCGCGCGGCGGACGGTGTCAAAGCATAGCGGCCGGACTGATGGCTGCCGCGCGCAAGCGATCGACCAGCCGGTCGAGCTCCCCATCGGAGTAGAACTCGATCTCGATCGAGCCACCGCGCCCGCGCCGCGTGATACGCACCCGGGTGCCGAGGCCACGAGTCAGCTCCTCTGCCAGGGCCCGCTGGTGGACGTCAGGCGCCGGGGATCCCGACTGGGGGCTGCGCAGCCGAGGCCGGCGAGCGGCGGCCCGGCTCTCCGCTTCGCGCTTCGACACCCCGGCCACGGCGATCTCGCGCGCAAACGTGACCTGCTCGGCGGGATCGACCGAGAGGACCGCCCGGGCATGCCCCGCGGAAAGCTCGCGGTTCTCGACCTGGGCCTTGACGGATTCGGGCAGGGCGAGAAGCCGGAGCGCATTGGCGATCGCGGGACGGCTCTTACCCACCCGCGAAGCGATCTCTTCCTGCGTGAGCCCGAACTCGTCGATCAGCCGACGGTAGGCCTCCGCCTCCTCCAGCGGGCTCAGGTCCTCGCGCTGCAGGTTCTCGATGAGGGCAAGCTCGAACCGCCTTTCGGGGCTTGCCTCGCGAAGCACCACGGGCACCCGATCGAGCCCGACGCGCTGGGCAGCGCGCAGCCGCCGCTCGCCCGCGATGAGCTCGTAGCGGTCGCCGACCGCTTGCACGACGAGCGGCTGCAGGAGGCCGTACCGCCGGATCGAGTCGGCCAGCGCCGCGAGAGTCTCCTCGTCGAAGTGACGGCGGGGCTGGTCGGGATTGGCCACGATGTCGTCCACCGGGACCAGACGCTCTCCGGTGGGCGGGGACGCCGGCGGCGTGGCCGGGAACAGGGCCTCAAGGCCCTTGCCCAACGCCTTCCGCATGCGCACCCTCCGTTCGTCTATCTAACTGTCCCTCAAGCTCGCGCGCGAGCGCGCGGTACGCGGAGGCTCCCCGCGAGCTGGGGTCGTAGAGCAGCACCGGAAGCCCATGGCTCGGGCTCTCCGACAGCCGGACGTTGCGCGGGATGACCGTGCGGAACACCTGGTCGCCGAAGTGGGCCCGCACCTCCTCCTGCACCTGCCGCGCGAGGCTGTTGCGGCCGTCGTACATCGTCAGGACGAGCCCCTCGAGAGCGAGCCCCGGGTGCAGCGTGTCCCTGACGCGGCCGACGGTGTCGAGGAGCGCCGTCAAGCCCTCGAGCGCGTAGTACTCGCACTGGAGAGGGATCAGGACCGTGTCCGCAGTGCGGAGCGCGTTCACGGTGAGGAGGTTGAGAGACGGCGGACAATCTATCAGCATGATCTCGTAGCGGCCCCGCACGGTCGCCAGTCCCTCGTGCAAGCGATGCTCGCGGGATGAGGCGCCGACGAGCTCGATCTCGGCGCCGACCAGGTCTCGCGTCGCCGCCAGCACGTGCAAACGGTCGATGGCGGTCGGCCGGATCACCTCGCTCGCCGGCCGGCCTTCGACGAGCACCTCGTAGACCGTCCCCTCGGCGGTCCCGCGCGAGCCCACGCCAGTGCTTGCACTCGCCTGCGGATCGAGGTCGACGAGCAGGGTCGAACGCCCGTCGAGCGCCAGCGCCGCAGCCAAGTTGACGGCCGTGGTCGTCTTTCCGACGCCGCCCTTCTGGTTGGCGACCGCGATGACCCGGCCCATCCCCCAACTCCACCCCAGCAACGACCGCACGCTCTAGCACATGGCCGCGAAGAAAAGAAGCCGACGCCGTTCCCCGTCGGGAAGGTGATAGTCACACTCGCCTGCCGGTCTCAGTCTGACCTCCCCGGCCAGGTGAACGATCGCCGGTGCGAGCACCCGAGGAGTCTGCATGGAGATAACGGCGCCGCCCGGAGCGACGAGCCGCGCGGCCAGCCGGAGATACGTCTCGAGACGAACCGCACGCCCGATGACGATCGCCGCCCCCCCGACGATCTCCGGGTCGGTCACGGCTTCCGCCCGCTCCTCGATCACGCGGGCGTGCGGCAGCGCAATCGTCCGGATCGCCTCGCTGAGAAAGCTGGCTCGGCGTCGCCGTGACTCGATCAGTCGCAGCTCGAGATCCGGTCGCGCACAGCCGACCACGAGGCCGGGAAAGCCGGCTCCGCTCCCTACGTCGACCACCAGACCGGTCCCTGGCAGGTGCGGCGCCACCGCCAGGGAGTCAATGACGTGCTTGCGAAGGAGGGCCTCCGGCTCGCGATCGCCCGTCAGACGCGCCCGGCGGTTCCAGAGAGACAGGAGCTCGAGGAATCGATCAAGCCGCGCTATCGCCTCGGGCCGAAGTTCGACGCCAAACCTCGCGGCGCTCTCCACCAGCAGCCGCGCCCCGGCAGGGGTCATGCGCAGCCCGGCATTCCGGGCAGTGGCGCCGCCGAGGTTGGGCGCCAGCCCCCGGGCCCACTCAGGTGTCCAGAGTTCGGGGCGAGGGGATGCAGGCCCTTCAACGCTCCGGCGGCCGGCTACCGCCCGGCGACGGGATCAGCAGGACCCTGCGGTAGTGGCCGGTCCCCTGGCTTCGTGTGGCGACGCCCGAGTCGTCCTGGAGCGTGAGATGCACGATGCGTCGATCGCGTGGGCTCATCGGATTCACGCTCACCACACGACCGGTCACCTTCGCCTTCTCAGCGAGGCGGCGGGCCAGCTGTTCGAGGGCTTCCTGCCGGCGCTCTCGGTAGCGCTCGACGTCGACGACGATGCGCCCGCCACGCTCGCCGTCACGCCCGACCACGCGGTTGACGAGGTATTCGAGCGCGTCGAGCGTCTGGCCGCGCCGGCCGATCACGAGCCCGCTCTCCTCGCCGGTCACAGCAAGCAGGATCGACCCCGGCTCGGCGCCCTCATGCACGGTGACCGTGCACGCGACACCGAAGAGGCCGAGGACCTCCTCGACAAGCGCCCGGGCCCGCCCCGCTGCGCCGGAAATGTCCGCCGCTTCGGTTGCGGCCGGAGATGCTTCCCGGGAAACATCCGCCGAGAGGGCACTCACACGCGGCCGCAGCGTTGCCCGAACGCGCGCCTTGCGCCCGCCGAAGCCCCAGACCCCGCGGGCCGCATCGGTCAGTATCTCGATCTCGACCCGGTCTCGCTCCACCTGGAGCGTGCCGAGCGCCTTCGCGATAGCCTCGTCTATGCTGTCGCCCTCGCACTCGATCGATCTCATGGGCTGCGCTCCTCAGGTTGCCGACCGCAGGTTCCAGTACTGCTGGCCAATGGTGAGGAGGTTGTTGACCAGCCAGTACAGCACGAGCCCGGCCGGGAAGTTGATGAACATGTAGGTGAACAGGAGCGGCATGAACATCATCATGCGTTGCTGCGCAGGATCCCCCTGCTGCGGCGTGAGCCATTGCTGGATGAACATGCTGGCGCCCATCACCAGCGTCAGAACCGGTACCCCTCCCCCGATCAACGGCCAGCTGGCCGGGATGCCCGCGATCATCAGACGATCCGGCGCCGAGAGATCGTTGATCCACAGAGCGAACGGCGCATGGCGGAGCTCGATGGCGTGCGAGAGCGCGTTGTACAGCCCAACGAAGATCGGGAGCTGGAGCAGCATCGGCAGGCAGCCCGAGAGCGGGTTCACGCGGTGTCGGCGGTAGAGCTCCATCATCTCCTTCTGCAGCGTCACCTGATCGTCCTTGTAACGCTCCCGGAGCTTGACCATCTGGGGCTGTATTTTCTGCATTTCCCGCATGTTACGGAACGTGCTCTGGGTGAGCGGGGTGGTCGCGAGCTTGACCAGCGCCGTGAGCACGATGATCGCGACGCCGTAATTACCGGTGACCGTGTGGAGGAGACGCAGGGCGGAGAGCAGCGGAATCGCAATGAACCAGAACCATCCGAAGTCGAGCGCCCGGTCGAGGTCGCGCCCGGCCCGCGCGAGGATGCTGCGATCCTTCGGGCCGACGAAGATGGCAAATGCCGCCCGACCATCCTCGACCGGTACGTCCAGACGCACGACGGGAACCTCTCCAATAGCCGTCATGACGGCCTGTCCGACTCCGTCAGCCGGCATCACCACGCTCATGAAGTACGGGGCCGCGAAACCTGCCCAGAGAGACTCGGGGAGCGTGGCCGGCTGTTTCTCGACGTCGGCGAACGACTTCTCCACCAGTCGATGCGCGCTCAGGGCGACGGCCGTTTCCCGTCCAGGTGTCCGTCCGCCGCCCGCGCTTTCGGGAGGCAGGGGCGTGAGCGCGACCCCGAGGGTCTTCGGGGCACCCTCTCCTGATGCGCTCGCGCTCAGCTCGAAGACGTATTCATCTCCGGCGAAGGCGTAACGCTTCTCCACGTGCAGACCGTTCGGCGAGTCGGCGACGAAGGCGAGCACACCACGCTCTTCACCGTGGACGATCAGTGCCGATCGATCGGGGCGAAAGGTGAACCCTGCATCGCTGAGCGCGGGCGCCAGCTGGAGCGTGAGAGGCAGGATCGGGCCTGGCTGGACGAGGTCGAGCGGCGGGCTGTCAGGCTGCACGTTCCGCCGATACTGCTTCAGCTCGAGGTTGAGAAGCCGAGCGCCGAGCGTCGAGATCGTTGCGCGGAGCACGTCGGTCTCGACCGTCACCACCTGAGCCTCTTCGCTCGGAGGAGCTCCGAGCTCCATGGGCGGCGTCGACGGCGGGGAGGTCGCCGGTGGTGTTTCCTGGGAAACGGGACCTCGTCGCGGTGCCGGCCGGTACTTGCGCAGAACCAGCTCCTGGTAGAGGACCAGCACCACCAGCGACAGCGCGAAGGCCAGCAGGAGACGTCGCTGGTCCATCAAGCCTCGAATCGGAGCCGCGGCGCGGGGACGGGGTGATGGCCGCCGGCGTTCCACGGATGGCAGCGCAGCACCCGGCGCGCTGCGAGCAGGCTACCGCCGAGGGCGCCGTGGCGCTCGATCGCCTCCCGAGCGAAGGCCGAGCAGCTAGGCGTAAACCGGCAGGTCGGCACCAGCGCAGGCCGCAGCAGGAGCTGGTAGGCGCGGAGCAGAACGATCAGCAGGCGTCCGATCGGGTCCGCGCGATCGTCAGCGGTCCGGAACGATCTCCAGGACGCGCTCGAGCTCGGTGGCCGCTTGGGCATATGTCAGGGCGCTCGCTCCGGGCTTGGCGATCACGAGGACGTCGCTCGCCGGCACCAGGTCGGTCCGCCGGTTACGGAACACCTCGCGAACGAGACGCTTCACTTGATTCCGGACTACGGCGTTCCCAATCCGCGCACTCACCGTGACACCGAGCCGGGACGCCGCGGCGGCCGACGGTTGGCGGATGACGACGAAGTGCGAGGTGTGACGACGCCGGCCATCGCGCTGGAGCGCGAGAAACTCGCTCCGGCGCCGAATGCGCACCGCCTTGGGATAAGTGCGGCGATGCTTCACCCCGTTCACCCGGGCTGCTTGGGTGGGATACTGACCGTCAGCCGCTTTCGACCCTTGGCCCGACGTCGCTTGAGCACCTGTCGCCCGCCGGGCGTGGCCATGCGCGCGCGAAAGCCGTGCGTACGCTTACGCCGGCGATTGCTCGGCTGATACGTCCTCTTCATCGCTCACCGCAGGGTGCTGTCTCGGGGGCATGCAATACGGCCATACGGCCGGCCCAAAGTCAAATTTGCGAGCGGTGAAGGCGAACCACCCGCGAGGTTCGACACCGAACCTCGGGTGGGCTCACCACCCGCGCCTGATCCGCTAGGCGGATGGCGCAGGGCCTTCGCCGCCCACGGCTGCCTGCTTGCCCGGATAGTCCCGGGCAAAATGCTCGGCGCAGCGCCCACGCGACGCCGTCGGTTTACGACAGCCCTCGACGCGACAGGTCTTGTAGCGGGCCTTCGGAAGCTCGCCGCGTTTCCAGGCCGCGTAGTGGCGGATACAGTAACCCTTACCCCCGTCGCTAGGGTTCTTGCAGCCTTGGTGTTTGCAGGCCCCAGTCGGCTTCGCCATCGCACCTCCTCGTGTCAGTCCACCTCGCGCCTGGGGCTCCGGGTCATGAGTTGGACCACGGCCTGCCTCGGCGCCTTGTCCTCGTAGAGCATCATGTACATCTGCTCGGTGATGGGCATCTCGACATTCACGCTCCGCGCCCAGAGCGCGACGTGGCGACCGAGACGCCCTAAATGCACGGCGAGGGCCGTCCCCCAACTGCCGGCGCCGAGTATTGCAACCGCTACCATGCGGAGCGGCGACGCTCGCATGAAGCGCCGCCTAGGCGCAAGGCGTCAGCGGTTCGACGTCGAACATTCGCCCGGACACGCGTTCGACACGCGCGCCGCGCCACGCGCCTCAGGTGGCGACCCGGGTTGGCGTCGCGTCAGTCGGTGCCGGGCAGCGGCGGCTCGTCCCGACTCTCTGTCTCGTCTTCGCGCTCGGCGACCCGTGCCACCGAGGCAACGTGCTCGCCTTCGTCGAGACCGATGAGTCGCACGCCCTGGGTATTCCGACCGATGATGCGAATCTCGTTCACGCGCAGCCGGATCACCTTGCCACCGCTCGTGACAAGCATGATCTGGTCGTGGTCCGTGCCCCTCTTGACGGTGACGACGCGTCCGGTCTTGTCCGTCGTCCGCATCGTGATGATTCACTTGCCGCCGCGGCGCGTCGGACTGTGCTCGGCCATTTCCGTGCGCTTACCTAACCCGTTCTCGCGAACCCCGAGAGGCGCGGTGC
>Ga0066709_100001594_pt1 | contig 15268 bp, 13 predicted proteins | sample GraSoiAngelo_158_FD_79665 | JGI IMG/M metagenome (GOLD analysis project Ga0066709, IMG submission 79665) | Grasslands soil microbial communities from the Angelo Coastal Reserve, California, USA - 14_1009_16_30cm | ecosystem: Environmental > Terrestrial > Soil > Grasslands | place: USA...
TCGCTCGTCACCTTCTGTCGCACCAGGTCCCAGATTTCTTTGAACACGCCCTCCTGGTCGGCCACCGTGACGGAGATCTTGCGCACACCATTGCCGACGACGATGGTACGCGCCCAGATCGGGTCGAGGACGCTGGTGGGGATGCGGTTGTGGCCGCTGCCGCCGTCCAGGTAGATGCCATCCCAGCGCCCGTCGGGCGGACGCAGGCCGCCGCTGGCGGTCGGCGTCGGGCAGTCGATGAACGGTTCGGGCCCGCCGTCCTCCTGGTTGGCGTCGTAGCGGCCGTTGCCGTTGAGGTCCTTGTAGGGCTCTTCGAGCGAGAAGAGGTGCGGGCCGTCGAACGTCCCGGTCACGTCGCAGTCGGCCGGGTTCGACGCCGCCGACGCGGCGAGCGGCGGCGTGATGTCGACCGCCGACGCGCCGACGACGAACTGCCCGGAGGCATCCGCCGGCGCGCCGACGGCCAGCAGCGCGCCGCAGAGGAGGATCACCTTCGCGGCATGAAGGCTGGCGCGCACCGCTGGCGTGTAGGCGGCTCTGTCTGCGGTGTCAATCGAGGCGAGCCTGAATCTGCTAGACGATCACGGCAACAGGTTAGCCTCCAAGCAATTTATTCGTGACAAGCGATGCGGCAGGACGGTAGGCGGGTCGGGGCCGGCGCTTCCCACGCCGCGCGCCGCGCGCTACACGAGCAGTCAGGTGGCCCTCGCCGAGTACCGAAGGAAGCGCCGCTTCGGCGTGACGCCGGAGCCCGCGGGCGGAAAGCAACGCCGTCGCGCGCGGGGGCTCCTGTACGTCGTGCAGAAGCACCGGGCATCCCACCTGCACTATGATTTCCGCCTGGAGTGGAACGGCGTGCTCCTGTCGTGGGCGGTTCCGAAGGGACCGTCGCCCGATCCGGCGGTCAAGCGGCTCGCGATGGCCGTGGAGGACCATCCGCTCGAGTACGCGAGCTTCGAGGGCGTGATCCCGGAAGGGGAGTACGGCGGCGGGACCGTCATGGTCTGGGACCGCGGCACGTGGACGCCCGACGTCGCCGACGTCGACGCGGCCGTGCAGAAGGGCGAGCTGAAGTTCGCGCTCCAGGGCCAGAAGCTCAGCGGCTCGTGGGTTCTCGTGCGCACCCGCTCGTCGCCGCGCGGGAACAAGCCGGCCTGGCTCCTGATCAAGCATCGCGACGCCGCGGTCTCGACGGAGGACATCGCCACGACGGAGCCGCGCTCGGCGGTCTCGGGCCGCCTGCTGGCGGAGATCGCGTGGCACGAGGGGGGCGACGTCGCCAAGGCAGCGTCCGGCGATCCGCCCGGGGAGATTCGCAAGCTCATCGCAAAGCCGAGCCTCGTCCGGCAGCGCCGGCGCGGCAAGCGAGCCGTCTGGCACTCGAGCAAGCCGGCGCGCTGAGGCGCGCCGCCGGTTCAGCGTGATCCGGCCGGCCCGTGCAGGCGCACCGCGAGCTGGTCCGCCAGCTCCGGACGGACGCGGCTCGACGTTCTCGTAGACGTACCGCCCGTCGTCGAAGTTGACGAAGCCGAAGCTGCCCACCTGCGCGTACACGGCGCCCACCGGCGCCACGAGCCCGAGCGCGATGAGGACGGTGCGTGGGCGACGCACGCCGCTCAGCGCGTTCGCGGCGGCTCGTAGCTGATGCGGCTGTTCGGCGGCACCGACTCGACCAGCCATGCGTTGCCGCCGATGATCGAGCCCCGACCGATCACGGTGTTGCCGCCGAGGATGGTCGCGCCCGCGTAGATCGTGACGTTGTCCTCGATCGTCGGGTGACGCTTGGTGCCCGCGTCCGAGACGCCGCGGTCGAGGCTCAGCGCGCCGAGGGTGACGCCCTGATAGACCTTCACCTCGTTCCCGATGACGCACGTCTCGCCGATCACGACGCCGGTGCCGTGGTCGATGAAGAAGGACTCGCCGATCGACGCCCCGGGGTGGATGTCGATGCCCGTCACGGCGTGCGCGTGCTCCGACATGATGCGGGGCAGCATGGGGACGCCTTCGCGGTAGAGCTCGTGCGCGATGCGGTGCGTGGTGATGGCCTCGATCGACGGGTAGCTGAAGATCACCTCCTCGACGCTGTTGGCCGCCGGGTCGCCCTGGAAGGCCGCCAGCACGTCCTTCGACAGGAGGGCACGGAGCGCGGGGATCTTGCGCAGCAGCGCGAGCGTCACCGTCTCGGGCCACTCGGGCTCCCGGGGTGCGGCGCTGCGAAAGCCCTCGTAGCTCGCCGCCCGTCGGATCTGCTCGACCAGTATCTCGTAGGCCGGGTAGAGGTGCGAGGCGATCGCGAAGCGGAGCTTCGACTCGTCGAGCGTGCCGGTGGAGTAGTAGCCGAGGTACATGACCGCCTTCAGGTGGCCGAGGGACTCGATGACCTGGCGCTTGTTCGGAAGCTGCGCGCTGCTGAGGCCGTCGATCAGCCGACCGGCCTCGTAGCTGGCGGCCACCTGCCCGATGACGTTCTCGAGCTCGCCCAGCCGGTGAATCGTCATTTGACCTCTTCCTAGCCCGGTCAGGTTGCCCCGGCAAACCCCGCCCGGCGACCCAGCTCGGGAAAACCCGAAGGCCGCCGCCCGCCGCCACAGGGCGCCCTTTTCGGCGTGAAGACTCGCATCCGGGCGCGGGCTGGCCTATGCTGCGGGAGTGCGTGCGGCTCTGCTGCCCCTCGTCCTCCTTCTCGGGCTGGCGGCGGTGGTCGGCGCCGCCGAGGCTCCGGAGCAGAGCGTGACCCCCATAGTCCCGGACGTCGAGCAGCGGGTCGAGGCCGTGGACACGGGTGACGTGCAACACGTGGAGCGCCTCGACCCTGACCAGATGCAACGCATCGCCGCGGAGAGCAACGCGCCCGTCCGCCGGGGACTGGCGACCGCGGGCAAGGTCGTCCTCGGGGTCATCGCCCTCGGCCTGTCGCTCGGCTTCACGGTGGCCTCCATTCTGCTCTTCTGACCCCGCTTCTGCCGGGGTGGATTTTCCCGGCGTGATGGGTTACACGAGCTACCGAGCCAGCTAGGCGCCGTCGCCGCCGCCCCTGGCTCACCCCCCGTACGCGGTACCGCCGGGCGCGTCCTCACCCGGCCGCGTGCGGTGTCGAGGCACCGCGACGCCTCGAAGAGCCGGCGACGGCAGAGATACCGCCCATCGTGGGCGAAGCTGAAACGGTGGAGACTCTCGAAACCGTAGCACCGATCGCAGAATCCGCGCCGCGCCCCACGGACGACGTCCGGCAGATCGCCCAGAAGCGGTTTGGCCTGTCCCGGCTCTATCGCGAGCAGGAGCGCGCGATCCGGGCGGTGCTGCAGGAGCGCGACGTGCTGCTCGTGGTGCCGACGGGCGGCGGTAAGTCGCTGTGCTACCAGCTCCCGTCGCTGCTGCTGCCGCGGCCGACCGTGGTGGTGTCGCCGCTGCTCGCCCTGCTCGAGGACCAGTACCTGAAGATGCAGCAGCTCGGCGTGCCGACCGTCCGGCTCGACAGTACGGTCGGCGCTGCGGATCGACGTGCGGCGCTCGCCCGCATCGCCGCGGGTGGATCGCTGCTCGTTCTCACCACGCCCGAGACCCTCGCCGGGGACGAGCTCGGCACGTTGCTCGAGAAGACGCCGCCCGGTCTCGTCGCGGTCGACGAGGCGCACTGCGTATCGGAGTGGGGCCATGACTTCCGCCCCGCGTACCTCGCGCTCGGCCAGCGCCTCGTCGGCCTCAAGGCGGGCCACGTCATGGCGCTTACCGCGACGGCGACGCCACCGGTGCGCGAGGACATCGTCCGCTACCTCGGGCTGCGCGAGCCCGAGGTCATCGTCTCCTCGCCGCACCGCCACAACCTCTTCTTCTCCGTTCGTCGCGCCGCCGGCGACGAGAAGCTCCGCCAGCTTGCCAAGCTGGCGCGGCGCCTGCCGCGCCCCGGCATCATCTATTGCTCCACCACGAAGATGGTGGAGGACGTCTGGCTCGGCCTCAGGCTGATCAAGGTGCCGTGCGCCCGCTACCACGGCAAGATGACCGACAAGGACCGCGCCGAGCACCAGGCGCGCTTCATGCGGAAGGGCAAGCGCATCGTCATGGTCGCGACGAGCGCGTTCGGCCTCGGCATCGACAAGCCCGACATCCGCTACATCATCCACTACCAGGCTCCGGCGTCGCTCGAGCGCTACCTCCAGGAGGCCGGGCGCGCCGGGCGCGACGGTCACGGCGCGCAGTGCATCCTCCTCTTCGACGAGTCGGACCTGGAGATCCAGGAGCACCTCCTGGCACTCTCGCGCCTCTCGCCGGCGCTGCTCGGCAAGTTCGGCCGGGCGCTCGCCGCGTGGGCCGGCGAGGAGCGCGACGCCAACATCGAGGAGCTGGCGCTCTCCGCCGGTATCTCGCAGCGCGCGGCGACCTCCCTGGTGACCGTGCTCGTCGAGGCGGGCATCTGCGAGCGCGTGAGCGGTGGGCGCGTGCATCCCACCGTCCCCCTCGAGACCCTGGTCGAGCGCGTCGAGGCGCTTCGTTCCCGCTTCGAGATCCTTCGTCGCGAGGACGCCCGCCGGCTGCGGGCGGTGGTCGAGTACGCCAACGAGGAGGGCTGTCGCAGCGTCGCGCTGCGGCGGTACTTCGGCGACACCGATTCCACCCCGTGCGGCCGCTGCGACCTCTGCCGCCGGCAAGGGATCGCGCCGCCGATGGGCGGGCGCGGCCGCCCCCATCGCCACCGCCATCATCGTCCTCGCCCGTGGCAGCAGCCTTCGGCGCAGCCGCCGAGCGAGGGGACGCAGGTGGCGGCGACGCGGGACGGCTTCGATCGGCGCCGCCGGCGACGGCGCCGAGGGCGGCGGCCCGGCGAGTCCGGCGCTCCGGACCGAATGGACCGGATGGACCGGCCGCAGGTCGCTGCCGCACCACCGGCGCCGGCGCTCCCGGTGCTCGACCCCGCGGCTGACGACCTCGCCGCCGACCTCGGCGCGCCACCGCTACCGCCGGCTGCGGCCAACGCGGCCGACGCAGCGCCGGGCGCCGCCGGGCCCGCGGGCCGCTCGTCGCCGGGCACCGCGCCTCACCGGCGCCGCCGCCGGCGCCGCCGCCGGCACGGCCCGCGTCCCGACGCCGCCCCCGGCTCCCCGTCGCCCTGAGAATCGGGGAACACATCGCCGACCGGAGCGGTCAGGCGTAGCGGACCGCCTCGGTGGGCGGCAGCCGTGCGGCTCGCCATGCCGGCCAGAGCCCGGCGATGGCGGCCAGGCCTGCGGGCAGCAGGGCGGCCGCGATCGCCAGGCGCGGCGTCACGAGGAAGATCGCCGCGCCGAGCCGCTCGGTAAGCGTGTTGAGCCCGCCCACCGCGAGCGCGCCGGCGACGAGGCCGAGCGTGCTCCCCACGACGCCGAGCGCCATCGCCTCGACCAGCAGTTGAGCGATCACCTGCCGCCGCGTCGCGCCGACCACGCGGCGGAGTCCGATCTCCCGCCGCCGCTCGACGATCGCCATGAACATCGTGTTGGTGACCGCGAGCGAGGCGACGAGGAGCGCGACGAGCCCGCTGCCCACGATCAGGGCGTTCAGGAAGGCGACGGCACGGTCGAGCTGGACGGTCGCGTCGCGCGGCGAGACCACCGACAGGCCGGGGAGGCGCTCGCGAATTCGGGCGGCGACAGTCTCGGCATCCTCGCCGGTTGCCCAGAAGACCGCCGCTGCGGTGGCGATCGGCAGGAGATTCGAGCCCGGGACGAGCAGCAGGCGGCGGAGAAACGGCTCGCTGTCGATCAGCAGCCGCTGGGCAGTCGGGAACGACATGAAGACGAAGCTATCGGGGCCGGTCAGCGTCGGCTCGAGGATGCCGACGACGTGGAAGCGCTGGCCGCGGACGGTGATCGGGTCGCCCAGGCGAACGTCGTAGAGGCGCGCCACCTGGTTGCCGAGGACGACCTCGTCGGAGGCGGGCGCCGGGGCCAGGCGCCCCGTGCTGACGCGGGGCTGCGGCGAGCGGCGATTGAGGACGAGCTTGTCGACGTCCACCCCGAACACCAGCGGCGCCAGCGTGAAGGGCAGGACCGCCGGCGCGTCCGCCGCGGGGAACATGACGATTGGCGCCACTGCAGCCACCCCATCGACCCTCTCGAGCGCCTGCAACTGCTCGGCCGTGAGCAGGCCGCCGCGCGTCATCCCGCTGAGCGCGCCGGTGCCGGCGCCGCTCACCGTGACCTGCCCGGTCGCGAAGTCCCGCCCGCCCGCGACCAGCCGGCTCATCTTCTCCGAGAGCCCGCCGAGCAGAACGAGGGCGGCGACGCCGATGGCGATGCCCCCCGTCGTGAGCGCGCTCCGCAGGCGACGGCGCCTCAGTTCGCGGAGCGCCTGGCGGAGAGCGAGCATGGCGCGGTCCGGCTTGTAGATGACGGCAGGCCCCGCTGCAAGGTCTCGTCGCGTCTCGCCTGCTTCGACTGGAGAAAAAGAAAGGCCGAAAGGCGACGCGGCACGAACGCCGGGTGCCCCGGCCCGTCGGCACGCGGTGGTGCAGATCCTTCACGGGAACGCCGCTCTGCCCTCGACGGGCGCGCCGCGGTCCGCTAGAGTGCGCGCGTGGGGAGGAGGCGGCGTGGCGGACCTTCAGCCGCTGCACATTGGACGGCGGCCTGAGCGCGCGGGTCTTCAGGCCCGGCTGCGATCGTTGTTCGCGGCGCCGGGTTGGGGCAGGCGCATCGAGCCGCGTACGCGCTACGGTGAGCCCTTTCTGCCGGGCCTCCCGGCGCTCGGGCGCCAGCACGTCGGCGACGCGCGCGCGCTTCTCGAGCGCGCCGAGGCGGTGCGTGGCCGGCGTTTCAAGTTCTTCGGCCGGACGGTCGGTTTCCCGGGACGCATAGACTGGGAGCCGCGCGGGCTGCCGAGGCCGTGGCGGATCGCCCTCAACAGCCTCGACGACCTCTTCTCGGCGGGCGTGGCGGCGGCTCTCGCCCCGACGCGGGAGGTGCGGGCGGCCTGGTACGACGTGGCGATGAACCTCGCACGCGAGTGGCTCACCGGCGCGCCGCCGCACTCCGGGGTGGCATGGGAGGTGCCCGCGCTCAGCCGGCGAATCCCGAACCTGATCTACCTGCAGACCTTCTTTGCGCGCGAGCTGCGGGACGATCCCGGTGCGCGACGCACCCTCAGGGAAAGCCTCTACACGCAGGCGGCGGCGCTCGCGGCGACGGCGAGCGACCAGCCTGCCGATCACTGGCTCGTGGCGGCGGGCCGCGCGCTGTTCATGGCGGGGCGCTTCTTCGATGGGATGGAGGCCCGGGGCTGGCTCGACGCGGGGACGGCGCTTCTCTGGAGCCAGCTACGCGAGCAGATACACGAGGACGGCGGGCACCGCGGCCGGAACCCCGTCGCCCACGCGCTGGTGCTCGCCGACTACCTCGAGATCCTGGCGTTCCTGCGGGCGTCGAACGACGACGCACCTCCCTGGGCGTGCAAGAGCGTCAAGAGCATGGCGGATTTCCTCGCGCGTCTCCTGCATCCCGACGGCGAGCTGCCTCTCTTCCACGACGCCGCCCTCGGCGTCTCCCTCCCGGCGCGCGAGCTGCTCGCCACCGCTGCCGCCCTGTTCCACGAGCCGTCGCTCGCCTCCGCCGGCGAGCTGCCGGGTGTCTGGCCGCTGCTCGTGCTCGGCGACGCGGGCCGTCGCGCCCATGCGAACCTGCCGCGCCGCCGCGAGGGGGCCGAGCCGCGAGCGCTGCGTCGGACGGGTTTCTACGTGCTGCCCGGCGACACCGGCGACGTCATGCTGCTCGACGGCGGCACGCCCCCACCCGGTGGCGATCCGAATCTCTTCGGCTACGAGCTGTCGGTGGGCGGCATGCGGATCATCGTCGACGCCGGAGTGGGCGGCGAGGAACCGGGGCCCTGGGGCGATTACTTCCGGAGCACGCGGGCGCACAACACGGTCGCGGTCGACGACGTCGACGACCGTCGCTGGCCGGAGGTGAGCGACGTCCGCTGGATCATGCGCGACGGGCTCCTTTACTTCTCGGGTACGCACGACGGGTTCGCGCACCGGACGCCCGCCCTCAAGCACCGGCGGCGCGTGTTCTGCTTGCCGGGACGCTTCTGGGTGATCGCGGACGAGCTGCTCGGGGCGGGCGGGGTCGAGGCGGAGTCGTTCATCCACCTGCACCCCGACGTGCAGCTCGCAGCCCTGTGTCGGGGACGTCCCGCCTTCACGGCGTCTCGGTCGCCCACGGCGCGGGTGGAGATCGTGCCCGCGGGCACGCACGAGGTCCGGGCGGTGCACGGCATCGACGACGCGCGCCCGCAGGGCTGGTACGCGGCCCGTCATGGTGAGCGTCGCTCCGCCCCCGTGCTCTCGTTGCTGGCGATCGGCCGGTTGCCGCTGGTCTTCGGCTACGCGCTCGTGCCCCGCGCCAACGCGCCGGCCGAGCTCACCTTCCACCAGGATGCCTTCCAGCTCCGTGCGATGCTACGCGTCGACGACCGCGAGTACGCGATGGCCGTGGTGCAGGACGAGGTCGAGTTGGTCAGGTCGGGTTGAGCATGCACACGATGCTCGTGCTTGCCGGCTGGCCGGACCACGAGCCACCTGAGGGGGGGTGGAGGGGTGCGGACCTCACCGGCCGTGCCCTGCTGCTGGCGCACCTGGCCGGGGCGGTGGGTCCGAACCCGCCGGTGGGCATCAGCGAGGACCATTCCGTGCGGGTGGTCCTCGCCGGCAAGCTCTACAACCGCCGCGAGCTCACCGTGGCCCTCGGCGGGCGGCACGACGTCCGCGGCCAGGACGACGCCGAGATCGTCGCGCATCTCTACGAGGAGCGCGGGCTCAAGTGCGTGAAGGCGCTGCGTGGTGCCTTCGCTCTCGCCCTCTGGGACGCGCGGCGGGGAAGGCTCCTGCTGGCGCGTGACCACCTGGGGCTCGTGCCGCTCTTCTTCGCCGTCGACGGCCACCGGCTGGCCGCGAGCTCGGCGCTGCGCGCCCTGGTCACCTTGCCAGGGCTCGCGACGGCGTGGGACGCGGCGGCGCTCGATGCCTTCCTCACCTTCGGCTTCGTGCCGCCACCCGCCACGCTGCATCCCGCCATCCGCCAGCTCGCGCCCGCCGAGCTCGCGATCTGGGAAGGCGGGCGTCTGAAGCTCCAGCGATACTGGCATCTCACGTTCCCCGAGCGGCGGCTCGCCGGCGCGGAGGCGGCGACGCTGGTGCGCGAGCAGGCGCGCGAGGCGATCCGCCTGCGCCTCGCCGGGGTGGTGATCGGACTCCTGCTCTCCGACGGACTCGATGCGGCCGCTATTCTGGCGCTCGTCGCTGCCGACCAGCGCCCGCCCGCCGGCGCCTACACCGCGACCTTCGCAGGGGAGGGACGCGGCGCGGCCCGGCTGGCGGCGCAGCTCGGGGTGGCGCACGTCCCCGTCGACGAGCCGCCGGACTGGCCGGCTGCCATCGAGCGCCTGCTCGCCGCGCACGCCGGCCCCGGCGCGAGCCTCGACGAGCCGGTCCTCGCGCTCGCCGCGGCCCGCGCCGCGACCGACGTCCGCGTGGCCCTCGCGGGCACCGGCGGCGAGGAGGTTTTCGGTGGCTCCGCGCCGGCCCGCGCCGCGGCGCGCGTCCGACACTACACGAGCCTCCCCACCTTCGCGCGCGAGATCATCGAGATGTCGCGCCGTGCGGCGCCGGCGCTCTGCTCGCCGGCCGTCCACGCGACGATCGACGGCGCCCGGCTCGCGCCGCTCGAGATCTACGCCCGGAGCGTGAGTCTCGTGATGCCCGAGGAGCGCGCCTCGCTCTATACGCCCGAGGCGCTCGAGGCCATGGGAGAAGCCATGCCCTGGCGGCTGCTCGCGGCCCTCTTCGCCGACGCGGCGGCGGCCGGTGCCACGGACTCCGAGGACGCCCTCCACTACGTGGAGATGGCGTTTCGACTCCCTGCGCGCGCGACCATCGTCGCCGCGGCGGCTGCCGAGGGGCTCGAGCTACGGCTCCCCTTCGCCGATCATCGGCTGGCGCAGATCGCCGCCAGCACGCCGCCAACGAAGCGAGGCAGCGTGCGCCGACGACAGCTCCTGCTCGACGCCGCGATGGCGACCCTCCTGCCGCGCGCGGTCCGCGCCGCCCCACATCGGGATCCGGGACCGCCGCCGGCGGCCTGGCGGGAAGGCGCGCTCAGGGACCTCGCCGAGGATGTTCTGGCACCGAGCCGCCTCGCCGCGCAGGGCGTCTTCCGGCCCGACCACGTCAATCGACTCTGGCGCGAACACCTGGCAGGCGAGCACGATCACGGTCGCCGCCTCTGGAGCCTGCTCATGGCAACGCGCTGGCTCGAGGGTCGCGCGGTGGCGGCGGCGTCTGCGACGCGCGCGGCGGGGTGAGCTTCCGGCGTGGCGACTCAGGCGCGGGCGCGCGACTCGACGGCCTGGCGGAACTCCTCGACCGACTCCTGGAGCGCCCGCTTCTCGAACGTGCTGCGGAGGAAGCCGGGGACCCAGAACCCGATGTCGATCGCCTGGGTGCATGTCGCCTTGGTCCGGCCGTCGGCAGGAGTGAAGGTGTACGACCCCTGGACGTCGCGGACGTCGCCCTCGACCAGATGCCAGCGCGCGCCGTGCGGTGCATCGTAGGTGTAGTCGAGGACATAGCGGATCGTCTTGAGCTTCATGTCGAGCGCGAAGGCCACGCGTCGCCCGAGGCCGTCGGGGTGGCGTTCGAGGACGCGACATTCCGAGATCGGCGACGACCACCGGGGATACGCCTCGAAGTCGGTGAGCACGGCGAAGCAGTCGGCTGGCGAGGCCGCGACGAGGGTGGAGTAGGACTGGGTGTACTCGCTCATCGATATCCTCGCCCCCCAACTCGGGGCGCGCGGACGATACCGAGGCGGCGGCCGCGAGGTCAAGGCGAGGCGTCCTGTCGTGTCGTTGCCCTGTTGCCTCGCAAACGATTCGGGTATGCTCCGCAGGGAGGCCGAGCTTCGCGATGCCCGTCCGGACGATCGAATGGAGAAGCGGCTGCGTGGTCATGCTCGACCAGCGCGTGCTGCCGACGCGCGAGGTCTACCGCGTCTACCGCGACTACCGGGAGGTGGCGCGCGCCATCAAGGACATGGTGATCCGCGGCGCGCCGGCGATCGGCGTCGCGGCCGCCATGGGGATCGCGCTGGGCGCCCGGACCTTGCGCGGCGCCGATCCGGCGCGCGACTTCGAGCGGTTGTGCCGCGCATTCGCGTCCACCCGCCCCACCGCGGTGAACCTCTTCTGGGCCATCCAGCGCATGCGACGGGTCTTCACCCGCAACCGGCACCGCCCGCCCGACACCATCCGCACGCTGCTCGAGCGCGAGGCGCTGGCGATCCACGACGAGGACATCGCGGCCAATCGCGCCCTGGGCGCGCATGGCGCGCAACTCCTGGAGGACGGCGCCACCGTCCTCACCCACTGCAACGCCGGGGCGCTGGCCACGGCCGGCTACGGCACCGCGCTCGCCATCGTGCGCGCGGCCGTCGAGGCGGGCAAGCGCATCCAGGTGATCTCGTGCGAGACGCGGCCCTTCCTGCAAGGCGCACGGCTCACGGCCTGGGAGCTCAAGAAGGACCGTATCCCCGTGACGCTGATCACCGACAACATGGCGGGCCATCTGATGCAGCGCGGGCGCGTGAGCTGCGTGATCGTCGGCACCGACCGCACGGCGGCCAACGGCGACGTCGCCAACAAGATCGGGACGTATCCCCTCGCCGTGCTGGCGCACCGGCACGCGATCCCGTTCTACGTTGCGGCTCCCATCTCCTCGATCGACCTCGCGTGTCCGCACGGCGACAAGATCCCGATCGAAGAACGTGCCCCGCGCGAGGTGACGCACGTGCTCGGGCGACAGGTGGCGCCGAGCGGCGTCCGCGTCCTGAACCCCGCGTTCGACGTGACCCCGAACGAGCTGGTCACGGCGGTTGTCACCGAACGCGGCGTCGCGCGCCAGCCCCTCGGCCGCACCCTCCCGCGGCTCGTTCAGGGCGCCGAGGCCAGGCCCGAACGAAAGGCCGAGGCACGGCGGGCGCGGGCGCGCCGGCGCTGACGCTGCCGGCCGCGCATGCGCGTCAGCCTCGCGCTCCTGGCCGACTACTCGAACGTTTCGCGCGAAGGCAAGCTCAATATCCTCGGCATCTTCGACACGATCTACGCGCCGCGATTTCCCACCACACACGCCCACCTGCAGCTCGTCGTCCGCTTCGAGGCCGAGGCGCGGGAGGCCGGCAGCAGCCGGCAGGTCGAGGTGCAGTTCCGGACGCAGGACGGCACCGTGCTCTTCCGCCTGCCCGGGGCGATGACGGTGCAGCCGGGCGAGCTGGGTGAGAACATCCGCACCGACCACATCCTGAACGTGACCAACTTGAACTTCGAGCGTCCGGGGCGTTACGCCTTCGACGTCCTCGTCGACGGACAGGTCGCGGCGACGGTCCCGCTCCGGGTGGAGGAAATCCCGGCGCGGCACTAGGAGGAGCACCATGCGGGTCGTCCCGCGTCGGGCTGCGCGGTTTTCACGATTGACCCCTCGCCCCCCTCGCCACGATGATGCCGGGCCGTATGGCCAACGACTGGTACAATCGAAGCGCGGATTCCGGCGACGACGGCACGCAGGCTCTGGCGGCCGAGCGACGGCCGGAGGCCGAATCCAGGGGAACGGTCGTCGAGACCAGCGCGCCGCCGCGAGTCTTCGTCGTGAATCACAACGAGGCGGCGCGCGAGGGACTGCGCCAGCTCTGCGCGTCGGTGGGGCTCGCCGTCGAGACCTATCCCACCGCCGAGGCCTTCCTCGAGGCACTCGACGGGCGCCGGCCGGGCTGTCTCCTGCTCGAGGTCTGCCTGCCGGGCATGGGTGGGTTCGGACTCCAGCGCGAGCTCAGCGCCCGCAAGATCGGGCTCCCGATCGTGTTCGTCACCGGCTACGGCGACGTGCAGACGGCGGTGGACGCGCTCCGGGCGGGTGCATTCGACTACTTCGAGGAGCCGTTCAGCCGCCAGCTGCTCCTCGACCGTGTCCATCAGGCCCTCGAGATGGACCGGGCCATCTCCCGCATGGAGACGCAGCGCGCCGACTTTGCCGGGCGCCTCGCAGGGTTGACGCCGCGCGAACGGGAGGTGATGGACCTGGTCGTCGACGGCAAGACGAACAAGGAGATCGCCGGAGCACTGGTGGTGCGCGAAAAGACCGTCGAATGCCATCGCGCCAACCTCATGCGGAAGCTCTCGGTCGAGTCACTGGCCGCGCTGATTCGCCTCGTCCTCACCGTCGATCCCGAGAGGTCTCCGCGCTCCTCGAACTGCCGGGCGCCGTGGATCCTCTTCTGGCTCCTCGCGAGCCTCCCGTCCCTCATGTCGGGATTGATGGACGATGTGCTGCCCGACCTGCCCGAGCTCGCGATGGGGCTCGCCTCGTCGCTGGGCTTCGCCTGAGGAGTGCGTCGATGAATCGCCGAACGTGTCCGATGCTCTGGGCGGCGGTCTGGCTCGTGGGCGCGTCGCTCTCGCACGCCTCCCCGACGACCGACCGCGCGCCACAGGTGCCGGAGAGCCTGAAGGTGCCGGCCGGCAACCAGGCGATCTTCCACGCGCGCGCCACCGGCGTGCAGATCTACGTCTGCAATCCCGTGGCGACAGACCAGACGCAGTTCGCCTGGAGCTTCAAGGCACCGGAAGCGAAGCTGCTCGACGCTCGCGGGAAGGTCGTCGGCAGTCACTACGCCGGGCCGACGTGGGAGAGCGCGAAGGGCAGCAAGGTGGTCGGCGCGATGCTGCAGAACGCGCCCGCGCCGGACCCCGAGGCGATTCCCTGGCTGCTGCTGCAGGCGAAGTCGACGACGGGCCCGGGCCTCTTCGACCGCGTGACCTTCGTTCAGCGCGTGAGCACCGGCGGCGGCAAGGCGCCGACCACCGGGTGCGACGCCGCTAACGTCGGCCACGAAGTGCGTGTGCCTTACACCGCCGAGTACTTCTTCTACCGCGGTACGACCGCGGCTCCGCGGGTCACTGCCCGCGAACCGTCGTCGTCACGACGCCGTTCTTCTGGACGCAGGTCGTGAACTCTTCCGGCGCGTCGGTCGGGTAGTAGAAGGCGAACAGGTTGCAGTGCTCGTTCCGGTCGGTGAACGGGCCGAACTTGTACGTCTCGTCGGTCTGGTTGTCGTAGGTGCAGGTCCACTGGAGACCCTTCACCTCGGGGGCGTTGTCGGCCGAGTAGCGGAGGAACGGCGGATCGAGGTACCCGGTCTGCTCGAACAGCGGCACGCCGCTCGTCCCGTCCCAGGAGTCTGCGGTGAAGCGGACGCCGCGGTAATGGTAGTGGCCCGTGATGGCGAGCAGCTTGACGGGCTTCGGGAAGAGGCAGCGCGTGGTGGCGGTCGAGGTCGCGTGTGCCGGAACGACCACGTCCCGGTCCTGACCGAAGATCGCGCCGGCGTAGGAACGGACCTTCCGCGGATTCATGGAGTAGAGGTTGAAGACGGCCCAGCCCTGCCCGGCGGGCGTGCGGAGCAGACCGTTGTCGACGAAGTGCGTCTGCGCGGCGAGCTGCTCCCCGGCACCGAAGTGGAAGGCGACACCGGGCGGGAGCTTCCAATCGAGGAACAGGTCCTGTGTCGCCAGGACGAGCTGCCAGACGCTGAAGTCGAGCGCGAAGTTACAGGCCTCGGCGCCGTCGGCGACGCTCATCGTTGGATCGGCCGGACGGTAGAGATGGACGTGGTGGCTGCCGCCGCTCACCTTGATCTTCACGCGATGCACCGCCATGTCGCGCTTGCTCGGCATCTTCAGGTACGTGCACTCGGTGAGCTCCTCGCCGCGCGGCACGGTGACCGGGCCGACCTGGATCTGACAGCCCTTGCCCGGCGGGTGCATGTGCGGGCGCTTGAAGGGCGCCTCGGCGCCTGCGCCGCCGGCAAGGAGTCCGAGGGGAAGGAGGGCGAGCAAGGCCGAGCGGCGGAGGATGCCCATGTTTGCGGGTTTACCCAAGTTCCGTGCCGGGGAGAAGAGGTTTTCTGTTGCGGAAACTGCTCATGCCGGGGCTCGCGTCCACGCACGAGGCTCGCGCGCGTGCAGGGGTATTTCCCCCAGTCGCCCGGGGACTGAGCGTGTTGCCCCACGCGACGTGTGCCGGTCGGTCGACCGGTTTCCGCGACGCTTGACACACGAGCGGGCGACTGTCGCGCAGGATGTCATCGCATGTTGAGTGCGGTCGCTCACCGCGAGAGACGAATCGTTCTCACTGGACCTGACCCGAATCGGGGTCGACCATCAACCCCGATTCGTCCACCGCCTCGAA
>Ga0066709_100001595_pt1 | contig 15263 bp, 15 predicted proteins | sample GraSoiAngelo_158_FD_79665 | JGI IMG/M metagenome (GOLD analysis project Ga0066709, IMG submission 79665) | Grasslands soil microbial communities from the Angelo Coastal Reserve, California, USA - 14_1009_16_30cm | ecosystem: Environmental > Terrestrial > Soil > Grasslands | place: USA...
AGCCCCACAGTGGGGCGGTGCGGAACTGGTCGCCGCCTGCGCCGCCCTGGGAGACATTGTCCGCCAAGCCAACGCCCATGTGATGGATTTCTATGTCAGAGAACAGGTTGGCAGTAGCGTTGCCCAAACCAGCCGTTAACTTAGAGGGCTGGGTGGTGAGCGACGGCGTATGGCAGATCGCGCAGCCCACGGTTCTAAACAGTGCGCGCCCGCGGCTGATCGAAGCGGCCCCACCCGGCGAGGTAGTGGAGGGTGTGGGCTGGTCTAGGTAATGCATGAAGACACTGAACAGCGCGGTGTCACTGGTGACGGTGGAGGCGCTGGTACCACCGGAGTGCGTAACATCCTCGGGGTAGCCTACCCCGGCGAGGTTCAGGCAGTTGGCTGGAAGCCCGCTTCCCAATTGGTCCTCACCCGGCAGCGGCCGATCTTGCGTAAACAGTTCGTTGGAGATGCCCATTTCCACGTTGTAGGCCTCACCGGCGAAGATCAGCAGCGACTTGTTCTGGGCCTTCCAGCCAAAACGGCTGATAGTGCCATCGTTGCCATTATGATTGAAGGTGCCGCTGATCCCGATACGGTTAAAAACTGACTGGGCCGCCTGATTGGCCAGCAGAGTTGAGTCGTCAATGTTTTCGATTAGGCCCACACCAAAGACCGGCGTGGGAATGCGGAAGATGATGTTGTGTGTCGCCCCCGCAACATTAAAGGCCGGCTGCTGCAGGCTGCAGCTGCCGGCGTCAGCCCGGCCGGAGACGGTGAAGAGGTCTTCTACTCCGCCGTTGGGTGCGTTCGGGTTGGGATTGCCGAATCGGTTAAAGAAGAATGGGAACCGTGCTTCACGCACCGGGCCGTTGGCCTGGACGAAAAATGGGATGGTGTTGGTGCTGCCATTCACGAGCCCGTTGCCGATCACCTGGCTTTGGGGGTTCGGCCCGATATTGGGGAAGATGCCCGAGGCCGGGCTGGTTCCGCCCGGGGCCGGTTGCGAATGACATGCCCCGCACGAGTCCAGGTTGAACCTCGGTCCCAGACCTGGGTTCTCTCCGGTAACGGTTTGGTGCTCGTTGAACTGCGCGAGTCCGGTTTGGAAAAAGTCAAAGTCGTTTGCACTGGCGGTGACGGAGGCAAATGGCTGGCCCGCGTTCACTCCTGTACTGCTGCGAACTCCTGGATCGGTTTGGGCCAGCGCGATTCCGCCAAAGAACAGCAGTGCCAAAGTTAGAACTGAAGTGAGTCTGATGGTTTTCATCCCTGATCTCCTTCGCCTAAGTACACTATCCCCTCCTGTTTGGCACACTTACAAACAGCCATCGTTCTGGCAAGTGGGGAATCTCGCGCCGCGTGTGAGTCATCGCTAGACGCTCAAGCCTTGGCCTGCGTATGGACCAGCAATCGCAAGCGCCAGGGCTGTGTTCATCAGCAGTCACACGTAGGGCATCGGTCCTTGGACATCTCGTAGGCCTCCGCGTTTCCGACCTCTCGGGCGTGATTCTGGGCGCCGGGAGGAACCAGGGATGGGTGAGTTGGACCCGGGGAAAAATCACGACAAAATTATTCGAGTGGGAAAGCGCTGTCAAGGGTACTTCTGGGAACTGCCCGTTTCCCGGCCAGTGGTACAGGTGATGACTGGACGTGGGTGCGCCGGAGCTTCGTGGTATTGAGATCAGACGGCAAGGACGACTTTGCCGAACTGCGCGCTGGATTCGAGATAGGCGTGGGCCTGGGCGCAGGCGGCCAGGGGGAAGATGCGGTCGACGACCGGCTTGAAGCGTCCAGAGGCCACGAGACGCATGACGCTATGGAGCTCGGACTTGGTTCCCATATAGGAGCCGAGCAGCGAAAGCTGGCGGCTGAAGAGGTACCTCAGATCGACCTTGGCATCGTACCCGGTGGTGGCGCCGCAGGTTACCAGGCGACCGCCCGGAGCGAGACTGGCGAAGCTGTCGTCCCAGGTAGCCGTCCCGACGTGTTCGAATACGACATCGACGCCGCGCTTATTCGTGAGGCGGCGGACTTCATCCCGGATTTTCTGAGTTTTGTGATTGATGAGATGGTCGGCGCCGAGTTGTTTTGCCTTTCGCAGTTTTTCATCGGTGCCGGCAGTGGCAATGACATGGGCGCCGAAAAACTTGGCAACCTGAATGGCGGCGCTGCCGACGCCGCTTCCTGCCCCAAGGACGAGAACATCCTCGCCGGGTTGCAACTCAGCACGAGCAATAAGCATGTGCCAGACGGTTTGGAAGACAAGCGGTATCGAGGCGGCTTCTTCAAAGGTCAGATTTTCCGGATACGGCATGCAATTTACTTCAGGAGCGCGCACAAGTTCGGCGCACCCTCCGTCGATTAGGTAGCCTAGATTGGTGAAATGGCGGCAGCGGTTGTCCTGGCCGGAGACGCAGGCAGGGCACTTGCCGCAGGTAACGCCTGGGGCGAGGACGACTTTCTGGCCAACGCGCACGGTAGAGACATCCGCTCCGATCTGAGCGATTTCACCGGAAATGTCGCTGCCAGGAATGTGCGGAAGAGGGATCGGCACATTGGGGTTGCCGATGCGGACCCAGAGGTCAAGGTGGTTCAGCGCGCAAGCTCTCACGCGGACGAGGACCTCGTTCGGGCGGATGGTGGGGTCGGGAGCGTCCGTGTATTTTAGGACCTCAGGTCCGCCGTGCTGATGGAAAACAATGCCTTTCATGAGCGAACCTCCGAGGCAGAATCAACGCCACGCAGAGCATCGACACGGCATCTTTTGCCAATGAGAATCTCTTCTGCTCTCAGCATTGACGCTCTCTGACCGACAGATCGTAACATAGCAAAGACACGATTCTGATCAACACCCCGCGTTGACAGCGGCGTGGACGCGCCGTAGGCTGAGGGCAGAGGAAAAACGTGGATCTGTTTGAAGAGATCGTGAAGATGAGGCGGACCGGGCGGCGCGCGGCGCTGGCCACGATCGTTCACACCAACGGGTCGATCCCGAGCTATGAGAGTTCGCGGATGCTGGTGCGCGAGGATGGCTCGATCGCGGGGACCATTGGCGGCGGGTGCGTCGAGGCGGAGGTCTGGGCGGCGGCAAAAGAAGTGATGCAAAAGGAGTCCCCGCGCAAAATGGTTTTCAACCTCAACAATGAAGCGAGCTACGACAACGGCCTGATTTGCGGGGGAACGCTGGAAGTTTTTGTCGAGCCGATTTTGCCGCAGCCGGTCGTGTATCTGTTTGGCGGGGGACATGTTTCGACAGCCGTGGCGAAAGCGGCCAATGCGGCAGGCTTCGGCATTGGAGTGGTGGATGACCGCGAAGCGTTTGCGAATGCCGAGCGATTTCCAACGGCCCGGGAGATTCACACCAGTTACGAGGATGCGTTTCAGAAAATCCATCCGAATTCATCGAGCTACCTGGTGATCGTGACACGCGGACACAAGGAAGACATGCGCGTACTGGCGTGGGCGGTGCGCACCGAAGCGCGGTACGTGGGCATGATCGGCAGCAAACGCAAGGTCTTGTCGGTATACAAGGCGTTGGAAAACGACGGCTATAAGGCGGACGAGTTCGAACGCGTTTACGCGCCCATGGGATTGGAGATTGGCGCCCTCTCGCCAGAAGAGATTGCCATTAGCATCGTGGCGGAACTGGTTGCGGTGCGGCGAAATGCTGCGAGCGCAGCGCACAAAAAGCTGAAATACGAAACGCGCCCAGCGCCGATTCATTCCGCGGGCGAGCGCTGAAAGGGAGCACATGCTGGCCGCCGTCATCCTCTCGGGCGGGGCCTCGAGCCGAATGGGCTCGCCGAAGGCCCTGCTCCCTTACCAAGGCCGGCCGTTCCTCGAACATCTGCTGGAAGTGACTTCTCACCGAAGCATTGGCGTCCGCAGAGTAGTGCTCGGCGCGCATGCCGAACCCATCGCAAAAGTGGTCGCCCTCAAAGCCGATGAAATCGTCATCAATGAGGATTGGGAAAAAGGACAGCTCAGTTCGGTCCAGGCGGCGCTGCGGAGCTTGCCGCCGAAAACTGACGGAATCCTGCTGTGTTTGATCGATCACCCATTGATCAGTGCGATGCTAGTTCAGGAGCTGATCGAACAGTTTTATAAGTCAAAGAAGCCCATCGTCCTGCCCGTGTATGAGGGCCGTCGTGGCCATCCGGTGATATTTTCCTCATCCTTGTACGACGAATTGCTTCACGCCCCGCTGGAGACCGGGGCGCGAGCGGTCGTGTGGGCGCATTCAGGAGACCTTGAGGAAGTCAGGACAAACGAAGAAGGGTGCGTACTGAATCTGAACGATCCGGAGACTCTTCAGAAGGAGCTGGGCGGAGCTTGAACAGGCTCGAAAGCGAGGCTTCTTCCCTTTCGGGCGACTTGGTAGTCAAAGAGAGATCAGGATTTTGGGCCTATGCTTCCTCGCTACTCTGCGTTTGGTTCTCCATCTGCGGAGGCATTTTTGCGATTACCGCGGTTTTCCAGCCATCGGAGTTCTTCCGGGGACTACACTGTGCGCGTTCGCATCGGGCAGACGGAGCTGTCTACTTCTGACTTTGCTTTCGGCGCGGCGATCTATTGGGGCATCTGCGCCATCATCTATTTCGCATTCGGTATTATCGAGCGCAGGCCGATTGCGGCCCTGTGCGGGTACGCGCATCTATGGATGCCCGCCAAGCTTCTTTTTTCTGGAGCTTCCTACATCCAGGGAATTGTCCCGGCAATTCTGCTTCAGGAGATTCCCGGCCACTTCGTTTCGCGCTTCTTGAGTGCGCAGCTATTCTTGCTGGTGTACTGGCAGTGGGGATCTTCAGCGCCCCGCCAAGAAATGAATACGTGCGACTAACCGGAGAAAGCCCCTAGAGCGATTTCTCGACCAGGGCCTTCAACCCGTCGAGGGCAAGCAGCGCGCCGTGAAATGTAGCCGGCGGCAGACCCCCGAGAGACTTTGAAAGACTTTCCGGCGTCAGGTTGCGGGCTTCGGCGACGGTACGCCCACAGATTTGTTCGGTGAGGAGCGACGCGCAGGCGATGGAGGTGGTGCAACCGCGGCAGAGGAAGCGCGCTTCAGCGATTTGGCCGTCCACGATGCGCGCGGAGAGCTTGAGGACGTCGCCGCAGACGGGATTGCTCACCTCGACAGTGGCGGTGGCCCCAGGAAGTTCGCCGGCGTTTCGAGGGTTGCGGAAATGATCGAGAACGGCTTCGCTGAACATCTTATGGAAGTATCCCAAAGGCAGCTCTGGAACTGCAACGCAGCATAAAACAAGAAAAGTCAACGCAGAGACACAGAGTTCGCAGGAGCAGAAGGAACTCACAAGAAAACCCTTTCATAAAGAGATTTGCCTCTTTGGGGGTAAATACTTTTTCTCGATTGAGGCAATCACCACGTAGTTCGGGTCAACCATCTCGGTGAGGTGGATTTTGGCGACTTTGGAAAGCAGCTCATAAGCGTCGAGCTCCGAGAGGCCATAATCGCTGTGAATCCATGCTACGAGTTCGCTGAAGGCGATCCGCACCGCGTCATCGATGGGACGATAGATCCCCGCAGCCATGATTTCTTTTTCGTTTTCGAGGCGCGGCCAGCCCGTGTGCTTCCCTTTCACGAGATCGAACTGCAGCCGAGCCTTCATGGGAACTTCAATGGCGCTGCCGGCAACTTCGCCATCGCCCATAGCCGCGTGGCCGTCGCCAAAGTAAAACATCGCGCCGGCCACGTTTATGGGCAAATAGAGAGTATTTCCAACGGAAACTTCCGGTGCGTCCATGTTGCCGCCGAATTCCGCGGGCACGATCGAACTGCGCGCTTCGCCATTGGCGGGCGCGACACCGATGCAGCCAAGAAATGGGTGGAGCGGAATTCTCACCTTGTAATTGGAATCGAGGGCCTGAAACGTAGCGGTGCGGTCCGCGTGGTCGATTGGGTAAAACCAGATTTTTTCCGGCAGCGGCTCTTTTTCGAGCATTGGCGTGTAATGTGTGGCGTTGATGGCCCCGAAGCCAGGTGAAAACGTGCCGACACCCTGTTTGCCATCGACCTGCAGATCGAGGATATGAACAACCAGCGTGTCGCCAGGTTCCGCTCCTTCGACGTAGAAAGGACCAGTGAGCGGGTTATCCCCTTTCACGAGCGCAAAGGTATCGCCAGGTTTTTGGAGCGCGTTGCCGAAGCAGTCCAAGGAGTTGGCGTCGAGAATATTGCCGGGTTTCAGTCGTGCAACGGGGGAAGCGACACCGAAAACGTATTTCACCGTGTCAATGGTGGCGTGGTAAGAAACGACGTCTGGTGTGGACGGCGCAGATGGAGACTGAGCTAGAGTTGAGAGCGGCAGGATCAGGCTGACCGCTAGGAGATGGACACGCACGATAGTCCTCCGCGAAACGCAGTGCAACACACTCGTGCTGCGGAGTCAATCCACACTCATGCGAGCCCGCGGTCCCGCGGCTGTCTGCTATCCTCTTCCGGTAACTATGAAAGCAAGCCGGCGAATACCCTTGCGCATTGTGTCCCTGGCCCCCAGCGCGACCTCGATTCTGTGCTCCATTGGGGCGCGACGCGCGCTGGTTGGCGTGACGAAGTGGTGCGCTGATGTGGCGCCGGTCAACAAACTGCCGAAGCTTGGCGATTGCTGGCAAATGGAATCGGTGGATCAGATTCTGCCGCTCAGGCCGACGTTAGTGATCGGCTCCATGCCGTACAGACAGGAGACGGTCGCTAAACTCCTTGAGCGGCCGTTCCCTTTTCTGGCCATGAACCCTCGGACGCTCGCTGATATCGAAGCGGACATTCGCTTGTTGGGGGGGATTACAGAAAGGGGGGCCGCCGCCGAGCAGGTGGTGAGGAAGATGCGCCATGCGTTCTCGGAAATCGAGAAGAAGACACGGCGATCGAAGCAGCAACGGGTACGCGTCTATTGCGAGGCATGGCCAAATCCGCGGATCAGTTCCCCGCCCTGGGTGGCGGAATTGCTAGACATCTGCGGAGGTGAGATGGTGGTTCCCGCAGGCGAGAAGATCACCGAGGCACAGGTAGCGGCGACAAAACCAGAAGTGATAGTGCTCGCATGGACGGCGACGGGAGCAAAGGCAGACCCCAACCGGGTGTATAAGGTTGCGGTGTGGAGCGAAGTACCGGCGATTCGAAACCGGCGTGTGCACGTGATTAGCGATGAATTGCTAAATACTCCTGCGACCCCCTTGGTACAAGGAGCGCAGGAATTGTGGAACGTGCTGCACCCGCAAAATCGGACCGGCCACGAAAAGCCAAGAAAACGATAACGCAGAGACGCTGAGAACGCAGAGGAACGCGGAGAGATGATAACCATAGTGGCGGCGGTGATTGAGCGTAGCGACCGGCGGTTGCTGATAGGCCAGCGCCGGAAAAGCGATAGCTCTCCGCTCAAGTGGGAATTTCCGGGCGGCAAAGTCGGAGAGGGCGAACCGCCGGAGGCTGCACTTGCGCGAGAATTGCGGGAAGAACTCGGCGTGACGCTGGTGAAAAGCGCGGAGATTGCCCGCGTACGTCATCGCTATGCTGAAACGCCCGATGAGCTGGAAATCCGCTTCTTTGCCGCAGCGATCGCGGAATCGGAATTAGTTCCGCGCACATTTGAGAAAGTCGCCTGGGCTCTACCAAAAGAGCTCGGAGAGTATCATTTTTTAGCGGCGAATCGCGAGCTCATCGCGCAATTGGCCACCGGACGGATCAAGCCGGCAGACATCCTCGCGGGTGCAGAAGAAACCGGTGCGAGCCATGGTCCGGCCGCAGACTGATCCCCTATTTCTTAAAGGACCGGCGTCAGGAGACCACCGGATTCGGTTTGTCGGCATTAATGCCCAGGTCCTTGATGGCTTTGTCGAGGACGGAACGCTCGATCTTGCCATCCACGAAAAGCTCATGCAGCGTGGCCACGGTGATGAAGCGGGAGTCGATCTCGAAAAAGTCGCGCAAAGAAGTGCGGCCTTCGCTGCGTCCGAAGCCATCGGTGCCGAGTGACGCCAGGCGGCGCGGCATCCATTTGCTGATCATATTCGGTAGGGTCTTCAGGTAATCGGAAGCAGCGACCAGCACGCCAGGTGCGTCGGCGAGGCATTTGGTAACGTATGGGACGCGAGCTTTTTCGGCAGGATGCAAACGGTTCCAGCGCTCTGTTTCGATCCCGTCAAAATAAAGTTCCTTGTAGCTGGTCACGCTCCACACGTCGCCGGCGACGCCGTACTTGGTTTCGAGAATCTCCTGCGCGCGCAAAGTTTCGTTGAGAATCGCGCCACTCCCGAACAACTGGGCGCGCAGCTTCGCTTTCGTATTTGCAGCAGGCCGGAAGCGGTACATCCCTCGCAGAATTCCGTCCTTCACGTTGGCCGGCATCGGGGGCATGGCGTACGGCTCGTTCATCACGGTGATGTAGTAGAAGACGTTTTCGCCGTCTTTGTACATGCGGCGAATGCCATCCTGGATAATCACGGCGATTTCATACGCGAACGCCGGGTCATAGGCCTTGTTGTTCGGAACGGGCAAGGCCAGAACATGGCTGTTGCCGTCTTGGTGCTGCAGGCCTTCGCCGGAAAGCGTTGTGCGTCCCGCCGTGCCTCCAAGCATGAAGCCGCGTGTGCGCATATCCGCTGCGGCCCAAATGAAATCCGCAATGCGCTGAAAACCGAACATCGAGTAATAGATGAAGAATGGAATCGTGTTGATGCCGTGCGTGGCATAGGCCGAGCCGGCAGCGATGAACGACGCCATGGAACCCGCCTCCGTAATGCCTTCTTCGAGGATCTGTCCGTCCTTCGCTTCTTTGTAGTAGAGCAGCGTGTTTACGTCGACCGGCTCGTACCGCTGGCCGACGCTCGAGTAGATACCCACGGTCCGGAAGAGCGATTCCATGCCAAAGGTTCGGGCTTCGTCCGGCACGATGGGCACGATGAGCTTGCCGATTTCCGGGTCCTTGAGCATTTTACGAAGCATGCCTACGCAGGCCATGGTCGTCGAAACTTCCCTGCCATCGCTGCCTTCGTGGAATTCCTTGAAGAGATCGTCGTGGTCGGCAACCAGAGGCTTCGAGCGAATGCTGCGCTTGGGGACGTAGCCGCCGAGCGCTTCGCGCCGCGCACGAAGATACTGAATTTCGACACTGTCCTCGGCCGGCCGATAGAACGGAAGCTCGATGCAATCGACGTCGTTCAGAGGAATGCCGAAGCGCGAGCGGAACTCGCGGAGCTCGTCTTCGTTGAGTTTCTTCTGCTGGTGCGTGACGTTCTTGCCTTCGCCCGCTTCGCCGAGGCCATAGCCCTTGATGGTGCGCGCGAGAATGACCGTCGGAGAGCCCTTGTGATCGACGGCCGCTTTGTACGCGGCATAGACCTTGCGCGGATCGTGCCCGCCAAGACGCAGGCGGCGCAGGGCTTCATCAGGGAGCGGCTCGACGAGCTGGAGCAAACGAGGATCGCTGCCGAAGAAATGCTCGCGAACATACCCGCCAGAGGAAACCACCAGCTTCTGATATTCGCCATCCACCAATTCGCCCATGCGCTTCACAAGCAGGCCTTCGGTGTCTCGTTCGAAGATGGGGTCCCACTCGCTTCCCCACAAAACCTTGATGACGTTCCAGCGAGCGCCGCGGAACGCGGATTCCAGTTCCTGAATGATCTGTCCATTGCCGCGCACGGGGCCGTCGAGGCGCTGCAAATTGCAGTTGACGACAAAGATGAGATTGTCGAGCTTCTCGCGCGACGCCAGAGTGATCGCTCCGAGCGATTCCGGTTCGTCGGTTTCGCCGTCACCCAGGAATGCCCAGACCTTCGCGTCCGTGACAGGCTTCATCCCGCGATCCTCGAGATAACGGTTGAAGCGCGCCTGATAAATGGCCATCAGCGGGCTGAGACCCATGGAAACCGTCGGGAACTCCCAGAAATCGGGCATCAACCACGGATGCGGATAGGAAGAAAGCCCGCCGCCGGGCTTCAGCTCGCGGCGAAAGTTTTCCAGCTTTTGTGCGCTGATGCGGCCTTCCAGAAACGCGCGTGCGTACATCCCGGGCGAGGCGTGCCCCTGAAAATAAACCGTGTCGCCTTCGAATTCTTCGCTACGCGCGCGGAAGAAATGGTTGAATCCCACTTCGTAGAGTGTGGCCGCCGAAGCGTAAGTGGAAATGTGACCGCCGATGTTGTGCTCGACGCGGTTCGCGCGCACCACCATGGCCAGAGCGTTCCAGCGGATGAGGCTCTTGATGCGGCGCTCCAGTTCCTGGTCACCGGGGAAAAGCGGTTCGAGACGCGGAGGAATGGTGTTGGCATACGGAGTGTTCGCGGTGAACGGCAGGTCGATGCCGTTGACCGTGGCGTGCGCACGGAGGCGTTCGAGAATCTCTGCTGCGACTTCAGGACCGCTCGATTCCAGAACGGAATCCAGCGACTCAAGCCATTCCTGGATTTCAACGTCTTCCATGCCATGGGGCTGGGTGGATAATTCGTTGTCCATGACTTCGATCGGTTCCTTTTCTTTCGTTATGCACGGCGTCTCGCGGCACGCGGGCACACTTATGAGTCTGATAAGGAAGATAGAATACACCGTGGAGAGATTCTCTGCACTGCCGGTTGCCCAATTTATGGCGGAGCTGTGAGAATCGAGCGCTTGGAGCGATTCTAGAGCGTGCGGCCGCCGTCAACAACCAGAGTCTGGCCGGTGACGAATTTCGAACGCGCGAGAAACACTACGGCGTCGGTGATGTCGCTCGGTGTGCCGGAGCGGCGCAGCGCCGCGAGCTTGATAAAGGCGGCCTCCCACTCCGGCGGATCCCCCGGCATGGTGATGGTGCCCGGCGCGATAGCGTTCACCCGCACTTCCGGCGCCAGCGCCTTGGCGAGCACCTTCGTTAGCATCACGACACCCGCTTTCGAAACCGAATGCGCAATGTACCCTGGCCAGCCCAGAAGCCCGCCGGTGTCCGCGAAATTGATAATCGTGCCCTTGGTTCGCCGGAGAAGCGGCGCGGCCGCTTGCGCGCAGAAGAACGGCACTTTCAGATTCGTGTCGAGTGAGGCGTCCCAGATCTCTTCGGTGGTGGAAACAATGCTCGCGGGGAGAAAGTTGGCAGCGCTGTTGACCAGGATATCGAGACGCCCGAATTGTTTGGCAGTTTCGTCGAATAGCCATTTAATTTCGGACACGTTGCCGAGGTCGGCAGTGATGGCACTAGCCCGACGCCCGAGTTTCTCAACCTCAGCGACGGCCTCCGCCGCTTCCGCCCGCGACTTCCGATAGTGAATGACAACGTCCGCACCCTCTTCCCCCAGACGGAGCGCTACTGCCCGCCCCAGGCGCTTCGCAGACCCCGTGACCAGAGCCACCTTGCTGTCGAGCGATTCTCTATTGTGTTGGGTTGCAGGCGTCATGGCCGAGAACAATACCATACCCACGCCGGAGGAGGCTTCGCCGCCCAAGGCGGCCCGACACGTGATTCCCTTCCCTCGACATCAAACTGATAGAATCGGCGGGGGATGGAGGCGGAATGAAACTCGATCTGCTGGCGATTGCCGCGCACCCGGACGACGTTGAGCTGACCTGCGGCGGGACGCTATTGAAGATGGCGCAGCAGGGACATAAGACTGGAATCCTTGATTTGACCGCGGGGGAAATGGGGACGCGCGGTACTCCGGAGATCCGAGCGAACGAGGCGTCCCGCGCAGCGAAATTGCTCGCCGTAAAATGGCGCGGCACGCTCGGCGTCCCTGATTCCGACGTTCAGCCGAGCCGCCAGCACAAGTTGCGGCTCGCGGCCATGATCCGGCAACTCCGGCCGAAGACGGTTATCCTCCCTTACTGGGAAGCGCGGCATCCCGACCACTACCACGCCTCAACCCTCAGTTACGAAGGCTGCTTCCTTGCTGGCTTGAAGCAATTGCCTATCGAAGGCGAAGCCTACCGCCCTTTCAAGATCCTTTATTCGATTTCCTACGCCGACGTGCGGCCGACGTTCGTCGTGGACATCACTGCGCAATACGAGCAGCGCCGCAGGGCGATTCTCGCCTTCGTGTCGCAATTCAGGCCCAGGAAGAGCGAAACGAAAAGCAAGGTGCACCTGGCCATCGACCGGCTGGAAGCGGAGATGAATCAGTTGGCGCGGCACTATGGCCAGATGATCGGCGTGGACTACGGCGAGCCATTCCTCCAAAAGGAGCTAATGAAGGTCGAGGATGTTGTAAAGTTGGAAGTTCGGTCGATCTAAAACTAGAACTTCTCGTCTTCCTGGGCCGGAGAAAACCCGGGAATGTTCTGGCCTCCGGCGGCGCGTTCGATCCTGACACGAATTTGCGCCTCGTCTTCGGCGCCAGACTTGCGCAAGATGACCATAGTATTCAGCGCTTCGGAGTACAGCCTGGTGACCAGGTAGATATCGCCGGTGCTGTCTTTTTTCCAAAGCTGGCCAATCTGGATTTTGGAGACGCTCATAGTAGACTGGCTCTGACTGTAAAGTGGGCCGCGAGGCGTGTCAACTGTCTCCCGGGGCGGCAGGTACGCACTCAGTACGCCAGGGCAGGGCTTCGATCCCGGGCGGGCCCGTCAATTAGTATTGGCGCCCTCCTACCTGGAACCTCCTGGGAATAGGAAACCTTCCTGGACCGTCTAACATCCTAGTAGGCATTAGGCAACCTAGGGGCCTGCTCGGTGATTACAGGTGTATAATCATGGGTGGGCGGAGGCACACGATATGCAAGAGATTCTGCGGCACAGCCTGAAACTGGCGCTAGTCAGCGCACTTGTAGCGGGTTCGGCCTTCGCTGGCCCCCAAAGTCAAGATCCCCCGAGCCAGGATCCCGCAAAGACACCGCCGCCCGCGCAACAGCAGCCCCAGCAGCAAACTGGCTCCCAACCTGTCCAGCAGAAAGATACGGTGACTCCCAAGAATTCAAAGGAAGATGTCGAGGCGATCGGCAACCGCAACGTTGGGAAAGGCATGAACCTGTACTCGCTGGAGCGAGAAATCTCTCTTGGCAAGCAATTGGCTCAGGAAGTGGAGCGCTCCTCCAAGCTTATTGATGACCCGATCGTCACTGAGTACGTCAACCGCGTGGGGCAAAACTTGGTTCGCAATTCCGATGCGCGGGTTCCCTTCACCATCAAGGTAATCGATTCCGACGAGGTCAACGCGTTCGCGCTGCCCGGCGGGTTCTTCTACGTGAACAGCGGCTTGGTCCTGCGCGCCCAGGAAGAGTCGGAGCTTGCCGGCGTTATGGCGCACGAGATTTCGCACGTGACCGCGCGGCACGGCACGAAAAACGCCACCAAGGGCGAATTGATGCAGCTCGCCACCATCCCGCTGATTTTGCTGGGACCGGGTGGCTGGGCGGGTTACGGCATTTATCAGGGCTTGAACCTGGCGATCCCCGTGACCTACCTGAAGTTCAGCCGCGACGCCGAGCGCGAAGCCGATTTCCTTGGCCTGCAGTATATGTACAAGGCCGGCTACGATCCGAATTCCTACGTGACCTTTTTCGAGCGCATCCAAGCCGACGAAAAGCGCCGCCCCGGAACGATTCCCAAGGTTTTCTCAACTCATCCGCCGACGCCTGAGCGCATCGAAAACACGCAAAAAGAGATTGCCCGCATCCTGCCCGCAAGACAAGAATACATCGTTACCACGTCGGAATTCGATTCCGTGAAATCGCGACTGCGCAACATCATGTTCTCGCGCAAGGTGACGGATAACGCCCCCGGCAAACCCACCCTCCGCACCAAGACCGAACAATCCAAGAAGCAGCCCACGGGCAACGACCCCAACAGCACCGACGATGATCGCCCGACGCTCAAGCGCCGCCCCGACTCCCAGCCGTAAAGCTAAAGACATCCGCGGATCGGTATAGGGCGAACGGGCGACCGCTCCCGCTATGCCGCTTGAAGGGAAAATTGTTAGGACCCAGAACCTAAGAGCGCCGGTCGTCGGGAGCGGCGGCGATGCCCATGCGGCGAAGCTCATCCAGGTAATATTTCCTGTGCAGGACGTCCCACTCCTCACTGCCTTCAAGGATTTCTTTTTTCTGCGAGGTGATCCGCTTGCGCACTTCCAGCTCGATCTTCTCTTCGTCTTTCAGCATGGCGGTCAGAATCTGCACTACCTGCTGGCGAATGGTGTCGCGGTCGTCAATGAATTCCACTTCTTCGCTTTCGACAAGCACGTCCGTAATCTGGTGCGAGAGCCGTATGATCTTTTCGCGGGTGAGGCGCATCGTTTTCTAAGAATCCTCGTATGAACTCGAAATTGATTTCGTGAAGCGGATGATGCAAATACGGCACAGGCCGAAGCCCCAGTTGCAACTAGCAAACAAATCCCTAGCGAAGGATCAGCTTGCGGTCCCTCGCCAACTGCTGCTTCACCTTTTTGTACATCTCTTGATAAGAGACGCTGGTCCGTCGCATCTCGTCCTGGTGGTCGACCAGAATCTGGCGCACTTCCTCGTTGAGCCGGTCTTCGACGGTGAGCTCTTCCAGCATGCGCTGGCGGACGCGGTTGGCCACGGCCGCGGCGGCCCTGGTTTCAATTTGCCCGCCTTCGACCAGACGTTTCACAACCTCGTTGGCCATGTGCGCTACAAAGTCGCGTAGGAGAAGCATTTCAGAGCGTTTCCTTTGCACAAATACAAAAGAGTGAGTTTACTGGCTGCGTCAATAAAGCGCAAGGAAGGGCGCGGAGTCAGCGGAGTCACGCGGGAATTCTCGACCGTAGGGGCGCGGCCCGCCGCGGCAGGACGCGCCCAGTTATCTAACAATGCGAACATTGAGGATGGTTCCGCAGGAGAACGGGGGCATTCGCAGGTATTCGCAGGTGCGTTGACGCTTCTTGCCGCTTCCTGTACGATGAATTGGGTAAGGGCGCTTAGCTCAGCGGTTAGAGCGTTCGGTTTACACCCGAAAGGTCGTCCGTTCAAATCGGACAGTGCCCACCATTGTGACGCAATACCCTTCAGCGGGGACGTAGTTCAGTTGGTTAGAACGCTGGCCTTTTGTTGCCCTGTGCTTTGTCAAAATTCTATGCGCACTGAAAATAGTGCGATTCCCTGCCGCGACGGCTGCCCCATCCAGGTTATCCGTTCACCGCCGAGCGCCAAGAATCCGTTCCGAACCAGAATCGGCGGACGGCAACCCAGAAGAGCTTGTCGAGCAGATCTAGTCTTGGCCACGGATGCCGACGTTTCAGGGCGGCGCGTTGTTGACCTAGCGCCAGATTTCTCGAGGAAGAGGCTGCGACGCGCGCAAGAGGCGAACCAGCGTTCCGAGGCACAAGCCCATA
>Ga0066709_100001596_pt1 | contig 15258 bp, 11 predicted proteins | sample GraSoiAngelo_158_FD_79665 | JGI IMG/M metagenome (GOLD analysis project Ga0066709, IMG submission 79665) | Grasslands soil microbial communities from the Angelo Coastal Reserve, California, USA - 14_1009_16_30cm | ecosystem: Environmental > Terrestrial > Soil > Grasslands | place: USA...
AGAACTCAGTTATCACGCTCGCCGAGCATTACGACGGATGCGCCGCCGACCCATGCTGGTCTGCGCCTTTTGGCAGCAGGCGGAGCTGTTTCCTCTGTAACTATATTATGTGATACTCAATAGGCGTAGGGCGAGGGAAGTGTACGCGCCAACCGTAACGCACGCACCTCCGATTCATAACACTGGTACTAGTTGACAGCTCTCTTTTCTGGCCCACCGAGATCGTAGTGATCAAGGTTCATCACCTTGGTCCATGTCGCCACGAAGTCCTTCACAAACTTCTCCTTAGAGTCCGCGCACGCATAGACTTCCGCGAGGGCGCGCAGCTGCGAGTGCGAACCGAAGATCAGGTCAACGCGGGTGGCAGTCCACTTGACCTGGTTCGTCTTGCGGTCCCGTCCCTCATAGATCGCTCCGGAGCCATTGGATGTAGCGGATTGATTCCATTCCGTGCCCATGTCGAGCAGGTTGACGAAGAACTCGTTGCTCAGCGTGCCGGGCTTCTGCGTGAAGACACCGTGCTTGGAGTTGCCGGTGTTTGCTCCCAGAACGCGCAGGCCGCCGACGAGGACGGTCAACTCGGGTGCCGTCAGCCGCAGCAACTGCGCCTTATCGATTAACATCTCCTCAGGCTGGAGACGTTGTTTGCCATCGACATAGTTCCGGAACCCATCAGCTCTCGGTTCGAGCGGTTCGAAGGATTCGACGTCGGTCTGCTCCTGCGACGCGTCCATACGCCCGGGCGCGAACGGGATTTTCACGCCGACTCCGGCATCCTTCGCGGCTTTCTCGATCGCCGCACCGCCACCGAGGACGATCAGGTCAGCCAACGATACCTTCTTCCCGCCAGTTGCTGAAGCGTTGAAATCTTTCTGGATTGCTTCAAGCTTTTTCAGCACCTTCGCGAGATCGGCCGGCTGGTTAACTTCCCAGTTCTTTTGTGGTTCGAGGCGAATGCGCGCGCCGTTCGCTCCGCCGCGCTTGTCAGAGCCGCGGAACGTGGACGCCGAGGCCCAAGCCGTCGAGACTAGCTGGGAAACGGTCAGGCCAGAGGCGAGGATTTTCGCCTTCAGCGCAGCAATGTCTTTCTCTCCAATCAGCGGATGATTCACCGCGGGGATCGGGTCTTGCCACGGTAGGTGCTCCTTGGGAACCAGCGGGCCGAGATAGCGCACGATCGGGCCCATGTCGCGGTGGGTCAGCTTGAACCACGCCCGGGCAAATGCGTCGGCGAACTGGTCCGGATGCTCGTAGAAGCGCCGGGAGATTTTTTCGTATGCCGGATCGAATCGCAACGAAAGGTCCGTGGTCAGCATGGCTGGGGCGTGACGCTTGGAAGGATCGTGCGCATCCGGCACGGTACCGTCGCCTGCGCCATTTTTCGGAGTCCACTGATGCGCACCGGCCGGGCTCTTGGTCAGTTCCCAGTCGTATTTGAACAGATTCTCGAAATAGTTGTTGCTCCACTTCGTAGGCGTCGTGGTCCAAGTGACTTCCAGGCCGCTGCCGATCGCGTCGCCGCCTTTGCCGCTCTTGAATGAGCTCTGCCAGCCGAGGCCCTGCTCCTCGATGGTGGCGGCTTCCGGCTCTGCACCGACCAATTTTGCGTCGCCAGCGCCGTGGGTTTTGCCAAAGGTGTGGCCGCCGGCAATCAGCGCGACCGTTTCTTCGTCGTTCATCGCCATCCGGCGGAAGGTTTCGCGAATGTCCCGAGCCGCCGCAAGGGGATCCGGCTTGCCGTTCGGCCCTTCCGGATTCACATAGATCAGACCCATCTGCACGGCAGCGAGGGGATTCGAAAGATCACGGTCGCCGCTGTAGCGCTCATCCGCCAGCCACTTGCCTTCGGGGCCCCAGTAGACGTCCTCTTCGGGCTCCCAGACATCCTCGCGGCCACCGCCGAAACCGAAGGTCTTGAAGCCCATCGATTCGAGGGCGACGTTGCCGGCGAGAATCATGAGGTCGGCCCATGAAATCTTGCGGCCGTATTTCTGCTTGATCGGCCACAGCAGCCGGCGCGCCTTGTCAAGGTTGACGTTGTCCGGCCAGCTATTGAGCGGAGCGAAGCGTTGCTGTCCCGCTCCAGCGCCACCGCGGCCGTCGCCGATGCGGTAGGTGCCTGCGCTGTGCCACGCCATGCGAATGAACAGCCCGCCGTAGTGACCAAAGTCGGCCGGCCACCAATCCTGCGAGTCCGTCATCAGGGCATGAAGGTCCTTAATCACCGCATTCAGGTCGAGGCTCTTGAATTCTTCCGCGTAGTTGAACTCCTTGTCCATAGGATCGGACAGGGGGGAGTGCTGGTGCAGGATCTTGAGGTTCATCTGATTCGGCCACCAGCCGGCATTCGTCTGGGATTTGCGAGCGCCGTGCACTACCGGGCACTTGGATTCAGCTGAGTTGTCTTGTGGCTGAGTAGGGGGGACAGAAGCCCCCGCTAAGGCCGCGAGTTCTTGTTCCATGCTGCTGATTTTCCTATCGTGGAAGGTAGATGTAAAATATATCTTTCCTATAATTGCTATAGGATTTGCATCTTATTGGTTTCGGCGGGGTCCAATGGAAGTTCACCAGTTGCGGTATTTCTGCGCAGTCGCCCGGCACGGGACGTTTACCCGCGCTTCTGAGGTAGAACACGTCGCACAGCCATCTCTCTCGCAACAGATCCTGAAGCTCGAAGCGGAGCTGGGCGCGCGGCTCTTCGATCGTCTGCCCCGCTTTGCCAAGCTGACAGTGTTCGGCAAGGCCTTCCTGCCGAAAGCGGAACGCATCCTCCGCGAGTTGGAGGAGGCCAAGACCGAGCTTCGCGACATGTCCGGCAACGAAAAGGGTGAGGTCGTCGTCGGTATCATTCCGACGATCGCTGCCTATCTGCTCCCCGGCTTGCTGAATGACTTCACGGTGCGGCATCCACTCATAACGATCAAGATTATCGAAGACATCACGCCTGCCCTGCTGCTGCGCTTGCACGAGGGAACGATTGACATAGCAGTTGCGGCGCTACCGATTGCCGGAAGTGAGCTCGCCAGCGTGGAGCTATTCGAGGAGAAGTTCTATGCAGTCCTTCCGGAGAAACATCGCCTTGCATCACGCGCTTTCATCAGTCTGGCAGAACTGAACCGCGAACCCTTTCTGCTGTTAAAGGAGGGCCACTGCTTTCGCGACAGCCTGATCGCAGCGTGTCACAAGTTGAGCATGTCGCCGAGCATAGTCTTCGAAAGCGGTCAGTTTGCCACGATACTGGCCATGGTCTCTGCCGGAATGGGCGTATCGGCAGTACCAGCCATGGCGGTGCAGCCGCAACCGGGATGCAAGTTCATTCCGATTTCAGGCAAGCATAGCACCCGCAAAGTTGTGATTGTAACCTCGCGCCACCACTACCAGAGTCGCGTACAGCGCCTACTCATGAAGCACATGCGGGATGCCAGCGGAGAGCCTGGGCGGCGGGCTTCCTGACCTTTGCCGGGCGAGCAACGTGCAATTCGGAAGTTAACTGTGTTATCAAGGCGTGGCGTGGGTGTTGAAAAAGTACGTCAGCTAGGACGTCTTTAGCGCCTGGGAGTATGTGCGTGCCGATTTCTTCGTGAGTTCGGCTAAGCGTTGGCCCTCAGAACCGGTGTTGTGGGTTGGCTGAGGAAGCGCACCAGTCGCTTGATGTTCTGGGCCACGGCTGCCAGGAAGAACTGCTCCCGCACAAACCGTAATCTCCGCAGACGGAGGCGCCGCAGTCCGATCTGATTCTTGAGCTCCGCGAACAAGGCTTCCACCTTCTTCCTTTGTCGCTGGGCATGGGCGAACTCTGGCGTTTTCGCCAACTCCCGTGCGCGTTGCCTAACTGCTGGCGTGGAATGCGGCTTTCTTTGGCCGCATTCGCCTCCACGAAGCTGCCATCCACCGACAGATGTTTCCCCTGCACCAGTCCCACTTCCACACACTGCTTCACAATCTGCTCAAACAGTTCCTCGAACAGCTTCGATTCCTGAAACCGTCCATGCCGGTTTTTCGAGAACGTGGAGTGATGCGGAATCTCCTGATCGAAGCCCAGACCGGTGAACCAGCGCCAAGCCAGGTGCATGCGCAGTTCCTCCACCAGCTTCCGTTCGCTGGTGATGCCGTAGAGATAGCCGATCAGCAGAATGCGCAGCAGAAGCTCGGGATCAATGGAAGGACGGCCGGTCTCGCTGTAACTCTCTTTCAGCTTTTCCCGCACGAAGGCAAAACTGATGTGCTGATCGATGAGCCGCAGCAGGTGGGTCTCAGGAACCTGATCTTCCAGGCGGAAGTAATAGAACAAGGCTTCGGAGCGGTCGTGTTGCCCCATCATGATCAGCAGGCCTCCGACAATGAGAATCCAACAGAGCATGGGTAGGATCACTTTCTTCTAACATGCTTCTGCCGAATCTCATCCTGGTAATCGACGTGACTTTTTCAACACCCACAAGGCGATTACACTCACAGAACGCGGTCAATAGAACTTGAAGCGAATGTGTGCGTACTCAGAAAGTGAAGTGGGCTGTTTCCGGTCGAGCAAAGGATTCTCGCAGGCCACTCCGACTTGCGGAGCTTATCCCCGCAAGAGGATATTGCTCCGCTGCAGCATGGTACCGAACGTCGGCGAGGCAATCTGGTAATCGCCACGCTCCGCCACAATCAGCAAACGCGACGACTGAAGATGCGCAACTGAGTCGAGTTACCCGGAACTGTATGGTATTGGTAGTCCAGCACAACCTTGCGAAGCCATGCACCGACCTCGGTCGTACGATGATGCCTCCGGCGCTGGAGCTCGGCCTTGATGGCTTTGAGCTTCGCGACCATTCGCTTCTTCGCCGTAATCCGCCAGACGATGAATGCCTTGTCGCTGATGCGCTGCCCACAGAAGTGGGTGAAACCCAAGAACGTGAAGGTCTCTGGTTTTCCCTCTCCCGTTGCTCCCGGTCGCGAGCGGCGAGCCGCCCGGACTCGATCAGTCGTGTCTTGTCCACGTGTAATTCCAAACCGAACTTGGCCAGTCGTTCCTGAAAATCCCGCAGGAAGCGCTCAGCCTCTGTGCGGTATTGAAAGCCGAGCACAAGATCGTCGGCGTAGCGGACGACAATCATGTCCCTGGGCCACTTTCTTGCGCCAGAGTTCGACCGGCGATTCGGCCACGCGATGCTCGATGAACTTCATGGTCCACTCATAGGCACGTCACTGCCATCCGCCGCCCAGAGCTTGGTAGAGTTGGACCAGAGCGATGAGTTCGTTGCTCTGCGCCTGCGCGAGTCCTAGCTCAGCGGAGAACGAATTGGTCTCGTTGGTCAGCACTTCCAAGTAGTCTGTGGTCCCTGCTTTGAAGCGCACCTGCGATAACCGCGCTGCGTCCTGGGCTGATTCGAGCAGGTGTTCCTGCTGAATTCTAAACTCTCGATTCTTCCGATATGCCACCAGCGCATTTGATACATCCCGGAAAGCGCCTTGGATTGTCTGCTGATAGGAGAGAAGCAACTGCTGGTGTTGGGCTTCCGCAAATCGGACATTCGACTTTATTCGCCCGCCCTCGAATATAGGTTGCGTCAATGAGGCACCAAAATTCCATATTCCTGCGGGGCCGGTGAACAGGCTTGTCAGTGCCGGAGTTTCAAAGCCTGCAGTTCCGGTGAGCGAGATCTGAGGAAAATAAGCCGAACGTGCCACGCCGATCTGTGCGTTCGCGGCAATCAGGGTTTGTTCCGCTTCCCGGATATCCGGCCTTCGCTCCAGCAATAAAGATGGAAGCCCAGCAGGAACCTCCGGAGCATGCGGCTGCTCGGTGAGCTTCAGCCCTCGAGGGACATCGCCCGGGTTGTTTCCCAGAAGTATGCTGATGGCGTTTTCCTGTTGCGCAACCTGGCGCTCGAGGTCGGGAACCTCAGTAGCGGCGGTATACACCAACTGTTCGGATTGGCGCACATCCAGCAGGGAGCTAATTCCGTGTTGCTCGAGAGTTTGTGTCAACTGCAAGGAATCGCTGCGCGAACTCAATGTGCGTCTTGAGATCTCCAACTCGAGGTCCAATTGGCGGAGCTGAAAATAAGAGGCTGCGACATTCGCAACCAGCGTGGCCATGACCTGCTTTTGAGCCCACTCATTAGCCAGCAGATTGGCGCGGGCAGCCTCAGTGGCGCGGCGGTATCGTCCCCAAAAATCGAGGTTCCAGGAGGCGGATGCAGCTACCTCCCCAAGACTGACTTCGTAAGATGGAATCGGGCCGATCGCAGGGCTGCGTTGGTCGGCGATTGTGCCGCCCACACTCAACGAAGGGTATTGGTCGGCACGGGTGATCCCGAGTTGCGCCTGAGCCTGCAGAACCCGTGCGGCAGCAATGCGTACATCATAGTTGTTCTTGAGAGCAGTACGAATCAGACCCTGGAGTTCACCATCCTGAAAGAGCTCCCACCACTTCTCGTCACCTAACGACTGCGTCGCCGATTTTGGCTTCGCCTGCTCCGACTCGGCATTTGCGCCGGCTGATGAGTCCGTTGCACCACGATAGGTGACTGGGACATCGACCGTCGGTCGCTTGTAGTTTGGTCCGACCGCGCAACCGATCGTCACGGTCATGGCGAGCAGAATTGCGAAAGCAAGATAACGACGTCTTAGACTTTGACTCATGAGGGGCTAATCTCCATTCCCTTCCTGCAGCGCGAATACTGGACTTTCCGAGGGCACGGGCTCGCGGGTGGAGCGCAGGAAAGGCACTCGATCCAGCACTCTCTCCTGGAATTCCTCCAGATAGAGGTAGATCGCCGGAGTCACAAACAATGTGATGAACTGCGAAACGATCAGCCCGCCGACTACCACCAGCCCCAGGGGCCGACGAGAAGATCCGTCGGCGCCGTATCCGAGCGCAATGGGAAGTGCGCCAAGCAATGCCGCCATTGTCGTCATCATGATCGGGCGAAAGCGTTCCATGCTGGCGTCGTGAATTGCCTGATCGTCGGCGATTCCCTTTTGAACGCGTTGCTCGGCGAAGTCGACGATCATGATCCCGTTCTTCTTCACAATGCCCATCAGCATGAACATTCCAATGTAGGCGTAGAGCGAAGCTTCTGCGCCAAACAGCCACAGCGTTAACAACCCGCCGAGCAGTGCCACTGGCAAGGATGAAAGCACCGTGATCGGGTGCAGATAACTCTCATACAGAATCGCCAAAATCACATACATGACGAACACAGCCACCAACATCAGGATGGCGAGATCGGAAACAGTGTTGCGGAAGGTCAGAGCCTCGCCCTGCAAGGCTCCTTGGATGCTCGACGGCAAAATCTGCTTCGCGGTGGTTTCTACAAACTGGGTTGCCGGACCAATCGCATAGCCGGGTTTCAAGTTGAAGAACATGGTCACGCTGGTGAATTGATTGATATGGTTGACGGATTGCGACCCAATGACCGGACGCCAGCTGGTAACCGCATTGAGAGGAACCATGCGTTGGCCGTCGTCACTCTTGATGTAGAGCTTACCCAGGTCCTCGGGCGCGGAACGTTTGTCATCGGCAACCTCCAGGATCACCTGGTACTGATCCGTCGGTTTCTTGATGAGGTAGCTGTAATTCTGAGAGTAGGCGTCATGCAGAAGCGTCAGAATCCGCGTCTCGGAGACGCCGTACAGCTTCGCCTGGTCGCGCAGAATATCGACTTGCAGATTTGGAGTGTGGTTGTAGAGATCGGAATTCACGAACAGGAATCCTGGATACTCGTGCATCTTCGCGATCATCTTGCCGGCTGTGTCGTACACTTCGTTGGCATCAATTCCGGAAAGCGCGTAGGCGAATTGGCCCTGCGCATTGGCCGTGGCTCCGGTGCTGATTTCCAGAGCAGGGTTAGGCTGGAGGAACGCCACGACGCCAGGAATCGCACCACTGACTCCTCCCATCAACTGTCCCGCCACCTGCGCGATAGGAGCACGCTGAGATGGATCTTTCAGAAACGCAATCAGGAACGCCTGATTTGACCCCAGAAACTGAGCGTTTCCGCTCATGGTGAAGGTGCTGCGCACCGCCGGATTCGCCTTCATGATTTTTTCGGCCTGGGTCTGATAAGCGTGCATCTGCTCGGGCGATGATCCTTCCTGGCCCACCAGCACTCCACGAATAAACGAGCTGTCGCCCACCGGAAGAAATGATTTTGGAACGACATAAAAAAGGTAAGCGGTGCCTGCAAGACAGACGACCCAGGTGACGGCTGAAATCCAACGATTACGCAGAAAGAACCAGAGGGAGCGCCCGTAAACATCCAGCACGCGACGTTCGAAAGCGCCAAACAGGCGTTCCATCCAGGTTTTCGTCGCGCCCTCTCCCCTGTTGCTCAGCAGCCTTGAGGTCATCAAGGGCGTCAGGGTGAGTGAGACGAGTCCGCTGGCCAGGATCGAGATCACAATGGTGATGGAGAACTCGCGGAAGATGCGCCCCATGAGTCCACTCATGAACACCAGAGGAATGAATACGGCGGCCAGCGAAAGGGTCATCGCCAAGATCGTGAAACTGATCTCTTTCGCCGACTCGAGCGAAGCCTGGAATGGGCTCTGCCCTTCTTCCATCAGCCGCACCGTGTTTTCCAAAAACACGATGGCGTCATCAACCAAGAAGCCGATGGCAAGTGTCAAGGCCATCAGGGACAGGTTGTCGAGGCTGTAGCCGAGAACTCTCATCGCGATAAAGGTCAGCAGCAGTGACAGCGGCAGCGCTACGGCGGGAATCAGGGTATCGGTAACCCGTCCCAGAAAAACGAAGATCACCATGACCACCAGCACAAAGGCGATGTACAGCGTGACCTGCACATCTTTTATGCTGCCGACGATGGTTTGCGAGCGGTCGTAAGCTCCTACCAGCAAGACCGAACTGGGGAGCTGCGACTGAATGGCGGGAAGCTGATCCCGCACCGATTTGGCTACCTCGACCGCGTTTACTCCCGCGCGCCGAAAGACAGCAACCACTACGGTGGCGCCCGGTTGCGGGTAGCCACGCACCCAGAAGCGCATGTCAATGCGTTCGTCTTGCACGCTTTGCTTGGCGTTGGCGACATCCTTCAGATAAACCGGCGCGCCGTTGTTTTGCCCAACGATCAGTCCGTTGTATTGCTCGGCCGTAGTGAGTTGCCCTTGGGGCTGCAGCAGAAAGCTGCGATGCTCCCCGTCCACCTGCCCTGCGCCGGTATAACTTGTGCCGTTCTTCACCGCATTGGTCAGATCCTCGACTGTGATGTTGCGGACTGCCATCGCTGAGGGATCAGCCTTAATCCGCACCGCGGATTGCGTGCCGTACACCGCAACCTGGCTGACTCCAGGCAGAATGCTGATGCGCTCGCCGACTTGTGTATTGGCGTAGTCGTAAAGCTGGCCTTCCGTTGCGGTGTCGCTGACCAGCGCGATGTACATGATCGGCTGGTCGTTCGGGTTGGTCTTGGTGAATGTAGGAGGGCTCGGCAGATCGACCGGAAGTTGTCCTGATGCGCGGGTGATTGCGGCCTGAACGTCAGTTGCCGCAGCGTCCAGACTCTTGGAAAGGTCAAACTGCAGCGCGAAGCTGGAGTGCCCCTGACCATTGTTGGAGGTAACCAGCTCCAGGCCCGGAATCTGCATGAACTGGCGCTCCAGCGGCGTGGCTACGTTGTTCGCCATCGTCTCGGGCGTCGCGCCGGGATAATTCACCTGCACCTGGATGACAGGGTAGTCGATAGCTGGCAGATCGCTTACCGGCAGGCGAAAGTAGGCCAGCACTCCGAACAAGATGACTGACACCGTCAGCGCAACTGTCATTACTGGCCGACGAATGAAAATTTCGGAGAGATTCACGACTGCCCTCCTGGTGCCCGCCCGTTGCTGCTCTTAGCATTCGAGCCTGCATTCGAATCTGCTCCAGCAGCAGAGCCGGCATCGACGCGCACCTTGCCGCCCGGTCGAACAAGCATTTGACCCGCGAGCACGACGCGTTCGTTTGCGCTGACTCCTTCACTCACCACAACCTGGTCGCCCTGACGCTGTCCCAGCTTCACCGGGCGGAGTTGGGCGGTATCATCCGACTTCACTACGTAGACGAATGTGCCTTTCTGGCTTATCTGCGTGGCCTGACTTGGAATCAACACTGCTCCTTTTTCTGTGCTCAAGACGAGCCTTACGTTTACAAATTGACCAGGCCAGAAATGATGGTCAGGGTTGCGCACTGTGGCCCGCAGGTTAACCGTGCCACTGCCGTTCTGGACGGCGTTATCGAGGAATTCGACACGACCTGTTCTAGCCGCGTTTTCAGCTTCCGCAGGAAGTCGGACCGCAGCGCTCAAAGTGCCGTTCGACATCTGCTTCTGAACTCCGGGCAGATCACCCTCCGTTATCGTGAAATTCGCATAAATGGGATCGAGGCGTTGGATTGAAAGAAGCGACGTAGCATTGGGCTGCACGACGTTTCCGACATCGACCAGGCGGGCGCCCGCTCTGCCGTCAATGGGAGAGTGAATGTAGCAGTACTCAAGATTAAGCTTCGCAGTTTCAAGAGTCGCTTCCGAAGCTTCCACCTGGCCGCCATACACATCAACCGCATTCTTTTTTGTGTCGTAATCCTGCTTCGAAATTGCCCTGGTTCCAATGACCTCCTCATCCCGGGCAAATTGAATCCTGGCCAGATCGAGTCCGGCCTTTGCCTGGGCAAGAGCCGCTTGAGCCGAGTCGACCTGCGCTTTGTAGGGGCGAGGATCGATCACAAACAGAAGCTGCCCCTTCCTTAGGTTCTCGCCGTCTTGAAAGTGGCGCTCCACAATGCGACCGCCCACTTGTGGCGTCACCGTGACCGACTCGAAGGCCGCGTTTCTGCCAATTTCGTCCAGGTACCTGGGAACATCCTGAGCGGTCGCTTTAACCACAGTGACCAGAGGCGGCGGCATGGCAGGCGGTGCTGCTTCAACACTGTTCCTGCCGCATCCTATTGTCGCGAGCGTCAGCACTGCGGCAAAAAGCGCGAGATATCGGGTGTGAAAGATTACGTTAGTTGCCAGCGTCGTCTTCATTGCCATCCTCATCGTGAAAAGTGTTTTTCGCTATGCCGAAGCGAGTTCGCGGGAAAGAACTTCCAGTGGGAGCTCTGATCCAAGATCGTCTTGCGGCGGTTTCTGGCCGGGCCCGATAGGTACCAGCCTCCGCTGAAGCTGTGCTGATCTTCCGATCTGCTCCAGCACCCGAGTTCGGGTTGCATTCACGTCGCCACGGGTGCAGCCCAAAAGAAGCGAGCACTCCTGATTGGAGTAGCCTTCGAGTACCGAGATCACGAAGACGAAGCGCTCGAACGCCGGGAGCTGAATGATTTCGGTGATTTCTGCCGGCACGCTTATGGAAACACCCGTGCTGACTCCTAGCGTTGAACTTGATTTATTGCCCTCTGTGGGGCGCGGCCGCGTCAGTCGAATCGCATTCTGAATGATCGTCCGCCGCGTCCACGATTGTGCCCACTCTCTGAAAACACGGTTGGATTTTGCCGAGTCTTCGAGTCCGCGGATAAAGCTCTTCTCAGCCAACGAGGGATCCGCGGTCAGAAGAAAACACAGCAGGTACAGGCGGTTCATGTCCTTCTCGAAGATCCGACAAAAATCGGACCGTGTCGCGTACGGCGTGGGCTCCTGGTTTGTGATTCTTTTTGCCCCGAACATGTTCGCCTCCGTCTTCAATTGATAGTCGTTCGAACCTCGTAGAAATCGACATCAGTGATCACGGCTTGCATCCGTCCCTTTGGGCCAGTTGCTTCAACACGTGCTTCGTGAGGACATCGCCGCAGGAAAACTTCGCGCCTTCTTCCATCAGTCTGACGAGCGTTTCCTTTCCATCCGCGCTGATAAGGGTCACATTACTGAGGTCGACGATCAGCTTCCGGCCCTGAAGCTGGCTCCCTGCGTCCCTCCAGGCCTTCTCTACTTCCGTAGTCCACGGACCAGCCAGTTTGCCCTCGAGAACTAGCCTTCGTTGGCCGTGCGTCTCTACGACGGAGATTTTGAGCATTACCTCATCCGCCTCACACGTTGAGTAGAGGCAATGCGGCGGCCAAACGGAACTGGTGCCACGATTTCTGTAAATCGCTGAATTGAATGGAGAGGAGAGAACCGTTCACGGATGTGTGTCGAGAACTGTCGAAGCTGATCTCGACAGTTGACGACGCCAAAGCTGGGATGGAAGAAACGAAACGACGCAGATCCGCGACTCAGGAAAGTCTGCGCGAATCGATCCCTAGCTTTTTCATGCGTGAGATCAGAGTCGTACGCTTGAGACCCATGCGGGCGGCGGCGCCGTTAGGACCCGCAACCCGGCCGTTGCTGTCCTTTAAGATGCGCAGAATTCCGTCGCGATCACCGGCTTCACGCGTGCCTGGAATCGGAGTGGCTTTCCCGTTGTTCCCCAATTCACCGATGGGCACCTGGAGCGCGGGGCCGTGAGTCAGAATCACCGAGCGCTCGATGAAGTTCTCCAGCTCGCGAATGTTTCCCGGCCAGTGCCAGGAGGACAGCTTTTTCATGGCGGCAGCGGGGATGGATTCGATCTGTTTCTCCATGCGGCGGCCATATTTTTGCGCGAAGTAGCGCACGAGTAGTGGGATGTCTTCGGGGCGTTCGCGCAACGGCGGGATGCGAATGGGAAAGACGTTCAGTCGATAGTATAGGTCGCTGCGAAATTCGCGAGTCTCAATCATTTTCTCGAGGTCGCGGTTGGTTGCTGCCACCAATCGGACATCCACCTTCTTCGTGCGCGTGCTGCCCAGCCGTTCAAACTCCCGCTCTTGCAGCGCACGCAGCAGTTTCGGCTGAATCTCAAGCGGAATATCCCCGACTTCGTCCAGAAACAACGAGCCCTGATCGGCAAGCTCAAGCCGGCCAATCTTCTGAGAGATCGCGCCCGTGAATGCGCCTCGCTCGTGCCCGAAGAGCTCACTCTCCAGCAATCCCGTGGGAATGGCGGCACAATTGAGCTTCACAAAAGTCCGATCCTTACGGCGACTGCGATCGTGGATCACACGCGCAATCAATTCCTTGCCGGTCCCCGTTTCGCCCAACAGCAATACCGTCGAGTCGCTGGGAGCCACGGTTTCTACGAGGTTTAGGACGTGACGCAGAGCCGAACTTTGCCCCACAATTCCTTCAAAATCCATCTCACCGCGAATCTCCTCTTCGAGATATAACTTTTCCTGCGCGAGTCTATCCTTCAACTCAGCAATTTCGCGGTACGCAAGCGCATTCTCGACACCGATTGCCACTTGATTCGCAACTTGAATAAGGAAGGCGACCTCGTCTTCATCGAACGCGTTCTCCTCTCTACGCGCGACTGCCAAAACCCCAAGGGGCCGGTTCCTGCTGATCAACGGCACGTCGCAGAACGAGTTCAGACCTTCCCCGACCGCCTTCTTGTACATCTCCTGCGGGATCTCAGCCGGGTCAAGCCGGTTCACTATTATCGGCTTGCCGCTCTTGAATGAGTTACCGGGCAGGCTGCTGTTGATAGGGACCAGAGAACCTTCGGTGAATACTCCACGGCTCTCCGGATAATCAAGCGCGTGTACGCGCAAGTGTGTGCCCTCGGCTTCCACCAACATGACAGCCGCTGCATCACAGTGCATAACCTGACGCACGCTTGCCGAGGCAGCGCGAAGCAGTTCCTGAAACTCCAGGTTAGATACCACCTGGTTGTTAAGGTCTAAAATGAGCTTCAGTTGGTCCTGTACTCGCTGGGACACGCAAAAGTTCACGGCAGCATCAATCGCCAGGCCAATCTGATCGCCGACGAGGCCGAGAAAACGAACTTCTTCTTCATCAAACGCATTTGGATAAAACCGGCCCAGGCTCAGCACACCTAGCCGTCGCGATCCCCTGATCAATGGCAGCATGCACGTCGACGCGATACCGAGATTCGCAAGGAAGAGTGCATATTTCTCGAATCGGCTCTCCCGGCTCCAATCGGGTGTTAATAAATGTTGGCCGGAGCTGTGTACCCACTGAAAAGGAGAGTCCTCAAGGAAAAGATCGTCGGGCGCACTGTCTACTATTTCGCCGTTTGCCTCCAGCACGCTCCAGGTGGACGCGTTCGTGTCTTTGTCAAACGCAATCAGATGCAAACAATCGAATGTAGTCACATCGCGCAGTGTCTTGATCAGAGTGTCGGATGCGGTGCTGCAATCGCTGCACGTCGCAATCGCGTTCGAGGCACGCAGTAACGCTAGGTAGCGCTCCTCTTCTACTCTTGGAACAATCGCCGGTGCTGTAACCATAAGAAGCTGTCTATCTGAAGCCGGTTCTACGGATCCTGTAGCGCCTGAACAACTCCCCGCCCATCGAAGAGAAGAAATGTACGTCTTATGTGATGCAAGGCCGATATAGAAAGCTTCGCAAAGTGTCGGGGCATTCGACATCTGTCGAAAAGCTTGTCGAAGTGCTCGACAATGCCGAGGCAGTCAGTCTCATGCACAAACTTTGAACTTCTGTCCTGTCAAGCGGATGGGGTGAAGAAACGATTTCGAAGCACGTTGGCCGGCTCATTGCTTGAGTTAAGACGAGTGCGGCGACCCATTTGGGATGAGCGCTGCAATCAAAGCCTACGAAAACATGGAGGGTGTAACAGTGCGGCAAATCGCAACCATCATTACAAGTTTCGCTCTGCTCGTGGGAGTCAGCGCGGTGGCGCAGGAATCTCGTTCGGAGATCAGCTTACAGGGGACAGGTTTTTTCACTAAAGACGCCTCAGGTCAGGGCGTAACTCAACGCAGCACGAACACCGGTGGCTTTCTCGTCGGCTACCGATATCACTTCAACCGCTGGCTCGCAGCCGAAGCGGTCTACGGCTATGATCGCAACACGCAGCAACTTTTTGCTCCTGCCGGATTCTCTAGAATTCAAGCCAATGTACACCAGGCAACAGGCGGCTTTGTGTTCCGTGTTCCAGCTCCTGCCAGGTTCAGGATTAGCCCGTACGTGCTGGCAGAAGGAGGTGCGCTGGTCTTCGATCCCACCGGCAACACATTCGGAACGGTTCCAGGCGCGCAACGTCAAACCACCGGTGTGTTCGCATACGGCGGCGGCGCCGATTTCCCGATTCTGAGACACGTCTCGCTGCGTGCCGAGTATCGGGGCCTCGTGTACAGCACTCCTGACTTCGGCCTGACCGCACTCAACACCAACACGGTTACCCACACGGCACAGCCATCCGCCGGAATTGTGTTTCGATTCTGATCATGACGAGAAGGGCTAAAACGCCAGCGCGTTCTGCGCTGGCGTTTTAAAAGCA
>Ga0066709_100001599_pt1 | contig 15253 bp, 12 predicted proteins | sample GraSoiAngelo_158_FD_79665 | JGI IMG/M metagenome (GOLD analysis project Ga0066709, IMG submission 79665) | Grasslands soil microbial communities from the Angelo Coastal Reserve, California, USA - 14_1009_16_30cm | ecosystem: Environmental > Terrestrial > Soil > Grasslands | place: USA...
CGCACCCCCGGGCCACGCCGGCTCGAAGCCCAGCACCGCGCGGGCCTCCTTCATCGCCGATTCCATGTGCTCGAGATACGGGCCGCCATCCACTTCTTCGAGCGGGGTCAGGAAGACCGTGACGGGGGGCAGCGTCCCGCGGGCGTGCAGCGCGCGCAGCGCGAAAACGACCACCACCAGTCCGGCCTTCATGTCGTAGGCGCCGGGCCCATGCAGCCGGTTCCCCTCGGTGCGGACCGGCCGGGCGGCGATGGTCCCGAGGGGCCACACGGTGTCGAGATGGCCGAGCAGCATCACCGGAGGCGGACCGATCCCCGGCCGGGCCGGTCCCCGGGCGCGCAGGATCGGCCCCGCCCCCGCCACCGGCACCAGCTCCACCTGGAGGCCCAGCGGCTCGAGCTCGGCGGCCAGACGCCGGGCCAGCTCGGCCACTCCCGCCGGGTCGTTCGAGGGCGACTCGATCCCGACCAGCTCGGCGAGGAGCGAAGCCATCTCGGCGGTGCGCGCGCGGGACCACTCGAGGGCGCTCAGTTCCGGTCTTCTCCGGTCATAATGGCGCGGGCATGGACCTCCACGCTGATTCTACGGCGGGTCAACCGCTGGTTCGGGTGGTGGTGAAGAAGGGGCCCGGGGATCGGCCGGTCGACACCCTGCGCCGGCTGCCCGCCGATCCGCTCGCCCGGATGGAGAGCGTGCTCGTCCTGGCCTGCTTCGCGCAGCGCTGGCGATTCCGACTGGACCGGCGGGCACGCGGGGAGCCTCGGGCCCTCATCACGCTCCGCCCGCGCTGCGGGCTGCCGATGAGGGCGGGGCGGCGAGGGTAGCCGTGTCCGTGCTCGCGGCCGTCCTCGCGGCCGGGCTGGCCGCGGAGATCGACGCGCCGGCGGGCGCGGTCCTGACCCGGCTCCGGCAGGAATCGCTGGGGCCGACGTTCCGCCTCGTCGTGGAGCTGGACACTCCGGCGGAGTTCTCCTACCAGAGTCCCGAGCCCGCTCTGGTGCGCATCGACTTCCCCGGGGTCGGAGCGGGCTCGCTGCCGGCCCGCGTGGTTCCCGAGCGGCCCGAAATAGCGTCCATCGGCCTGTCGCCCCTGCCCGGCGGCCGGCCGGGTACGAGGCTCGAGGTGCGCCTCGCGGCCTTCGTGCCCTATCGGGTCGTCTCCGAGGGCCGCAGCGTCATGTTGATCCTGGAGCCGGCCGCGGCGCCGGCCGCGGCCCCGCGGCCGGTCCCCACCGTCGTCGCCTCACCCCGGGCGGCCCCGGCCCCGGCGGCGGCGCCGGCACCCCGATCGGGCGCGGGCCGCGTATTGAGCCTGGCGTGGTCCACCCGTGGACCCGAGCGGGCCCTCTCCGTCCAGACGGACGGCCCGCTGCGCTATCGCGACTTCGTAATGGCCCATCCGGACCGTCTGGTCGTCGATTTCCCGGGCGCGACGTTCGTCCCCCGGGCTCGCTTCCTGCCCTCCGGCGGTGCGCCGGTCCGGAGGGTTCGCGTCGGCCATTATGGCGAGGGCGAGGACGGTGTCGCCCGCCTGGTGGTGGACCTGAGCGCGCCCACGCCGTACCACATCGTCGCCGGCGAGGCCGGGGTGACGATCCTGTTCGGAGCCGCGCGCTAGGACGGCTTCTTCTCGGACTGCCAGTGGGGACGGTAGTAATGGTCCGGGCCCGGCGCCTTCGGCTCCCGGGGCGGACGCCGGAACGCCCCCTCGATCCGGCTGCGCAGCTCGCCCGGGTTCTCGAGCGCGTCGAAGAGCGCTCCGACCGCGAAGAGCGTCACCAGGCCTCCTCCCACGAGCACCAGCGGGACGAGCAGGATGAAGAGGAACCCGACGGCGGTCTCGCCGGCGGTCATGGCCTTCCGGCCCTCATTGGATCCGCATGCGGCCGCGGAAGCCGTCCTCGTAGGAGTGATAGTACTGCAACGCCTTTTCCGGATAGCGCCAGCAGTAGTAGCCGGAGCCGTTGTCGAAGTCGACGAGCCACAGACCCTTGACCTCGATGCCCATTTCCATCACGGCCCTCGCCCAGGCGCCGACGATCTCCTCGATGCGGCCCTGCGCCTCCGTGCCCACGCCCTGCGCGGTGCCGCCCTCGAACGAGGCGACGCGCTCGTGCGCGACCTCGGTCAGGCGGCGCACCTCGGGCAGGAGGGCGGCCGCCTCTTCATAGGAGAAGACCTTCTTCGCGGAGCCGGCCTCCGGCATCATGCCTCCGGATGGGATGGATGAAGCCGAGACGGCGCTTCGGCCGGGATTATAGCAGCGCCCGGCGCCGCCGTCTCCTTGACCCCCCGGGGAGCGGGGGCCTAGAATCGCCCCACCTGGCGAAGAGGCCCGCGGCGTGCGGGCCGAGAGAGCGATGCCCGACCCGCCGTCCCATACCGCCAGCTTGACGGTCCTCGGCGGTCCCCTCAAGGGCAAGACGCTGCTCGTGGAGGACGCCGTCGACGAGATCCTCGTCGGCTCCGACCCCGACTCCCGGCTGTGCCTGGAGCTTCCCGGCGTCAGTCCCATCCATGCGCGCATCTGGCTGGACCTGGCGGGAGCCACCGTCTACGACACGCGCAGCCCGCGGGGGGTCTACGTCAATGACTCGCGCGTCAGCGGCGAGGCGCCGCTGCGTGACGGCGACGTCCTCTGGCTCGGCCCGCCCGGGGAGCCCGAGAGCGTGATGATCCAGTTCCGCGGCCCGGGGCCGGGAGAAGCGGCCGAGCCTTCTCCGGCGGCCCCCGCCGCGCCCGTCGCGCCGCCCGAGCCGGCGCCGGATGCATCCCAGAACGAGCCGCTGGCCGGGCTTCTCGACGACTTCGCCTTCCTCGAAGAGCCCGCAGCGGCGTCCCGGGAGCCTGTCGTGGCGTCCCCTCCGGAGGCAGCCGCGTCCCCTCCGCCCATGGCGCCCGAGCCCCCACCCGTGCCCGAGCCCCTCGACGAGTTCCGGGCGGAGCCCGTGCTGCCCGAGGAGTTCCTGGTCGAGGCGCCGGACGCTGCGGCCGAGGCGAGCTGGACGCCGGCGGGCGGGGGGCCGATCCTCGCCGAGGACGACGTGTTCCTGGTCGACGAGCCTCCGGCCGGGCCCGCGCCGCCATCTCCGCCGGTCGCGAAGGCGCCTCCACCTCTCCCGGCGACACCTCCGCCCGCCGCGGCGGCGCCCGTCCCGCCGCCGGTCGTGGTGGCGCCGCTGCCGCCGCCTCCAGCCAGGGCCGTCCAGCCCGGCCCGCCGGCGCCGGCCCGGGCGGAAGCGCCACCCGCCAGCCGGTCCGAGCCACGGGCCGCCCCGGTCGAAAGACCGGCGCCCGGGCCTCCCGAGCCCCGGAAACGGCCGGAGCGGCCGCCGGGCGCGCGCCCGCCGGTGGAGCGGCCAGCCGCGGAGCGAGCACCGCGCCGCGGGTCAGGCCCTCCGATCGCCCGCTACGCGATGCTCGGCATCGCCGCGCTCTTGGTCGGCACCGTCGCCGGTTACTTCCTGATGGGGCAGCTACGCGCGCCGTCGATCCAGTCGATCGCGCCGTCACGCGTCCGGTCCGGCGAGGTCGTGACCGTGACCGGCCGCAACTTCTCGGGCGATCCCGCCGGCAACGTCGTGCGCTTCGAGGGCACTCGCGAAGGACGCGTCGTGCGCGCCTCGGCCAGCCAGCTCCAGGTGGAAGTGCCCGACGTGCCGGCCGCGGTCGGGCGGCCCAACCGGGTGCCGGTCACGGTGACGGTGGGCGGCCGCAGCTCCGACGCGTTCCTCGTCGCGGTCTACCAGGCGCCGCGCATCCACGGCCTCTCGCCCAGCGTGGCGATGTCCGGCGAGGAGATCGTGCTCGCCGGCACCGGCTGGGGTCCCGGGGCCAGCGTCCGGTTCGGGACCATGGACGTGCCCGTCGTGGACGTCACGGACTCCACGATCAAGGTCCGGGTCCCGGCCATCTCCGGGCCGCCGGGGACGTCGGTGCCGGTCGTCGTGTCGATGGGCGCCGACCCCTCGAACCCGGCCCCGTTCATCCTGGGCCGGCTTCCCCTCGTCCTCTCCCTCGACCCGCGGAGCGCGGCGGCCGGCGACGTGGTGACGATCGAGGGCCGCGGCTTCGATCGCGACCCGGCCAAGGACCAGGTCCGCATCGCGGGCGCGCGCGCGCTCGTCGCCCCGGGCAGCGAAGAGCAGCTCAAGGTGGCGGTCCCGTTCGTCGACGCGCCGGCCGGGGCGGCAGCCGTGGAGGTGAAGGTCGCCGGCCTCGACAACACCGGCCAGGGCTCGCTCACCCTGGCCGCGCCGGCCGATCCGGTGGACCTGCGCTTCACCGCCGAGCCGTTCGAGGACGAAGCGGGGCACGCCCACGCCGCGCTGTCCACCGCCCTCGGCCCCGCCTTCGTGCTGAGCGCGGCCGGCGGCCGCAGCGCGGCCGTGCGGGCCTTCGAAGCGCAGCGACGCCTGAACGACGCCGCCACCACCCTGAAGGCGACGCGGGAGGCAGACGTCGAGATTCGGCCTTCCGAAGGCGGCTACGCGCTCGTCCTCTCCGGCCGGAGCGAGCCGCTGATCGAGGCCAGGCCCGAAGACGCCGCCGCCTACAACGAGGACTGGACGAAGGCGAAGGCCAGGGGCGGACCGGTCACGTCCGGGCGTCTGGCCTCCTGGTGGCAGGCGACCTTGCGCGACCTCGTGTTGCTGCTCGTGCGTGGAGAGAGGCCGCATTACTCCGCCGCCCTCGCCCCCGAGGGCAGGGCTCTCGGCCAGCTGTTCGACACCGCGCGCAAGAGCGCTCCCTTCGGCGTGCCGCGCTCCATGCTGGCCCAGGCCCGGCCTCCGGTCCGCCCGACCGTGCGCGCGCTTGCGCTGCACGTGCCGGCCTCGGTGCCTGCCCCCGCGGGCGAGCCGGCCGCCGCCGCCGCGGCGACGGTCGCGGCGGCCCCCGTCCTCCGCCTGGACGGCAACTGGACGGGAAGCGAGACCGAAGAGGGCGAGAAGAAGTTCGTGACCGCCAGCTTCACCCCGCCCACCGGCACCCTCACCTACGAGCGCGCGCTGAGCATGACGGTGAGCCTCTCCAACGTCGTCCAGGGCCGGGATGGAAGCGTGCGCTTCGAGGCCCAGGCCGGCCGGGGCGTGCGCTACTACGCGGGCCGCTGGGACGGACAGAAGCTCAACGGCCAGATCGCCGCGGACGCTACGGGGCAGACGGTGATCGGGAGCTTCGAGCTGGAGCGGCGCTGAGCCGGCCGTCGCCCTACGCGATCGTGACGTCCTTGCAGAGGTACACGTCCTGGATCGCGTTCAGGAGCTGCACGCCCTCGGCCAGCGGCCGCTGGAAGGCCTTGCGGCCCGAGATGAGGCCCATGCCCCCGGCCCGCTTGTTGATGACCGCCGTGCGAACGGCTTCCGCGAAGTCGTTCTCGCCCGAGGCGCCGCCGGAGTTGATGAGGCCGGCCCGGCCCATGTAGCAGTTGGCCACCTGGTAGCGCGTCCAGTCGATGGGGTTGTTGGTGGTGAGCTTCTCGTAGACGCGCTTGTCGGTCTTGCCGTAGGGGTTCTCCTTGGTGGAGAGGGCCAGGTAGCCGCCGTTGTTCTCGGGCAGCTTCTGCTTGATGATGTCGGCCTCCAGGGTCACGCCGAGGTGGTTGCCCTGCCCGGTGAGGTCGGCCGAGAGGTGGTAGTCGGCCTCCTTGGTCTTGAAGGCGCTGTTGCGCAGGTAGCACCACAGCACGGTGGCCAGCCCCGCCTCGTGGGCCCGCTGGAAGGCTTCGCCCACCTCCTGGATCTGGCGCGACGACTCCGCGGAGCCGAAGTAGATCGTGGCCCCCACCGCCACCGCCCCCATGTCCACCGCCTGCTTCACGCGACCGAAGAAGATCTGGTCGAACTTGTTGGGGTAGGTCAGGAACTCGTTGTGGTTGACCTTCACGATGAAGGGGATCTTGTGCGCGTAGCGCCGGGCCACCGCGCCCAGCACGCCCAGCGTGGAGGCCACCGCGTTGCACCCGCCCTCCACGGCCAGCTTGACGATCGCCTCCGGATCGAAGCAAGCGGGGTTCTTGGCGAAAGAGGCTCCGGCCGAGTGCTCGATCCCCTGGTCCACCGGCAGGATGGAGACGTACCCGGTGCCGGCCAGCCGGCCGTGGGAGAGGATCTGCTGCAGGCTGCGGAGCACGGAGACCGGCCGGTCCGATCCGCCGTGGACGCGGTCCACGAAGTCCGGCCCCGGCAGGTGCAGCATGTCGCGCGGGATGCCCTCGCATCGGTGCTCGAGCAGCGGACGGGCGTCGGCCCCCAGCAGGTCCTCGATGGCCTTGATGCCGCGGGCGGTCACGCCCGCGTCGATGGCCTTGGCGGTGCTCATCTGATCCTCCGCATTCAGTTCAGCCGGGCGGCCCGGGCGCGCAGCTCCCTGGCGCGGGCCGCGAGCTGCGGCGCTTCGGCGCACTGCGGCCGGAGGGCGAGGTAGCCTTCCAGGTCCGCCGCCGCCGCCGCGTAGCAGTCCAGGGCCGCGTGGAGCAGGCCCCGGTCGCGCAGCTCCTCGGCGTCGGCCCGGTCGAGGCTCCGCAGCATCTCGACCGTCCGCAGGGCCCGCGCGTAGTCGCCGGCCTTGACGTAGATGCCCTTCAGGTTGCGCAGCATCCGGCCCAGGATCGCCTTGCGGCTGCACGGCGCGAGCATGGCCGGTCCCAGCCGCAGCCGCCCCGAGTAGATGCGGTCCAGCCGCCGCTGGCAATCCTCCAGGGTGAGGAGCGCGCCCCCGTGGAAAGGATCGACCAGGACCGGCGTGGCGGCCGCCGAGACCCGCACGACGAAGTGGCCGGGCAGGCCCACCCCGTCGAGGGCCAGCCCCGCCCGGCGCGCCACTTCCATGTAGACCGTCGAGAGCGAGATGGGGATCCCCGTGCGCCGGTCGAGCACGTCGTTGAGGAAGCTGTTGCGCGGGTCGTAGTAGTCGACGGTGTTGCCGCGGAAGCCTTCTTCCTCGAAGAGCAGGCGGTTCAGCTCGGGCACGAGCGCGTCGGCCCCCGCGTCCCCGGCCCGCCGCCGCAGGTGCGCGCCCAGCTCATCCAGGCGGCCGAGGTAGGGGGCGGGATCGAGGCCGGGGTACTCCTCGCCCGCGATGAGCAGGGACGCCTCGGCCAGGTCCACGGAGGCCTCCGGCCGGGCGACCATCTCGGCGAAAAGCAGGCTGGATCGGGACTCGGTCACGCTCGGCGCCTCGGAGTGCGAGCGGAATTATAGCATCCGAGCTACCGGCCGAGCGGCACACGACCGTCGCGGGGGCCGGCCTCCCCCAGCATGTACAGGTGCCAGAGGTCGCGCCGGCTGCTCTTCAGCAGGGGCCCGATCGCGAGCAGCCCGGTCGGACCCACCGCTTTCTCCAGGTACTTCAGCTCTTCGAGGTTCGCCCGGACGTCCGCCCCGACCGGCAGGTCCAGGCCGGCCTCCCGCGCGACGAGGACGCCCTTCCCGCGCAGCGACAGCTCGAGGTTGATGCGGATGAGGCACAGCATGTCCGCGACCACGGGTCCCGGGAAGCGCGACGTCAGGGAGCGCAGGTACTCGCCGGCCCGGGTCGCCGCCACGTCGCCGGCGAGGATCGTGCTCAGGAAGTCGAGGTCGCTCGTGAAGCCCGCGCTCAGCCACTCGCGCGTGGCCTTCCGGCTCCGGTCGAAGACCGCGATCATCAGCAGGGGCAGGACGACCAGGAGCAGGGAGGTCGCCAGCAGCGGGTGGACGATGAAGTGGTTGAAGAGCGAATGGACGAGGTACGCCCCCGCTGCGCCGGGAAGGAAGACGAGCCACCGGAGGGACGGATGGCGGTCGGCGAGGACCTTCGAGACCATCGCGAAGACCGAGGTGGTGCCGCCGTGCAGGAGGCCGGTCCCGAACCCGCGCACCACCCAGAGCAGCAGGGTTCCCTTCGACACGCTGGCGAGGTAGTACAGGTTCTCGACCTGCGCGAAGCCGGCGCCCACCGCGAACCCGCAGATGGCCGCGTCCACCACGAAGCCCACGCGCTGGCGCCTGACCAGGTAGACGAGGTACAGCGCCTTCAAGGATTCCTCGACCGCGGGGCTCAGGTAGCGCGAGAAGGCCGGCTCGCCGAGCACGCCCGCGCCGAGGAGCGCGCGGTTCAGGTACCAGCTCGCCAGCGCGGCCAGGCCGCCGGCGAGCACGCACCGGACGACCGCCCGCGGCGGCACCAGCTTGAAGCTGTCGATGACCACCAGCGCGGCCAGGAACAGCAGGGCGGGTGGGAGCGACAGGAGGAGACGGAGCAAGTCCTATTTGAGCAGCTTGAGCGAGACCATGCCCTCGGGGCGGACGCCCCTGCCCTCCTCGAAGGCCAGAGCGTAGCCTCCGGACAGCGTCAGGTCCAGGCTCGAGAGGATGGTGATGCGCAGGTCGACCTGGGCGCCCACGTCGGTGACCGTCCGCCGCGCCCCGGGAGCGTCCAGGTTGGTGACGACGCTGCCCGCGAACAGCGCCGGCCGCGCCCAGGTGGCGTAGAAGCCGGGGTGGCCGAGGCGCCGGAAGCGGACCGGCGGAAGGTTCCACTCGACCATCGCCTTCACGTAGTTGCGACCGCCGATGTCGTTGATCTCCACGCCCGGGAAGCTGTCGCGTGTCCGGTACCGCTTCTCCTCGCCCTGGTCCACCCAGTTGTTGCCGAACCCGCCGAAGTAGAAGTTGGCGAACGGCTCCTCCCGGCGGTTGGGCGAGGCGCCGGCCGATCCGCGCAGCCACACCGAGGAGTGCCGGAGGGGAAGGGCGAAGCCGAGGTCGACGCCGCCCCAGGCCCGCAGGAACTCCTTGCCGTCCACCGTGTCGCCGTCGAGGGCGAGCTGCCACTTGCGCCCCTTCTCGTCGTCGACCTTCCCCAGCGACCCGCGCACGTCGCTGGAGGCGAGCCGCGCCCGCGTCGTGAGGAGCGAGCGCACGTCGGCGGCGACGTTCTGGTAGTCGGGCAGGCGCTCGAGGTTGCCGTAGTAGTCCGCGCGCACGTCCAGGTCCAGCTCCCGCGGCGCGTCGTACACGAGCGTCCGGCCCCACCCGAGGCCCATCGAGTAGCCCTTGCGGCTCCGCTTGGTGGGGCCGAAGAGGTCGTAGAAGTCGGCCGCGTTGAGCCGGAAGCGGGCCTTCCACTCCCGCCGCTCGTAGTCCGCCCGGAGGTGGAGGCGCTCCCCGGCGGGGAGGCTGCCGTCGGGCGAGTAGGAGGCGGTGAGGCCGGCCCGGTTGAGCTGGACGGGATCGGAGAAGGCGAAGTGCATGCCTGGCGCCTCCGTGTCCTTGTAGCCCTCGACCACGGGATAGAACGATTCGAGCCCCAGGCTCTCGATCGGCCGGTAGTCTCGCGTCCGCGCCCGTGACGGGTCGAAGGGAACGGCGGCCGGCGAGCCGACCATCCACCCCTTGATCACGGGGTGTCTCTCCACGAGCTGCTGGCCCAGGAACGTGATCGCGCTGACGTCGGCGACCGGGCGGCCGGCGATCCTCGCCGGCACGAAGCCTTCGCCGGTGTACCGGAACACGATCAGCGAGTCGTCGCCGGCGACGACGGGCCGGAAGAAGCCCGTCTCCGAGTTGCTCATGGCCTCGCGGGCGCCGCTCGCGACCTCGTAACGGAAGACGTTGGAGACACCCGTCTGGTACGAAGTGCCGTAGAGGTAGCGCCCGTCGGGAGAGAAGGTGAAGTTGGAGGGAGCCGAGCCCTCGAACTCGACCACCGCGCTCGGCGTGGTGTCGCCGGCCAGTAGCGACGCGATCGGGATGATCTGCAGCGACTGGCGCCCGCTCACCTCGCCCATCGCGGCCGAGAGGAGGCGACCGTCCGGCGAGACGTCGAGGTCGTAGACCACCTGCCCGTAGGGCCAGGAATGGACCTGGTTCCATTCCCGGTACGGAGGGGGGATCCGCACGAGAGTGCAGATGCCGTTGAAGTGCCGCACGCCCCAGAGCGAGCGGTCGGCGGCGTCGAGGGCCAGGTCGCCGACGCGCGCGTCCTTCATGAGCATCCGCGTCTTCTTCGTGCGCGGATCCACGGCCATGAGGTCGCGGAACGCGTTGTTGTCCGCGGTGTAGAAGAGAGTCCGGCTCGCCGGGTCGTAGGCGAGGGAGGTCACCTCGTAGATCACGGGCCCCTTGATGTCGGTGATCTTCTCGACCGAGCCGTCCGCGAGCGAGATCGCGCCGACGTGGGCGACGACGCCGGGATAGTTGAACGCGGCGTAGATCCTGCTCGCCTCCTTGTCGAGGTAGGCGCGCGAGACCGAGCCGAGAGCGCGGCGCGAGAGGTCCTTGTAGGGTGTGGTCGGGTAGCGGCGGACGGCCTCGATGTTCCTCTGCTGGAACTCCTGCTCCCAGGCCACCCAGTCGGCCCAGGCCCGCTCGAGGGACATGCCGAAGACGCTCCGGAACTGAGATGCGTAGTAGGCCTTGCTTCCCTCGCCTCGTGCCACCCACCGGACGACCGCCTCCGGCGAGTGGCGGTCGGCCAGCCAGGTCATGAACCGGGTGCCGTAGAGGTACGAGTTGATCTCGAGCTGGAAGTCGACCTTGGTCCCCTCCGAGGCCAGCCCCAGCGGGTCGTAGAAGCGGCTGCCGTCGAGGACCATCGAGCGGAACACCATCTCGTCGTACGCGCCCTGGGCCCGGCCGAGGCCGCCCGCCATCCAGGTGTCGAGGAAGACCGCGATCCCCTCGTGGTACCAGCGGGGCGCGGCCACCCGCGGGGTCGTCAGATAGAAATAGAGGATCGACTCGGGGTGGTCGGCGACGGGGTTCACCTTGCCGCCGAACAGGCGGCGGAAGAAGCGCTCGGGCCCCGAGGGCTGATCCAGCGCGGTCACGTGGACCAGCTCGTGGTTCATGATCGTGTTCAGCCGCTCGTTGGCCGGCATCGCCTCGAGGGCGGCGCTCAAGGGGGCGATCTGAACGCCCACGAAGTCGCGCGGAACGGAGGTCGTTCCCGCGTTGCCGGCGTCGGTGAAGTCGGTGAGCAGCACCGTGACCTTCTCGGCGGGGTCGTAGCCGAACAGGCGGCGCTGGAAGCCCAGGGAGTTCTCGAACGTGCGCACGGCGTGGGGGGTGAGGTAGGACTCGGTGGCGCGGAAGTAGACGAGGCGCAGGTGGTCCGTCTCGAGCGAGGTGAGCTGGGCGGAGACGGTCACGGAGGCGCCGAGGACAAGCAGGACCACGGCGCAGCAGATCGCCAACCGTCGCACGGACGAAGAGTACCCGAAACGGAACGAGGCGAGGAGATACCGGACGGCCGCCGGTATCCCCCCCGCCTTCACTGCTGATCCTGGCTGACTACTTGCTCCGCAGGTACGACTCGAACTGGGAGCTGGCCATGGCCTCGGCCAGCGCCGGCCGGCCGAGCGCCGCCCGGAGGTCTTCGTTGGCCAGCGCCGCGCGGACGTTGGCGTCGGCCAGGGCCTCGCGCATGTCAGCCATGGCGAGGGCGTCCCGCACCTCGGCCTTGGCCAGCGCCTCGCGCACGTCCGCCTTGGCCAGGGCCTCCCGCACCTCGGCCTTGGCAAAGGCGTCCTGCACCTCCGCCTTGGCCAGGGCGTCCCGGAAGTCGGCCTTGGCCAGCGCCTCGCGGAGACCTGACCAGTCTAAGCCCTTGGCCTTGGCCAACGCCTCGCGGACGTCAGCCTTGGCCAGCGCCTCACGGACATTGGGCTTGGCCAACGCCTCGCGCACGTCAGCCTTGGCCAGCGCCTCACGCACCTCCGCCTTGGCCAGGGCCTCGCGGACCGCAGGCCGGGCCAGCGCCTGCCGCAGCTCCTCGTTCGCCAACAGCGCCCGGAACTCCGGGCTGGTCAGGGCCTTGCGAGCGGCGGGGTCGTTGAGCAGCCGGTGGAACGCGTCGCTCTGCATCCACTGCTGCGTCTCGGGGTTCTGCAGGACCACGTCCTCGCTCTTGATCTGCTCGGCGCGGTACTTCTGGGCGGTCCCGATCGCCCCCTTGCCGTCCTCTCCGACCGGCGGGTAGCCCTTCACGGCGAAGTAGCCGATCCCCAGGACCCCCACGAACGCGACGGCCAGGAGCACCCTCTTGCCCATCACCGACATCGCGTACCTCCTCCCTTCATGCGCCGCGAGAGGGCCTCTGCCGCTCCCGGTGCGTCAAGGGTTTTCCGTTCAGGCTCCTGTACGCTGTCCGAGCGCGACCGTTCCGTCGGCGCGGCCGATGCGGAAATTATGGTGCTCTCTATCACAGATCCGGCCGCGGCGTCCATGGGCCGAAGTGCTACAGTCGCGCCGAGGACGCGAGGATCAATGAAATTCGCCGTCGTCTCGCCCGCGGGACGCATCGACTCGAACACCGCGGCCCACCTCGAACGCGCCGTCTTCCAGCACCTCGACGCCGGCGAAGCTCGCCTCGTCGTCGACCTCGCCGCGGTCGAGTACATCAGCAGCGCCGGCCTGCGGGTCCTGCTGAGGGCGTCGCACCGGGCCCAGGACCTGGGGGGCCTGCTCGTGCTGTGCGACATGGGCCCGAGCGTCCGCGAGGTGTTCGACCTGGCCGGGCTGGCCGCCCTGTTCGCGATCGAGGACTCGCGCGAGCGTGCCCTCGCCCGCGTCGTCGAAGGAGGCTAGAGAGCCGCCGGATGGAAGGAGTCACCGCCACCTACGCCCGGCTGGTCCGGAACCTCGACTCGCTGCTCGAGGTGTCCAAGGCCATGGCCGCCGCCATCGACCTGGACCCGCTGCTCGGGATCATCCAGTCCAAGGCCACCGAGGTGATGGAGGCGGAGCGCGGGAGCATCTTCATCCTCGACGAAGGCGCGGGGACGCTGTGGAACCGGGTCTCGGGTGGGTTGGCCCCGGGCGTGGTGCGCGTCGCCGTCGGCACCGGCATCGCCGGACACGTGGCGAAGAGCGGCCGCCCGCTCAACATTCCCGACGCCTACGCCGATCCCCGCTTCAACCCCGAGTTCGACCGGCAGACGGGCTTCCGGACCCGCTCCGTCCTCTGCGCCCCCTTGTTCGGCCACGGCGGCACGCTGCTGGGCGTGATCCAGGTGCTGAACAAGGCCGGGGGCGGCGCCTTCACGCGGGACGACGAGGTCCTCCTGGAGGCATTCGCCGCCCACGCCGCCCTCGCGCTGGACCGGGCCCGGCTCGTCGAGGCGTTCGTCGAGAAGGAGCGCATCGAGGAGGGCCTCCGGCTGGCCCGCGACATCCAGACGAGCATGCTGCCCCGCGCGTTCCCGGCTTTGCCGGAGGCCGAGCTGTCGGCCGAGGTCAGGCCGGCGCGCTCGGTGGGCGGAGACCTCTACGATTTCCTCGTCGACGGCGACCGCCTGTGGTTCCTGATCGGCGACGTGTCGGGCAAGGGGGTGGCGGCGGCTCTGTTCATGGCGGTGACCCGGACGCTCTTCCACGCCAGCATCCCGGGCGAGTCGTCTCCCGCCGCTGTCTTCTCCCGGGTCAACCGTGAGCTGTGCCGGGACAACGACGGCGCCATGTTCGTCACCGCGTTCGCGGGCTGCCTGGACCTCGGGAACGCCGCCGTCGCCACCGCCAACGCCGGCCATCATCCGCCCTATCGGCTTCCGGGAGCGGGCATGGTGACGAGGCTGGCCGTCCCGACGGGGCCACCGCTGGGAGTGAGGGCCGGCCAGGCGTACCCGGAGGGCGCCCTGCGCCTGGAACGGGGCGAGGCGCTCTACCTCTACACGGACGGCGTGACCGAGGCCCTGAACGATCACGGAGAGCAGTTCTCGGCGTCCCGGCTGGAGGCCTGCCTGCGGGACGCCTCGAGCGCAGGGGCGGCTGAGCTGGTCCGCGGATCGCTGGCGGCGGTGCAGGGCTTCGTGGGGGCGAGCCTCGCCTCGGACGACATCGCGGTGATGGCCCTGCGCTATCGCGGCCGATGAGCGGCCGGGGTCGCCCTGGACAAGCGGCACTCGGCGGCTTATAACGGCTGGCATCCGCTCCGAACGGAGGAAGATCGCATGCCGAAGGCGAAACCCCTCGGCGGCCTGCCGGCCGCGACCCTGGTCCTCATCCCGCTGGCCCTCATGCACTGCGACAAGGACAAGAGCGAGAACAACGGCCCGGCGGGGCCCACCGGCTCCGGCTCGCTCAGCGTCTCCATCGCCGCCAGCCCGACCTCGGGCCGGGCGCCGCTCGACGTCGCCTTCACCTCCGACGTGTCCGGGGGCAAGGGCAGCTACGTCTACTCGTGGAGCTTCGGCGATGGCAGCGCTTCCTCGGAGGCGAACCCGCACGTGCGCTTCTCGAGCGGCGGCGTCTACAACGTGACGCTGCGGGTGGTTTCCGCGGACGAGGCGACGGTGAGCGCTCCGGTGAGCGTGCGGGTGGACGGCGACGTACGGCTGACGTGCGTGATCGACCCCGAGGAGGCGTCCGCGCCCGCGACGGTCAACTTCCGGGCCAGCGCGGCGGGGGGCAACGGCCAGCTCGGCTACCTCTGGCGCTTCGGCGACGGCGCCTCGTCGGCGGACCCCGCGCCCCAGCACGTCTACTCCTCACCGGGAAACTACCTGGCGACCCTGACCGTGACGAGCGGGGCGGCCAGCGCCACCTGCGCCGACACGATCCACGTCTTCGGGACCCTGGTGGCGACCTGCAAGGCTACGCTGGAGGCCGGCCTGAAGGTGAAGTTCAACGTGGCGCCGAGCTACTGCTTCAGCGAGCACGGGTGCAGCTACTCCTGGAGCTTCGGCGACGGGGAGACGGCCGACGTCGAGCGGCCTCTCCACGCCTACGCCGCCCCCGGCCCCTACACTGCGGTCGCCACCGTCACGACGGGGAGGACGAAGGCGAGCTGCAGCATCACCGTGAGCCCGTAGGCCCGGGGAACTCGAAGCGCTCTTCCGCCGCGCCTTCCACCGCGGCGGCGACCAGGACGGGAACGTCGAGAGCCTCTTCGGCCCGCTCGACCTCCTCGCGCCGGGCGGCGGTGGCGGGGTGGCGGGGCACGAAGAGCTGGCAACAGTCCTGGTCCGGCAGCGTGCTCACGCCGAAGGTACCGATCCGCCGCGCCTGCTCGGTGATCTCCTCCTTGTCCATGCCCACCAGCGGGCGCAGGACGGGAAGGCGGGCGGCCTCGCCGATGACGATCATGTTGTCGAGGGTCTGGGACGCCACCTGGCCCAGGCTCTCGCCGGTCACGAGGGCGCGGGCCCGGTGGCGCCGGGCGAGCGCCTCGGCGATGCGTATCATGAAGCGGCGGTAGAGCACGACGCGCAGGGGAGCCGGGCAGGCGGCCACCACCGCCTGCTGCACGGGGCCGAAGGGGACGAGGAGCA
>Ga0066709_100001600_pt1 | contig 15252 bp, 18 predicted proteins | sample GraSoiAngelo_158_FD_79665 | JGI IMG/M metagenome (GOLD analysis project Ga0066709, IMG submission 79665) | Grasslands soil microbial communities from the Angelo Coastal Reserve, California, USA - 14_1009_16_30cm | ecosystem: Environmental > Terrestrial > Soil > Grasslands | place: USA...
ACCGGAAAGCGAGAGGACAGCATCGTCCGCGTCAGCATTCAGGACGAAGGCGTCGGAATCCCCGCGGAGCTCCAGCGCGAGATCTTCGGCAAGTTCGTCCGCGGACACGCCACCGCAGAGGGAATCGAGGGAAGTGGCCTCGGCCTTGCGATCTCGCGCTCCCTCGTCGAGGCGCACGGCGGCAACATCAACTTCGAGAGCACGACGGGCAGGGGCTCGACCTTTTGGTTCGAGCTTCCCACCGCCTCACCCGAATGAGAAGACAAGGAAAGGAAGGAGACATCATGCCCAGTACCTCAAGGCTGCTTGTCGTGGCCGCGCTCCTCGCAGGGGTCGCGGTGTACGCCAGCCTCGAGTCGAGCGCGGCCACCGGTCCGGGATTCATCCGCATCACGGATCGCCAGTTCGGCTACACACGTGTCGACGTCGGCCCCCGGGGGCTGAGCCCCGGCGATCAGGAGATCATCTTCGACATGCTTTTCAACAGGAAGATCACACCGAAGCCGATCGGCTCCGCCCGTTTTCTCTGCACGTTCATGGGCGGGATGACGAGGACGTGCACGGCCACGTTCAGCCTGCCTAAGGGCGAGCTCGTTGCGAGCGGAACGGTCCACTACCGCCAGTTCTACGACCTGGCGATTGTCGGCGGTACTCGCCTCTACAACGACGCGCGCGGCACCTTGACGATCATCCGCACCACCAGCGCGCCGCGCCCGATTCGGGAGCAGCTCTACTTCCGGCTCGCCGGCTGACAGGAGGACCACGAATAGATTAGTGTCTAGGCAATGCCTAGGCAGCGCACCTACTCTGCCTCCGAGGCCGCTGCGGCTCTTGGCATCAGCGTCGACACCTTGCGCCGTTGGGACCGGACCGGCCGCATCCGCACGCGCCGGGACGCCGCCAACCGCCGTACCGTCACGGCAGCCGAGATCGCCCGTCTGCGCGGGAGGGAGCCGCACGAGCTCTCTGCCAGGAACCGCTTCCGCGGCATCGTCCGCGAGATCAAGGCCGAGGGGCTGCTTGCTCAGGTCGAGCTCGAGGCCGGCCCGTTTCGCGTCGTCGCGGTCGTAACGCGGGAGGCGGTCGAGGAGCTTGGTCTCAAGCCTGGCGCGCCGGCGACCGCGATCGTCAAGGCGACCTCCGTGATGCTCGAGCGGTGAAAGGTCTCGTAGCGACACTCGGCGCGATCGTCGTGTTCGCCCTTCCGGCGGCGAGCATGCCGGCGACCCGAATCACGGTCTACGCGGCCGCCTCGCTCACCGCGGTCTTCCCGCACATCGACAAGACACCCCGCTACAGCTTCGCCGGCTCCGACGCGCTGGCGGCCCAGATCGCCCAGGGTGCTCCGGCGGACGTCTTCGCCTCGGCGAGCCCGAAGCAGACCGAGCTCCTCTACCACGACGGCACGCTCGGCCGGCCGGTCGTCTTCGCCACGAACAAGCTGATCGTGCTCGTGCCGAGCTCGAATCCGGCCCAGATCCACTCCGTCTACGACCTCCGGCGGAAGGGCGTCAAGGTGATCATCGGGACGCCAACAGTCCCGGTCGGCGCGTATACGCGCCAGATCCTCGATTCGCTCGGCATCACCTCGTCGGTGATGAGCAACGTCGTCGATCAGGAGCCCGACGTGAAGGGCATCGTCGCGAAGATCGCCCTCGGCGAGGGCGATGCGGGTTTCGTCTACAAGACCGACGCCAAGCCCGCCGGCAAGAAGGTGAAGACCCTCCTGATCCCGGCCTGGGCGCAACCGCCCATTCGTTACGAGATTGCCGTCGTCCGCAAAAGCTCGCACCGTGCGGCCGGGCGGGTGTTCATCAAACGAGTGACCTCGCTCCGCGGACGTCGGCTGCTGGTGCAGGCGGGCTTTGGCCTCCCGAAGCGGCCGCGATGAAGCACGCCTTCGCAGTGACCGCCGTCGCCGCGGCGGCGTTCGCGCTGGCCTTTCTCATCCTGCCGGTGCTGGCGCTCTTCCTGCGCGTTCCGCCCGGCGACCTCATTCGCGCGCTCGGCACGCCTGCAGCGCAGGACGCACTCGTCGTCAGCATCAAGACCAGCGCGATCGCCCATGCCGCAGTGCTGCTGATTGGGACCCCCGCCGCCTACGCGATCGGCCGCGGCCGCTTCCGCGGGCGGGCGCTGCTGCTGTCGCTGATCGAGCTGCCCCTCGTTCTGCCGCCCGCGGTGGCGGGGATCGCACTGCTCGTCACCTTCGGGCGGCTCGGTCTGCTGGGCGGCACGCTGAACGCGTTGGGGATCCGCATCGGCTTCACGCAGGCCGCGGTCATCCTTGCCGTCGCCTTCGTCGAGAGCCCGCTCTACCTGCGAGCAGCGATCGCGAGCTTCGAAGGCGTCGACGGTACGCTGCTCGACGCCGCGCGAACGCTCCGAGCTCGGCCATTTCGCGTCTTCGCTCGGGTCGCTCTCCCACTCGCGGCCGGAGGACTCGGCGCCGCGTCTGCGCTCGCGCTGGCCCGAGGGCTCGGCGAATTCGGGGCGACGCTCCTGTTTGCCGGCAGCCTGCAAGGCGTGACCCAAACTCTCCCCCTGGCCGTCTACGCCCAATTCGAGGTGAACCTCGACACCGCGCTCGCGATCGGCGCCGAGTTCGTTTTCTTCGGCGCAGCCCTCTTACTCGCCCTCAAGGTGATCCCTGGATGGACCCGCTCCATTTCTCTCTGGACGTTCCGCTCCGCGAGTTCGCCCTCGACGTAGAGCTGACCGTCGGCCGCGAGGTCGTGGCGCTCGTCGGGCCCTCCGGAGCGGGCAAGACCACGCTCCTGCGGGCGATCGCCGGGCTTCAACTCGCCCGCGGACGGATCTCGGTCGACGGAGACGACTGGCTCGACTCGACTCGGAGCATCGATCTGCCGGCGGAGGAGCGGTCGGTTGGCCTTGTTTTCCAGGAGTACGCGCTCTTTCCCCATCTGACCGTGCGCAAGAACGTCGAGTTCGGCCGGAAGGGAGAGGCCGCCCTCCTTGAGCGCTTCGGCCTCGCGGCGCTCGCGGACGCGAAGCCGCGCGAGCTCTCCGGCGGCGAGCGCCAGCGAGTCGCGCTGGCGCGGGCACTCGCGCCCGATCCGGCGGTGCTGCTGCTCGACGAGCCGCTGGCAGCGCTCGATGCTCACACGCGCGGCGAGGTCAGGGCCGAGCTGCAGCTGCTGCTGCGCGAGGCCGACCGGCCGACGCTCGTCGTCACCCACGACTTCGAGGACGCGGCGACGCTGGCGACGCGGGTCGGAGTGCTCGTGCAGGGCCACTTGCGCCAGGTCGGCAGTCCGGCCGAGCTCGTCGCCTCCCCGGCCGATCCCTTCGTCGCGACCCTCACCGGCGCGAACGTGCTGCGAGGGCGCGCTCGCGCGATCCTGACCGGGCTGACCGAGCTCGAGCTGCCGACCGGCGAGCTGATCCGCTCGACCGATCCCGCTGAAGGCGACGCGGTCGCGATCGTCTATCCGTGGGAGGTGACGCTCTCCCGGACGCCGCCGGACGACTCGGCGCAGAACCACATCGCCGGGGTCGTCGCAAGCCTCGTCCCGGTCGGCAACCGCGTCCGCGCCCGGGTCGGACCGCTGACCGCCGAGATCACAGCCGACTCGTCGGAACGCCTCGGCCTCGAAGTCGGCGGAAGCGCGGTGGCGAGCTTCAAGGCGACGGCAACGCGACTCTTGCCCGACAGTTACCCGAAGCCGCTGAGCTTGTAGCCCTTCTTCTTCATGTCGTCGGTGGCGCGGCGGGCGTCCACCAGCGCGTGGGAGGTCTTCAGGTCGGTCAGCGCCTTCTGGACGAGCTTGGGATCCTTCTTCGCCGCCGCCGAGCGTAAGGACTCCAGCTCGTCCGCGAGCGTTCGCAGGCCCTTCACGAGCGCCTGGTTGTCCTTCTCGACGTCCTTCGGCGCCGTGACGCCGTTGAGGTCATCCGCAGCCGAGCGCAGCTTCTCCTGCCCCACCTTGAGCTCGCTCGCCAGCACAGTCAGCGAGCTCGGGGGCGTGCTGAGCGGCTGGAACGCCTTCGTGATTTCCCGGCTGTCCGCTCCGAGATGCTGCTCGTACTGGGCCTTGGAGAGCCGGCTTCCGCCGCCCCCGCCACCGCAACCGGCGACGGCGAACGCGAGCGCCAGGGCCGCTAGAGTTGCGACGCCGCGGTGCCTCATTCCGAGAGGCTGAGAGGACACGCGTTGAACCTGCTCTGGGTCATGCCAGCGGAGGGAGCGTAGTTGATGAGCAACTGCCATAGCCAGAACAGGCCACCGGAGGCTCGCGCGGGTTTGTGTCTCTTTGAAGGAGGGGGCTCATGGGGGAACCATGGGTTCCACCATGCCCACTGCTCTGGGTCATGCCAGCGGAGGGAGCTTATTTGATCGACGAGAAGACGCCGAGTTGGGGAATCGAGCCGGTCCCCGAGCGCCTGCAGGTGCTCGGGCTCCTCGACATGATGCTGCTCTGGGGGAACCTCTCGGTCAGCCTGCTCGTGATCGTGCTCGGCGCGCTGCTCGTCCCGGCGCTCTCATTGCGGGACGCGCTGATCGCGATCGTCGTCGGCGCTGTGGCGGGGAACTTGCTGCTCGGCCTCGCCGGCCTGATCGGCGCCGACGCGCGGGTCCCCGGGATGGTGGTGCTGCGGGCGCCGCTCGGCCGCCGCGGCTCATACGCGCCGACGGTCGTCAACGTGGCGCAGAACCTCGGCTGGTCGACCTTCGAGCTGATCGTGATCTCGACGGCGGCGGCGGCGCTCTCGAAGAAGGCCTTCGGTTTCGAGGGGCGCTGGTTGTGGGCGCTCCTCTTCGGCTTCGTCGCCGTCGCGCTCGCCCTGCTCGGTCCGATCGGCTTCGTCCGCCGCTACGTCCGCAAGTTCGCCGTCTGGGCTGTGCTCGCGTCGTTCATCTACCTGACCTGGTGGGTGTTCGACAAGTCGAACCTGCATGCGTTCTGGCACGCGCGCGGCCAGGGCGGCAGCTCGCTCGGCTCCGGGATCGACCTCGTGATCGGGAGCATCATCTCCTGGACGCCGCTCGCGGCCGACTACACCCGCTTCTCACGCGACCGCCGCACCGCCTTCTGGGGAGTCGGGATCGGCTACTTCATCCCGACGCTCTGGTGCTTCGGGCTCGGCGTCCTGCTCGTGCTCTCCCGCCACATCAGCGACGCCGCCGACGTCCCCGCCGCGGTGGCGGCCGGCGGCGCGGTCAGCGCCTTCGCGCTGCTGGCGCTGACGGTGGACGAATCGGACGAGGCCTTCGCGGACATCTACTCGACCGCCGTGTCGATCCAGAACGTGCTGCCTCGGGTCCCGCAGCGGCTCCTGATCGTTGCCGTCTCGGCGGCCGCGACCATCGGCGCGATCGTGATCAACCTGCGCTCCTACCAGTCCTTCCTGTTCCTGCTCGGCTCGGTCTTCGTCCCGCTCTTCGGCGTCCTGCTCGCCGACTGGCTGCTTGCCGGGGCTCACTACCGCGAGCGCGACTTCTTCTCGGGGCCGGCGGTGCGCCCCGAGCAGCTCGCGGCCTGGGCCGCCGGCTTCGCCCTCTACCAGTGGCTCTCGCCGCAGGGGCCTTCCTGGTGGATCCATTTCGTCGCGCACCTCCATCCCGGGCACGCGAGCTGGACCGCATCGCTGCCGAGCTTCGCGGCCGCATTCGTGCTCGCCACGGCCGCGGGCCTGCTCCTGCCGCGCGAAGATGCAGACCGTGCGCGTCGCGGTAGTCGGGAACCTCTCGCTCGACCTCGTTGACGGCGGATCGCCCCGCGTGGGCGGGCCGCCGTACTACGCCGCGCGGGCGCTGGCGGCGCTCGGCGCCCCGGCGCTCGTGCTGGCGAAGTCGGCCGACATCGACCGGCCGCTCCTCCTGCCGCCGCTGGAGGCGCTCGGGCTGCCGGTCGAGTGGCGGACGGGTGCGACGACGGCCAGCTATGCGTTCTCGTATGACGGCGACCAGCGGATGATGGAGGTGCGCGAGCTCGGCTCGCCGTGGTCGGCGGACGACGTCGGCGGCCTCAACGCCCAGTGGGTCCACGTCGGGGCCCTCTTTCGCGGCGAGTTCCCGGCCGAGACGCTGGCTGCGCTCGCCGGGGCCGGCGTACGGCTCTCGTTCGACGGCCAGGGGCTCGTCCGGCCGGCGCGGTCGGGGCCGCTCGTGCTCGAGCCCGAGCCGGAACTGTCCTTCCTCCGCCATATCTCGGTGCTGAAGCTGTCGGAGGAGGAAGCATTGGCGCTCGTCGGCGGCCTCGACGAGCGGTCGCTGTCCGAGCTCGGCGTCCCGGAGGTCGTCGTCACGCTCGGGTCGCGCGGCTGCGTGCTCGTCGCAGAGCACCGGCTCGTCCGCATTCCGGCCGATCCGCTCGATGTCGACCCGACCGGCGCAGGCGACGCCTTCGCCGCGGCCTACGTGGTCGAGAGAAGCCGCGGCCAGGCTCCTCGGCCGGCGGCCGAACGCGCGACGCGACTCGTCCACGACCTGCTTGCGGGGTCGCGGTGAACCTCGCTGTCGAGACCGGCGAGGGCGTGTACACGATCGACGCCGAGACCGAGCAGGTCGTCGACTTCGTCGCCGGCGCCAAGCTGTCCGAGACGCCGCAGCCACGGGTCGAACTGCCGCTGCTCGTCGCGGCCGCCCGCGAGGGCTCGACCGTGGTCGCGGTCCTCGACCGCCGTCCTCCCCTCGCCGTCTCGCATGACGCGGGCAGTAGCTGGCACGAAGCCGGCGGCGGCCTGCCCCCGGGCCGGGCGGTCGCGATCGCGGAAAGCAACCCGGACCGGATGCTGTACGCGACCGAGCACCGCGTCTACGTCTCGCAGGACGGCGGCCGCTTCTGGCGGGCGCTCGAGCCGGAGCTGCCGGAGATCAAGCGCGTGGGCTGGTTGGAAGCCTGAACTCACCCCGGGCGACGACCACGGCGGAGCCCCCAACCTCGACGCGCTCGACCTTCTCCGCCGCCCCGTCGGCGCGGGCGAAGAGCTTCGAGGGCCGCCCGATCTCGGCGCCCTGCGAGATCTCGATCTCGTCGCCGAACGCGATCCCGCCATGGCGCGCCAAGTGCAACGCCAACGGCCCGGCCGCTGAGCCGGTGGCGGGATCCTCCGCGATCCCACCGCCCGGTGCGAACATCCGCGTCTTCCAGCCCGTACCGGAGCCGGCGAAGCAGTTGATCCCGAGATCCGGCGGCAAGTCGAGTCGCTCCAGGTCGGGCCGTAGCCGCGCCACCTCCTCCTCCGAGCGAAGGGAGACGTAGACGTGCCGCATGCCGTTGTCGTAGAGTTCGACCGGCAGCTCCGACCGCTCGACGCCGATCGCCGCGAGCAACTCGGCCTCTGCGTCGTACGGCTGAATCGACGGGATCGGCTGGTCCATCCTCCCGAAGACGATTCGATTTTCCTCGCGTTCGAGTCGCACCGGGACGATCCCCCGGCCGGTCTCGAGGAGGAGCTCGGCAGTCTGCAACGGCCCGGCAAGAACGAACGCCGTCCCGAGCGTGGGATGACCGCCAAACGGGATCTCCGCGAGCGGCGTGAAGATGCGGATCCTCGCGTGCCCGCCGGCCTCGGCCGGCAGCACGAACGTCACCTCCGAGAAGTTGATCTCGCGCGCGAGCGCCTGCATCGTTTCGTCGTCGAGCGCGCGAGCGTCGGTGAAGACGGCGAGCTGGTTTCCCTCGAGCGGCGTGTCGGTGAAGACGTCGCAGACGACATAGCGAAAGTCGGCCATGCTGCGATCGTTGCAAACCCTCGCGGCCGGTGGGAAGATCGGTGCTCGGTTCGGCGTCTTGCCAAGTAGCGCCGATCTCTCGGCGTACGACCGAAGGAGGAGTTATGGACGAGAGGAGCGGAACAGTGCGCCTCGTCGAGCCTGCTCAGGACTCTGCGCGCGATCTTATTGTCACGGTCTCGCGAAAGGATGTCGAGCAGGCGATGCGCTCTGACGAGGGGTCGGTCGACCTCTTGCTCGACGTGGAGCGTGCCAGCTCGGGCGGTGACGGCGGCGAGACACAGCGGATCGCGCTCGGCTGGGAGCCGCAGGACCTCGAGCGCCTGCTCAAGACGACGGACGGGAGCGAGATCTCGCTTGCGTTCGAAGAAAACGAGCTCGAGCGCCTGCTCGACGAAGACGTCGAGGCGCACGGGATTCGGAAGACACTGGCCGTGCTCACGGTCGCGGTCGGAATGGCCGGTGCCGGTGCCGGATCCGCGCTCGCGTCCCCCGCAAGCGACGGGGCGTTGCCGGGTGGCACGGCAAGGCCGGCGGCTTCGACGCAGGCGACCGATCAGTCCTCATGGTCGACAGGTGAGACGGCCGGCGTAGCTGCGGCGGGAACGATCCTCGCACTCACGGCCGCCGGGTTTGCTGTCCGGTCGCGCCGAAGCCCGCGGGTCGCGACCTAGAAGTACGCGACGGAGCCCGGGTCCCGCTCGGGCTCCGTTTCAGCTCACTTCGCGAGCTACGCTTTCGAGCGATGGCGGCGAAGAAGTCCGTGCAGCTTTCAGGCATCGTCGTCGCGGAGTCGGCGATCTCCTCGATCGACCCCGACGAGGGCGTGCTCATGTACCGCGGCTACGACATCGCCGACCTCGCGGAGCATTCGACGTACGAGGAAACCGCGCTGCTGCTGCTCGACGGCGAGTTGCCGTCGTCGGAGAGACTCGCCGCGTTCGAGAGCGAGCTCGCCGAGCGCGATCTCCCTGCCGTGACCGCCGGGTTGATCGACCGCTCGGCGGGCGAGGCGGCGTCGATGGACATGGTCCGCACAGCCGTCTCCACCCTCTCGTTCGACGATCCCGGGCGTGGAAAGACGGGCTCGGATTCAGGCCGGCGAACCGCGACCCGCCTGATCGCGAGGCTGCCTACGATCGTCGCCCGCTACCACCGGCGCCGCCAGGGTCTCGAGCCCCTGCCACCGGATACCTCGCTCTCCTACGCCGAGAGCTTCCTGACGATGCTGCACGGTGAGCGGCCGACCGAACGCGAAGCTCGCGCGTTCGACGTGGCGATGATCCTGCACGCCGAGCACGAGATGAACGCCTCGACGTTCACGGCACGGGTCGTCGCCGGCACCGGGGCCGACCTCACCGCCGCCGTGGTTGCCGCAATCGGCGCCCTCAGCGGCCCTCTCCACGGCGGCGCGAACGAGGCCGCAATGGCCATGTTCGAGCGCTGGCGCTCGCCCGAGCGCACCCCCGGCGAGGTGCGGGGCATGCTCGAGCGAAAGGAGAAGCTCTACGGCTTCGGGCACCCGCTCTACCGCGCCTACGACCCCCGCGCGCTCATCCTGAAGCGGATCTCGGAGGAGTTTTCCCGCGACGGCGGCGAGCCGAACTGGTACGCGATCACGGAGGCTGCAGAGCGCACCGTCTTCGAGGAGAAGGGGCTCTTCCCGAACGTCGACCTCTGGTCGGCGTCCGTCTATCGCTACCTCGGTGTGCCGACCGACCTGTTCACGCCGCTGTTCGCAGCCAGCCGGGTCGCCGGCTGGTCGGCGCACGTGCTCGAGCAGCAGGCCGACAACAGGATCATTCGGCCGTCCGCCGAGTACGTCGGCCCGCCCCCGCGCGAGTTCCCGGCCCGCGTGCACTAGCTTGCGCCTCTTTCTCATTCGGCATGCGGATGCCGAGGCCGGGGACCCGGACGAACTTCGCCGCCTCAGCCCCGAGGGGCGCGAGCAGGCGCGGGCGCTCGGCAAGAGACTTGCCGCCGCTGGGGTCCGCGCGGATGCCATCCTGACCAGCCCGCTCCTCCGCGCACGCGAGACCGGCGAGGCGCTTGCGGACGCGCTCGCCTGCACGAGCGAGCCGAGCGACGCGATCTCGCCCGGCGCGACCGCCGCGGCGGTCCGATCGGCGGTCGAAGGGCGTGGCGAGACGGTGATCGTCGTCGGCCACCAGCCCGACTGCGGCGAGATCGCGGCCGAGCTCGGTGACGGGACCGAGCCTCGCTTCCCGCCGGCCGGAATGGTCGAGTTGCAGCTGCAAGGCCCAAGCACCAGCTAGATTCGGCCACCGTGACCCCGGTCGTCAGCGTTCGCGGCTTGACGAAGTCGTACGGCGACTTCGAAGCGCTGAAGGGCATCGACTTCGAGCTCAACGCCGGCGAGGTGTTCGGCCTGCTCGGGCCGAACGGCGCCGGCAAGACGACGACGATCGAGATTCTCGAGGGCTACCGCAGGCGCGACGCCGGCGAGGTTGAGGTGCTCGGCGCCGATCCGGAGGCCGCCGGGCTCGACTGGCGCGGGCGGATCGGGGTCGTGCTGCAGTCCTCGGCCATGTACGAGAACCTCACTGTCGCCGAGCAGCTAGCCCAGTTCGCCGGCTACTACGAGCACCCGCGGCCCGTTGACGAGGTGATCGAGCTGATCGGGCTCGAGGAGAAGCGGGACACCCGCGCACGGCGGCTCTCCGGCGGGCAGCGGCGCCGGCTCGACCTCGGCCTGGCGCTGATCGGCGACCCCGAGCTGATCTTCCTCGACGAGCCGACGACCGGCTTCGACCCCGGCGCACGGCGTCGCGCCTGGGAGACCATCCGCTCGCTGAGCGGGCTCGGCAAGACGATCCTCCTGACCACGCACTACCTGGACGAGGTCGAGCAGCTCGCCGACCGCGTCGCCGTCCTGCGCGAAGGTCGGATCGTCGCCTCCGGCACGGTGCAGGAGCTGGTCGGCGGCGCACCCGCGACCGAGATCCGCTACCGGCGGAACGGGGAGTTCGTCGTCGTCGCGACCGACGAGCCGACGCGCGTCCTCCATGAGCTGACGGAGGCGGCGATCCAGCGCGGGGAGGAGCTCGAGGGGCTCGAGGTGCGCAGGCCCAGCCTCGAGGAGGTCTACCTCTCGCTCACACAGGCGGAGTCCGAATGAGACTCTTCCGGCACGAGCTCCGCAGCCAGCTTCGGCTCTACGGGCGCAGCCGCGAGCTCGCCTTCTTCACGTTCGCGCTGCCGCTGATCATCTTCTTCCTGCTCGGCTCGGTCTACGGAAACGACCGGATCAAGGCGGAGGGCAACATCCGCGCCGCCGACTACCTGCTCGCCGGAATGCTCGGCTACGGCGCGATCGCGACCGGCTTCGCAGGGCTCTCGATCATGCTCGTGATCCGGCGCGAGTCGGGGATCCTCAAGCGGGTGCGGGCGACGCCGCTGCCGGCCTGGGCCTATGTCGTCGCGCTGCTCTGCACAACGCTAATCGCATTCGCTTTCGAGGCCGTCTGCATGATCGCGATCGGCCGGATCTTCTTCCATACGCACCTCCACAATCTCTTCTCCCTCGCACTCGCGCTGCTGCTCGGCGCCGCGGCTTTCACGGCGCTCGGGCTGGCACTGACGACTGTCATAAGGTCTGCGGAGGGGTCGTCGGCGGTCGTGAACGCGGTCTACCTGCCGGTCTCGTTCCTCTCCGGCGCCTTCTTCTCGCCCCATTCGTTCCCGGCGGTGCTGAAGGCGATCGCGAACGCGCTGCCGCTCGTCTACGTGATCCGGCTCGTCCGCGACATCGCCCTGCACAACCAGCAGATCTGGAATCGGCCCGGCGACGTGGCCGTGATCGCGGCCTGGGGACTGGCCGGAGCGATCATCGCGGCACGCCGTTTTCGCTGGGAACCGCAGGAAGGTTAGGTTTCGCCGGGATGGGCAATTATGGTTTTCGATGGGTACGGAGCCTCAGCTCGCCTTCTACCAGCGTCTGCTCGAGCCTCCCGGGCTCGAGGTCCGTGTCAACTTCGGGATCTTCGCCGGCCGGCCGGCGACCGCGGCTGAGATCGACGAGCTCGCGCAGGCTCTGCTGACCAAGGTCGGCGAGGTCTCGATCGTGGCCGAGGACCGGCATGAGATCGGCGAGGATTCGGAGGCGTCGCTACACCAGGTGCGAATCGACGTCGACCCGGAGTACGTCCCCGAGGACGAGCACGAAGCCGACGTGCTGGCGGGCCGGATCGTCGAGGCGGCCGAGTCCTGGGCGCGCGACTGCGTCGCCGAGCGGCACGCCGAGGTCAGCGAGCCTTAGCCGGTTCTCGAAGAACTCGGCTGGATGTCGATCACGCAGGCCAAGGCGCTCGCCCAGGAGCGCGGTTACGCCTTCTATGAGGACTGAGCCGCGAGCCGATCGAGGCTAGCCTGACAGGATCTTCGAGCGCTTCACCGAAGGCTTACGCCTGCCCGGTCGGGGCCTGGCTTGCGAGCGTCAGGGCGGCTTGGATGCGCTCGCGTGAGCTGTCGGGTGCTTCGGCCAGCTCCAGTGCGGTCATGGCTGCGAAAGCGGTGCACCAGTCGAGGAGGCGGTTGGCGTCCACGCCGATGGCCGGAGCCAACTGTTCGGCGCGCGCCGCGATTACGTCCATGTCGTCTGCCTGCCAGAGCAGCAGGTCGATCGCATCGAATGCCAGGTCGTCGCCGAGGCATGGCGCCGGGTCGATCGCCACGAGTCCGCGTTCGTTGCCGCCGTCGAGGATGTTGCTGGGCGTAAGGTCGCCGTGCAGGAGCGCTGTCGGCGGGACGTCCTCGACAAGCCGGCCCGCGAGCTCTCGTCCGCGTTCGTACAACTCCAACGGGATTAGCTCGATCAGCTTCGGGTGGTGCGTGTAGGGCCTTGTTCCCGACTCGAAGAGGTAGGCGATGCGCTCGGCCAGCGGCGGGAAGGAGGGGTCGGGGGCACCGGTCGCATGTAGCGAAGTCAGGAGCTCGGACACGGTCTCCAGCCGGGGATACGTCGCGGAGTCGGCGAGTGAGACTCCCGGTTCGATCGCCTCCAGAAGGAGTGCGCCGACGCTCTCGTCGACGGCAAAGACGGTCGGAGTGTGAACCGTCGTCCACCTGTCGAGTGCCGTCGCCTCGTTCGCCAGCCGCGGGCGGTCCGGACTGATCTTCAGCACCGCGGGGCGCCGATCGGCCCTCTGACAGCGAATGACGACCGACATGCTCCCGCGCGGAATGAGCGGGCCGAAGTCGATCTGCCAGCGTTTCGCAAGAACGCTGAGAACGGCCGGCAGCTCTTCAAACCAGGCGCCAACCTCAGCTCCGAACCGAGCAGTGAGCCGCCCACGGACTCGATCATCGATCCTGGGAGAGCGCGAACGCATCGCGCCGACCGTAATACAGCCGCTTACCGGGGCTGAGCCAGGGCGCCATTCAGCCAGGTCGAACGCAGCCGGGCTCGGCCATCGACGTGAAACCGGGTAACGCTTGCCGGACTCTTGTACATATTCGGCTTCAGTGGACCTGCCTCGTTCTGAAAACCAGGCACCCGAGGAAGCGAGCCTTGATGCGCGCTTCGAGTCCCTCTACCGCGAAGCTCGCAATGCCACCGTTCGCGGCGCGGTTGAAGGAGAACAGCCGAGATCCAATTGTCTCGTTTTGCGGCACGCTTTTAGCCCGATCGCAGGCGGCTGCGGCCGGGCGGCGTGGCAGCGAAGCTTCGTGGCGTTCGTCAGGCTGCCGCACGTCTGCTGCGCAAGCCTGTCGCAGCACACCTTCTTCGTCGGTCGCATCCGATTGGGCTGGGTGCTCTGGGCAATGATTCACTGAGCACCCGCCGACTCGCCGCCTGCCTGGTCTCAGCCGTCGCCGCTGAGTGGGCGGGCAAGACCTGAATCGGGCCTGCGCGAGTGCATCACGTTTCGACCTGTTGACTCCGCAGATGGCGATGATCGGACGACTCGGGCTCGGCTGGCCGGTCCTGCAGAAGCATTTGCTCGCACGTCGCCACCAAGAGCTGGCCGGCGGCGAACAGCGAACCTTCTCATCCGGGCTCTTGCGGCCGGTGATCTCGTGACCTGCGACATCCGCGGCCACCACCTCGAGGCGGGCGTTCCGAGCGGGGCCGGACCGCCCGAAAGGGTCGGCTACGGCGGCGCGAACATCGTCAGCGTCACCTTGGCCGTCGCCCGCCACGCCGATGGTTCGGTCAGCGTCGACTGTCGCGTCGGCACGTCCTGATCATGTGTTCCAAACCACCTCTATCGGGCGGTCGAGGCCTGGGAGCGGCAGGGCGTTGGCCTCGGCCTCGGTCGCATCGCGCGTTCCGCGCGAGAGACGTGCCCAGGCGTCGATCCGTACGGTGTGGTGCGCCCGTCTCCAGGTTCCACGGATCTCGCCCTCGACGAGGAGCGCGCCTGGCCACACGCGGGGCGTCCAGAGACGCTGCCGCTGATCCTCGCGCGGAACGAGAAGCTCCCGCTCTGCTCCGTCGAGCAGAAAGTAGGCATCGCCGCTCGGCAGCAGGCGTGCGGGCGCGGCGGCCGTCTCGCCGGCGCGAATCGCCGGCTCGTCTTCTGCGAGCAGCCACTCGTCGCCAAGTTGCGATCGAACCGGCAGCAGCGATGCCTCAAGGGACGCGAATGCGTCAGTCGCGGACCGCCGGGAGATCCCTGCCCAGCGGGCGAACCCGTGAGCCGTCGCGGGTCCGAAAATGTGGATGTAGCGTCGAGCGAGCTCGCGACACGCGTCGGCAGGCTCGGCCTCCGCAGCGGCGACCGTCCAAACGGTCGGCGCGCGCGCGCCTTCCCAGCGGATGGCGACCGTTCCTGTCGTCGCGGCGTACCTGAGCGCGTTGCCAACGCCGAGTGCGCGCCCAACCTCGCGGTCCGTCATCCGCGTTCCGTCGAGGTGGGCGTGCAACTGCTCAGCCATGCGCTCCGCCCGAAGCCGGCTCTTGGCGTTGTCGGGAAGCCTCCCCAGCGAAAACAGCGCGAAGTCGCGCTTCGCGACGACATAGGTGTGGTAACGAGGGCCCCAAAGCTGGGCGAGCGACGGATCCTCCCACGTCGACGACTCGACCCGGTCTATCCGCGCGTGCAACGAGAGCAACGCGGCTCTCGGCATGCTGTCCTGCAGGCCGGCCCACGCCGCCCGCCGCAGCGACCGCGAGCCCATTGGCATTCGCTCGTCGAGCGCGCCGACTCGTCGTCGGAACGCCAGGATCTGCTGCCGCGTGACCCTGAGTCGCGATTCCACCGAACCCGCCATGAGTGACCCTCGAGGACCCTAGGTAAGTCTCGGCCGTCTCGCCTGGGCCAGTGTTCAGGAATGACCCCTGACCCTTAGATACGCTCGGCGAGTGCCGGAGCCGCCGAGGATCACAGCGGACTTCTCGGCCAAGACACCCTGAGCATGCTTCGACCGGCGGTTGGTGCATGATCGGGCAGTGCCGGTGGAGGCGACCATCTCGGGGCTCCCCGCAAGCCCGAACTCTGGACGGTCAGGTCCGTGCGCGCTGTCGCCGGGAAGGGGCTCGAAGGTGACCGGCATTTTCACGCCAGCGGAGCTCCTTCGGGCCAGGCGCT
>Ga0066709_100001601_pt1 | contig 15252 bp, 18 predicted proteins | sample GraSoiAngelo_158_FD_79665 | JGI IMG/M metagenome (GOLD analysis project Ga0066709, IMG submission 79665) | Grasslands soil microbial communities from the Angelo Coastal Reserve, California, USA - 14_1009_16_30cm | ecosystem: Environmental > Terrestrial > Soil > Grasslands | place: USA...
CCGAACCGTCGCCGATTGAAGCTCGATCAAGTCGACGCTCATGTCTGCCCCCAGGTCGCGGGGTACCGCGCCCGCCCCCCGAGGGGGTGAGCTTGCTTGGGGCGGCCCTGCGCGGCGCTCATGTCTGCCCCCAGGTCGCGGGGTACCGCGCCCGCCCCCCGAGGGGGTGAGCTTGCTTGGGGCGGCCCTGCGCGGCGCTCATGATCGGCCCTCGCGTCGTGCGGCAGTGAACTGCTCGATGCGCGACTCGATCTCGGCGCGGTCGGTGATGCCGGTCGGATCATTGCGCTTGGCAAGACACGCAACAAAAGGCTGGAAGCGTTCGAGGCTCACGTCGTACAGGCGGCGCAATTCGGCAATCGGCTCGGCATGGTCGTCAACGCGCAGGTCGAGTAGCGGGTAATCCTCATCGCCTTGTATGCGCAAGGCCGCCGCCTGCTTGCCGCGCTTGTCGCCACCGACCGCGTCGCCAGCGGCCAGCGCGGCGATCAGTCGCTCGGCGAGCGGCTGCCCAACGCTTGCGACGAAAGCCTGCACCGTTGCATCGAGAACCTGCGGCCCGGCGAGCATGTTGCCGGCGACGCTGAAGCCGTCATGCACTTGGTGGCCGCACCACTCGACGCACTCGCGTCCGGTGTGCGCCGCGCCCGCGCCGGCGAGCGCGAGCAGATGAAGCTGGCGCTGCTCGCGTCCCGCATCGGCGGCGATCAAGGTCGCGACGATGTCGGCCGGCGACCGGCCTTCGTGCAGCAGCGCGATGCCGCGTGGCCCGTAGAGCGGATTGACGAGCGCCTGCGTCGACAAGGCCCCCGCAGCGCGCGCCGTGTGCAGGCACAGCGCGCCGACCGCGAGGAAGCGGCTTGCGACCGCGGCGCCGACGCGGCCGTCGCTGTCGCGAGCGAGGATCGACCAGGTCATGGCACGCGTCAGCCTTTCTTCAACACGACACGCGATGCGCCGTTGCGCTGCGCTTGACGCGTGGCCGACCGAACATCTGCACCGCGTAGTAGCGGTCGCTCGCCGTGCTGTGCGCGAGCGCGATGCCGATGTCGGTCGCCCGCGCGTCGAGCATGTTGCGGCGATGCCCGGGCGAGTCCTTCCATCCGCGCAGCACGTGCTCGGCGAGGCCTTGAGTCGTAAAGCCGCGTGAGTCCATCGCGAACGCGATGTTCTCTGCGACCAGGCAGTAGTCGTAGCCCTGCTCTTGCGCGCGGTCCACCGGCTGTCGGCCGTCGGCATCGTGGCCGTAGCGGTCGGTGCGTGCCATGTAGCTCGCGAAACGCTGCGCGGCTTCGGCAAGCTTGGCATCGGGCTCGGTGCGGCCCGCGCCTTCGACGGCGCGAAACTCGTTGGTCTTCGCAATCAGCAGCCGTGATACCTCGGCAAGGTTCGGCCGCGGCGTCGGTGCGACCGCCGCAGCCGATGCGAGCAGTGCGCAACTCAGGGCAAACGTGTACCAACGAACGACCATGGCTGCACTTTGCCAGCTTTCGCACAGCGATAGACTCGCTGGGTCTATCCGCGAGTCCCGTCCGCCCTACCCCGTTCTGCCGCCATGTACGCGAAGTTTTTCGGTCTGAGCCAGGAGCCCTTTTCGATCGCGCCCGACCCGCGCTATCTGTTCATGAGCGAGCGCCACCGCGAGGCGCTCGGCCATCTGCTGTACGGGCTGCGCGGCGGCGGCGGCTTCGTGCTGCTGAGCGGCGAGATCGGCGCCGGCAAGACCACCGTGTGCCGCTGCTTTCTCGAGCAGATCCCGAAGCGCTGCAACGTCGCCTACATCTTCAACCCCAAGCTCACGGTCAACGAGCTGCTGAAGTCGGTGTGCGACGAGTTCGGCATTCCGTACGAGCATCAGGGCCCGGGCGTGGCGACGATCAAGGACTACATCGACCCGCTCAACGAGTTTCTGCTGAAGACCCACGCGGTCGGGCAGAACAACGTGCTGATCATCGACGAGGCGCAGAACCTGTCGGCCGACGTGCTCGAGCAGCTGCGCCTCTTGACCAACCTCGAGACCAGCGAGCGCAAGCTGCTGCAGATCATCTTGATCGGCCAGCCCGAGCTGCGTGCGATGCTGGCGCGCCCCGAGCTCGAGCAGCTGGCGCAACGCGTGATCGCGCGCTTTCACCTCGAGGCGCTGTCAGAGGTCGAGACCTCGCAGTACGTCCGCCATCGGCTGTCGGTCGCCGGCCTCAAGACGGCGAACCCGTTCGACCGCAAGGCGATGCGGCGCATCCATCGCCTGTCGCGCGGCGTGCCGCGGCGAATCAACCTGCTGTGCGACCGCGCGCTGCTCGGCGCTTACGCCAGCGGCAAGGCGAGTGTCGACAGCAAGATCGTCGACAAGGCGGCGAGCGAGGTGTTCGATTCGGCCGAGTCGGCGCTGTCGGTTCGCGCCAGCGGCGCGACGCGTCCGGCGCTCGTATGGTCGGGGCTTGGGCTGGCGGCCGGTGCCACGCTGTTCGGCGTCGTGACCTTGGCGATGGACAGCGGCGCGCAACGCGATGCGGTGCTGACGCAAGCGTCACATGCAATGCACGGGCCCAAGGCGGCGTCGGCGGTGCTCGCGTCGGCGTCGCGGCCGGCAGCGCGGGTGATGGCCGCAAGGCCGGCATCGGCGCCGCCGCCTGAAGTTCTGGCCGCGTCCGATCTTCCGACTCGCTTCAAGTCGCTCTTGCGCAGCGAGCGCGACGCATGGCGCGAGCTCGCGCCGGCGTGGAATCTGCAGCTCGGCGACGGCGACCCGTGCGCAGCCGCGTTGCGCCAGCAAGTGCAGTGTTTCAAGAGCAGCGCAAGCGGACTCGCGCTGATCCGCCAGCTGGCCCGGCCCGGCATCGTGACCTTGCGCGACGACAGCAACCGGCCGGTCTATGCGCTGCTGACCGGCCTCACGAATCAAGGCGCGACGCTGCGCATGGGCGGGGAGTCGCGCACCGTCTCGTTGCAATCGCTCGCCGCCGTGTGGCGCGGCGACTTCGCGACCTACTGGCGCACGCCGGCGGACTACGTCGGCGTCATCGGCGACGGCAGCACCGGCCCGGTGGTCGACCGGCTCGCCGCCCAGTTGGCGACCTTGCACGGCCAGAGCGCGCCGGCCGAGCATCAGACACTCGATGCGGCGCTGAAGTCCGAGGTCTATGCGTTCCAGCTGGCGCAGGGTCTGAAGCCCGACGGCATCGCCGGCCCCACCACCTTCATGCAGCTCAACCGCGCCACCGGCATCGACGAACCGCGCTTGCAGACGGAGAGATAAGCCGATGTCCTACATCCTCGACGCGCTGCGCAGAGCCGACTCGGAACGCGAGCGCGGAGCGGTCCCCGGCATCCATGCGCAACCGGTGCCGCCAACGTCTGAAGACGACGTGCCGGTGGGAGCGATCGCGCCATGGATGTGGATCGTGGCGAGCGTCGCGGTGCTCGTCGTGGCAGTCGTCGGTTGGCAGATGATGGGCCGCGATGAAGCGCCGCGCGAGGTGCTGCAGCGTGCGCCGGTGCCTGCTTTACCCGCGGCGCCGATACCTGCCGCGCCCGTCGCGCTGGCACCTCCTGTGGCAACGCCGTTGCCGCTTCCTGCGCCGATGCCGCCGGTGCCGGTCGTGCGTGCGTCACCGCCGCCGCCAGCGAAAGTGGCCACCGTCGCGCCACGCGTGAGCGTCGCCGCATCCGAACCGCCGAGCCGCATCTATTCGCAAGGCGAATTGCCCGACGCCATCCGCCGCGATTTGCCGAAGCTGACGATCGGCGGGTCGATCTATTCCGATGTGCCGAGCAGCCGCTTTCTGATCATCAACGGCCAGATCTTCCACGAAGGCGACAAGCTCGGGCCGGAACTGTGGCTGGAGCAGATCAAGCTGAAAGCGGCGGTGCTGAAGTACCGCGGGTATCGGTACGGGATTGATTTTTAGCGGCTCACTCCGTCTCCGTTCGGGCTGAGCCTGTCGAAGCTCTTGCGCAACTCGTGACAAGCACTTCGACAAGCTCAGTGCGAACGGGAGCGGCGAACGGGACTTTTGGCAGCGTTCGGCCGCCCTCAGCCGCCAGTCCCCCGCATGAACTCATTGAGCTTGCCAGTCGGCAGCCCCTGCTGCACATAGCCGAACGTCCCCTGCTCCTTGACCTCGACCGCCGCGTTGTACAGCCCCGCCATCGCCGCGCGATACAGCGACGTGGCCAAGCTGATCCGCTTGACTCCAGCCGCTTGCAGCTCGGAGACCGAGAACGATCTTCCCGGAATACCGACCATGAAGTTCACCGGCTTCGCGAGCGAGGCGCACACGGTGCGCACTGCATCGAGGTCGGGCAGCCCCGGCGCGAACAGCACGTCGGCACCGGCTTTCTCGAAGGCTTGCAGACGCCTGATCGTGTCTTCGAGATCGGGCTTGCCGCGCAGATAGTTCTCGGCCCGCGCCGTCAACGTGAACGGAAACGGCAACGCGCGCGCGGCTTCGGCTGCCGCGGCGACGCGGTCCGCGGCCTGCGCGATGTCGTACAGCGGCGCATCTTTCACGCCGGTCGCGTCTTCGATCGAGCCGCCGACGAGACCCACCTCGGCGGCAAAGCGGATCGTCTGCGCGACCACCGCCGGCTCGTCGCCGAAGCCCTTCTCGAGATCGGCGGCCACCGGCAGATCGGTCGCGAGGACGATGGCGCGCGCGTGGGCCAGCGCTTCATCGCGCGAGACGCTGCCGTCGCGCCGGCCGAGCACGCCGGCACACGCGCCGCTCGAGGTCGCGACCGCCTCGAAGCCGAGGCCGGCCAGCAGACGCGCCGAGCCGGCGTCCCAGGGGTTGGGGATGACGAACGCGCCGGGGCGCTGGTGCAGCGCCTGAAAGCGCAGCGCTTTTTCGTGTTGCTCGGCAGCGGTCATCGGCGTCTCCTTGTCGAGACGCAGTTGTACGTCAATCAGCGAAAGCCTGCTGGCAGCTACCGTACCGCAGGTTCGCCGGCGTCACTGCCATCGGTTCCCGACAGCACCGCCTTCAACGCCGCGCCGCTCACCGTCTCGTGGCCGAGCAGCAGCTCGGCGAGCGCGCTCAGCCGATCGTGCTTCTCCTCGAGCACGCGGCGGCATTCGGCCTGCGCGTTTTCGAGCAACTGGCGCGCTTCGTCCAGCAGCGACTTCTGCACGTCGGGGCCGATCAGTTCCTTCGGCACACCGGCGATGCTGAGCAGGCCGAAAGTCTTGCCGAAGCCGAGGCTGCCGATCATCGAGGTGGCGAGCTCGGAGGCGCGCTTCAAGTCGTCCGACGCGCCCGACGAGGTGTTACCGAAGACCAGCAGCTCGGCTTCGCGGCCGGCCAGCATCATCGCGAGCCGCGCCAGCAATTCCTGCTCGCCGTGCAGCGGTTCTTCGTTGTTGCGCGCGACGTAGGTCACGCCGAGCGCGCCGCCGCGCGGCTCGATGCTGACGCGCTCGACCTGGCCGGCGTTCATCACATGCGCGACCAGCGCATGACCCGATTCGTGGAACGCGATGCGGCGCAGCGTTGCCGGCGTGATGACGCCCTTGCTCGACGAGACCTCGCCGCCGAGCTGATGCGTCTCCATCGATTGATACAGACGCTCCATGCTGACCGTCGCCTCGCCCGCCTCGGCTGCATAGGCCGCAGCGCGGTTCACGCAGTTCGCGATGTCGGCCGGCGACATGCCCATCGCGGTCCGCGCCAGCGAGCCGGTGTCGATGCCGGCGTCGGCCTTCACCTTGTCGAGGTAGAGCTTGAACAGGTCTTCGCGCTCGGGCGGGGTCGGCAGCGCGGTACGCACCGTCATGTCGAAGCGGCCGGGCCGGCACATCGCGCTGTCGATGTTCTCGATGTGATTCGTTGCGCCGACGATCACGACGTTCTCGTGCGGCGAGAAGCCGTCCATTTCGACGAGCACGCGGTTGATGATGCGGTTCTGCTCCTGCTCGCCGCCGTGCGCTTCGCCGCCGCGCGAGCGCTTGCCGATGCCGTCGATCTCGTCGATGAAGACGATGCACGGCGCGCTGGCGCGAGCGCGTGCGAACAGCTCTTTGACTTTGCCGATGCCGGCGCCGTAGAACATCGAGCTGAAGTGCGAGCCGTCGACGCTGATGAAGCTCGCGCCGCACTCGCCGGCGAGTGCGCGCGCCAGCAAGGTCTTGCCGGTCCCCGGTGGTCCGTCGAGCAGCACGCCGCGTGGCGCTTGCGCGCCGACTGCAGCGTACTGCGCCGGGTCTTTCATGAACGCGGCAACGCGGCGCAGCGCCTTCTTCGCCTCGTCGGCACCGATCACGTCGACGAAGCTCGTTTGCGGCTTCTCGGCGAGCTTGGTGCGGCCGAGCGAGAGCGAGCCCTTGAGCTGAAAGTAGAGGACGAAGCCGACGATGAGGAACACCGGCAGCAACGACGCGAGCACCTCGCCGGCGCGGCCGACGTTCTGCGCCGCGAGCTGGGTGCCTGTGCGCGAATCGATCTCGATGCTGGTCAACACGAAGCCGTGGCTGACGCTCAATTCACCGAGGCGCGACGCGATGCTCTGGCCGCAGTTGCGGCCGCAATCGATCAGGCGTGCGCTGAAGCGGCGGCCGTGCCGGTCGGTGTACAGCGCGAGCGTGCCGTCGACGCCGACCGCCGCCACGTCGCGCGCCGCGAGCGCCTGCTCGAAGTCCGACGCCGCCTTCGGGTGGGCAAGCCAGCTGTCGGCTTCTTTCTCGAAGGCCAGCGCCATGGCGTCCTTGCGCGACTGCGCATCGCGGCCCGCATGCTCGTGCAACATCACCCCGGCCAACAGCGCGAAACCAAGCAGCGCGGCGAGGCCGGCGCGGGCAATGTTCTTCGCGGTGTTGGAATGAGGCTTGCCTGCAGCGTTCATGAGCGATTCCGTCGGAGACGATGCCGGAGGTCCGGCGACATGATGGATGGTGGCGCGCAGTGCGGCGCGGCGGGATCGGCTTGCTCGGAAACACTCACGAGCTTGGGCCGCCGCTGCAACGGCACTACGACGCGTCCGTTGACCGCACAGTGCAGAGTATCGCGCGAACCATCGGCGCAAACATGTGTCTGATTGCACGCAGGCTCTCATCATTTTCATCGAAGCCCCGACACCCGAAAAGGATCGCAATGGATCGTCGCCAATTCACCGTCACCGCCGGCGCCGCGCTGGCCGCATTCGCGCTCGCTGCGTGTCGCGACAAACCCGCCGAGCCGATCGCCGCGGCGCCCGCGCGGGCGCTGGTGGCGCCGCGCGAAGCCTACGAAATCGCGTCGCGCGGCGACGGCTTCACCGTCGGGCCGATCGTCGCGGCCAACACCGTCTACGTCTTCTTCGACACCACCTGCCCGCACTGCGCGCAGCTGTGGGAAGGGGCCAAGCCGCTGGCCGGCAAATTGAAGCTCGTCTGGATGCCGATCGCGCTGCTGCGTCCGTCGTCCGGCCCGCAAGGGGCCACGATCTTGAGCGCGGCCGACCCGATCGTCGCGATGACGCGCAACGAGGCGCTGGTGCTGGAGCGCAAGGGCGGCATCGCCGTCGACCCGGCTCTCAGCGACCAAGCCAAGGCGCGCGTGCAGCACAACACCGAGCTGTTCGCCCAGCTCGGCGCCGACAGCGTGCCGCTGATCGTTTTCAAGAACGCGAAGACCGGCGTGTTCGGCTCGCACTCGGGCGCGGTCGACACCGCCGAGCTGGCGGCCATGGCCGGCGTGTGAAGCAAGAGCAGGCGCCGGTATGCCGCTTGCCCGATTCGCTCATTGACATGAAGGAGAGAACGATGCCACGACGCCAGCCACCCCCGAACGAGCTGCGGCACAAGCCGTCGCCGCGCGCGGCGCAAGCGCGCCACATCGTTGGCCGCACGGCGCAGCGCATGCCCGGCCAGGGCAACGAGACCGCGCCGACGACCGATTGGCTGGCCGAGCGCGAGCAAGACATCGCCCCCGGGAACGCGCAAGCCGACGGTGTGCCGGTCGGCAGCGGCAAGGAGCAGGACGCCGGCCGCCGACAGGCGGTCGAATCGCGCCGCGGCTCGCATAAGTAGCGCCCGCTCAACTGGCGAAGTCGCTGATCGCGGTGGCGCTCGACGCGTCGAGATGGATGAAGACCATGCCGACCTTGAATCCGTCGGCGCCCATGAAGCTGCAGTACACCGACTTGACCTGCGCGCTCACGTCGACCGCGCTGCCGCGCAGCGGCACTTCAAAGCGGACCATGCACTTGGTGCCGGGCGAGATCGGCCGTGACGACAGCACCGACATCCCATCGAGCCCGAGATCCCAAGTGGAGACGCTGCGCTCGACGCCGTCGGGCGGCGTCACGATGGCTGCGCGTCGCAATACCTTGCGCGGCGTGACCCGTCGGTTCGTCTCAGGCTTTTTCGACTCCATGAAGGATTATCGCCGCGGTGAAAATCGGCTCAGCGCTCATCGGCCAGGCGCCTTTCGATCAGTGTGCACAGCTGCTGGCTGATGCGTTGGTCGGTGCCGATCATCACGACGCGCGGACCGCACAGCGCGCGCACGATGATCGCCAGCTCGGTGGCGTGCAAGGGCTGCTGCGGTCCAAGCAGCGGCAGTGCGTCGTCAGCGCTGTCGCTTGGCCGATGATCGCGCTCGACGAGGAAGCTCAGCAACTGCTTGGCGCGCTCCTCGAACGGCTCGACCAGCCAGTGGGCCGGCGCCGCGTCGGCTCGAGGGATTGTTGCGGGCGAGACTGGCATGGGTCAGCGCAGCGCCGCCGGGTCGTCGACGAGCTGCTCGGCAGCGTCGAGCGCGATGCCGGCGCATCGCTCTGCAACCACGGTGCGCGGGTCGACGATGCCGCGCTGCAACTCGAGCATCGTCACGCGATCGATCTGGACGAAGGTCGGCAGGCCGCAATCGTTGGGGCCGTAAGTCACCCCGACCATCGAGTGATGCTCCGAATCGTTGGCCAGGACCACGCGGGCGTCGCCGCACTGCAAAAGCGTTTGCTGGATCGTGATCGGGTGGTGGTGCATGGTGGCTCCTGGGCTGCTTCGGTTGAACACCGGAACACGCTTGCCAAATCGGAGCCGCTTGGCTTCGGCAACAGGGTGTTGCCGGTCAGGCCGACGCGCTTCGCGCCGGCTTCACCTGTTGGCAACCCCGCTGTCATTGCCCTGCTCGGGCTGTAGACCGGAAGCTTTGCGACCCCGGCTTTCGCTCGGGTGTGCCTTTGTCATCAGTGATGACTAATGTATCGAAAAGCTACCGAGGCGCGGGGAGTCGCCGGCGACGCGCGTGAAGAAGTTGGCGTGACGGCGCTGACTTTTTGTCCGCCAGCGGCAAGCGCTCAGTGCGGCTTGCGTTTCCCGCGGAACGACTTCGGCGTGTAGACGTTGCCGCTCCAGTCGCCGTTCTTGCGCGCCCGCTCGATCGCTTCTTCAGCCACCCGCTCGGCCTCTTTGCGGGCCGAGCGCCAGTGGTAGGCGCGCAGCGCGAAGCGGCGAGTCGCGAACGCGGCGCGGCGCAGCGCCCAGTCGAAGCGCTGCTGGCGGCGCGCGCCGAGACACAGCCGCACGAACAGCACGGCGCAGACGAGCACCATCAGCGAAGCGAACAGCGTCTCAACGGCATGCATGGAATCACTCTACCCGATGTGCAATGCCTGCGGCGGCGCATCGGCGCTGCCGCGCGCAGCGCGCTCGTATTCGGAGATCACCTGCGCGCCGAACAGCAGCAGCGTCGCCGCAATTTCCAGGCTCAAGAGCACGACGATCGCCGTCGTCAGCGAGCCGTAGACGACGTTCACCTGCGACAGCGTCGCGAAGTACCACACCAGCACATGGCGCGTCAGCTCCCACAGCAGTGCCGCGGTCACGCCGCCGATCAGCGCATGGCGCAGCCGCAGGCGCCCGACCGGCATCACCATGTAGATCGAAGTCAGCACGAAGATCTCGCCGCCGACGCCGAGCAAATACAGCAGCAGCCCCGACACGCCGCCGAGCGACCAGCGGTGACCGAGAAAGTCGATGCTCTCGCTGCCGATCGCCTGCAGGCTGCCCGACACCAGCGTCATCAGCAGCAGCCCGACGCCGAGGAAGAGGATGTAGCAATACGGCAGCAGCGCCGAGACGATGAAGTGGCGACGCCGGATCGCCACGCGGTGCAGAAAGATCACCGACATCGCGTTCTCGAGCACGGTGAACGCGAGCGAGCTGAAGAACAGCATCGTCGCCAGCACGACCCAGCCGATCACATCGCGGTTTGCGAGAAAGTTCGACAGCTCGAAGATGATCGCCTTCGACTGCCCGGGGATTACCCACTCGAGATAGCGGCCGAGCGTCTGCAGCAGCTCGGCCTGATCGATGACATGCGACAGCGCGATGACGATCAGGATCAACAGCGGCACGATCGACAGCAGCGCGTAGTACGCGACCGCCCCGGCCAGCAGCAGCCCTTGGTTGGCGCGAAAGCCGCGCAAGGCCTGCAGCGCGAACGCAGCCGGGTGCGTCAGCACCGCCTTCGCCTGCGGAGCGAGGATGCGCAAGCGTTTCGCTCCTACGGCCAGCCGCCGGTGAAATACACGACCTGTCCGGTGACGAACGGCGAGCGACCGGACGCGAAGAACGCGATCAACTCGCCGACCTCTTCCGGCGTGCCGAGCCGGCCGGCCGGGACAATGCCCGCGATTTCGCGGCGGCCGGCTTCGTCGTCGATGAAGCGCTCGCGCGGGTAGTACATCTCGCTGTACAGATAGTTTGGCGCGACCACGTTGACCTGGATGCCGAAGGCGGCGACTTCCTTGGCGAGTGCCTGCGCAAACGTCGTCGTTCCGGCGCGGATCGAGGTCGGCACCGAATAACCGGGCTCGGGCCGCAGGGGCCGCGCCGAAGTCACGAAAACGAAGCAACCGGTGCGCCGCGCTTTCATCGCCGGCAGCAGCAACTGCGCGAGCTGGTACGGGAAGACGAACACCGCTTCGAAAGTGCGGCGCACATCGGCGAGCGACACGTCTTCGATGGCCGCCGGCGTGATCGGTTGAACGTCGTTGGAGACGACGGCGTCGACCTCGCCGACCCGCTCAGCAAGCTCGGCGACGAGGCCTTGTGCATCGCCGCGGCGAAGCGTGATCGCTTGCGGATGCAGCGCCTCGAAGTCGTGCAAGGCCTTGTCGTCGACGAAGCCGGCGTCGTGGCAGACCACGCGGTGACCGGCGGCGCTGAGAACGCGTACCGCGCCGGGGCCCGCGTACTGGGTTGCGTTGGTGACGAGGACGGTTCTCGATTCGGAGTCGCTCACGCGATCAGTTTATCGGCGATCGCGCCCACTGCCTTGGCCGCCTCGCAGCCGGGAATCGTCTCGAGCAGAAGCTGGCGCTTTTGCACCGCTTCGCGAACCGCGTTGTCCATCGGCACATCGCCGAGCAGCTCGAGCTTGAGCGGCGTGTCGGTGCCGTTGCTGACGTAACGATCGACGACCTGCTGCAGCTGCGCGCGGATCACGCGGCCTTCGGCCATGCGGCTCGTTTGGTTGACGACGAGCTTGATGACGCGACGCTGCTGTTGGCTCGCGAGCACCTTGATCGTCGCGTAGGCGTCGGTCAGCGAGGTCGGCTCGGGTGTGGCAACGACCATCACCTCGTCGGCCAGCGACACCGCATACAGCACAACGTCGGAGATGCCCGCGCCCGTGTCGAGCAGGATGCGATCGAAGCGCGGCGCGACCTTTTCGATGACGCCGAGCAACTGCTCGCGCACCTCGGGCGTGAGGCGGGAATACTCGACGAGGCCGGAGCCGGCGAGCAAGACCGAGAAGCCGCCCGGCGCCGGCAGGATCGCGTCTTCGAGCTCGCGCTTGCCGGTGAACACATCATGCAGCGTGATCTTCGGATGCAGGTTGAGCACGACGTCGAGATTCGCCAGTCCGAGGTCGGCGTCGAGCACGAGCACGCGCTCGCCACGCCGGGACAGCGCCGCTGCGAGGTTGGCCGCCATGAAGGTCTTGCCCACACCGCCCTTGCCGCTCGTCACCGCAGTAATGCGAGCACGAGGTCCCTTGGCCGGGACAGGCGTTGCGGAAGCGTCGATCATTCGAGATCCTGAAACTGCGAGGTGCCGAACAGCAGGCCGCGCTCTTCGGCGCTGACCTGCAGCACGGTCGGCTGCTCGAGGCAGGCACGGTTGCGGCCTTCGGCCTTGGCGCGATACAGCTGCTGGTCGGCGCGCTCGATCCACAGCGGCGCCGACGAGCGCACCCATTGCGGCGCGAATGCGCCGCCGAGACTGATCGTCACCGACACTTCGACGCCCGGCGACACCATCACCGGCCGGCGTTGTACCTTGGTGCGGATGCGCTCGGCGACGGTGTGGCCGAACGCCGGCGGGCAATTGGGCAGGATGATCGCGAACTCTTCGCCGCCGAAGCGCGCCACCGTGTCCATCGGCCGCACGCAGTCCTGCAGCGACTGCGCCACCGACTTGATGACCTCGTCGCCGGCCGCGTGACCATGCGTATCGTTGACGACCTTGAAGTGATCGATGTCGGCCATCAGCACGAGCGCCGGCTCACCGGCGCGCGCGACGCGGTCGATTTCGCGCGCGATCGCGAGCTCGAACTGGCGGCGGTTCGACAAGCCCGTCAACGCGTCGCGGCTCGACAGCATGCACAGGCCGTCGATCACCGCTTGCAGCCACGGCAGCGAGCCTTGCGGCGCATCGGCCGGCAACGTCATTCCGGACTGCGTCAGCAGCTGCAACGCGGCCTGCAAGCGCAGCGTCGGCGCTGGCTTGAGTTCGCGTGCGGTGTGGGCTGCCACGATGCGTGGGACCGATAGGCTCAGCGCGCACAGCGGTGCATCGCGATGCCGCCTGGTTGAGCAGAGCGGGCTTGAGCTCGAATGTCATTCATGCTGGGTCCCGACGACACGGGCGGTCGGTTGCCGCCTCTGCGCCGAGTCTAGCAGTCACCGTTGCGCCGACGGGGCGAACTGGGCCGGGATTTACACCCATCTCGCGCTGCGCAGCCTGCTCAAGAACGGGACACTGGCGCCGATAACTCAGTGCCAGCCGACGCGCGGTGTTCGCTCGCATGGCCGTCGTTCACCCCGGAGCATTCATGAGCGTTGTCTTGTCGACTGTCCCCGCCCAGGCCTTGCGGGCCGACGTTGCCGTGGTGCCAGGCGAGCAAGAGTTCAGCTTCGGGAACGCCGACTTCGAGCGCATTCGCCAGCTCATCTACCAGCGCGCCGGCATCAGCCTGCACGCCGGCAAGCAGGCGATGGTCTACAGCCGCTTGTCGCGCCGTCTGCGCGAAACCGGCCACCGCTCGTTCGCAAGCTACCTGCAGTGGCTCGAGCAGCCGAGCGGTGCAGCGGGCGCCGAGGAGTGGCAGGAGTTCGTCAACTGCCTGACCACCAACCTCACGTCGTTCTTCCGCGAAGAGCATCACTTTCACGAGCTCGCGAGAGACTTGCAGAAACACGGCACGCGGCCGCTGCGAATCTGGTGCAACGCCGCATCGACCGGCGAAGAGCCCTACTCGATCGCGATGACTGTGGCCGAGGCGCCGAGCGGCGGCGCCGGCGTAAAGATCGTCGCGAGCGACATCGACACCAAGGTGCTCGCGGTCGCGTCGCGCGGCGTTTATCCGGCGGAATCGCGCGGCCTGTCGGAGCCGCGGCTGCGCGCGCATTTCCTGCGCGGCAAGGGCGCGAACAGCGGCTTCATCCGCGTCAAGCCCGAGCTCGCGAGCCTCATCGAATTCCGGCCGCACAACCTGATGGAGCCGCACTGGCAACTGGGCGAGCCGTTCGACATCGTGTTCTGCCGCAACGTGATGATTTATTTCGATGCACCGACGCAGCGCCGCGTGCTCGAGCGGATTCACGCGGTGATGAAGCCGCATGGCCAGTTGTACGTCGGCCATTCGGAGAATTTCTCCGAGTCGAAAGACTTGTTCCGCCTGCGCGGCAAGACGATCTACGAGCGCGTGTGAGCAGCGTCTCGTTCACGGTCGCTTCTGCCCTTCAGGGCCTGGCCGGCGACACCGATAAGTAGGACATCATGGCCGCGGTCTCATCCCTCTCCACCCCAGCCGGCTCGCGCCTCGATCGCCTGCGCGCACGAGTGCGCAAGCCGGGCGAGGCGTCGTTCTTCTTCTACGACGCGCATTTCAAGAACGACGCGGTAAAGATCCTGCCGGGCGAGTACTTCGTGTTCAACGAAGACCTGCTGATCATGACCACCCTCGGCTCGTGCATCGCCGCCTGCCTGTGGGACCGCAACGCGAAGGTCGGCGGCATGAACCATTTCATGCTGCCCGAAGGCAACGGCGACAGCGGCCGCTACGGCTCGTACGCGATGGAGCTGTTGATCAACGAGATGATGAAGCACGGCGCGCAGCGCATGACGATGGAAGCCAAGGTGTTCGGCGGCGGCCAGGTGATCAGCGGCATGAGCACGATGAACGTCGGCGAGCGCAACACCAACTTCGTCGTCGACTATCTGAAGACCGAGCGAATCCCGATCATGTCGAAAGACGTGCTCGACGTGTATCCGCGCAAGGTGTGCTTCCTGCCCGCGAGCGGCAAGGCGATGGTCAAGCGGCTCGCGCCGGCCAATGCCGAAGCGCTGGTGGCGCAGGACCGCGCCGCGGCGCAGCGCGCCGTTCCGGCGGCGACCGGCGGCGGCTCGGTGGACTTGTTCTGAATCGGCGCAGTACCCAAAGGACTTCAACAATGGGCAAGACACGTGTGGTGGTGGTGGATGATTCCGCGCTGGTGCGCAGCCTGCTCACCGAGATCATCAACCGTCAGCCCGACATGGAATGCGTCGGTGCGGCGAGCGACCCGTTCGCCGCGCGCGAGCTGATCCGCAACGTCAACCCCGACGTGATCACGCTCGACGTCGAAATGCCGCGCATGGACGGCATCGATTTCTTGAGCAAGCTGATGCGGCTGCGCCCGACGCCGGTCGTGATGGTGTCGACGCTGACCGAGCGCGGCGCCGACGTCACCTTGCGCGCGCTCGAGCTCGGCGCGATCGATTTCGTCGCCAAGCCGAAGATCGGTGTGGCCGACGGGCTCAAGCTGCTGGCGCAAGACATCACCGACAAGGTCCGCATCGCATCGAAGGCCCAGCTGCGCCGGTTGAGCAGCAGCGCCGCGGCCGACGCGTCGGCCGAAGCCGGCGCCGCACGCCCGTCGAGCGTGGCCAACCTCGGCCGCTTGTCGACCGAGAAAATCATCTTCATCGGCGCATCGACCGGCGGCACCGAAGCGACCAAGGAAGTGCTGATGAACCTGCCGCCCGATTGCCCGGCGGTCGTCAGC
>Ga0066709_100001603_pt1 | contig 15242 bp, 11 predicted proteins | sample GraSoiAngelo_158_FD_79665 | JGI IMG/M metagenome (GOLD analysis project Ga0066709, IMG submission 79665) | Grasslands soil microbial communities from the Angelo Coastal Reserve, California, USA - 14_1009_16_30cm | ecosystem: Environmental > Terrestrial > Soil > Grasslands | place: USA...
GCTCCCGCGAATGCCGAACACGCCGTCGACGACCGGGTGGCCGGCCGCGATACCGAACTCGGCATTGGGCTGGCCGTACTGCGTATAGGAAAGGTCGCTGCGCACGTAGGCGTCGGCCCTCGTGGTGCTGGCAGGGGTCATGATGTAGCGCACCGCGCCGCCCTCGGCGCCGGCGCCGAAGAGTGTGCCCTGTGGACCGCGCAGCACTTCGACGCGCTGCAGGTCGAAGGCCTTCGGCAAGGTGTCGTCGGGATTGAAGCCGACCGAGCGCATCTGAATCGGGGTGTCGTCGATATAGATCCCGGTCGTGCCGGCGCCGCCCGAGGAAGAGATGCCGCGGATCGAGATGGCATTGGTGCCGGAGTCATCGATCGTCACCCCGGGGGTGAAGCGCACGATGTCTCTCATGTCCTTGATGCCCTTCTGATCGAGCGCTTCCTGGGTGAGCGCCGTCACGCTGATCGGCACCCTGCTCAGGGCTTCCTCGCGACGGGTCGCCGTCACGACGACTTCCTGCAGCCCGCCGCGCGCAGTGCTGCTCTCCCCCGCCGGTGCGCTGGGCTGATCCTGGGCCCGCGCCGTGTGCATGGTGGCGGCGAGAGTTGCCATTGCCACCAGCGGCAAGCAGATGATCGAACGGATGGTGCGAGTTGAATTCTTCATATGCTTATCCTTCCCCCCCTTGAGCCCGCCAGCGTAGTCTACGACTGCAGCAGCACCGCCGCATCTGCGCTCCAGCTCACGAACACCTCATCGCTCCAGTCGATGGCCGCCTCCGAAGTGCGGCGCTCGTTCTGGGCGAAGACCGTAACCAGCTTGCCGCTCGTGGTCCTGATCCGATAGGTCGAGCGGTTGCCGAGGTAACCGAGCTCCCACACCGTGCCACGCAGCTGATTGACGCGGGCGGCGTTCAGGGGCTGCTTGCCCAGGCGCACCTTTTCGGGGCGCAACGCCACCCACACGCGCTGTCCGACCGTAAACGTCCCGCTGTCATCCACCAGCAGCTCCCCGCCGGTCTCGGCGCAGTGCACGCGGATCAGGCCGGGCTCGCAGGAACTCACCGTGCCTTCGAAGAGGTTGGTGGTACCGACGAAATCCGCCACGAAGCGGCTGCATGGGAATTCATAGATTTCCGCCGCGGTGCCCACCTGCACGACGCGGCCGCGGTCCATGACCGCGATGCGGGTGGCCAGTGCCATCGCCTCATCCTGGTCGTGCGTGACCACGATGAAGGTGATGCCGAGCTTGTATTGCAGGTCCATCAGCTCGAACTGCGTCTGTTCGCGCAGTTTCTTGTCCAGCGCCGACAGCGGTTCATCGAGCAGCAGCACCTTGGGGCGTCGGATCAGGGCACGGGCCAGCGCCACGCGCTGTCGCTGGCCCCCGGAGAGCTGGTGCGGCTTGCGTTGCGCGAGGCCGCTGAGCTGCACCATGTCGAGTGCGTCCTGGATGCGCTGCTTGCGCGCGGCGTCCTCGAGCGGCAGGCGCCGCAGTCCGTAGCCGACGTTGCCCTCCACGGTCATGTGAGGAAAGAGCGCGTAGGACTGGAACATCATGTTCACGGGGCGCTCGTGGGGCGGGACCGCGCCCATCTCAACACCGTCGATGAAAATCCGCCCGCTGCTCGGATGGGCGAACCCGGCCAGCATGCGCAGCAGCGTCGTCTTGCCGCAGCCCGAGGCGCCGACCAGCGCGAACATCTCGCCCTTGTAGATGCTGAGGCTGACATCCTCAACCGCGGTGTGTGCGCCGTAGGTCTTGCTGACGCTGTCGATGAAGACCTGCGCGCTGGCGCCCGGATCGAGCCAGGGCGGGTCGGCGAGAGCTTTTGACTGCGTTGCGATCATTTGTCTGCGATCATTCGGCTGATGCCTGGCTCTCAGAAATCCGCCGGCGGCGTGGCGCGGCGCCGCTGTGGCGCATAGAACGGCCGCTCCACCACACGCGCCCGCGCCATGCGCCGCTCCCATACGAGCTCGCGGTTCAGATAGATCTCTGCCCACACCGTGGAGCCGAGCGCAATGTATGGCGCGTCCAGCATCGCGAGCGCTAGGTTGCGTTTGCAGGTCGGCGACCAGGTCGCGGATGTCACGCTGCCCACCGGCTTCCTGCCCGAGCGGTCCGCGTACAACAGCGCGTTGTGCGCGGGCTTGTTGCCCTCGATATCGAGTCCCACCAGCTGCCGCGTGGGCCCGCGACGCTGCTCCTCGAGCAGCGCGCGGCGCCCGGTGAAGTGCCCCTTGTTGAAGTCGACCAGCCAGGCGAGCCCCAGCTCGAGCGGCGAGCGCTCGGTGCCGACGCGCAGCGTATGCGCGGCGCTGACAAAGTCGAGGTTCGGCAGCAGGAACCCGGCCTCGATGCGCGCGATGTTCAGCGCCCGCGAACCGACCGGGCGGATGGCGCGGCTGCGCCCCTCCTCCATCAACGCGTCCCACACGCCCTCCGCATCCGCCGGCCGCATCCACAGCTCGTACCCGAGGTCGCCCGTGAATCCGGTACGCGACACCATCATCTCGATCCTGGCCGGCGCCGGCCGGGCAGCGCCCGGCAGCGCGAACTGGCCGAGCTCGAAGGGTTTGAGGCGCTCGACTCCTGCGAGGCCCAGCGCCCTGAGCAGCGCGCACGAGGTGGGGCCCTGCACGGCGAGCGCCGCCACCTCTTCGGTGACTTCCGCGATCTCGACGTCAAAGCCGATGGCGGAGGCGCTCAGCCAGTCGAGCTGCCGCTCCGCGGTGCACACGCGGTACTCGTTGTGGGCCATGCAAAAGACGGTGCCATCATCGATCAGCCGGCCCTCGTCGTTGCACCACACCGCGTACGCGACCCTCCCCGGCCCCGTCTTGCTCAGATCGCGGGTCACCAGGCGGTTGAGGAAGCGCAGGGCGTCGGCGCCGGCGATGCGGTACTTCACCATCGGAGTCAGATCGTAGAGTGAGCTCGCATTACGGATCGCGAAGTACTCCTGCTCGACGCTGGTGAAGACATCGACGGTGCTGTAGCCGCTCCACGCTACGAAGCTGTCCAGCTGGCTCGCCGCGCGGGCGCGCTCGTGGAATGGCGTCTTCAGCAGCGGCTGGTGGTAGTGCGGCTCGCTCGCGGTGAGCATCTCAGGCCGCCTCGCGCATCACTTGCCGCGCAGCGTTGCGCCCGGCGAGTCCCATCACGCCGCCGCCGGGGTGGCAACCGGCACCGCACAGGAACAGCCCCGGCACCGGGGCCTGGTACTGGGCGGCACCGGGCACCGGCCGCACCATGAAAAACTGGTCGAGCGCGAGCTCGGCGTGATGCCAGTGGCCCCCGCTGATGCGGAATTCGCGCTCGATGTCCGGCGGCGTCAGCAGTTCCGCGCTCGCCACGCAGCGGCGCAGGTCCGGCGCGAACCCCGCGAGGGTATCGATCACCAGATCGGTGAAGCGCTGCCGCTGCCCCTGCCAGCCGGCCGCGAGCGCGTAAGGCGCGTATTGCACGATGACGGAGAGTACCTGCTTTCCCGGCGGCGCGAGCGCCGGATCGGCGAGCGTCGGCACGGTGATCTCCAACATCGGCGCCGCCGAGAACTCACCGTACTTGGCGTGGTTGAAGGCGCGCTCGATGTAGTCGGGCGACGGCGCCACCAGCAGCCGGCCGCGCAACGCCGCGGGCGTGAGGCCGCGGAACTGCGGCAGCGCCTCCAGCGCCAGGTGCAGTTTGGCCGCGAGCCCGCGGGTGCGCAGTTGCGCCACGCGCCGCACGAAGCCCGCGTCCAGGTACTCACTCCCCAGCAGCCCGAGGAGCGTGGTCTTCGGATCGGCGCTCGATATCACCACGCGCGCCGCCAGCTCCTCACCGGAGGCCAGCACCACGCCACTCGCGCGATCCTGGCGCACCACGATGCGCTCGACCGCTGCCCGGGTGCGCATCTGCGCCCCGGCCGCGCCGGCCGCGCGCGCCAGGGCTTCGCTGAGCGCGCCGAGTCCCCCTTGCGGTTGCGCGAGCCCCTCCGCGCCGCCGGCGGCCGCGATCCGGTACAGGAGCGACAGGACCGTGCCCGGCGAGCGTGGCCCGAGATTGCTGCCGAGCACCGCATCCAGCGCCAGCGCACCCTTGAGCAGCCCTGACTCGAAGCGCTCATCCAGCAGATCCTGCACGCACATTCCGCCGATGCGCAGCAGCTCGCGCATGTCGCGCCTTCCCAGGCGGCGGATCTGCCACCCCAGGCGCAGGAGCGCCGCACGCTGCCGCCAGGACCCCGTGCCGAGGCGCGGCGGCGGCTCGGCGAGCACCGGGTGCAGCGCCGCGGTGAGGCGCTGCGCCAGCGCCTGCCACTGCGCGTACGCCGTTGCATCCGCCGGCGAGTGCTGCGCCAGGTCGCTCAGGTCCCCGGGCGCGAGCCTCAGATGCGCGCCATCGGCCGACAGCGCGACCGTCGGCAGTGCCTGCGCAGCGAGCTTCAGGCCGTGCCCGGCCAGGCCCAACTCGCGCATGAGCGGCGCCGGCATCAGGTGCAGCAGGTGCGCGCACGCCGACACCCGGAATCCCGGCGCAAACTCGCGCGTCACCGCCGCGCCCCCGAGCCGCTCGGCCGCTTCCAGCACCAGCACCGAACGGCCGCTGCGCGCCAGGTACGTCGCGCACACCAGTCCGTTGTGGCCCCCGCCGACCACGATGCAGTCGTACTGCCCGTTACCCCCCGCCGCCATGATCATGCCTTGCGGCGCAGATCCGCGAGGATCGCGCCTGCGGCGTTGGCGCCCGGTGCGCCCATGACACCGCCGCCCGGGTGGGTGCTCGAGCCGCACATGTACAGGCCGCGCAGCGGCGCGCGGTACTGCGCGTAGCCCGGGATCGGCCGATTGAACAGCAGCTGATCGAAGGTCAGCTCGCCCTGGAAGATGTTGCCCTCGGTGAGTCCCACCTCGCTCTCCAGCTCGCGCGGCGTGCGGATCTCCGCATGCAGGATGAGGTCCTTGAAGTTCGGACTGTGGCGCGCGATGGTTTCGATCACCGTGTCGCCGAACGCCTGGCGCCGGGCGTCCGTCCAGCCGCCGTCGGCGAGCTGGTAGGGACAGTACTGCACGAACACCGACATGTAGTGCTTGCCGTGCGGCGCCATGGTCGGATCGATCTGCGTGGGAATCAGCATGTCGATGTAGGGGGCGCGCGACCAGCGGCCCTCTTTCCAGTCATCGTAGGCGCGCTCCAGCATGTCGATGGTGTCGGTGACGTGCAGGTCGCCGCGCGTGCACGGTGAGCCCTGCGGGATCGCGGGAAAATGCGGCAGGCCGTCGAGTGCGATGTTGAGCTTGCCGGAGGAGCCGCGGATCTTGAATCTGCGCACCTGCGCGAGAAACTCCGGCGGCAGGTGCTGCGGCGCCACCGTCTCGAGGAACGTGCGGCGCACGTCCAGGTTCGAAACCACGACCGGCGCGTGAATCTCCTCCCCGTCCGCGAGCACCACGCCGGCCGCCCGCCCGCCGCGCACCAGCACCTGCTCGACCGTCGCGCTGCTGCGCACCGTGCCGCCGCTCGCCGTGAGCGAAGCCGCCAGCGCCTGCGTCACCGCGCCCATGCCGCCGCGCGCGAACCCCCAGGCACCCACCGCGCCGTCGATGCCGCCCATGTAGTGGTGCAGCAGCACGTAAGCGGTCCCCGGCGAGCGCGGCCCGAGCGCCGTGCCGATGATCGAGCTGCCGGCGAGATGCGCCTTGATGATCTCGCTCTCGAAATACTCATCCAGCAGATCCGCACAACTCTGGGTGAAGAAGCGCAGGGTGTCGTACATGCGCGCCTCGCCCAGCTGGTGAAAATGGCGCCCGAGCCACAGCAGCTCCCGCAGGTCGCGCGGCCTGAACGAGGTGGGATCGGGCGGCGTGCGCAGCAGCAGCGGCCTGATGAAGCGGCAGTGGCGCAGCATGTCGCGCACGAAGCGGTCGTAGGCTTGCGCATCGGGGCGCGAGTGCCGGGCGATCTCCCGGCGCAGCGCGTCGTGGTTGTCGTAGAGCGCCAGGTGCTCGCCGTTGCGCATCAGGGTACAGCCGCCTTCGTAGGGAATGATCTGCAGGCCGTGCTGCGGCAGCTCCAGAGCGCGCATGATCTCGGTGCGCAGCAGGCTGCAGACGTAGGAGCAATTGGAATAGGTGAAGCCGTCGTAGAGCCGGCGGCTCACGGCAGCACCGCCGATGTAGGCGTTGCGCTCGAGCACCAGTACGTCGAGCCCGGCGCGCGCCAGGTAACACGCGCTCACCAGCCCGTTGTGGCCGGCGCCTACGACGATGGCGTCATGCCGGTCACGGGGGCGCGCGCTCATGTTGTCTTGGCTCCCGCGCCGCACCCTCAGGCGGGCACCCGGCGCGTGGCGGGAAGCGCATCCAGCGTGCGGTCGATCGCCACCTCGAACGCCCTCAGTGTATCGCTGAGGCACGAGTCGTCGTGGGCGGCGGATACGAACCACGGCTCGCGTGAGTCCGGCTCGCACAGGATGCATTCATCGTGCAGCACCTTCGCGGCAGCGTCGTAGAAAGTGTAATCGCTCCCCTTCCAGTCGCGGTAGGTGCGCGGCGGCTCGTGCGCGAAGTACAGGCCGCTCATCGACGGATGCCCGACGAAGCTGTGCGCGATGCCGCGCGCCTTGAGGATCGCGCTCATGCCGCCGCGCAGCCGCGTGCCATAGAGGGCGATGCGCTCGAGCGCATCGGTCTCGGCGAGGATCTCGAGGGTCTTGTCAGCGGCCGCGAGCGACACCGGGTGCGCGGTATAGGTCCCCCCATGGGCGACCCCGCGCCCGAGCTTGCGCATGATGTCCTCCCGGCCCGCCAGCACCGAGATCGGATAGCCGTTGGCGATCGCCTTGGCGAACGTGCACAGGTCGGCGCGTACGCCATACAGCTCCTGCACGCCGCCGCGCGCGACCCGAAACCCGGTCTTCACTTCGTCGATGATCATCACGACGCCGTAGCGATCGCACAGCTCGCGCGCCGCGCGCACGTAGGCCGGGTCGGCGGCGATCCCCAGGCAATTGCCCATGATCGGCTCGATGAGCAGGCAGGCAATCGAGTGGCCGTGGCGCTTGAGCACGTCCTCGAGCTGATCGGCGTCGTTCGCCTGCACGAAATGCGCGAAGTGGCGCGTGCTCAGGGGAATCCCTTCGCTGTACGGATAGACTTCCGGGTCGCCGACCCGGGCCCACTTGTCCATCGGCGTGTACCACATGGCGGCGTCGAACAGACCGTGGTAACTGCCCTCGAGGATCACGTAGTCGTCCCGGCGGGTGTAGGCGCGCGCCAGGCGTAGCGCGGCCATCACCGCTTCGGTGCCCGAGTTGGAGAAGCGTACCAGCTGCGCCGCCGGCACCATGTTGGCGATGCGCTCGGCGACCCGGTATTCGCCCTCGGTGGACAGTGCAAACACCCCGCCGACCTCCATGCCGGCGCGCGCTGCGGCGTCCACCCGCGGGTCGGCGTAACCGAGGATCGCCGGCCCGTAGCCCATGCGGTAGTCGACGTACACGTTGCCGTCGAGGTCGGTGATGCGCGCGCCGCGTCCGTGCTTCACGTAGAGGGTGCGGTCCTCGCCCCAGAAGCGAAAGTTGGAGGCGACGCCCAGCGGCAGACGCTGCAGGGCGCGCCGGTAGTGTTCCTGGTTCCGGGTCAGGGTTCGGGCCATGCGTGCGCGCCACGGTACCATCGGCCCCCCACGCCGTCTATATGTTCATATAGTTTTTTGCGGTAGAATTATATGGCTATATACCCTCTCCGGAAGCGCCCATGAAACCGACCGCCGCCCGCCCGCTTGCACCGATTGCCGCCCCCGTGCCGCGGGCCCTGCCGGCGTGGGCGTACAGCCATGCGGAGATGACGCGCCTCGAGTACGAGCGGCTGCTGAAGCCGAGCTGGCAGATCGTCTGCCACGTCAATTCCATTCCCGCTCCCGGAGACTACGTCACGCTCGATCTCGGCGCCGACAGCGTGGTGGCGATGCGCAATTCGCAGGGCGAGATCCAGGCATTCCACAACGTGTGCCGTCACCGCGGCGCGCGCATTCTCGAGGGCGCGGGCAACTGCCCGGGCGCGATTACCTGCCCGTACCATGGCTGGTCCTATCGGCTGAATGGCGAGCTGCGCGCCATGACGGCGCGCGAGACCTTCCCGGCGCTCGATCGGGCGCAGCTCGGCCTGAAGCCGGTGCGCGCGCAGGTGATGTTCGGCTTCGTGTTCGTGTGCCTCGCGGGCGATCCAGCGCCGCTGGAGCAGATCTGGGCGGGCGTCGCTTCAGAATTCGCCCCGCACCGCTTCGAGCAGATGCGGCCGTACGGGCGCATGTACCTCGAGCACTGGGAGTGCGATTGGAAGATCGCGATGGACAACTATCTGGAGTCCTATCACGTGCCGATCGGGCATCCGGGACTTAACCGCATGTTCACGCCCGATTATGACGATCAGCGCAACTTCCCCACGGGGGTGGCGCGCGGGGTCAGCTGGCTGCGGGAGCGACCGTCGTCGCGCTGGAGCGAGCGGCTCTACCAGCAGCTCATCGGCGCGGTTTCGAGCGATCTTCCCGAACCGCACCGCAGGCGCTGGAGCTTCTACAGCATGCTCCCCAACTTAGGCGTCGACGTATTCCCCGACCAGATGGACTTCTTCCAGGTGCTGCCGCGCGGTCCGGGCCGCTGCACGATCCGCGGCGCATCATTCGCGCACCCCGACGAGCGGCGCGAGATGCGCATCGCTCGCTACCTGTCGACGCGCATCAACCGGCAGGTACAGCGCGAGGACGAGTTCCTGTGCCGCCGCGTGCAGCAGGGGCTGGCTTCGGGCAGCTACGAACCCGGACCGCTGTCACGGCTCGAGAACTGCATGCTGGAGTTCCACGAGCTGCTGCGCGCGCGCATTCCAGAGGTGCGACAGGCGAGCGCGCCGGCGCGCTTCACCTAGCCGGCAGCGCGCGCAGCAGGGCGGCTACGAGCGCGCGGAACTGCGCGAGCGCGGGCACCATCGGAGCGCTGTCGGGGGCCTCATCCGCGGCGCCCACGAGGCCGCTCTGCGTCGACTGCGCAAGCTCGATCTGGCTGGCGAGCCAGGCGTCGATCTGCCGGCGCCAGGCGGCGCGTGCGCCGCTACCTGCGCGTTGGTGCGCGCGGCGCGCCGCGGAGAACTCGAAGCGGCGCACGCGGCTGCGTCCGGGTGCGCTGGGCACGACCTGCAGGATCAACCCGCCGCCGGGGCGGATGTCGAGCAGCTGATTCGGCGCCGCAAAATGCTGCTGTGGCTGCGGGCTCTCGAGCCACTGCTCGACGATCACCTTCCAGTCCGCGGCGACCTCCAGGTCCGCCACCGCGCGCGGCACGAGAGCCGCGAATCCATCCCACCGGGGCTCACGCGCGCGCTCGCCGGGCGCGCCGGGCGCGCCGCCCGAGCGCACCAGGATCAGGCGGCCCTGGCGCATCAGCTCGAGGGGCGCGAGATCCCCCGGAGTGCTGCCCTCGACCAGGCGCCCGTCGAAACCGTACGTCAGGGCGTGCGCGGCGCAGTGAATCGCGCTCCGGAGCCGTCCGCGGCGCCCCGCCAGCAACGCGTGCGGACGCCGGCGGCAGGTGTTGCGCAACGCGTGCAAGTTGCCGCGCTCATCACGCACCACCAGGGCACGCTCCCCGGCCAGATCGCCGGTGAGAAAGTCACCCGTCACAGGCAGCTCCGCCTCGTGTCCGATGAGCTGCCAGGCCGGCCGCAACAGCTGTTCGCGTTCCGCCGCGAGCAGCCCCGCATCCGCATACGCCCACCCCGGCAGGCGTGCGCCGTTCGCATGGCCGGCGGCACCCGCGCCGGAATCGCCCGCGCCGCCTGCGGCGCCGGGCGCGCCGGCGGCCCGCGGCGCCGCGGAGGCGGCTGGCGCGAACTCGCCCGGGAACACCGACCGCAGGTAGGCGAGCGAGCGCGCGATCGCAGCCGCGCGGTCGATGTTGGCCTCGCTCTCGAATGCAATCCCCTGCCACAGCACCTCGAGCACGCCGATGAGCCCGAGCGCCACGCCGTCGGCATCCAGGTGCGTGGCGGCACTGGCAGCGATCAGGCGCTCCATGAGCTCGCGTACCAGTGCGGCAAACTCCTCGTCCTTCTGGCCGCAGATGTCCTGGTACTCCTGGCGGGCACTGGCCTCGCCCCAGAACGCGTACCACACCGACACCTTGCGCGGACTGGCGATGTCCGCATCGAGATACAGGTTCACCAGCAGCCGCAGCGCCTCGACCGGGGAGTGCTTGAGTCGCGCAACCGGCGCCAGCACCCGCGCTTCGAACTCCGTGGCCAGGTACTCGAGCGAGGCGATGAGCATCGCGGCCTTGGAATCGAAGTAGAAGCGCACCACGCCCGGCGACAGGTCCGCCAGCGCCACGACCTTCTCCACGGTAGTGCGCGAAGGGCCGTAGATGTGCAACGCGGAGATGCAGGCGTCGATCAGGCGCTGGCGCTGGCGCTGGCGGATACGCGACCCGCCGCCGTCGGCGGTCTGCTTACCGCACCCTTGGCCGGCGGCAGCCGCCGGCCGGTCGATAGATGTACCGGAGCGAAGTTTATCCCGCACAATACCCCGCTGGCATACTCGAAGCGCGCATCATGAAACCGACCGGGCGTCCGGGCCGCTGGCTCATCATTCTGCCGCCGCTGATCTTCCTGCTCGTATTCTTTCTCATTCCGTTCGCCTTCGCCTTCAAAATCAGCTTCGCCGAGACCGCGGCGCGCGTGCCGCCCTTTACCGACGTCATCTCCTTCACGCGCGAGCACCACCTGCAGCTCACCCTGACCCTCGGCAACTACCGCTACCTGCTCACCGACCAGGTGTACGGGGTCGCCTACCTGTACTCGCTGCGCACCGCGTTCTTCTCGACTCTGATCTGCCTGGCCCTCGGCTACCCCATGGCCTACGCCATCGCGCGCAGCTCGCAGTCCGCGCAGGGGCTGCTGCTGCTCATCATCATGCTGCCGTTCTGGACATCGTTCCTGCTGCGCGTGTACGCGCTCGAGGGCATCATCCGCGATACCGGCTTTCTCAACACGGCGCTGCTGTACCTCGGACTGATCAGTCACCCATTGCGCATCATGCGCACCAGCCTCGCCGTGTACCTCGGCATCATCTACTCCTATCTGCCCTTCATGGTGCTGCCGCTGTTCGCCACGCTGGAAAAGCTCGACCCGACCCTGCTCGAGGCGGCCGCCGATCTCGGCAGCACGCCGCGGCGCGCCTTCCTCGACATCACCCTGCCGCTGTCGCTCCCCGGGGTGATCGCCGGCTCGATGCTGGTGTTCATTCCCGCGGTGGGCGAGTTCGTGATCCCCTCCCTCCTGGGCGGACCGAACACCCTGATGATCGGCCGCGTGCTGTGGGACGAGTTCTTCGGCAATCACGACTGGCCGGTGGCCTCCGCCGTGGCGATCGCGTTCCTGCTGCTGCTCGCGGGGCCCATCGCGATCTATCAGTACTACAACGTGCGGCAGCTGGAGGCCTGAAGGGGATGACGGAACGGCGCTCCTCCGCCGCGCTGCTGTCGGTGCTGTTCTTCGGCATCGCGCTGCTGTACCTGCCGATCCTGGTGCTGATCGGCTACTCGTTCAACGCCTCGCCGCTGGTGAACGTCTGGGGCGGCTTCTCCACCACCTGGTACGGGCAGCTGCTGCACAATCGCCAGCTGTTGCGGGCGGCGCTGCTGTCACTGGAGGTCGCGGTTACCGCCTCGAGCGGTGCCGTGGTCCTCGGGACCCTGGCGGCGACCGCGCTGGTGCGCTTTGCGCGTTTTCCCGGGCGGCTGCTGCTGACGGGAATGGTGAACGCACCGCTGGTCATGCCGGAAATCATCACCGGGATCACGCAGCTGCTGCTGTTCGTATCGATGATGCAGCTCCTTTCCTGGCCGCATCGCGGCTTCACCACCATAGTGCTGTCGCACGTCACGTTCTGCACCGCCTACGTGACCATCACGGTGCAAGCGCGCTTGGCTGCGGCCGACCGCTCGCTGGAGGAAGCGGCCATGGATCTCGGCGCGGGCCCCGCGCGCGCCTTTGTCGAGATCACACTGCCGATCATCGCGCCGGCGATCCTTGCCGGCTGGCTGCTGTCCTTCACCCTGTCGCTCGATGACCTGGTCATTTCGAGCTTCGTCGCCGGCCCGGGCGCCAGCACCCTGCCGATGGTCATCTACTCCAAGGTGAAGCTGGGGGTCAGTCCCGACATCAACGCGCTGGCGAGTCTGATCGTGTGCGCGGTCGGGGTGTGCATCATCGGCGCCGGTTACCTCATGACGCGCAGCGACCGCCGCCGTGCGCTGCAAGCGCAGCTCGCCGCTCGTTGAGCGGACGCCGCGGCGCACGTGCTGGCCTCACAGGTTGGTCTTGATGCGCGTCCAGGTGCGCGTGCGCAGCCGTTCCAGCGGCGGCGCGACTTCCGCGGAGCGGAACAAGCGCGCCTCGATCGCCGGCGTCGGATAGATCGTGGGGTCGGCGAGAATCTCCGCGCGCACGTAGGCGTTGGCCGCGAGGTTGTCGTTGGCGTAGTGAATGTCGTTGGTAACGGCGGCGATCACCTGCGGCTCGAGCATGAAGTTGAGGAACTCGTGGGCCGCCAGCGGGTGTGGCGCGTCCGCGGGGATCAGCAGCGCGTCGAATGAGGCGTTGGCGCCCTCTTTCGGCACGGTAAAAGCGAGGTGCACATCGACGCCCGCGGCTCTGGCCCTGGCCCGGGAGGTCGCGTAGTCCCCGGACCAGGACATCGAGATGCAGAACTCCCCGTTGGCGAGCCCATTCATGTATTCCGAGGAGTCGAAAGCGCGGACGTAGGGACGCACCGCGAGCAGCAGCTTCTCGGCCTGGCGGTAGTCCTCGGGGCGCGCTGTGTTGGGGTCGAGATGCAGGTAGTTGAGCGCGAGCTGCAGTACGTCCTCGGCCGAATCCAGGAAGGTCACACCGCAGTCCGCGAAACTCCGGATGATCCCGGGCCTGAATATCATGTCGAGACTGTCGACGGGCGCATCCGGCAGGCGCGCGCGGATCATGTCGACGTTGTAGGCAAAGCCGTTGACGTGCCGCAGGTACGGCATGGCATAGCGGTTGCCGGGATCGGCCTGCGCCTCGAGCGCGAGAATGTGCGGATCGAGGTTCTTCCAGTTCGGCAGGCGCGCGCGCTCGAGCGGGCGATAGATACCCGCCTTGATCTGGCGGCTGAAGTAGTCGGTCGAGGTGCTCACCACGTCGTAGCCCGAGTCCCCCGCCATCATTTTCGCTTCCAGGGTCTCGTCGGCGTCGTAGGTGTCGTAGACCACCCTGATGCCCGTGGCCGCCTCGAACCTCGCGATCGTGTCCTTGCCGATGTAGTCGGCCCAGTTGTAGACGTGCAGCTCCCGCTCCTCGGCACCCGCGGCGCGCGCGGCGGCCGGACCATGACCGCAGGCCGCGCTGAGTCCCGCCGCCACCAGCGCCACGGCGGTGGCGCCGCGGGGGGCGGCGGACCTCGAAGGCAGAAGCCGGTCTATAACTTCACCATCACGTGCCGCACCACCGTGTAGTCCTCGAGCGCGTAGACCGACAGATCCTTGCCGTAGCCGGAGCGCTTGAAGCCACCGTGCGGCATCTCGCTCACCGTCGCGAAGTGAGTGTTGACCCACGTGCATCCGTATTGCAGTTGCGCCGCCACCGCCAGCGCGCGGGAAATATCGCGCGTCCAGACCGAAGAGGCCAGTCCGTATTCGGAGTCATTCGCCCAGCTGAGCGCCTGATCCGCATCGCCGAAGGGAGTTACCGACACCACCGGGCCGAACACCTCGCGTCGCACGATCTCATCGTCCTGCCGGGCGCCGGCTACCACCGTGGGCTCGTAGAAGAATCCGCTCCCCGCGCGCGCCTTGCCGCCGGTGGTCAGTTCGATGTGCGGAGTCGCCGCGGCACGCGCCACCATGGCCGTGACGCGCTCGCGCTGCGCCTGGGAGATGAGCGGTCCCATCTCCACTCCCGGCTCCTGCTGCGCGCCGACCCTGATGGTGCGCACCGCGCTGGTGAGATCCGCGACCACCTTCTCGTAGATGCGCTTGCCGACGTACAGACGGCAGGCGGCCGTGCAATCCTGGCCGGCGTTGTAGAAACCGAAGGTGCGCACGCCCGCCACGAGCGCTTCGAGGTCCGCATCGTCGAACACGATGACCGGCGCCTTGCCGCCGAGTTCCAGGTGCGTGCGCTTGAGGTTGCCGGCGGCCGCCGTCAGCACCTTCTGCCCGGTCGCCACGTCCCCGGTCAGTGACACCATGCGCACCCGCGGATGGGCGGTGAGAGCGGTGCCTACCGTCTCGCCGCGGCCGCACACGATGTTCACCACTCCGGGCGGCAGGAGCTCGGCCAGCAGCCCCGCCAGTTTCAGTGCGGTGAGCGGCGTGTGCTCGGAGGGCTTGAGCACCATGGTGTTGCCGGCCGCGATCGCGGGCGCGATCTTCCAGGCCGCCATCATCAGCGGGTAGTTCCACGGCGCGATCGACGCCACCACTCCGATCGGATCGCGGCGAATCAGGCTGGTGTGCCCGGGCAGGTACTCGCCCGCCGCCAGCCCGTGCGGCGCGCGGCAGGCGCCGGCGAAGAAGCGAAACACATCCGCGATCGCCGGCAACTCGTCGGCGAGCGCCGCGGCGAGGGGTTTACCGGTGTTACGCGACTCGAGCGCCGCATAGGCCGGGGCGTCGGCCTCGAGCGCCGCCGCGATGCGCAGCAGCAACGCCGCACGATCCTTGGGGGCGCTGCGCGACCACGGGCCGAACGCAGCCTCCGCCGCGGCCACCGCCGCCTGCACCTGCGCCGCAGAGGCCTCCGCCACCGTGGCGATCTGCGCGCCGCTCGCGGCGTCGAGCACCACCTCGGCGGCCCCTTCACCGGCGACCAGCTTACCCGCGATCAACAACTGCGTCTGCATGGCAAGTCTCCCCTCGAGCGACCGCGGCTTGCCGCGCCGCGCCGGCACGTTATATTATTGTAGCCATAATATTACCATGTGGCGCGCGCCGCGCGCGAGGACCACCATGAACTCCGACGTCATCGTCACCTGCGCCATCACCGGCGACGACACCAGGGTCACCAAGAGCCCGCACTGCCCGATCACACCCGAGCAGATCGCCGCTTCCGCCATCGACGCGGCGCGCGCCGGGGCCGCGATCGTGCACATCCACGTGCGCGACCCGGAAACCGGCGAGTTCAGCATGGCGACCCGCCACTATCGCGAGGTCGTCAAGCGCATCCGCGAGA
>Ga0066709_100001604_pt1 | contig 15242 bp, 9 predicted proteins | sample GraSoiAngelo_158_FD_79665 | JGI IMG/M metagenome (GOLD analysis project Ga0066709, IMG submission 79665) | Grasslands soil microbial communities from the Angelo Coastal Reserve, California, USA - 14_1009_16_30cm | ecosystem: Environmental > Terrestrial > Soil > Grasslands | place: USA...
CGAGAAGAATCTCAGCCTAGCAAGCCGGTTCGCGAATCGCCTTCAGGGAAATCGGATCCCGCACGATGTTGTCATCGTGTGGGTAAGTAGCTCTACCCGACCTAGCTCAGGGGCGTACAGCCGCTGACTGGATCTGCAGTCATGATTGTTCGACCGTCCTGATGCCAAAAAACAGGTCAACGTTCCGCGATGAGCGGTCTCCGCTTCGGGGTCAGGCGGGAAGCGACGCGAGCGCGCGCTCTGCTCGCGACACCAGGATCAGTGCTCCTTTTTCCTGGTAGACATGTTGCGCAGCGTTCCAGACCTCGCGGGCTTCATCGGTCATGCCTGCGTCGGCGAGCACTGCGGCGAGATCTTCGAGGCAACCGCCGTAAAGCACCGGATAAGCCTGGAATCCACTGCGTTCTGCCGCTGCCAGCCCATCGCGCGCAAACCTCACGGCGTCCTTGACTCGTCCTTGTCGGGCAAGCAGCCTGGCGCGTGTTCCGGCCACCTGTACCGCACCCCAGTTCGCTCCAGTGCCAGCGATATGGTCGGCTTCTTGGAGCAAACGCTCCGTCTCTTCGTCTCGCCCCAGCAGGAATGTGACCTGCGCGAGGCGGGCGGCCACGAGCAATGCGAAACCCGGCTCGAGCGCGCGTGCCTCATCGTAGGCGGCCCGATAGTGGCGTTCTGCTGCGGCGGCATTGCCCCCGAAGTACTCGACGACTCCGGCCCTCAACATCTCATTCATCGTGTCGGTGCCAAGCTCGCGGGCAATCCGCAGTCCTTCGGCGATGAGTTCGCGGGCCTCATCGATTCGGCCCTCGAGCGCTGCGAGGTAGCCGAGCTGGGACAGTGCCCACCCGCGCTGGTCGAGGGTCGCCGGGTGCGAGCGGAGGGCCTCCTGGACCATCTCGATTACCTGCCTGACCGGCACCCGGCTTCGGGCGGCGAGCTCGATCTTGCTAAGCAGCGAGTCGAGCTGCATCTTGGTGTCCCGACCCCGCTCGGCATAGCGAGCCGCACGCTCGTGCGCGGCTGTCGACCTCGCAACATCGACCTCAGTCTGGTACACGTTGGCAATGAAATTCCAGGCCTCCGAGCTTGCCCGCCAGTTTTGACCGCGATGAAGGGTTAGAAGAATGGGTCGGAGCGCACGCCTCCATTCATCGAGCGACCGGCTGTGCTCGTCTTCGAGCAGCAGGCGGTGCAGTTGGGCTTCAGCCGATAAGACGGGATTCGAACTGCGGGTCGCAGTGATTGCCTCGTCGAGCACAGAAACTGCTCGCTCGGCGTCGCCGGGGCGCGCGGATTGCTCGAGCACCGAGCCCAGGACCACATATGCCGGCCAGAAATCTGCGTGCTCCGCCGGTAGCAGGCTGATCGCGCGCGAGAGAAGACTCCGCGCTGCCGGGATATCGCGCCTGTCAGCAGCATTCCGACCGGCGTTGACGAGGTACTGGCCGGCCCGCGAGCCGACCAGCGCCGTGTGGTCGTCCACGATGCCGAGCGCGAGTCGATATGCGTGCGCTTGCTCGAGGTGATAACCAAGTATCTCCTCGTACTCAGAGATCCGACCGCCCGAAACGCGCTCGAGCCAATCCGCGAACCGCTCATGAAGCTCGGCGCGCATGACCTTCGGCAGCGACTCATACGCAGCATCGCGGACGAGAATGTGGCGGAATTTGAATGCGCGCCCGGCTGTGGGCGTCGACCGGTCCGGTTGGATCAACTCCTTGCGCACTAAAACGGTCAGATTCGCCGCGACATCTCGCCGCAACTCATCGGGCGCAAGCTGCGTGACTGCTTCTTCCTCGAAGACGCGCCCCACGACGGATGCCCGTGTCGCGATCGTTCGTTCGGGAGCCAAGAGTTGATCGAGCCGCGCGCCGAGTAGGGCATGAATCGTCGGCGGGATGGCGACGCTCTCGACCTCCCGCCGAAGCGTCCAGCGTCCGCCTGCCAGCTGGAGTACGCCGTCGTCGACGAGCATGCGCACCATCTCTTCGAGAAAGAGTGGATTCCCTTCGGCTCCGTCGATAATTCGTCGTCGGAGCACCAGCGGGAGACCTTCGCCTCCGGGCAACTCGCGGATCAGGCGCTCGGCATCGTCGACTGGCAGCGGCGAAAGTAGAACGGTCGTGGTATTGAGCTTTCCAGCGTCCCAGTTTGAGCGCGACTCGATGAGCTCTAGACGGGCTGGACAGATAAGCAGGATCGGGTAGCCCCGCGAACGGTCGACGACGTGCTCGATCGCATCGAGGAACGTGGCCTCCGCCCAGTGAATGTCCTCGAAGACGACGACGAGCGGCGTTTCGGCGGCCAGGTGCTCGAGGAACCGCCCGATCGCCCAGAAGATTTCCTCGCGTCCCGCTATCACCTCGAACAGCCCAATCGCCGCTGCGAGTGGCTCCGCGATCGTGTCGCCCTCGTTACCTAGAAGGCGCTTCAGCTTGCCGCGAGCTTCCTTGGCCGAGTCCGTTTCGGCGATTCCGGCGGCGGACCGAACGGCCTCTGCGAGCGGCCAATACGTGATGCCGTCGCCATAAGGAAGGCAGTGCCCGCGCAGGATGCGCGCCCGATCCTTGACGCTCCTGACGAACTCAGCGACAAGCCGGCTTTTACCTACCCCGGCACCTCCCAATAGCGTGAAGAGCTCGCAGCGCTGCTCGCTGACGGCATCGTCGAATGCGTGGCGGAGCCGCCGGAGCTCACGTTCGCGACCAACCAGGGGCGCCTCGAACGAGGGGGCGTGCGCAGGCGCCCCGGGGCGAACAGCGACCAGCCGGTGCGCCGCGATGGGAACGCTCTTTCCTTTCGCGTTGAGCGGTGGGATCGCCTCGACCGTAACAGCATCCCGGACGAGCCGATAGGTGGTGTCACCGAGCAGCACCTCGGACGGAGCTGCCTCCTGCTCCAGGCGCGCCGCCGAATTCACGGCTTCGCCCGTGGCGAACGGATCGCCCGACGACGGATCGGTCGCTATCACTTGACCACTATCGATTCCCACTCGCACTTCGATCGTCACACCATGGGTGGCGCCGATTTCGCGGTCGAGGGAAGCCACGGCCGGGAGGAGATCGGCGGCGGCACGAACCGCACGTAGGGCGTCGTCCTCGTGCAACCTGGGAATGCCGAACACGGCCATGACGGCGTCGCCGATGAACTTCTCGACGGTTCCGCCGTGGCGTTCGATGATCGATCTGGTTGTCGAGAAGTACCGCGCCATTAGGCGCTGGACGGCCTCCGGGTCCAGGCGCTCGCCCAGCGCGGTCGAGCCGGCCACGTCCACGAACATTACCGTCACCATCTTGCGGGCCTCGCCCGGCGAGCCCGGAGCAGCGCCGAGCGGACTGCCGCAGGCTCCGCAGAAGCGGAAACCTTCGGGATTGCGAGCGCCGCAGCTTGCGCAGGGTCCCACGGGTGCAGTGTAGATAGGGACCTGTTCTGAGGGACAGGGCTCAGATCGTTCCCACGGGCGCCACGATCAGGTCATCGTGTCGGCCAGAGGACAGTTTCGGATCTAAGCAGGGAAAGGTCTGTCAAGCTCAAGGCTCGCGCACCCGGGCCGCGACTCACTTTCGCTCGTCGGGCGCGCGGTTCGATCTGCTGTCGTGGACAAGTCCTGCAGAAGCCAACCCTGCCGTTTCCCGGACTCGCGCGGCATCGGCGACGGCGCCGAGCGACTCGTAGGTCGCCTCGGCATCGGCACGCAGGCGCTCGCGCTCCGGGCCATGGACGACGCTCGCCCAGCGCTCCCGCGTCAGGGCGACCTCGAGCGGTAGCCCGAGCTCGAGATACGTGGCCTCGGCGCGACCGAACAGCTCCGTTGCCGCCTCAACCTCCCCAGTCCTCGCACGAAGCATTGCCTCGGCTCGATCTGCCGCTGGCTGGAGCATCCGATCCGCCTTGGCGAACGCGCGGGCGTCCTCAATCGCCTTCGCGAGCCCGGCACTATCCTCCCGGGCGATTGCCACCTCGATCGAGGACAGCCGTAGGGCATTCGCACTCATCGACGTCTTCCCCATGATTGCCTGCGCAGGCGTCGCCTTCGGTTGGTGAAGGGCCGCCTCGAGGTCACCGAGGACAATGAGCGCCTCAGTCGCGAACGCATCCGCGAGGGCGGGCCGATCCAATGCAGGACCGACCAGGTCGAGCAACTCACGCGCTTCATCTGCGCGGCCCTGGCGAGCGCGAAGGAGCGCGCCCAGTCCGAGCCCGCCGCGGACCGTCGTGCAGATACGGTCGGACTCGCGGGCGTAATTCAAGCGGTGCTCGGCGAGCAGCGAATCGATCTCTGGCCACCGCCCCGTTCGGTAGAGTGGAACCAGCTGGTTCGTCGTCCCATGCATCCGCTCGTGGGCGCTCCCAGCGAGGTCATGCGCCATCCGGCCGAGCTCGATGGCTCGGTCGTAGTCGCCCAGGTCATTCATGAGCAGGCTCGCCTGGAAGTAGCCCATCGCTCGCGTTGTCCGCGATGCCAGCCGTGGAAGGAGGTCGAGCTGGCGCCGGGTCGAGCGCACCGCACCTTCGAGGTCGAGCTCGCGCCTGTACGAGTCGGACAGCGCTTCCTCGCCCTCGTACTCGAGGTCGGGATCGCCAAGGCGGGCGGCGATTCGAACCGCCTCTTCCACCGATGCTCGTCGTCGATCCTGCGAGACAGGATCGACCACGAGCTGGGCGTCGTACATATCGCGGAGCGAGGCGCCATGCTGGATGAGGAGACGCGCCCGCACGGCCTCGTCACGGGTCGTGGCCAGACCCTCTGCGACGAGCTCCTCCACAGCGCTGGGCGGCGGCGCACTGCGGAACGTCCCAATCTTTGTGGCCACCCGGGCCATCTTGAGGGCCACCCTAGCGATCGCGTCGCGATCCGCAGACTGCCGGGCAAGAATCAATGCCTGCTCGAACTGCTCCCAGGCTTCCTCTCCGTGGAACGCGGCTTCCTCGCTGTCGCCCGCCTCTTCAAGCGCGCGGGCCCGCTCAACGTCCGTCCTACTCAACTCAAGGGCTCGGGTCTGACGCGCGAGGGCCAGATCGAAGTCGCCGCGCTGGCGTGCCGCGCCCCCTCCACGTATGAGTGCCTCGAACGCCTTCTGCCGAACTTGCTCGCGTGCCTCCGGCTGCCCAGCCCAGCCAAGATCGGCGTCCTCGTCCTCCATGGCCGTCCCGTAGAAATGCGCGAGGAGATCGACGAACTCCTCCGATCCTCCTCCGCCGAGGGCTGTGACCCAGTCCCCGACTGTCGCGTGGGCTGCGGCCCGCCGAGCGCGAGGTAGCCCGCTGAAGGCGACGTCACGGACGAGCGCGTGCTTGAACATGTACTCCGTCTGGCCGGCGAGCGTAGATGTCGTCCGGGCGACGACTAGGCCATGCCGTTCGAGCGCAAGCAGTGAGGTCTCGACTTCGCCGTTGCCCAGCAGGCGACGGACCGGCTCCGACCAGAAGGTGCGACCGACTACGGAAGCTTCCTGGAGAACGCGCTTCTCGGTGGCAGGCAGTGAATCGATCCGAGCGGCCAGCAGGGCGTGGACGCTGTCGGGCAGCCTGACGGCAGCCGCGCGATCGGTCGCGTGCCACTGATCGGCCTCTCGGACGATCGCGCCCTCATCGATCAGCCGGCGCAGGATTTCCTCAAGGAAGAAGGGATTGCCCTCGGCGGTCTCGCGTATTTGGCGGCCCAGCGCCTCGGGCACCCGCCCCTCGGCAAGGAGCCCCGAAACGAGGTCGGTTGACTGATCGTCGGTGAGCGGGCGAAGCGTCACCCTCGTGGCCTCGGCCGCCGCACCGAACGTCGGGTGCGCCTCGGCGAACTCCGGGCGTGTCGTGCATAGCAAGACGAGCGGACCGGTCGCCCGGCTCAACATCCGCTCGAGCAGCGAGAGAACGCCGTCGCTAGCCCAGTGCAGATCCTCAATCGCGAGTACCGTGGTTGAACCTGCCGCAAGCCCCGAGGCGAACAGCGCCCAGGCCTGGGTGAGAGCCGCCTCGAAGTCCGCCGGCGCAAGGCGTTCGACGGGGTTGTCCGGCACGAGAAGGCCAGCGGTCACAGCCAGCGCCGCCGCGGTCTGCTCGACTTCCGGGTCCCGCACAGAGAGCGGACGGAGGGTCTCGCGGACCATCGCGAGGAGCTTTGGTACCTCGCGTTCGACAGGCTCGTCGAGCGAGATGTCCGCCGCTGCCCGGACGATCTCGGCGAGCGCCCAGTACGACACGCTCCGACCGGCCGATGGAAACCGGCCACGAAGGAAACGAACCCTTCGTTCGTCCACCGCCGTGGCGCGGATCGTCTCCTGCAGCAAGCGGCTCTTGCCCATACCGGCTGGACCGGAGACCACGACCAGCTGGGGGCGCTCTGTCTCGACCGCCGACTCCAGCGCCTCGAGGACCAGGCGCAGCTCGCGATCGCGCCCGATCATTGGAGCCCGCAGGCCGGGAATGCCGGCGCCGACCTCGCGGCGCGGTCGCTCCAGTCGCCATGCTCTCACGGGTCCGGCCTTGCCGCGCAGCTCGAGCTCATCCGGGGGGCTGAACTCAAAGGCGTCGCGCGTAGCCAAATAGGTCCGCTCGCCGACCAGGATCGTGCCTGGCTCGGCGGCGTGCTGGAGCCGGCTGGCGAGGTTGACCGCGTCGCCTGCGACGAGCTGCTGCGCAGCCGGACCGGCTGTCGGCGCGATGACCTCGCCCGTGTTAATGCCCACTCGGACGACGAGCGACACGCCATGCTGCTCTCGCGTCCGTTGCTCCAGCGGCGCTAGGCGGTCTAGGATGTCGAGGGAAGCGTGGAGAGCACGCTCAGCATCGTCTTCGCGGACGATGGGCACCCCGAAGACGGCCATCACGGCGTCGCCGATGAACTTCTCGACCGTGCCGCCCCAGGCCTCGATCGCCGACGAAGCGACGGCGAAATAGGACTGCAGGACGACCCGGAGTCGCTCCGGGTCAAGCAGCTCGCCCATGGTTGTGGAGCCCACCACGTCGGCGAAGAGGACGGTGACGAGCTTGCGTTCCTCGCCTCCGACGATTATCTGGACTGGCGTGGCGCAGCTCGGGCAGAACCGCGCATCTTGGGGGAGTCGAGTGCCGCATTCCCGGCAGACGGCGCTGAGATCGGCGCCGCATTTCGGACAGAACCGGGCGTCGTCCCCGATCGCGAACGAGCAGATCTGGCACTGGCGCACCATCTATTGAAGTCTACGCTGGCCGATAGCGGCTCTCGTAGTGGACCGGACCTGCCGCCTTGCCACGGGGACTGAGTGGGTCTTGGCTAACGTGTGCGACGCTCGGGATCGCCTTATCGGAGGGCGCTCCTCGACTCGTTGGCGTGCCAGCCTCCGCGACGCTGCCCACCTGGCCGGCGCATTTCACCAGCGCTTCGGCCGGCTCCTACACGTTAGTTCGGATCTCGCACATATAGCTCGCCCGTCTGGCTCCGAGGGCTACTGCCCGATGATTCGACTGACTGCGTGCCCATGCGACGGATGGCCGAGGGGACCTGCGAGAACGTGCCAACACTTCGCTCCGTATCGTCGATCAGACGACACAGCCGGGTGAGCGGACCCTCGGCTCTTCAGGCGCGGTCCGTGGGTTCCTCCCTCCGGCTGCCGGCGAAGACGAGGATGCCGATCACGCTGGTGTGCTCTCAGCGCTCGGCACGGGCTCGAGAGCGTACGCCACCAGCTCCTCGAGACCCATGCTCCGGCCCTCGTCGCTGGCGCGGGCGTGGTCCCTCGGGCCGAGCAACGGTCGCGCCTCCTCGACGGGATCGCCCAGGTAGCCGAACACGTCGGGCAGCTCGCCGCCGATCTCCGCGTTGTAGCGCTCCGCCGCGACTCCTAGGCGCACGGCGCGCTCCAGCCGCTCCTGGCCCAGCGCCAGCGACGCAAGCGCTTTGAACAGGACGGGCAGTCGGCCCAGGTTCCCGAGCTCGTGCCAGGTTCTCAGAGCATCCTGCGCGGCCACGGTGGACCGCTCGGTATCGCCCGCCATCCGATAGACGAAGGCGAATGCCGTCAGCCAGTCGGCGGCGTCGTGGGTGCGACCAAGCTGACGGCTCGCTGCCAACGCTTCGTGCACGGCCTGTGCGGCAGTGTTCACATCCCCGCCGAGACCCGTGACCAGGGGCTCGATCCGAAGCCACGCGTCGACCAGCGCCGCGCTCGAGGTATCGCCGGCCCGCCGGTAGAACTCGATGGCCTCGCGCGCATGCGCTTCGACGGAGGCGAGATCGCGCCGCGCCGCTGCCGCCCAGGCGCTGTCGAAGAGCGCATGGGCGATCATGGCGTCGTCGCCGATCTGTCGGTAGATCGCCAGGGCCTCCTCGTAGAGCGCCCAGGCGCGGTCGGCATCGCCCTGCCAGTACACGAGCGCAGCCAACCCCCCGAGGGCCTTCGCCCTAGCTGGACCGGCCAGAACCGCAGGATGCAGCGCCAACAGCGATTCCAGCCAACCCCTGCCCTCACGCAGCTCGGCCCAGTAGTGCCAGTAATCCCAAAGCGCACCGGCGGTCCGCAAGCCGACCTCGACGTCTCCGCCCTCGACCGCCCAGCGCAGCGCAGCCCGAAGGTTCCCCTCATCTCGCCGGAGCCGGTACTGCCAGCGTCGCAGGGCGGAACGGCGAAGCTCCGGCTCAGCCTTCTCGGCCAGGGCGAGGAAGTGATGGGCATGGCGCCTGCGCAGCTCGCCGGCGTCGGGTTCTCCGTCGAGTCGCTTGTCCGCGAACTCGCTGATGACCTGGAGCATGCCGAAGCGGGACTCTCCATCGCCCCCCGAGACCGGATGGATCAGGCTCTTGTCGGCCAGGGAGGCGAGCCCGTCGAGCGTCTCGATGCCGAGCTCAGCGCCCGGGTTGCAGACCTCGTCGGCCGTGTCCAGGGTCCAGCCGCCCACGAACACCGCGAGCCGGGCGAACAGGCGCCGCTCGGCCTCGTCGAGCAGCTCGTAGCTCCAGTCGACCGCTCCCCAGAGGGTGCGCTGTCGAGCTGGCAGGTCCTGCCCGCCGCTCGCCAGGACCGGGAGCCGCCGCTCGAGTCGATCGAGGATCGCCTCTGGGCCCAGGACCTTGATCCGGGCTGCAGCGAGCTCGATCGCCAGCGGCAGCCCGTCGAGCCGGCTACAGATCTCGGCTACTGCGGGCGCGTTCTCGTTCGTGACCTCGAAGTCGGGCCTCACGGCGCGAGCGCGTTCGATGAACAGCGCGACCGCCTCGTACTGCGAGAGCGCGGCGAGCGGAGGCAGGTGGTGGCGGTCCGGAAGGTCAAGGGGCGGGACGCCGAATTCCTGTTCCCCGGACACGTGCAGGACCGCTCGGCTCGTGACGACGATCCGCAGTCGCGGCGAGCCGGCGAGGAGCTCGGCGACAAGCGGCGCGGCGCTCACGACCTGCTCGAAGTTATCGAGGACGAGCAGCAGCTCGCGCTCGCGCAGGAAATCCTTCACCCCCCGCTCGAGGTCGCGATCGAGCGTCTCCCGGACGCCGAGTGCGGAGGCGAGAGCCGCGGCGGCGGCGGGGCGGTCGCGAGCATCCTGAAGGCCGACGAAGAAGGCGCCGTCGGCGAAATCCGGCAGGAGGCGTGCTGCGAGCGCGAGCCCGAGGCGGGTCTTGCCCGTGCCGCCCGGGCCGGTCAGCGTCACCAGGCGTCGTTGCCCGAGGAGCTCGATGATTGCCCGCAGCTCCGCTTCGCGGCCGATCAGGTGTGTGGCCGATACGGGCAGATTGGTGGGCCGCGCATCGATCGAGCGGAGCGCGCCGAACTCCTGCTGGAGGCCGGCGATGTCGAGCTGCCAGATCCGCTCCGCGGTCGGGAGATCCTTGAGCCTGTGCTCGCCGAGATCGCGCAGCGTGACGCCCTCCGGCAGGTCGCGGGCGACCAGGGCGCCTGTCGCGTCGGACAGCAGCACCTGGCCGCCGTGTCCGGCGGCGGCGATCCGCGCCGCACGATGGACGTCGAGGCCGACGTAGTTGTCGCCGCCGAGTCGCCCTTCGCCGGTGTGGAGACCCATCCTCACGCGGACCGTCGCAGGCTCCGACCCCGGAGTCGCAGCGAGCCCGCGCTGTGCCTCGGCAGCGGCGGCGACCCCATCGAGGGCCGAGCCAAAGACCGCGAAGAAGGCATCCCCCTCGGTGCTGACCTCGATCCCAGCGTGTCGGGCGATCGAATCACGGAGGAGCTCGTTGTGCGTCGCGAGCAGGGCAGGATATCGATCACCAAGCGCCGAAAGAAGTCGTGTCGAGCCTTCGATGTCGGTGAAGAGGAACGTCACCGTACCGACGGGCAGGCTGCGCTCAGGGATCGATGGCATTCGAGAGCTCCGGCCTCGAGGTCCTGGTTGCAACCCAGTCTCGCACTGAGCGGCAAGCGCGAGCGTCGCACCGGCCGCCGACGGCCTGCTGGCGTTGCTTGATCCTGAACAGCGGGCGGCCGCCACACTGCCCGATGGTCCGGCCCAGGTCATCGCCCCGGCCGGCAGCGGCAAGACGACGACCCTGATCGCGGCCCTCGGCGTCCTCCTTGGCCGCGGGGTTGCCGCCTCTGCTACCCAGCCCACCAAGGACTCAGAGCGGCCCGCCGGAGGTTGTTTTCCAGGTCGCGGCGGCGTAGGCTCGCGACCTGACGCGGTTGCACGCCCGGCGACCGCCCTCCCGACTCTGGGCGACGGTTTCCAGAGGCGACCGATGCGACGAGTCAATCTCTTCGTTGCCGTCGGGCTTGCTGCCGCCCTCCTCGCTCCCGCGGGCGCAGCACAGGAGACGAGCGGCGCGGGCTCAGTCAAGTCTCGCTTCCAGCCCATGGCGTGCCCAACCGACGTCTTCCCGGAGGGATCGACCGTGGACTGCGGATTCGTGACGGTCCCGGAGAACCGCGCCCACCCGAACGGCCGCATGATCCGCGTGGCTGCGGCGGTGATGCACGCGTCGGCGCCGCATCCGGCGGCCGACCCGATCGTCTTTCTCGCGGGAGGGCCGAGCTTCGGCGCGATCTCGGCGTTCGCGGTCTACGCGTACTTCGGGGGCGCCTCATATGCCCGAGACCATGACGTGGTCCTTGTCGACTCTCGGGGGACCGGACTGTCCGAGCCGCGGCTAGGGTGCCCAGAGTTCGACGCCGCATCGGTGGCCGCCTTCTATTCGAAGCCCTTCATCAACAGCCGTGCCCTCGCAATCTATGGCAGCGCGATCCCCGATTGCCGTGACCGTCTCGCCATGTCCGGCGTCGACTTGGCGGCCTACTCCAGCGCGGAAAGCGCCGCGGATCTGGAGGCTCTCCGAACGGCGCTGGGCTACCGGACCTGGAACCTAGTCGCATTCTCGGCCGACGGAGTCCTTGGGCTCACGTACATGCGTCTGTTCCCGGGCGGTATCCGCAGCGCGATCATCGACTCCGGTCAGAGCGCGCAGCATTTGCCTGGCCTTGACTACGCTCGCGGGCTGCGTGAGGAACTCGAGGCGATCTTCGCCGGCTGCGCGGCGAATACGACGTGCAGCGCCTCGTACCCGCACATGCGCGAGGTCTTCTACGACCTCGTCGATCGTCTGCAGGCGCACCCTGTCACGATCTCGTTCCCGGACTTCCTGCCCGACCCGCTCGCGATCCGACTCGATGGCGCCGGGTTCTACTTGGATGCCGTCAACGAGATCTTTCCCGGCAACGAGTTCGCGCCCGACAGCATCCGTGCGCTGCTGTCCGAGATCTGGCGCTCGGCGCACGGGGAGCTCGCGGCTGTCTATCGCGAGCGCTTCGGCACGGGACCGGTGGTGAACGACCACGTCGACGATTTCTTAGCCCAGGGCAAGGCCATGTCCTACGTGTGCCACGATCTCGTGGGTTTCATCACCCTAGCCGACCTCCGACAGGCAGCGCGGGACGTGCCCGCCCTCGCGCCCATCTTCCTCGGTCCGAACTACGACTTGGCGAACGGAGACACGAACGTCACCTCTCCGGCCGGCTGCCGGCTCTGGGACGTCGGGGTTGCGGCTTCGGTTCAGCACCAGCCTGTGGCGAGCGCGATCCCCACCCTCGTACTCACCGGGGAATACGACACTGGCGTGCCGCCGTTCATCGTGCGGCAGATCCCGCCGACGCTGCCCAATTCATTCTCTTACGAGTTTCCAGCGGGTGCTCATGGACAGCTAGCGTCGTACAACAACGACAGCGAGTGCGCCCGATCGATCGCCGGTCAGTTCCTGAGGGACCCGCGCGAGCGTCCGAACGCGTCGTGTATCGCGTCGCTGCCGCCGTTCGACTTCGCGCCGTAGGGGCCCCGCCGATATCGCCTAGCTGACATCGGCACGATCCACCCATCGTGTCTGGAGCACGCGGCGCCGTTGTCCGCCCCGTCTTAGACGTAGCTCCGTGCACTCAGCGCACCCCGGGCGGCGTGACCCCGATCCCGACGTCCCCCAAGCCCGCCGGTCTCAGCGGCCTCGGCCGGGGCTACGATGCGCTGCGATGCGCGACTCCACTCCGTGGCTACTGAGCGTTGTGGGTGTGCTGCTGGTACTCATCAGCGGCACCATCGCCACGGGCGGTCTGCTTCTCGCCTTCCCCGTCGTGTTCGGGTATGGCCTCGAACGTGACGCCGTCATCTTGTTCGCTGTGAGCGCAGGTCTGCTCATCCTCGCGGCGATCTTCATTACTGCCGCGAAGCGATTAGAGCGGCGTCAGGGGACCCACCTCCAATAGGGCCAACCCACCATCCATGCAGTGAGAATTCAGCGTGGCGGCCGGGCTCATGGCCGGGCGCCCACTCGCTCACGGAAGGCGAGGATGCCGATGATAGCGACTCCGGCCACGAAGTAGAGCGGCGAGCCCAGCCAGATCAGCGAGGCCCAGCATCGTCAAGGCGATGAACACGGCGAGCGCGAACCAGGGCCTCACGTGTAGTTCGGCGACGCCACCCACAGAACGAACGCCACCACAGCCAGCACGGGCACCGCGACGACAACGATCCGCCGCACAACAGGCGGGCCGACGTACAGGAACGCCAAGCCGACGACGGACGCTGCCGTAACTGCGTCGGTGGGGATCGGCGGCCAATTGTGTTCCAGGGGGTGCGGGGGTCCCGCATCGACCTGGACGCTGTAGACCACCAGAGACGCGAGAGTCACGATCACCAGGACGATCGCGTCAACCGCTAGCGCGCGCATCGCAACACTCCGCGTCATGGCCTCGATCCCTCGGGCAGCGGGGACTCTTGGTCGACCCAAATGACCTGGTACTCGGCGGCGTGAAACCGTCAAACTCGGGAACCAGACAACCCAGGCTCCGACAGGGAGAACCAGCCAATGCGCCGCCTCAGACCATCACTCAACGCCATGGCCTTCGCCGGGATACTCGCAATCATCGCACTAGTAGTCCTCATCAGCCTGATGACGATGGGCAACAGCCTCTCGCAAATCCTCTCGAACGTGGGCAACTCGAAGTAGGCCCCGATACGCTCCGGCCCTAAAGCCGGAAGGACGCGAGGCCTGTGACTCGAGCGTAAAGGTCTGGACTCAGCGTTAGTAAGTTGTCGGCACGGGCGCCAAGAACACCAGCCATACGAGGGCGCTAGCCGCCAAGGCGACCACGACAACCGTGATAACCGCAATCCACCGCTTCATGGCCGGGCAGCGTAACAGTCGTCCGGCGGCCGAGTACACAGTCGAGCTATACGGGCACCCATCCCGGTTTTAGGATCTCGTGACGATGAATGCATCCCCGGAGAGCCTGCGTCGAGTCTGGGTCCCAGCCATCGGATGGCCGGCCGTGGTGCTCGCAGTTGGGTGGGCTCTATTGGTCGGCGCCTTCGAGGTGCGCCCCCCAATAGTCGAGCTGCCGATCGGCGAGTTCGTGCTCTTGTGCTATCCCGCCGTCGTCGCGTATCGCGCGAGTCTGCTCGAGGATCTTCCACTCCGACTGGGCGTGACGGGCATCTGCGCAGCGCTCCCGATCGGGGTCCTCGCGGCTAACACCATTTATGGCGCGGTGTTCGAGGGCTTTCGATATTCGCTCGACTCGATACTTGGCCTCGAGGCGATGTGGAGTTGGTGGTGGGGGACGTTCTTCGCCGCAGCGCTTGCCGGATCGTGGGTTATGCGCCGCGGCGGTCGTACGGCGAAGATCGCGGGGTCCGTCGTCGCATTGGCGGTGTTCGTCGTTTGCTACGTTGCTGGGGCTTTCCTCTCACATCTCTGGTGGCGAGGTTCTTTGGCGTCCCGGTTGGGCCCGCGGGCACAAGCGCGCGCGAGCACCTATAACATCTTCGGGAGCATCCTCCCGACCTTGCTCGGCGCACCCGCAGTCGGCGGCTGAGGCTTGTGCGTCACCATCACATTGAATCGGAGGTCACCATACGGCGTCCGGTCGAGGACGTCTGGGCGTTCTCGATCGATCTGTTCAACTCGCCGCGCGTCCGTGGCATGTCACTCGCCGTACGATTCGTGTCGCCCGGTCCGCCCGGTCTCGGTTCCGTTGCAGACATGCGAACAGTCATTCTCGGCTTCGAGACCCATATGAGGTTCACGGTGATCGAGTGGGATCCGCCGCACGCCGTCGTGGCGTCGCTGTCTGGCCCATTCCTCCGATCCGCACGCACACGCACCGAATTGACGTCCACGTCGGAGGGCACGCGCAAGGTCAGCACGCTTGACCTCGAACTGTCTGGTGCCGGGATCCTGCTCTGGCCGTTGCTAGGCCGGCTACTGAGGCGCGACCAGGCAAGGGCCGACCGCAACCAGAAGGCGCTCCTCGAAGCGAACCCCTCGGACACTGCCGCCGGCTAGACGACGATCCTCCGGCGACAGGACCGCGCGGCGTCAAGGAACTGGAACGGCTGATCGAGGGCACGCCTCCGCAGCTCGTCGCAGAACTGTGATAGGGGACCGATCGTTGCGCTTTCGAGAACAGCGTCGTGATCAACCGCCCGCCCTATGCAGGTTTGAGCCAAGTCTGCTTGCCGGCGACGTCCTCGGCCTCCGGCGACCCTTCCCGAGCTAGGGCCAGCGCATTGAACATCGCTCTCTGGATCGCTCAAGTAGGCCTCGCGCTAGTCATGGTAGGCGTGGGATCGGTGCACGCCTTCCGCGACGAGCGCGCAGTCGAGCGGTGGCCATGGATGGCCGCCGTCGGTCGGCGTGGGATGGCCGTGATCGGGATTCTCGAGATCCTGGGTGCGATTGGGCTGATCGCTCCGGCTGTGACCGGAGTTCTGGTCTGGCTCACCCCGTTTGCGGCGGCCATGATCGCACTGCTGATGGCCTTCGCCATCGTCTTCCATTC
>Ga0066709_100001605_pt1 | contig 15242 bp, 11 predicted proteins | sample GraSoiAngelo_158_FD_79665 | JGI IMG/M metagenome (GOLD analysis project Ga0066709, IMG submission 79665) | Grasslands soil microbial communities from the Angelo Coastal Reserve, California, USA - 14_1009_16_30cm | ecosystem: Environmental > Terrestrial > Soil > Grasslands | place: USA...
AGTGCCACCAACCTGTTCCACCTGGACGCGCTGGTCAGCTATCAGCCGATCCCAGGAACGGTCGTGTTTGCCGGATACGGCAGCAACATGCTGGACGATGACGCGTTCCGATTCCATGGGCTCACGCGCACGGATGATGCCTTCTTCCTCAAGCTGAGCTACCTGTTCAGGCTCTAGCATTCTCGCCGTAGTGCGATAATTCATCACATGCTCCGAATCATGACTGGTCCATTCACATTTGGAGACGTGATGATGCGCAAACTCCAATTGTTCCCCTGGGTCATCGGTTTGTTGTGCTCGCCGCTCGCGGCGCAGCAACGCCATACGATCACGCACGAAGACGTCTTTCTGATGAAGCGGATATCCGCGGCCGCGATCAGCCCCGACGGACGCGGGATCGTCTTCAGTGTCACCGAGCCGTCGTATACCGAAGGCGAGCAGGTCAGCGATCTGTGGCTCGTCGCGACCGATGGCAGTGCCGAACCGCGCCGCCTCACCAATACCAAAGGGGGCGAGGGCGGCGTCGCTTGGAGTCCCGACAGTCGGCGCATCGCGTTCAGCGCCCGCCGCGAAGGTGACGACCAGTCGCAGGTATACGTCCTCGATCTGGCGACCGGCGGTGAAGCGCAGCGCGTCACGAATCTGTCAACCGGCGCAGCGAGTCCCCTGTGGCGTCCCGACGGCAAGGCGATCCTGTTCACGAGCTTGATCTATCCCGGTGCGGCGACGGATTCGGCGAACCGCGCCGCGGCGGCCGAGCGACGCGCCCGCAAGTACAACGCGCGCGTGTATGACGCGTCGCCGATTCGGCTGTGGGATCACTGGCTCGACGACCGGCGGCCGCATCTGTTCGTGCAATCGCTCGAGCCCGGCTCGCAACCACGAGATTTGCTCGTGGGTTCGCAGCTCATTCAAGGCGCGGGATTCGGCGGACAGCTCGGCACCAGTGGTGAAGATCTCGCAGCGGCGTGGACGCCCGACGGGAGCGGTGTCGTGTTCGCCGCTACGACCAATCGTACCGACTGGACCCATGGCGACGTCGTCCAGGCACTCTGGCGCGTGAGCGCGAGCGGGGGTGAGCCCCAACGTCTCACGCAGGGCAAGGACGACTACGACGCACCGCAATTCAGTCCGGACGGCAAGACGCTGTACGCCATCATGACGCCGACCAACGAGCACACCTTCAACAACCGCAGGCTAGTGGCGTCGGCATGGCCTTCCGGCGGAACGGCGATGCGGGTGGTGACGGGCGGCGCGGAACATTCCGTCGGCACGTACACACCGGCGCCGGACAACCGCACGGTATTCTTCCTCGCCGAAGACGCGGGCCATCAACGCCTGTTCCGCGCGCCGGCGACGGGTGGCAAGGAGCAGGAAGTCGGCACGATGACGAGTGGGACGTTCGGCAGCCTCCAGCTCGCCGCGGCGACCACCGGCAGCGCGCTCAAGCTCGCCGCGGTCTACGAGAGCGCAACGAATCCCCCGGAGATCGTGCGCATCGATCCCGCCACAGGCCGGGCGACACCGCTCACCAAGTTCAATGTCGAGCGGGCCGCGAAGATCGATTGGCAGCCACTGCGCGAGTTCTGGTTCACCTCGACCCGCGGCAAGCGGATCCACAGCTTCTACGCCCTCCCACCGGGGTTCGACTCCACCCGCAGCTATCCGCTGTTCGTGCTGATCCACGGCGGCGCCGCGAACATGTGGACTGACAACTTTGGCCTCCGCTGGAACCCACACCTGCTCGGCGCGCCGGGCTACGTCGTCCTGATGACCGACTACACCGGCTCGACCGGATACGGTGAGAAGTTCTCGCAGGACATTCAGTTCGATCCCCTCGAAGGTCCCGCGAACGAGCTGAACGAAGCCGCGGACACGGCGATGAAGCGGTTTCGGTTCCTCGATGCGTCGAAGCAGATCGCGGGTGGCGCGAGTTACGGCGGCCATCTCACCAACTGGCTCGCGGTGACAACGACGCGGTATCGCGCGTTGGTGAGTCACGCGGGCGAATGGGATCTCGAGACGCAGTGGGCCACGAGCGATTTCAACTACGACCGCGAGCGCAACGTTGGCGGCCCGCCGTGGGAAGATCATCCGCTCTGGCGCACGCAGAGCCCGATGCGCCGCGCCGCGAATCTGCATACGCCCGTGCTCGTGTCGGTGGGAGAGCGCGATTTCCGGGTGCCGATGAACAACGCGCTGGAGTTCTGGACGGCGCTGCAGCGCCAGCAGATCCCTTCGCGGCTCATCATCTGGCCGGAGGAAAACCACTGGATTCTGAGGGGTGAGGACAGCCGCTTCTTCTATAAGGAAGTGGCGGCGTGGTTCGCGCGCTGGCTGGGACCGGCGGCGGCGACGGGACAGTAGACCGGGGGCCGGACCCCAGGTCGTAGGGGCGCAGCATGCTGCGCCCCTACTCATACATCGACTTTGCGTCTGCCTTCGCCAGTTGCACGAAGAACTCCGCGATCTTGCCGACTACCGCCTCGACGTAGCGTTTTCCCTTTTCGGGCGTCGCGGCCGCGGGATTCCCGGACCCCGTGTCGTCCGTCACTTGACGCCAATTCCTGGGCGCCCATGCCCATCCTTCCCCAAACGCTGTGATCTTGAACTTCCGCGCGGCGCCGGAGCCGGCGTCGGACAGCGGCAGCACGAGATCGGGCGCGATGTGCTGCATCACGCTGGTCTCGAGCTCGGCCGCGTGATCGCCGAGATCGGTGAAGAAGCCTTTCGGATCGACGACCTTGTACCAGTTGACCGTACAGAGGAACAACGAGACCTGCGGCTGCAGCTCGCGAATCATTTGGCGGAAATCATTCGCGCCGTGCCCGTTGAAGACCACGAGCTTCCCGATCCCCTGCCCCGCGAGCGACATGGCGACGTCGCGCAGCACGAGCACCTGCGTGCTGGGATTCATGTTGATGCACAAGGGAATGTCGAACTGCCCGGTATTCACGCCAAACGGCACGGCCGGCAGCACCACGACTTTCGCGCCTCGGCTCCACGCCCGCTCGGCGGCGCGCGCGGCGACCTCGTCGGCCTGGATGTTGTCGGTGCCGTACGGGAGGTGATAGTTGTGCGCCTCGGTCGCTCCCCACGGCAGGACGGCGACGTCGTAGCGCGTGTCGCGCACGGTTTTCCAGGTCAGCTCATTGAGGATGTATGGGCGTGTCACGGGCGATCCGGTTCGATGTGAATCCCCGATTCTACACTCTCAGGGGTTGACGCGCACTCCGGTGTCCCATCTCTTCGAGTCCGGTCAATCACTCAGTCCGTGGCTCGGAGGAATTGATGCGGCGCTTCTCGTGGAGTCTCGTCTCGCTCGCCCTGGTGGTCCTCCCCACTCTCCTCCCGGCCCAGGGAGGGGGGCTCCGCGACAAGATCTCGCAGCTGTTCATCTTCACGAATGGTAAGGACCCCTTGTTCCTCGGGGGGACAGCCGGCTCAGACTCCGCTACGGCGATTCACGCCGACCACTTCGTGCCCGCGGCCAACGCGGACAACGGCTCGCTCATCTCCTTCATCAGCTCCGCCATCAGCCAGAACGTGGGAAACCTCCCCGTCAGCGCCACGAGTGGCGGCTCCACATTCCGGTTCGAAGCCGGGGTCCCCGTTCCGACGTCGGGATCGCCCGGTGCCGTGTTCGGCGAGCGCGCCCCCACGCTCGGCCGGGGCCGAGTGTTCGTCGGGGCCAACATCAACCGCCTGCATTTCGAGACGCTGCGCGGCGTGAATCTGCACGACATCGAGATGACGTTCACGCATGAGAACGTGACCGGGCCGGCGTGCGACAGTATCGTGGGGCAGTCGTGTACGCCCTACGGCGTCCCGACACACGAAAACGACGTGATCGACCTGCGACTGCAGCTCGACATCGACATGACGGTGACGTCGTTCTTCGTGACCTTCGGCCTGCTCGACCGCGTCGACATCGGCGTCGTCCTGCCGATCGTCTCGACGTCGCTGCGGGGCACCAGCGACGCGCAGATCGTACCGTTCGGCGGCACGACCGCGCAGCATTTCTTCGGCGGCACGGCGGCGAACCCCGAGCTCTCGACGTCCCGGTTCGTGGAAGGATCCGCAACCGGCGTCGGCGACATCGCCACCCGGGTCAAGATCAACGTCATGCGGTCGGAGCGGACCAATTTCGCCGTCCTGGGTGACATCCGCTTCCCCACCGGCAGTGCGGATGACCTGCTCGGCGCCGGCCACATCGCGGCCCGCGGTCTGGGCATCCTCTCGGCGCGATTCGGGGCGTTCTCACCGCACGCCAACGTCGGATATCTGTTTCGAGGCGGGAGCTCGCAGAACAGCGCCGTCCTCGCGACGGTCGGGTTCGATCACGTCATGGCGCCGTGGGCGGCGATCGCGGTCGATTTGGTGTCGGAGCTGCAGGTGGGTGAAAGCAAATTACGGCTGCCGGGCACGGTCACCTACGACCTGCCGTTCCGTCGCACGCTCCAGCCGACGAACATCCCCAGCGAACGAGACGATGTGATCAACGGATCGTTCGGCTTCAAGTTCGTAACGCACTCAGGGCTAACGCTCGTCGCCAACACTCTGTGGCCGTTGAACCGGGGTGGACTGCGGCCCAACCTGCTCTGGACCGCCGGCCTGGAGTACAACTTCTAGACGCCGAGACGCCTAGTGGGCGATGAGTTACCGGATCGCGGTGATCCGCCAGCCGCTTGCGTCGCGGGCGAGCGTCGTATGGAAGGTGACCGGCCGCCGCTCGGCGCGACCGGTGCCCGCATTGTCGTACTCGTAGACGCCGCTGACCGTCGCATCGGCTGACGCGCCACCCCCGGTGACATTCAGGTTGGCGATGCTGAGGCTGGCTTTGAGATTGCGGACGCGGTCAAAGAACGTCTGCCAACTCGCCTGCTGTGCGCCCGTGATTCCGGGATACGCCTGCCGGACCTGCTCGATGTCCCGTGACTCGAGCGCACCCGCGTAGTTCGCGATCACCTTCTCGATATCCGGTCGCGGGTCGGTTGCTACCGGGGCCACGGGTACTGGCGGTGGAGCCGGAGGTGGCGGAGGCGGCGGGGGAGGAGCCTCCGCGACGCGACGCGACTCGGTGTCGCGCGCGCTGCGTGACCGCGCCACCCGCTCAGCGTCCGCCCACAGCGATGCCGCGCTGGCAAACTGCATCATCGCCTCGGAGACGCGCCGCGCCGACGCCAGCGACTCGGCGCTCGCGAACGCCGCGTGGCCGCCGCTGAGATCCGCCGGCGAAGCACCGGCCAACGCCGCGCGCTGCTCCGCTCGCAGGGCGCCCGCGCGCAGCGATCCGAGCAAGCTGTCATCGCGTTGCGCCGCGACGATCGGCCGGCGCGCGGTCGGAGGTGGTTGGGGCGGGGTCGGCTCGGGACGCACCACCGTGTGGCTCGAGTCAGCACCCGCCGCGGCTGCGCCCGGTACCGAGTCGTGGCCAGCCGCGACCGGCGCTGCGGTGGGCGGACCCACGTGTGGTGTGCCTGAGAACCACCGCCAGAGCCCGAACGCCAGCACGGCGGTCGTCACGGCGATCGCGGGCCACATCCAGCGCCGCCGCCGGAGCGTGGGGCGCGTCCGGACGCGCGACAACACGATCGGGCTGGTCGGTGTCTTCGGCCCCGCGGGCCGCGCGCTGCCGTGTGCCAGCGTGATCATCTCGCGCCGGATCGGATCGTCGTGGCGCAGCGACGGGCGGCCGCACACCGCGACGACGTCGTCCATACTCGGCCAGCGTTGTGCCGGTTGCTTCTCCAGCATGCGCATGACCGCATCGCCCAGATTGGGAGGACAATCAGGTCGCAGATCGGTCACCGGACGCGGCGGCTGGTTGAAGTGCGCGTACATGACAGACATGATCGAGTCGTCCTGGAACGGCAACTTCCCGGTCAACATCTCGTAGGCCACGACGCCGAGCGAGTACTGGTCCGACGCGCCGGTCACTTCTTCCGTGGCGCACTGCTCAGGGCTCATGTACGTCGGTGTCCCGACCGTCACGCCGGTCATGGTGAGACCCTGCGCCTGCAACACCTTCGCGATGCCGAAGTCGGTGACGACGGCCCACCCTTCTTCGTCCAGCATGATGTTCGCGGATTTGATGTCGCGATGGATGACGCCATGGCGATGCGCGTAGCCGAGCGCGTCGCTCACCTGGGCGACGATCGCCTGGATCATCGCGATGGGCAGTGGTCCCACATCGCGGACGACCTGGTCGAGCGACCGTCCCTGGACGTGTTTCATCACAAAGTAGAGAACCTGCTCGCTGTCCCTGACGGCGTAGATCGGGATGATGTGCGGATGACTGAGCGCCGCGGCGGTGCGTGCCTCGCGCTTGAAACGCTCGACCATCCCTTCTCCCATGGCCAGCAAGGCGGGTGCGAGGACCTTGATGGCGACCTTGCGGTCGAGCGCGAGATCGTGCGCGAGGTAGACGGTGGCCATCCCGCCGTGACCGATCTCGCTGAGGATCTCGTACTGCCCGAGCGTCGCCCGCCGCAGTGCGGCGAGCTGCGCCTCGGCAGCCTCGGGCCGCGGTTCCGTGACCGCACCGGGCGGCGTTGGGAGCGTGGGGCCGGACCAGGGCCGCTGTACGGGAATGCCTGTCCCGCAGCGGGGACAAAACGACGCGCCGGCACCGAGGCTGGCGCCGCACCGCAGACAGGATGAAGGGGGCTTTGAGGTCATTCCAACCGCAGAAGATACTGCAAAACGCCCTAGACGTCGGCCTGCATGGCGCGCCGCGCGAACAGGGCGCACGGCGTACCGATCAAGAACGCGTGCACGGCGATGCTGAGCAGCACCCAGACCAGGTTTCTCGAGCCGGGGTTGGCGGCCGAGAGCGGGACGACGATGTAGTTCATGATGCCGTACAGCAGCACACCGTAGAGTGGTCCGAAGACCCACGGTTTTTGCCACAGCTCCGACCAGCGCCGCGCGAACAGGTAGTACGTCACCGCCATCGACGTCGCGATGAAGTAGTGCAGCGCGAGACCAAGGAGCGCGCTTCCCCAGCCGCCGGTGAAGCTCGCGTCTCCGAGCAGTCCGGAGGCGACTGATTGCAATACGCGCGTCGGCAGGACGCCTCGTTTCAGGTACCAGAAGGTGCACGCGTACGTGATGTCGAATGTGCCGGCGACGAGACCGCCCAGGAGAACGTAGAACGACGGTTTTTTCATGCGCTCCAGGGCTCCACGCGGCGGGTTCGAGTGCTTTCGGCGGCCAGGACCAAGCCTCGCATCACATCGAGCGACCACTCGGGTGTCACGGCGAGCTGCGCGTTGCCGAGCATCGCGTCTCGCACGTTTTCATAATACCGCGCGAAGCTCGACCGTAACGTCGGCACTGTGCGCGTTGCGTCAGACGTGATCAGCTTGCCGTAGAGCTCCGGCGGCTCGGTGTCCCAATCGGGCTCGTCCGGCGTGCGTCCCTCCTTCAGCGCGGCTTCCTGGGGATCCATTCCATATTTGACGAACGATCCGCTCGTGCCATTCACGATCCACGTCGGTCCGACGGGCGGCCTGAGCATGGAGGCGCGCAAGACGGCGCGACTGTGCGGGTAGTAGAGCGTGACGTCGAAGGCATCGTCGATCCTGCCACCGGCGCGCTCGATCCGAATGTCGGCGCCGACGGCCTCCGGAATTCCGAACAGCAGCAGGGCCTGGTCGAAGAGATGCGGGCCGATGTCGAACCAGACGCCGGATCCGGGAAGCGGCTCCTCCCGCCACGCGTTGGGTTTCTGCTCCGGACGGAAACGGTCGAAATGCGATTCGAACAGCACGATGTGGCCCAGCGCGCCTTCCGACACCACCTGCTGCACCGTCGCAAAATCACCGGTGTGGCGGCGATCCTGGTACACCGTGACGATGCGCCGCTGTTGTTTGGCGAGCCGGACCAGGTCCTCCGCTTCGGCGAGCGTCGTGGTGAATGGCTTGTCGACCACGACGTGCCGGCCCGCCAGCAGCGCCTGCTTCGCGATCGGATAGTGGGATGTGTTGGGAGTGGCGACGACCACGAGATCGATCTGCCGTTTCAGGAGCTCGTCAACACTGTGGACGAATTCCACCTCCGGATAGCGCGGATCGGGTGCCCTCCCCCCGTGGCGCTGGACAATGGTCGTGAGTCGCAGGCCGTCCACGGCCCGGATGACCGGCGCGTGGAAGACCTTGCCCGCGAAGCCGAAACCGACGAGGCCGACGTTGAGCATGCGACAGATTGTACAGCGAAAATCCGGCGCCCGTCAGCGACTGAGCCAGTAACTCACCTTGAGCAGCAACACGTTCGTGGGCCGGTCGCGGAACAGCTCTCGCGTGAAATCCCGCTGCAGATCGAATTCCGGATCATACGGCACATACCCCGAACGGCTCTGCGTCCAAACAACAAACAGCGTGGAGCCCGGGCGGTATTCCCAGCGCAGCACCGCGTTGACTTTGACGGCGCGGGTGCGGAAGTCGGGGTCCGTGAACCGCAGGGTGTCGCCCGGCGCCGCACCGTCGGGCTGGACGACATACGTGTTGCCCGTGCGGCTGATCGTCGAGCCGTTGTCGCGTCCGTAGACGTTGAACGCGAACGTCCTGCGCGCCCGCAATTCCTTGAAGTCCGTGTAGTCGCCGGCGAACGCGAACGGCTGGGCGTAGAGCTGCAAGCTCAGCGTTGGAGAGAACGTCGCGTTGGCGCGCAGCGTCACGTACGCCTGGCGCTGCGACAGGGCCGCGAACACGTAGCGCGTGCCGAGCGTCGCGGCGGCGGTGGAGTCGGTGGCCTTGGTGACGAACTGCGCCGCCGCTCGGCCCGTGGAATAGCCCCCCGTGGCGTTGAGCGACAGCGCGGCGCTGGGCCGCAGCGTGAGCTGGGGAATCAGATTCACGGCCCAGCCGCCCGCCTCGTCGCGCTGCACTGACACGAACCCGTAGGCGCCGAGTACGCGCCGCGTGTCCGTCGTGAGGTCCGCGCTCGTGAACCACGCCGCCGGCTTCATCGCCAGCGGCCCGCCGCGGGTGAGCCGGTCGTCGACGACGCGGGGCGAATAGGAGGCGGACCAATCGGCAAACCAGAAGTTCCGGAACTGCGCGTAGCCAAACGCCGAGATCTTGCGGTCGATCGGATTGCCGTCGTAGTTCCAGCTCGGCGAGACCTGGAGATAAGCGTTGGCCTGGCGCAACGTTCTGCCTGATTTGGTCCACTTGTAGCCCAGCACGGCGGCTGCCGAAATGCGATCCACACGATTCTGGAATCCGAGGTCGTTCACTTCGAACCCGGGGGAGGCGGTGCGCCCGCCCAGGCCCCATCGCCAGTTCCCCGCCACCTTGTTCAGGTACAGGTCGGCGCTGACGCCGGCGAGCGACGTACGCGTGGGATCGTAGCGGAAACGCTGTGCGTCGGGGCGCTGGTAGTAGCGGTTGGACGACCGCTGCACCTGCTGCAGTGCGGCGGGTTCTCCCTGGAGGTACGAACCGCCGACGCTACCGGCAAACGTGTAATGCTTGTCGCCCCAGCGCTGGAAGAAATCGAGGCCGCCGGCGAACGCGTCGCGCGCCAACATGCCGAGCGCCGGTGTCGTGGGCCGCCGATCCATGGCCGTCGCGAGCAGCCCGATGCTCGTATTGCCGCCGTTCAGGTCCCGCTTGACTCGCCCCGCGAAATAGTTGGTGGCCGGCTCGACCTCGTCGCGGTAGCGTGTCCCCGTCATGGTATCGAGCACGGTGGCACGCTCGCGGGCGGTGAGCGCGTCGAGCACGCCGACCGACCAGCCGCCGGCCGAGCGGCCGGTGAGCTTCGCGGCACCGAGGATCGTGGTGCTCTGCGGAACGTCCTGGAAGGCGCCGCTCGACGAGGGCTCGCCCTGCGGGGACCGCCCAATCCGGCGCGAGTAGAGGTACAGCGGCGGGTCACTGAAGCGGATCACCCCGCCGCCGTTCCCGCCGAAATCGAAGATCTGCGTGCCCTCGATGAAAAACGGCCGATGCTCGTCGAGGAACTGCTCAAAGGCCGTGAGGTTCACGAACGTCTCGTCGACCTCCACCTGCCCGAAGTCGGGGTTCACCGTCACGTCGAGCGTTTGGCTGGAGCTCACCCCGTACTTCAGATCCGCGCCCACACTGCGTTGGTACGCGCTCGGCGTCTCAAAGGGGTTGCCGCGCCCCGTCGGCTGGCGGTACGTCCCAGTCCCGACGGCGTAGGGCAGGATCTGGATGTGCTTGCGGGTCTCGACGCCCGCGAGCCCGACAAGGCTCGCAAAGCGAGAGGCCATACCGCTCTCGGTCCGGGCCACGAATGGAAAGAGCGCCAACTCGTTCTTGCGCTCGATCCAGCGGACAAAGCGCACGCCCCATACCTGGTCCGCGACGCGGGCGAACCGCAGCTGGGTAAACGGGATGCGGATCTCCGCCGTCCAGCCGAGCGAGTCCACAGTGGTCGCGGCCTCCCACACGGGGTCCCACGACTTGTCGGAGAAGGTGCCGTCGCCACCGTAGAGCACGTCGGTGCGGACCCCCGCGGCGCTGACTGTGAACTCGAACGCCGTGCGGTAATCGTGATAGCTGTCCAGCAACACCCGGAACTCGTCGCTGTGCGACGAGGCGTCGCGCCGCGTGAGCCGCCGCACGATCTTGCCGGGCTCGGCGTCGAACAGCCGGGCGCCGATGTACAGGGCGTCCGCGTCGTACACGATCCGCACCTCCGTCGATTCCGACACGGGCCGGCCCTCGTCCGGAACGCTCTGGAGCAGGTCGCGCACCGGCATCACCTGGGACCAGGCGGCATCGTCGAGGCGGCCGTCGACCACGGGGGACACGCGGCCGCTCGACACGCGCACCGCCTGCACCACAGGCGTGGCCGCAGGTGGCGCTATGGGGTCGACCGCTTGGAGTGCGGCGAGCAGAGCCGCCAGGGCCATCATGCGCGCGCCGCCGGCTCGAGGGAGGACGCCGCCGCGTAGAGGTACTCGGCGACTAGGCGCGGCGCGTCCGGGACACCCTTGTATCCGGGGGCGGTGCCCATATCCACCACGTACGGCTGGCCGCCGCTCTCCACGATATCGACGCCGTACAGCTGCGCTCCGAACGCCCGACCGCAGCGCTCGACGATGTCGACGAGCTCAGCCGACAGCACGAATGGCTCGCCGCGCTTCTCTTCATCGGTCCGCCGCGGGAAGACCTTCTTTACGCCGAACAGACGGTCCCCGATCGCATAGATCTTCCGGTCACGGCCGTCATGCGGCAGGTATCGCTGCGCGAACACGGGCTCGCGCGGGCGTTGCGGAACCGAGGCGAGCTCGGCGGCCGTCCGGACGACCTGCACGTGGTGGCCGCCGCCACCCCCGTACGGCTTCACGACGAGCGGACCGTCCTCGAGCAAGGGAGCCAGGTCGTCCGTGCTGTCCGCGACGAACGCGGGAGGCGTGGGCACGCCGGCGGCGTGCAGCACCCGGGAAGCGACGATCTTGTCGCGCAGGGCGGCCGTGGCGGGATAGGAATTGACGATCGTTGCGCCCAGCTGGTGGAGCGCGCCCGCCAGACTGAGCGCCAGCCCGCTCATTTTGCGCAGCACGTAGAGATCGTGAGCGACCGGTACGGCGTCCAGGTCGATCGCGCCGCTCGGCGGCACGATGACGTCGACGTCCGCTCCCGCGTCCGCCACGGCACGCACGATCTGCGGCATGAGGCTGGTGCTGTGCCGGGAGTAGCTCGGCAGCAGGAACGCAATCCTCGGCGTCATGGCAGCGCCACTTGCAACAGGTCGGCCAGCACGCGCTTCGCGTCGAAGTACTGGACCGCGATCTCGCGCGCCGCCCGGCAATGACGCTCGTAGGCGGTGTTGATGGCATCGAGCGAGGCCGCAGCTTCGTCCACGGTCTGGAACCGAAACATCCCCTCGCCGTGCGGCAGATAGGCGCTGGGCCCCGTATGCTGGACGACCACAGGCTTGCCGCTCGCGAGGTAGCACACCGTGCGATCGCTCACCCAGGCGTTCCGCAGCTTGACGAAGAACGGCTTCGCGCAGCTCCACTCGCCGCGTGAGCGCTGGATGTACACCTGATAGTGTTGCGGCGTACTGGCCACTTCCCGGGCGTGGCGCACGCGCCAGCATCGCTGCTCGAGCAGGCGCCGGTCTTCTCCGTCGCCGTCGGCGAGATGCAGCGCCAGCTCGAGCGGCTGCGTCGTCAGCCCTGCCAGCTCGGCGAACTCGAGAAAGGCGACGCGCTTGTTGTTGTCGATGCAGATCTCTGTGCCGTTCTCGCGCAGCTTGACCCATTTCCCCGACCACCACCCCGCGACCGTGGTGAACGACTCGCAGTGCGGGTCGTAGACATAGGGCCACAGCTCCAGGCACACGGGAGGGCGGATGTGCCGCCACGCGAGACCGCAGTCGGGGAACGGCGCCGCCGCCGTGCCGACCGTTTCGCCGATCGTGAAGTACACGTCGTGGTGGGGAACGCGGATCTGCCCAGAGCTCATCCAGATCTGCGTCAGGCCGGGATCGATGTCGACGAGCGCCGTGCGGCGCGCGCCGCCCAGAATGCGAGGGTCAATCCCGTAATGGAAGTTGAGCAACAGATCGGCCTGGCGCAGCACGTCCCAGGCGGAGGTGTCGGACCCGTTGAGCCACTCGATCGGAGCATCGTCGCCGGCGTTCCGCGTGCCGTCGCCGCGCGTGTACAGGAGGGCGCGGTCGCCCATGCCGAAGCACTCCATCCGCTCGCGGAACGTCGCGAGCGCCCCCAAGTCGCGATGCTTACCGCGTTGGACCTGCTCCAGCCAATACACGTCGCAACCGAGGCGCCGCAGGCCTTGCACGTACTGCATGTACACCCAGAAATGCCCGGCTCCGTCGGGAAAACTCACCACGTCGAATGGCGATACCACCACGGTCGTCATGGCTCGGGCAGGACGAGCTCCAGGGCGTCGAACCAGCGCTCCACTTCGGCGAGCTGATCGAAGCCCCAAGCCGCCCGCTCCTCCAGCAACGCGACCGCGGGCCAGATGATGCGACTCGCGTACCGCGCGTACTCGGCGGTCTCGAACATCGCGTTCAACTCCCGCACCGACGGCAACCGCCAGCCCGCGCGCCGGAGCGCGCGGGCGTACATCTCCAGAATCCACGGACGCTCGGCCTTGGGGAACCGGTACAGGAACGTGGACAGGTCGTACGTCGCCGGCCCCACTGCCGCGTGATCCCAGTCGATCAGGCGCGCGACGCGCGTCCCGCGCGCCTGATCGGAGTGCACGAGCGCGTTTGTGGTCCAGAGGTCGCCGTGCAGCAACGTATCGGGCCCACCCCATGCCTCGAGGAGGGCGGTGCGCGCGCCGATCTCCCCGCGGAGCCGATAGAGACGATCGAGCAATCGCCCGCGCAGCTCGCCTTGCGCGGGTGTCGGCTCGATGCGCGGCGGCGCCAGGGCTTCGAGAACGGCAATGGCGTCGCGCACATTGGCCGCGAAAAAGCCCGCGCCCAGGGAGCCGCAGAAATGCCGGCATTGCGGGACGACGGCGTGGCCGGCGGCGCGCGTGTGCAACGTCGCAATCACGTCGACGACCGCTTCGACCTGCAGCGGGTCCGGGTCCTGCGGATCGAGCGGGTCACCAGCGAGGTCCTCGTACACGTGCCACGCCCAGGCCCCGCCGCGCTCGACCGCCGTAGCGAGAAGGCGTGGAGCACGGTCGCTCAGATCCAGCGCGGGCAACCACCGCCGCAACACCAGCTCGTTACGCCGCGCCAGCCACGGATCGTAGCGCTTCACGACGAGCGAGCGTACGGTGCCGTTCTCTCCCGCCCGGAGGCGGTAGACGCGCGACTTCAGGCGGTCGAGTTCGATCGGGCGCCCGTTGGCGCTCGAGCCATCGAGGACGTCCGCCAGGGCATCGCACAGCTCGCGCCAGCCCGGCTCGGCGGTTCCGGGCACGAGGGTGCGCAACGTAGCGATGGCGCGGCTCATACCAGGGCGCGCAGCGGGCGCGCAGCCACGCCGACTTGTCGGTGAAAAACGCGTAACCATGACATGGGGCGCACCAGGTAGAGAGGGGTGTCGTAAGCCAACTGCGGGCTGACCCAGCTGATCGCCGCGAGCGCGAGGAAGATGCGACCGACAGCAGCGAGCCGCCGCAGCACCTCGGGCCGAGCATCAGGCCATGCGCGACGCACGACCGATCCGTAGGCCTTCAGGTCGATCTTCGTCAGATCGACCGCCGGGATGCCCCACCCCGCAGTCTCCCAGTCGATCGGGAACAGCTCGAGTCCAGTCGCTCCGGCCCGCACGATGGCGTTCTTGGCGCGGAAGTCGCCGTGCGTCAGTGTGGCTGGTATGCCCGCGCACGCGCCTTCGATGTGCGGCCAGAATTGCTCGAGACGCTCGAGGCGCTCCAGCAGCCGCTTCAGGAGTCGCAGGTCGGCCGCGGCCAGGGCTGGATTCGCGAGCCGAGGACGGATCGTGTCGCACGCCGCGTGCAGGTGCTCGCGATAGCGAAAGGGGCCTGCCTCGGGCAGCGCCCGCGCGGCCGGAATATTGCTCGCGCCGACGTGTAGCTGCGCGATCCACCGCCCTGCGAGGGCCAGTTGCGCGGGATCGGTTTTCGAAGCTCGCTCGCTGCCCACGTCTTCGAAGAACAGCCACACGAACCCGTCGCGATCCTCGCGAAACCCGTGGTAGCGCGGGGCTGTCACGGGCACGTGCGGCAAGACGTGCTCGTGGATCGTGCGTTCGATCGCCGCCCGCGCGGCCGTGCAGCGTTGCGCGATGACGGGCTCACCGCGCGGGCCGGCGCCCGTCAGCCGATACGTGGCCGATTCTTTTCCACCGCGCAGCACTTCGATCGCTTCGGGGGCTCCGGCGTCACGGCAGACGGCGCTCCAGGCCTCAGCGGCCGCGTGCCCCCTGAGGTTGCCCACCAGGACCGCCCCTCTGGAGGGGGTCGGTCGGGGGAGCGGGGGGCTCGGGGGGCTCGCGGTGTCGGTCATGCCATGGCCGTCGCGCCGGCGAGCAGTCGTCCACGCTCGAGCTGCAGGCGCAGATCGCATGCGGCGAGCGCGCGCTCGCGATGAGTGATGAGGAACGCGGTGCGCCCTTCCATCAAGCGGTCCATCGCGTCGAGGATGACGGCTTCGGTCCTGGCGTCGACCGCGCTGGTTGGCTCGTCCAGGATCAAGAGCGGAGCGTCCTTGAGGAAGGCGCGCGCCAAGGCGACGCGCTGCCGCTCTCCGCCGGAGAGCTTGAGGCCGCGCTCGCCCACGGGGGTCTCGTACCCCTCCGGCAA
>Ga0066709_100001606_pt1 | contig 15239 bp, 13 predicted proteins | sample GraSoiAngelo_158_FD_79665 | JGI IMG/M metagenome (GOLD analysis project Ga0066709, IMG submission 79665) | Grasslands soil microbial communities from the Angelo Coastal Reserve, California, USA - 14_1009_16_30cm | ecosystem: Environmental > Terrestrial > Soil > Grasslands | place: USA...
CGCGGCGCAGACGGCATCGTCCACACCTCTGCCGTCGAGTGGAATGAATCCTTCGCCTGGCAAACAGCTCCCGTCGATCGGATCGTCGCCCCGTCCAGGCAGAGTCTACTCACGCTGATCACCTGTGATGGGGTCTTCGACCAGCAGTCACGGGAATACTCGGAGCGCCGCGTCGTGCGCGCGCAGCTGATCGATTGAGCAAAGGAGATCGGGCATGTCGCAAAGTCGTAAGGTAGCGTGGCGGAAGGCAGTCGTCGTCGGGTGGCTGGCCGCCAGTGGCGCGGTGTTTCCGCTTCTTGCAACAGCACAGCAGAACGCCGAGCAACCGGTGCCCAGCGGTGCCGCGGTGGAGGTCGGCGGAGTCCAGGCTCGACCGGCTGCCGCGCAGGGCGTCCAGACCGGGCCCGTCGCGGTGGAGGGCGGCCAGACCGCGCGCGGAAACGTGAGCGGTGCCCAGCCCCAGACCATCGAAGTGGGTGGCGCCCAGGCCCGGCCAGTCGGCGTCGGCGGCGCCCAGACTCGGCCAGTCGAGGTCGCTGGCGCTCAGTCGCGTCCGATCGTGCTGCCGAACACTGGCGGCGGTCCCGCTCCTGACGATCGCCCCTGGGAGTTCGCTCTGGCCGGCCTCACCGCCACTGGCGTCGGCACATATCTCCGATGGCGTGTCTCGCGAACCCGCCTCGGAGGCTGATATGGCGGCACTCACCGCGCTTCGCTTCGTACGACGCTGGTTCCTGCTGCTGCTGATTGGACCGCTGCTCGGCGGCCTGGCTGGATACGCGGTGATTCGGCAAGTCCCGCCGATGTTCGAAGCGACCGTGACGCTGCTCGTCGGACAGGGAATGGTCACCAACAGCAGCGGCACCGATCAACTGCTCGGCGCCGATCAGCTGGCGCAGACCTACGCCGAAGCCGTTCGAACGCGCCCTGTACTCACCGAAGCCGCAAACCAGCTCAACCTGCCACTTTCGATGCGTGATCTACTCGATCGAGTCCACGCGCGTCGCGTCGCCAATACCCAGCTGTTGCGTATCTCGGCTGAGCAGACCGATCCGTCAGTGGCGGCTGCGCTGGCGAACACCGTCGCACAGGTCTTCGTCTCCAAGAATCAGCAGGTCCAGACAGCCCGTTTTGCGAGCAGTCGTGACGGACTCGGCCAGCTGGTGGGTGGGCTCCAGAACGATGTCGCGGCGAAAGCGCACCAGCTGGACGAACTGACGGCTCAGCCGGCCTCGCCCGAGCGCGACTCCGACATCACACTTCTGCAAACGCAGCTGAGCCAGCTCGAGTCGATGCACGCGGAGACGCTGCGGAGCTACCAGGACCTGCAGGTGGTCGAGGCGCGCGGAATGAACACGTTGACGGTCATCGAGCCGGCAGTGGCTCCGGAGGATCCAATTCGTCCGAACCGCGCCCTGGTCGCTTTCCTCGCAGTTATCGCGGGTCTCCTCGTGGCCACCGGGGTGGCCGCGGCCGCGGAGTATGTCGACGATGTGTTGCGTGACCGCCAGCGCGTCGCTCTCGCCACCGGTCTGGCGACGTTCGGTCTGGTCCCACGCGCCGAGTCGGGAACCAGCTTGCGCGATCCCGCGACCCGTCGGCTCGCAGAGAGTTATCGGTTGCTGCGCAGCAACATCCTGGCCTCGGTGCCCGATCAAGCACAACTCCGCACCTTGCTCATCGCCAGTCCAGCGATGGGCGAGGGAAAGAGCACAACCGCCGCCAACCTGGCGATCGTGTTGGCAGAGTCAGGTCGACGCGTCATTCTCGTGGACGCGGACATGCATCGCCCGACGCAGATGAAACTGTTCAGCGTCCCCGGCCGACCCGGTTTCTCCACTCTGCTACTGGATCCCAATGTGTCGGCCTCAGACGTGATACGGCCAACCTGGTTGCCGAACCTGAGCGTCTTGCCAGCCGGGCCGACGCCAGCCGACCCCTCCGCACTGCTATCGTCTCGGCGCTGCGACGAGCTGCTAAACCAGCTGCACGAGCTGTGCGATCTGGTAGTCGTGGACACTCCGCCGCTGCTTGCTCAACCTGACGCTGCCTTGCTGGGTACGCGGACTGACGGCGTTCTCCTGGTAGTTGACGCGAGCCGGTCGCGCGGTCGGCAGGCAGGCAGGGCTATCGAAATGCTGCGCGAATCCGGTGCAGTGGTACTGGGCGCGGTGCTGAATCGAATCCCCCGCAAAGCGATGGAGTACCCTGCTTACGACAGTTACTACGTCTCGAAACCCGACGCAGTGTTCGCGGCCGACTGACATGCGCGCGCTTCGCGAAATCAGCTTTCCGCCACGTCACTCGGTCGCGGGAGTCCTGGTCAGTGGTGCAACGTACGCGAGCGCCACGGCCAGCATCCTCCAGGCGGCATTGGCCCAGCGCTCGGCGCTGGTCGCCGCCACGTCGGTTCACGGCCTGTCGATGGCGGCTATCGACGGGTCTTTCGGTCGCCAGCTCAACTCGTTTGACATGCTCACCCCCGACGGGCAACCGCTCCGCTGGGGGCTGAACCTGCTGCACGATCTCGGGCTGCGAGAGCGCGTCTACGGCCCGACGCTGATGTTGCACGTGTGCGAAGCCGCCGCGCGTGAGCAGCTGCCGGTCTATCTGTATGGCGGCCGCCCGGATGTGCTGGAGCGCCTTGTCAAGCGTTTGCCGCTGCTGGTACCGGGCCTGCGCGTCGCCGGGTTCCGCTCGCCACCATTCCGCGCCCTGACTCCAGATGAAGACCGCGCCGACATCTGCGCCATTCGTGACTCGGGCAGTCGGATTCTGTTTATCGGATTGGGTTGCCCTCGCCAGGAGCAATGGGCATTTTGGCATCGTTCACAGCTGCCCATGCCAGTCGTGTGTGTGGGGGCAGCCTTCGACTTCCACGCCGGCACCTTGCGCCAGGCACCCACCTGGATGCAGGCGAGCGGCCTGGAGTGGTTGTTCCGCTTGCTGATGGAGCCGCGGCGACTCTGGCGGCGGTACGCCAAACATATTCCGATCTTCATCTTCCTGCTGACGCGTGAGTACGCGTTTCGACGAATGCTGCGTCGCCCGCTCACGCAGCCGGTACGGGGGAAGGCATGACTTTCGCCAACGCATATCGCGCGCGTGTCCTCGTCACTGGAGCCGGAGGATTCATCGGGCATCACCTCACCAACTACCTGGTCCAACACGGGTACTTCGTGCGCGGGGTCGATTTGAAGACGCCTGAGTACGCGCCGACCAGGGCTGACGAGTTCTGGCTGCTCGACCTGCGACGTTGGGAGAACACACTGCGCGCGACGGAGGGCATCGACGAGGTCTACAACCTGGCGGCAAACATGGGCGGGATCGGCTTCATCGAATCCCACAAAGCCGAAATCATGCGCGATTCCGCCTTGATCAACCTGCATATGCTCGAGGCCGCGCGCGTCCATGGCGCTCGACGCTACCTGTTCTCATCGTCCGCCTGTGTGTATCCGGGCTACCTGCAGCGCAGTCCCGAAGTAACTCCGCTCAAGGAGGATGACGCGTATCCGGCCGATCCTGAGGACGGCTACGGCTGGGAGAAGCTGTTCATCGAGCGACAGTGCCGCCACTACCACGAGGACTTCGGGCTGGAGACGCGCATCGTCCGCTTCCACAACATCTATGGCGAGCTGGGGACTTACGATGGCGGCCGCGAGAAGTCACCCGCCGCCATCTGTCGCAAAGTGGCGCTTGCCGAAGACGGCGGCACCATCGTGGTCTGGGGCGACGGACAGCAGACTCGCTCGTATTGCCACGTCGCCGACTGCGTCGAGGGTATCTACCGTCTGATGCGTAGCGAGTACCCGCATCCGCTCAACCTTGGCACCGACCGATTGGTGACCATCGATGAGCTCGTCGACATCGTCGCCACCATCGCCGGCAAGCGAATCCACAAAGCCCACGACCTGAGCAAACCCCAGGGCGTGCGCGGTCGCAACTCCGACAACGCCAGCCTGCGCACCGTACTCCGCTGGGAACCGCGGCTAACTCTGGAACAGGGCCTGGCGCGCACCTATCATTGGATCTGTGGCGAGCTCCAGAAAGCTGGACGACTGCCGGCTCACGCGTTGGCGGCATGAGCATGTTCAATGAGCGCATCGGCGCCGGATGTCTGTGGACATCCTGCACCTGAGCACCTCGGACATCGAAGGTGGCGCGGCGCGCGCCGCATACCGGCTGCACAGCGCCTTGCGGCACATCGGTGTGAACTCGCACATGCTGGTGCAGTCAAGAGCAAGCCGCGACGCAACGGTGAGTGCGGCCTACCACAAGCAGTCACTCGGCGCGATCGGCGCGCGTTTGCGCCCGAGCGCGGACCGACTACCTCTCGCCGCGTACCGGAACGCCGGTTCCGCGCACTTTTCGACGCAATGGATCCCCGAAAGCATTGCGCAGCAGGTCCGTCGGCGCGCTCCCAACGTGGTCCACCTGCACTGGATCTGTGACGGCTATTTGCAGATCGAGTCGCTCCCCCGCATGGGCCAGCCCCTCGTCTGGACCCTTCACGACATGTGGGGATTCACGGGTGGCTGTCACTACAGCGAAGGCTGTGATCGCTACAGAGACGCCTGTGGACGCTGCCCCCAATTGCCGAGCGGGCGCGAGAGAGATGTTTCGCGTTGGGTGTGGTGGCGGAAGGCCCGGGCATGGCGCCACTGGCCGGTGGTTGTGGTATCGCCGAGTCGATGGCTTGCGGAGCGCGCGCAGCAGAGCTCTCTGCTGAGCGGGTTGCCAGTCCATGTGATCCCACATGGGCTCGACCTGGCGTTGTACCGACCTGTGGAGCGCAACCGCGCGCGCGCCTTGCTGCGCATACCCGAGGACGGTCGTCGTCTGGTAGTCTTTGGCGCAATCAGTGCCGCGGCCGATCGGCGTAAAGGCTTCGATCTCTTCGGACAGGCGATCGCCCGTTTGAACCAGTCGGAGTGGGCGGACCGGGTGCGCCTGGCCACCTTTGGAGCGGACCCGTCCGAGATCAAAAGTGACCTCGGCATGGCGTCGACCCATCTCGGGGTGCTGCGGGACGATCTCAGCCTGGTACTGGCCTACTCCGCTGCCGACGCGATGGTCGTACCTTCACGCGAGGAGGCCTTCGGACAGACAGCCTCCGAGGCGCTCGCCTGCGGGGCGCCAGTGGTGTGCTTCGACACCAGCGGGCTGCGCGAGATCGTGGACCATGGCATCAATGGCTACCGCGCGGTGTGTTACGACGTCGACGACCTCGCCCGCGGAATCGCGTGGGCAGTCGAACACGAGCCGCGCATGCAACTGCTCGCGCGACAAGCACGCGAGAAGGCTCAAAGGGTCTTTTCACTGGATGCCCAGGCGCGGGCCCACGAGCGCCTGTACCGCGAAATACTTGACGCAAACTGAGGCCGCGGCAGCTCGCCTAGCGCGAGAAGGACCCCCGCATATACGGCGAGCCCGGCGACTCCTCCTCCGAGCATGCCCAGGACCGCGCCAGGGTCGGCCACACGTGGCGGGACGAGTACGATCCAGACGGCCGCAGCAACGCCGGCCGCCACCAGCGCCCGAACCACGGTCCTCCAGGGGACCTCCCACGGGAACGGTCCTCGGCGCCGCGTCACGACGAAGATGGCTGCCGCGTAGGCTGCGTAGCCCACTGCGGTAGCCAACGCGCCGCCGATGTATCCCAGCGCGAGCGTGAGTGCGACAACAGCTACAAGGTTGACAAGCGCTGCGCCTGACAGCGTCATAGTGATCACCCAGGTGGTCCTGGACAACTCGAAGGACTTGTGCCCGTACTGGCTGGCTGCGTACAGCAGAATCGAGCCAGCGGCGATCGGGATGATCATGTGGCCGCCCGCGAAGGCCTCGCCCAGCAGCAGCGCGGAGAGCATGTCGCCACGGACCGCACTGAACACTACGAGCGGGACCCCCAGCACCACGAGCCAACGGGTCGCTGCCGCGATGAGCCGGCGCGTCCTGTCAACCGTCTCGCTTTCCCACGCGGTGACGATCTGGGAGTGCGCGGCGTAGATCAGCGGTGCCTGCAGCAGCAAGACCAGCTTCTCGGCGATCGAGTAGTTGGTGCTGTACAGGCCGACTGCTGCGGGGCCCAGCAGAAGGCCGATGGTCCAGCGATCTGAGTAGGTGAGGATCTGCGCTCCAATCTCGGAGAGCGTAAGCGGCACGCCATATGCCAGCGACTCGCGGGTGATGTGTCGGAATTCGCGCAACGAGAGGTCAGGCGTCGCGTCTATATCTGGTGGGCGCCGGGATTGCAGCGCGAGCCCAAGCCACACTGCGCACAGTGCCGCTGCGGTGCCCCAAAGCAGAGCGGCGACGGGTGGCAGCCAAGCCAGCAGCAACAATGGGAGTCCGAGCTTGCCGAGCGCCGCGAGCATGTTCAGAGTTGTGTAGCGACCGAGTGCATAGCGGGCCTGAAGTAGGGCCGAACGTCCGCTGCTGGCCACCGGAAAGAAGGCCAGAGCCAGCGCCGGTACCAACAGGTCGGGCGCAGATCGTACCCCTGCCAGCCCGAGGCCCAGCGGCACCGCGAACACGGCAGTACACGCGGTTGCCGACAGCAGCCCGAGCACTGAGACCGCTTGCTCGAACGACCGGGTGCGCCCGGTCTGGGCATACGCCGGGTACAGTCGAAGCGTGGCCTGCTGCAGCCATTGCCCAAACGGGATGCCCAGCGTTGTTGCGGAGGCCAGTACGAGGAGGAACGTGCCCAGCTCTTGCGGTGTGGCGAGGCGCGCGAAGACGATCGTGGACAGCGTGCCCGCGATGATGGGCACGGCCAGTCCGGGCGCATACCGCGTTGCGTCGCCAAAAAGAGTGCGCCGAACTGGCTTCAAACTCGCGGAGGCGAGTCATCTGCAATAAGTGGGCCATTCCGCCCGCGGGCTGACACCTTCAGCGGGTAGCCTATTCAGGTCATGAACGGCGTCGTCGACGTGTCCGTGGTGACGCCCAGCTTCAACATGCTGGGCTACCTGCGGCGCAGCTGCGCGTCGGTCGCTGACCAGGCCGGCGCCACCCACGAGCACCTTGTCATAGACGGCGGCTCCACCGACGGCACGCCCGAGTGGCTCACCGAACACCCCGAGATCGCTGGCGTCGTGGAACATGACCTGGGCTTGTATGACGCTGTCAATAAAGGGTTCCGGCGCGCACGCGGCGAGCTTCTCTCACATCTGAACTGTGATGAGCAGTACCTGCCGGGCGCACTCGCCTTCGTGCGCGAATACTTCGGCCGGCACCCGGAGGTTGACATCTTGTTTGGCGACGCGTTGGTCATTCGCCCGGACGGCAGCCTCATCGCCTTCCGCAAGGGGTTCGCGCCGCTGCTGCCGGTGATCCTCAGTGGTCCGCTCTACCTGTTCACGGCGGCGATGTTCGTACAGCGCCGCGTGATTGCGGCTGGTGAGGTTTATGACTCCAGCTACCGAAACGTGGGAGATGTGGAATTTGTGACTCGGCTGCTGCGCAAGGGGTACACGGTCAGGCATGTGCGTCGCTACCTGTCGGCGTTCACGATGACCGGCAACAATCTTGGGACCTACACCGACCGGTCCACGGAGGTTCGCCGTGCGCGCTCGCAGGCGCCGTGGTGGATCCGGCGGCTCCGTCCGGGCTGGCGGCTGGTCGGCTGGGGCACGAAGCTCACAACCGGCGCCTACAGTCAGGGCGGGCCGATCGAATACGACGTGTATACCTCAGACGACGCGCGGGAGCGAACGCCGTTTGTGGTGCAGCGCGCTTCCTGGCGGTGGCGGACTGCATAAGACTTTTTGCCTGTGGTGAGCAATCGCTGGGTGCGGCGCATCGCCTGCTCCACGGTGGTGATCAGTCGCGCGCGGGCCGTCGGCGCCGGGATGTTAAGCCGGCAGAGCTTTACCTCGGTGCCGCCCCAGCGAGTCTTGCTCACGTCGGTTCCCACCGACAGATGGACATGCTTCAAGCGGGCGGATATGGCCATCTTCACCAGCTCGGCGGTAACCGTGGTCGCCACGGCGTAGGGAGCCCAGGCCGGGTCATAGCCTGAGAAGTACAGGTAAAGGCTGTCGGCGGACACCAACGCGATCCGCACAGCAACCACTCGCTCCCCAACCCACAAGCGGCCCGCGACGAGGCCGCGTCGGGGCGCCAGGGCCTCGGCGACACCGCGCAGGAAGTCTCGCTGCCTGCGCATGGCGAAGCGGTCCTCGTGGACGGGCCCGCGCTCCATCCGCGCTCGAGCCGCGTGCAATTCGAAGAAACAATCCAGCGTTGGCTGTAGCTGCGGCCCATCCGCCACGGTGTCGAACCGCCAGACGTGGCCATCCCGCGCTAGCGAGTTGTAGCAGTGACGGAGGCTTTCCTTGATGTTCCGTCTGAGGCCGCCGCGGAACTCCTCCCACGTGGCGGGTAGCGCCACCACGCGGTCGGTGAGGACAGGCCCCCAGGTCCAGCCTGAGCGCTGGGCGCAAGCCTCAAAGCAGGCGTACAGCGGTGTCCCGGGCACCAGACCGTCGACCATGCAGCGGTCGTATAGCTCGCGCGTTTGGACGAGTGCGGCGCTGAACGCGGCTGCCACCGCGGCCTCCCAGCCCGGCCACACCAGGAAGCCGCGCACCTCTGTCAGGCCACCACCGGACCCCATCAGTCGCAGCGTCCGCCAGGCGGCCGGTCCCATCCGCCGCGTGGTCAGGAAGAACGGCGCCGCCCCGCGCGTGGTCCCATCTTCGTCAATGAACAGCACCATGTGCGGACGCGACTGCGGGCCCTCCACCTGCCGGAAATCGTGCCACCAGTGCCACACCCATTCCCATTGCAGGAATGGATTGTCGCAACTGGCCGCATCGTGCAGCGTGCTCCACGCCTTGCGCGCGGCAAGTAGTTGCGGCCCGTCGCCGACTATCTGGACCCTCACGCCGGCGCGACTCCGTCGAGGCAGGCATCCGCGAATCGTAACAACCACGCGCCGTCGTCAAACGCGGCGATGTCGGGGCCGTACCAGGCAGCGGCCGAGTGGATCGCGGCCAGCGCCGCCACGCCTGCCGCCTGCGCGCGGTCCGGCCCCTCGATCGCATTGGAGAGGACCCGCACGACGTGCGTCGCGGCGGTGCCCGGCGGCAGGCGCTCGATGCCGCGCGCGACGCGGATCAGCCAGTGCGCCGCGTCGAGGTGGGGGAACCCGGCCTCGCTCCCCCACTCCCAGTCGAACGCTGCGCAGGCCCCGTTCAGCTCGCGCGTATTGGCGAAGGTGAAGTCGCCGTGCATCAGGACGAGCCTCCATGTGGATCCTGCAAGTGCTCCGAGCACACGCTCGAGTGGGGGCCGATGCAACCCGTCGGCGTTGCGGTGATGCTGCACGAGCGGATGCTGAGGTGCGGGAAACTCGGCGGCGCCGCTGCAGCCCGCGAGGGCCCGCAGGAACTCCAGCTGGGGACGTCCCAGCGCAAGCCGCGCCGCACACGGGCGTCCTCTGATGACGGTCTCCGCCAGGATCTCGCCCGAGCGGAACGGTGTGTGCAGGAGCACCTTGGGACCGAGACCATCAGGCACGCACGCAAGCAGGCTGGCCTCGTTGCGGAGAAGCCGTATGCCCTCAGTTGACTCGGAGTACTTCACATACGCGAGCGGGCGGCCAGCGCGGTCCATGATCAGCAACGTCGCACCGCGCGTCGGATCGCGGGGGGTAAGCACCCCCGAGGCGCCGACGGCCGTCGGCAGCACCGTACGCAGCAGCGCCCCCAATGGCCAGGTTCGCGGGGCTCTTGCGCGATGGCCGCTGGCCACCGCCCGGGCGGTGACCCATGCACGCAGGGTCACCTGAGCGAGCCGCGCCGAGGCGCGATAGCCGGGGTAGAGTGCCATGCCGCCGAACGACTGACGCCAGCTGTCGATCGGCACCGCACATATCTTGCCCCGCGGTGCGCGGAGCCACGCGACCTGCTGCCCACTCGGCAACAGATCGATCAGCAGGCGGCGCGACACGTTTTTCGGAGCCCCCGAATAGCACGACTCACGCCAGACACCATGTGGGGCCGGCACAGTTCATGCACCAACACTGGGTCTGCCGATGCCTGGAAGTTCGGCCCAACAGGCTGGTCTCGCCAAGCGTATCACGGCCGAACTTCTTTTGACAGACTTGGCCTAGCTCGTTCGTGATGCAGACGCGGGTCGCATTCGGTGCCAGCGTACCGGGTCCGACGGCGATCCTTCGCCAGCGATCGGGTTTGATCGGCGTCCTGCTGCTGGTCTGGTGGTCGGTGCTGCTGGGCGAATACCTGGTCCCGCACACGACCGATCTCACGCTATCGGCGGCGGCGACCGAACAGGGATCGCTGTTCAACACAGTTGTGGTCACGCTGTTCGCTGTGGTGGGCGCGTGCTGTTTGAGCGCTGGCGCCTCGGCCGTCGGCCGCCGCACGCTGCGCACCCTGCTAGCACTGCTGCTGATCTACCTTGCGTGGGCGCTGGCTTCGGTCGTCTGGAGTGTCGACTCGGGTCTGACGCTGCGCCGCCATGTGCAGCTGTGCCTGGTCGTCGTCGGATCCCTCGGTCTCGGAGTGGGCTATTACGGTTCGACCGAAGGCGGTCCGGTGCGGCTCGCCAGACACGTGGTCGCCGCTGGGATGATCGCGGTCGCCGTCCTGTGGGTATCGCTTCTCGCGTCCGGCAACCTGGATCTGCTCAATCCAACCTGGGCGGCCAAGGAGTTCGGCGCGGGCACCAGGATTGGCTACCCCATCGCGTTCTCGATAATCGCTGCCCTCTATCTCTTCCAGCACGGGCAGTTGCGCACGGGGTCTTTCCTGCTGGTGCTCCTCGCTGGGCTGATCTCCCTCTTCGCTCAGAAGGTCCGCTTCATCTTCGCCTTTACCCTGCTGGTGTTGCTCATCCAGCACCTCAGCGCGACTCGCTGGACCTGGCACCGCGTGGCCGCGTACGCGAGCGTACTCGCGCTCGTCGGCTGGTGCCTGGGTATGCTCGTAAGCCTTCAGGGGACCGAGCCGCTGCGGCCAGTCACCGACACCATCTCGAGCTACGCGACGCTTGACAGTAGTGACAGCACGCTCGAAAGCCTGACGGGCCGGACGCCGCTCTGGGCGGAGCTGATGCGCTATGCGGCGGAGCGGCCGTGGACCGGGTATGGTTTCGGGGCGTTCTGGAATCCGGAGTACATGCTCGCCATCTGGGCCGTGATCCCCTGGCACCCACCAGTCGGCCACAACGGCTTTCTTGACGAACTCCTGGCGACTGGCGCTATTGGTCTCGGGCTGTTTCTGAGCGTCTGGATAACAGGGCTGGTCGTCGCGTGGAGGCGGAGGTTGAGTCGGCAGCAGCTATTCGGCGAGCTCGTCGGGTGCTGGATGCTTTTCTTCCTGCTGGCCAACATCGGCGACACGATCATGCAGTACTACTTTCAATTCCCGTTCTATGCATCGCTCATCGGGCTCTTCGCCATGGCCGCCCGCCGCGGCAGCCTCACCTCGGACGTGTGAAGATCCTCCTCGGCCACAACTATTATCAGCACGCCGGCGGGGAGGACCGCGCGTTTCACGCCGATATCGATCTGCTGCGCCGCCACGGGCACGAGGTCATCGAGTACACCGAAAACAACGCCGCAATCGAGCGGCAGCGGGGTAGTGTGGGCCTGGCACTGACAACAGTCTGGTCAGTGCGGACTCACCGCCGCCTGAACCGGATCTTGCGCGCGTATCGCCCCGACGTTGCCCATTTTCACAACACGTTCCCGCTCATCTCGCCTTCGGCGTACTACGCCTGCCAGCAGGCGGGCGTGCCCGTGGTGCAGACGCTCCATAATTACCGTCCGATATGCCCGGGCGCAACTCTGTACCGCGACGGTCACCTCTCCCAGGACTGCCTGTGCCGTTCGTTCGCATGGCCGGGGATTCTGCGCGGCTGTTACCGTCAGAGCACACCCGCCACCGCCGTCGTCGCACTCATGAGTACCGCCCACAGATCCATGCGCACGTGGCAACGTCTGGTCGCGCGCTACATTGTGCCGACTGAGTTTGCTCGCTCCACATTGCTCGAGGGCGGTTTGCGACCTGAATCCGTTTTGGTCCGGCCAAACTTCGTGGATCCGGATCCCGGTCCAGGTGAGCACCGCGGCGGGTTTGTCCTGTACGTCGGGCGTCTTGTACCTGAAAAGGGTCTTGACACATTACTGCACGCCGCGGAGCGGTTTCGTGGCCGGCGCCTGAAAATCGTCGGCGACGGTCCGCTGGCTGGCATGGTTCAGGACGCGACACTCCGCTCGCCGGACATTCAGTGGCTGGGCCCGCGTTCGACTGTTGAAGTGGGCGAGCTCATGGGGGCTGCAATCGCCCTGCTCTTTCCGTCGGAGTGGTACGAAACGTTCGGGCTGGTTGTCCTGGAGGCGCTCGCTCGGGGGACACCCGTGGTCGCCGCGGATCTCGGCGGGATCCGCGAGTTGGTCGAGCCGGGTCGAACCGGACTCTTGTTTCCACCAGGAAAACCGGACCAGTTGGCCGAACGTGTGCGTTGGGCGTTTGAGCACCAGGCCGAGTTGGCCGTCATGGGGCAGGCCGGCCGGCGAATGTATCTGGCTCGATATGCTGCCGAATCGGCCTATCGGTCGCTCATGGCGATCTACCACGGTGTCATGCGGCCGGTTGACTCCAGAATGATCCCCGGCGTCGTGGATGTTCCCAGTTAAACATCTCGCCGACGGCCGAGCGATGCTCAACCTCGGCTGTGGCACACGAATGCATCCCAGCTGGAACAACCTGGATTTTTCATTCTACGCGCTGCTGGCCCGGCGTCGGCGCCTCGCCCAGCTCCTTTGCGCCACCGGCTTGCTGTCCGAGACGCGCCGCCTACGCCTGCGACAGATGGATCGCATGACTATTCACTGGGATTTGCGGCGCGGTGTCCCGTTCCCTGATGACATGTTCGACGTCGTGTACCACTCACACGTGCTGGAGCACATCGAGCGTTGCTCCGCGCCAGCATTCTTGCGCGAGTGCTATCGAGTTCTGAAACCAGGGGGAACCATTCGCGTCGTCGTCCCGGATCTGGACCTGCTGGTCCAAAACTACCGCGCGTCGATCCCCGATACGGACGAGCCAGACCTCGCTTCTCTTCAGGTCCACAACGATGCAATCGAGCGGCTACTCGAGCAGATGGTCCGCGATGAGCCCGCCGGCACGAGTGGCCAACAGGCGTTTGTGCGTCGTTTCGAGCGATTCGTGCGTGGTGACGCGCGCCAGGCTGGCGAGGTACACCGCTGGATGTACGATCGCTACACCTTACGTGGCGCGCTGCGGTCAGTCGGGTTCAAGGAGGTCCGCGACGAGACACCGCTCTCGAGCCGTGTTTCCGATTGGTCGTCGTTCTGTCTGGACGCCAATGCGGATGGCTCGGTCTACATCAGCGGCTCGCTGTATGTGGAGGCCGTAAAGTAGCGCGGGACGACCGCCCCAGCCTACTGGGTGAGCGGCACGCCCTTTGCGCTGAGAATCTGATCGCGCTGCGTCGTCGAAATATATGCGCCGGACTGCTCCGCCGGCGTGTTGGCGAATGCGGACAACGAGCTGAAGCCCGACGAACCCCAGATGAAGCGGGTTTCGCCGTCCTCGGCGATCGGGTACCAGTAGCGATTGTTGGCGCCGTGGTTATTCGATGCAGGGTTGGTCACGCCACCGTTGCCGTAATCGCCCCAGAACGCGGCGATGCTGGATCCCGAGCCCTCGACGATCGTGTTGTCGTGGACGTATACGTTCACAACGCCCTGGACGGGCTTGTCCGGTCGGTTTTGCTCGTATACCTGAATGCCGCGCGGGGACCACGCCACAATGTTCTGGAACACCTCCGCATTCGCCGAGCTCGAGATGTAGATGGCGGGCCATCCGCTCGTTGTGTGCCACACGGCGTTGCCGAAGATACTTGCGCCGACTGAGATCTCGAAGAAGATATTCGGCCCGGTGTTGTCGTGCACCGTATTGTTGGAGATCGTGACGTTCTGGCAGGCCATGTCGCACCAGATACCAGGTCCACCGTTGCCGTACACCACGTTCTGGTCGACCAGCAGGTTGGTGGAGGAAGCCGTCTTGATGCCGCCCGCCTGCCACCCCCAATCCCAGCCGCCGAAGCCGTTGCCAAAAATAGTGTTGCCGCGGATTATGGAGTGGCCATCCTTATAGCTCGTCACAGCAGTGTCGCCGATCCGCGTGAACGTGTTGTTGAGTATGGAGCTGTATGTGTCGCCACCGCCGAGACCAACGGCTGACCCGTGCACGTCGCTGATCGTGCTGTTCGAGAGCGTGAAGTACGAGCGGTTGTTGTTGCCGATCGACCAACCCTGGCCCGCCGTCGCCGCATGCTTGAAGACGAACCCGCTGACTGTCACCGAGTCGCTAGTCGGCAGGAGCCACTTGTCGCGAACGGTGACCTCGACCGTGTGACCGGTGGGATCGGCGCCGAGCACGACGTGTCGGGCTGAATCAAGGGCGAACTGTCCGGCTGCCGGCGAGGATGACACCTCGGTAAGGGCGCGCCCGTCCATGAACACCTGCTCCGGGTGCGTTGCGTGAAAGGCATCGACATAGCTGGGATTACCCGTCTCCGATGCGAAGGTCGGCACGCTGGCGCCGGAGACCCACGTGGCGCCAGCGGGCATCCAACCAGTCCAGATGTTGCTACCGCGGATCTCGGTACCCGCGGCCGCCCGAAGCGTCAGGGGTTTGCTGATGGTGACGGTCTCGCGGTAGATGCAGACTGCCGGCGTCACGGTGGAGCCGGCTGCGGCGGCATCGATCTGTGACTGGAGTGTGCTGGGGCAGGCGCTGGTAGTGAGGGACGGCAGCGCGCGGACTTTGCCCGTCCTGGTGGCGTCCAGGGTTGGCGCGTCTTCGTCGTCCACATCGGCTGACATCTCCGCCTGTTCTTGTACCTCAGGCGTGTCTGTCAGGTCGGCTGCGACGGCCGCTTGTGGCTGATCGTCCGATTGGACCACGACGTCTGATTGGGCGAATGCCAGACCGGGGCTCAGCGTGAGACCGGTTGGCGCGATGAGCAGCCCGGCGAGCGCCAGGCCGACGAGCTTCGAGGCGAGCGAGCGAGTGCTGGACACGGTAGCCGAGTCTGGTCATTGGTTGCTCCAGGCCGTAGTGCAGATAGTCCCGGTTCGCGTGCCACAGGTACCGGGCGCGGCGGTCCGATCGTCCAGAAACCAATCAGGCCGATTGTTGGCGGCCAGCGGATTCCAGCAGCGCGTGCAGCTCGTC
>Ga0066709_100001608_pt1 | contig 15232 bp, 11 predicted proteins | sample GraSoiAngelo_158_FD_79665 | JGI IMG/M metagenome (GOLD analysis project Ga0066709, IMG submission 79665) | Grasslands soil microbial communities from the Angelo Coastal Reserve, California, USA - 14_1009_16_30cm | ecosystem: Environmental > Terrestrial > Soil > Grasslands | place: USA...
GGGCTGATCGGCGAGTTCACTGGACCCTTCGCCGACTACGGAACGCAGATCTACAACGGGATCAAGGCGTACCTGAAGCAGAACGGCGACGTGTTCGGCGGGCGGAAAGTCGAGTTTGTCGTCAAGGATACGACGGGTGCGGTTCCCGATCGCGCGAAGCGGCTCGCCGTCGACGCGGTGACGCAGGACGGCGTCGATATTCTGGCGGGCTTCGGCCTGACGCCCAACGCGCTCGCCACGGCGCCGGTCTCGGCCGAAGCAAAAAAGCCGATGGTGATCATGAACGCCGCGACATCGGTGATCACGACACGATCGCCGTACATCGTGCGCTTGTCGCATACGTTGCCGCAGGACACGCAGCCGATGGCGCAATGGGCGGCCAAGAGCGGCATCAAACGTGTGTTCGTCCTCGTGTCCGACTTCGGACCCGGTGTTGATGCCGAAGGTGCTTTCGTCAAAGCGTTCACCGCCGCCGGTGGCGAAATTGTCGGCACGATGCGCGTGCCGTTTCAGAACCCCGAATTCGCGCCGTTCGTTCAGCGCGCCCGCGACGCGAACCCGCAAGCGATCTTCGTGTTCCTTCCGCCGGGTGGTCAAACCATCTCCTTCATCCGCAGTTACGAGGAACGCGGTCTCGCCAAGGCTGGGATCAAGATCATTGCGACCGGCGACCTGACCGATGATGGCGTGCTCGAGGCGATGGGCGATGCGACGCTTGGCATCGTGACGAGCTTCCATTACTCCTATGCACACGATTCGCCGGAAAACAAGGCGTTTCTCAAGGCGTACGTAGACGCGAACGGCACGAAGCTCCGGCCGAATTTCATGGCGTGTGCGGGCTATGACGGCATGGCAGCGATCGCCGAAGCGCTCAAGAAGACGAGCGGCTCGACCGACCCCGACGCGCTGATGGCTGCGTTCAAAGGCATGAAGCTCACGAGTCCGCGCGGCGCGATCATGATCGATCCCGAAACGCGCGACATCGTGCAGACGGTCTACATTCGACGCGTCGAAAAAGTAGGCGGTTCGCTCGTCAACGTCGAATTCGACAAGTTTCCGGACGTCAAGGATCCTGGGAAATAGCTATCGGGCAAACGGAGGATTCGATGGACGCCATGCACGAACGACTGCGGATCCGTGAAGTCGTCGAGAACTGGGTACTGTGGCGCGATGCGGGCGATTGGGAACGCTTTCGCACCGTATGGCACGACGACGGGCGGATGATGGCGACGTGGTTCCAGGGTCCTGCCGAGCAGTTCATCGAAGTGAGTCGCGAGGGCTGGAACAAGGGCGTCAGCATCCTGCATTTCTTGGGCGGATCGTCGATCGACATCGCCGGCGAGCGTGCGATTGCGCAGACCAAGATGACGATCTCACAGCGTGCGACGATCGACGGCGCCCTGTGCGACGTCGTGTGCACGGGTCGCTTCTACGACTTTTTCGAAATGCGCCGCGATGTTTGGGGAATTGTGCTGCGTCAACCGATCTACGAAAAGGATCGGCTCGATCCCGTCGATCCGCGGGTGAGCGTCCATTTGGATGCGGACTTGCTCGGCCAATTTCCGGAAGGTTATCGACATCTTGCCTACGCGCAGACGAAGAACGGCTTCACGGTAAAGCCCGACATGCCAACGCTCAAAGGAGCGCTAGTCGAAGCGCTTTATCGTCGTGGCGCCGCATGGCTCGCGGGCCAGCCGCTCAATGCGACCGTCTAGCGATTGCTTTCGGGCGATCGAATCAAGAGCCACGCGCTCGCCGCCCCACCGAGCGCGAGCGCCGCGGAGATCAGCATGATCGCGCGGAAACCTGCGACAAACGCGTGCGCGATGGCGTCCTGTGCCGCCGTCTTCGTCTGCGCATCGACGTTGGTGGGAAGGTCGATCGCCGCAAGCCGACTGCGCTGCTGATCGATCGCGGCAATAATCGCCGCGTTCGGCGCGCCGCGTTGGAGGGCAGCGTCGAGCGTACCGTTGAAGATCGGCGTCATGATCAAGCCGAACACCGCGACCGCAATCAAGGCGGAGACCCGCGAAGCGGCGTTGTTGATCCCTGAGGCGGCCCCGGCAAAACGTGCGTCGACGGCGTTCAAGACCGCTGTGGTGAGCGGGGCGACGCTGACCGCCATGCCGAGTCCGAGCACCACCGCCGCGGGAAAAAACGTGAACCAGTAGTTGCCACCCGTTCCCGGAACGGCGAACAGCGCGAAACCGACGGCGACTATGATCGGCCCGACGATCAGAGGCCGCTGCGCGCCGTAACGATTGATAAGTCCGCCTGACCAACGTGAGAGCAGCGATAGCAACAGAACGAATGGCAGCAACGCAGCGCCGGCGGCGGTGGTCGAGTAGTGATGGACCTGAATCAGATCGAGCGGCAGAAAGAACAGACTGCCCCCGAGGGCACCATAGAGCAAGAACGTCAGCAAGTTCGCGCCGCTGAACGTGCTCGAACGAAACAGCTCGAGCGGCAGCATCGGGGTTGCCTGGCGTCTTTCGACGATGAGGAAACCCGCCAATGTGGACACGCCGACAATGAGCGCGATGATGACCGCCGGATGCGCCCATCCTTTCAGCGGCGACTCGATCATGCCGTACACGATGCCGCCGAGTCCCAACGTCACGAGTGATGCGCCCTGCCAGTCGAGATCGCCATGCGCGTCTACATTCGAGCTCTCCGGGACGTGACGAAGCGTGAGATAAAGCACCGCGGCCGCCAGCGGAACATTGATGAAAAATGCGGCGCGCCACGAGAGATAGTCGATCAGCCAGCCGCCTAACACCGGACCGAGCGCGGCCATCAGTGCGGACGCGCCGGACCACGTGCCAATGGCCTTGCCGCGGCTTTGCTCGTCGAACGACGCGCTGATGATCGCCAAGCTGCCGGGAACCAGCAATGCCGCGCCGACGCCCTGGATCGCCCGCGCCGCGATGAGTTGGCGGACGCTTCCCGCAAGACCGCACCATACCGATGCTGTTGCGAACAGCGCAACGCCGATCACGAACACGCGGCGTCGTCCAAATCGATCGCCTGCGGCTCCGCCGACGAGCAACAGCGCGGCGAGAAACAATGCATACGATTCGACGACCCATTGCACGTCGACCAGGTTCGCCGAAAGCTCGCGCTGCAATGCCGGCAGCGCGACGTTCACGACGGTGCCGTCGATGAACGCCATGCTCGAGGCGATGATCGTTGCGGCAAGAATCCACGGCGAGGCGCTTGGCGCCGAGGGTGACAAGCAGGGCGCCCCGCGGATGATGCCCGCATCGCAAGGTGAGGCCGCGAACGTGATCATTCCTGATCGACCGTTCGCGCGGTGTGATTGTTCCAGTCAGGAGGCGTACCGCAATCCCGCCGGAATCGCCCATCGTTCGCCGATTCGAAACGCGCCTTCGATCAACAGCGCGAGTACTGCGGCTGGAACGGCCCCGGCGAGCAACATCGCGTTGTCATTGAGCGCCAGTCCCGTCACAATGCGTTCGCCATATCCGCCGGCACCGATGAACGCCGCGATCGTTGCGGTGCCGACGTTGATGACGGCGGAGGTCTTGATCCCCGCCAGAATCGTCGTCGCGCCGAGCGGCAACTCGATCTTGTTGAGAATCGTGCCCGCGGTCATCCCCAGCGAACGGGCCGCATCCTTCATCCCCCGCGGGATTTGCGCGAGCGCGGCATACGTGTTGCGCACGATCGGCAACAACGCGTACAGCGCAAGCGCGATAAACGCAGGAATGGTCCCGATGCGCCCGGTCAGCGGAATCAGAAAGGCGAGCAACGCGAGCGACGGAATCGTCTGGACGATGCCGGTCGTACCCAGAATTACGCCTTCGCTGGCCGGCCACTTCGCGCAAAGAATGCCGAGCGGAATGCCGATGACAATGCTTGCCGCGAGCGACACGAATACGAGCAAGACATGCTCGAGCGTGAGGCGACCGAAATCAGGGCCGGTCAGCTTGCGCCAAAAATCGGCGGCAAAATTGCTCCTGTCGCCCGATGCGGCAGCGCGCGGCGCGGCGCCCGGCGCTTGTGCCAGAAAATTTGCAGCAACCGACGCAAAGTCTTTTCCATCCAATTCCGCCGCAGCGTTCATCCGCCGCATCGTTGCTTCGTCGATCTTGCCCTCGAGCTGCTTGAGTGCGGCCCACGTTTTCGGGAGGCGTTGCGGAAGATCGGCGCGATAAAGCAGAACGGCGTCGTAAGGCGGAAAATAATGCCGATCGTCGGCAAGCACCGTCAGTCCGTATTTGTCGATCTTGGCGTCGGTCGAATAGATGTCGATCGCGTCGACCTGGCGCTGTGCGATCGCTTCGTACGCCAAACCGTGATCGAGCCCACGCGGAGTGGCAAACGGCAGATCGTAGGTTTCCTTCAACCCCGGCCATCCATCCGCGCGACCGATGAATTCCTGCGACAAGCCCAGGCGCAGCTCGGGATGTGCCTTCAAGTCGGACAAACGCGCAACGCCTTTCGCCTTCGCATCGTCACCGCGAAGCGCCAACGCGTACGTATTGTTGAAACCCAGTGGAACGGCGGCGGCGAGTCCCATTGGCGCGAGCTTGGCGTTGAGCTCGGCAAGCGAGGGGACGGCATCGAGCTTCAGGATTTCCTTGGCGATCGTTCCGGTGTATTCGGGATAGACGTCGATGTTGCCGGACGTGAGCGCGTTCAGGACGATCGCCGTGTTGCCGAGCCCTTGCTGATGCGTCGCCGTGGTCTCGCCGGCCGCTTGCGCGGTTTGCCGCAGAATTTCACCGAGGATGTAGGACTCGGTGAAGCGCTTCGACCCGACATTGAGGGGCGGTGCCGCCCCGGCCGCGTCGACGAGCGCAAAGATCATGAGGGGCAGAACCAGTCGCGTTTTTGCGGCCATGCTGTTTGCGTCCACCATTTGTACGGCGATCCCAGAGCTTAATCCGGCTGGATCTTCGCGTCCCGCACGACCTTCGCCCAGCGCTCGAGATCGGTCCTGGTCAACTGCTCGAGCTGGTCCGGCGTCCCGCCCGTGGGCTGCAGCCCTTGCTTCATCAGAGTATCCGTTACATCCGTGTTCTTCAGCGCCGCGTTCATCTCGCCATTGAGCTTGGTCACGATCTCGCGTGGCGTCTGCGCGGGCGCATAAAGCGCGTACCAGATGTCGGTGTCGATGTCCCGCACGCCGGCGGCTTCGGCGAGCGACGGCACATTGGGCGTCGCGCTTGCGCGCTGCGTGCCGCCTGCCGCCAGCATGTTGAGCTTGCCGGCCTCGACCAGCGGCAAGGCGACATGCACCGGGAGGAACATCACGCCGATCTGCCCGCCGATCAGATCCTGGACCGCGCCTGAGGTGCCTTTGTACGGAACGTGAACGATGTCAACGCCGGCTTCAGATTTGAAAACCTCCATCGCGAGGTGATGCGGCGTTCCATTGCCGGGCGAGCCGTAGAACAGCTTGCCGGGATTAGCCTTGGCGAACGCGATGAGCTCCTTGGCGGTCTTCGCGTTCACGGAGGGATGGGTTACCAGCGCGAGGCGACCGATCGCGAGCGGCGCAACGGGCGCAAAGTCCTTGACCGGATCGTAGGGAATGCTTTTGAACAGACTGCGGTTCAGCACGATCGTGCTCGCCGTCATCAGTAACGTGTAGCCGTCCGGCGGCGACTTCGCGACGGCTTCGGTGCCGATGTTTCCGCTCGCGCCCGGACGATTGTCGACGACGACGCCGGTCTTCCAGTCGTCGCCCATCTTCTGACCGAGCGTGCGCGCGAGGATGTCGATGCCGGTGCCGGGCGTGAACGGCACGATCAGTTTGATCGGCTTGCTCGGATAAGGCTCCTGCGCGATTGCATTTCCGCTAAGTGCACCGATCGCCACTGCCAGCACCGCAAGAAGTGTGCGCCTCATTGCGGACCCCTCAACGTTTCTGCGACGCCATTGACGCGCCGAGCTGCAACGATTGCTTGTCGAAACCCGCCACGCGTTTATAGCCTTCCGATAAGGCGACAAGCTCGTCCGCGCTGATGACGTCCTCAATGCGTCGAAACGGTTTGTCGCCGGTGCGCTCGAAAACTTCACGGAGAATCGCATCGGGCGGGTTCCTGCGGTTCATCCGCACAACTTCGGCGGTGAACGGCAATCGCTTGGCCTCGTAAGCCTTGAGCGCTGCGACCGGATCGCCGTGCGCGACCAGCGCATCGGTCAACACGCGCGCATCGAGAATCGCCTGACCGGCGCCATTGGAGCCACGTGGATACATCGGATGCGCGGCGTCGCCCAGCAGCGTAATCCGACCCTGCGACCACCACGGCAGCGGATCCTGATCGACCATCGGAAATTCAAGGATTGTTTGCGCCGCTCCGATCAACGCCGGCACATCGAGCCAATCGAAATGCCAATCGGCGAACGCGCCGATGAAATCGTTGATGTCGCCGGGGCGGTTCCAATCGCGCTGCTTGTGCTGGCGGGTTTCAAGCTCGGCCACCCAGTTGACCAGCTGCTTGCCATGACCGTCGACGCTGTCGCGAATCGGATAGATCACCATCTTGCCGCTCGCGAGCCAACCGGCGCGGATCATGCTCGCACCCGAAAGGATCGGCGCCCAGATGCTCACGCCGCGCCACATGTTGACGCCCGAGTAGAGCGGGGAGCCTTCGTGCGGATGGAGCGCCTTGCGAACAATTGAGTGGAGCCCATCGCATGCCACGACGATGTCCGCGCGCTGTGGAGCAAGCGCCTCGCCGGTTGCCGCGTCCTGAAAGTGCGCGATCGCGCCCGCCGGATCCTGGTCGACGCCGGTACATTTCCAACCGGTAAAGATGGCGTCTGCGCCGACTCGCGCGGTTGCGGCATCGACGAGCACTTTCTGCAGCTCGCCGCGATGAATCGAATATTGCGGATCGTCGTAACCGGCGTAGCGGCCGAGTGCTTCGCGGTAGATGAGTTGTCCGAAACGATTGAAGAACACCGCTTCGCGTGTCAGGACCGAGACGCGAGCGAGCGCCGATTCGAGTCCGAGCTTTCCCAGCTCTCTGGACGCGTGCGGAAGAATGTTGATGCCGACGCCGAGCGGACGAATTTCCGTCGCAAGCTCGTAAATCCGGCAGCCGATGCCCGCTCGGTGCAGGAAAAGAGCCAGCGTGAAACCGCCGATGCCCCCGCCGACGATGATGACGTTCACGAGCGTCCTCCGGTCAGCACATCGTACGCCCAAAACGGTTGCCCACATCGCTGCGGCACTGTGCAAGAATGAGCGAAACGCACGCGCCACGCCGAGCGACACCCGAAGGAGGTTCTATGAGCATGCTATCCCCCGAAGACCTCGCACGACTTTCGTCCGCCGAATCGCTGTTTCCATCGCCAATTCCCGTGCAGTCGATATCGAGCGACGAATTCATGCCGGGACCGCAGACGGAGAAGCAGCGCGAGTTCGAAGTGCGCGTGAAGGAGATGGGGACGCAGATGGCGAAGCGTCTCGGCATGAGCCGGCGGCGCTTCTTCCAAAGTGCGGCGGGCATGGCCACGGCGTTTCTTGCTCTGAACGACACGTATGGTCCGCTGTACGGGGTGTCGCGTGCCGAAGCCGCAGAGCCCGAGCGCGCAGACGATCGTGCGAAAAAGCTGTCCGGCCAGTTCATCATGGACATGCATACGCATTTTCTGCGCCCCGGTACGCGCATTCAAACGTTCGTCAACCAGCGCCGTGCGGTCGGCAAGGCCGGATGGAATCCGGACCTCGCCAGCAAGGAGCAGACGATCGATGATCTGATGTTTGCGAATTATCTGAAGGAGATCTATCTCGACAGCGATACGAAGGTCGCCTGCATCAGCGGCGCACCATCCGAAGTGCCCGAGGATTGGTTCCCGACCAACGAAATGAAGGCGCAGGCGCGGGCGGACGTGAACGGTCTCGCCGGCACCAAACGGATGTTCGCGCACGCGATCTTCACGCCCGGTTACGACGGTTGGATGGAGCAAATCGATCACGCGATCGGCGACCTCAAGCCCGATTCAATGAAGGGCTACACAATCGGTGACAACACCAACAAAAACCTATCGAAGCATCCGTGGCGCATGGACGACGAGAAACTCGTCTATCCGGCGTACGAGAAGTTTCAAAAGTCCGGGCTCAGGAATGTGTGCGTGCACAAAGGGTCAATTATTCGCGCAGTCGACGATTGCCGATCCGCGCGTGTCGGCCGTCATGGTCGGCCAGTTGATCAAGGGCCTTGGCGCCGACCACGTTTGCTGGGGAACCGACGCGATCTGGACGGGATCGCCGCAATGGCAGATCGAGGCGCTGCGGCGGCTCGAGATTCCGGATGACTTGCAGAAGAAATACGCGTTGAAGCCGCTCGGTCCGGCGGATGGTCCGGTGAAGGCGGCAATCTTCGGCGGCAACAATGCGCGGCTCTACGATTTCAAGCCGCAACATCGGATGGCGCTCGAAGATGATCAGCTCGCGAATTACAAGACGCTCTACACCAAGCACGGCGCCGGTCGCACCAACCTGGCGTATGGCTATGCGTTGAAGCGCGCAGGATGACGGACGACGTCACCTCGCGCAGAGCGTTTCTCGCGGCGGCGACCGCATTGGCGGCAACGCCGCTCGCCACCGAGCGCGTAACGGCGCAGTCGGGCGCATCGATGAACGTGCTCGCCGAAGTCGCCGGGAGCGAGCATTGGACGAGCAAGCGAGCGGATGGCCAGAACGTCAGGTTGTTCTTGTGGCGCAAGACGCTCCGAGCGCCGGCGTCGCAACCGCGGCGCGGGACAATTCTTTTCGTGCACGGCTCGTCGGTGTCGGCAACGCCGGTTTTCGATCTGCAAATTCCCGGTAAGCCGGAAGCGTCGACGATGGACTGGTTTGCGCGCCTTGGCTACGACACGTGGTGCGTCGATTGCGAAGGCTACGGACGCTCCGACAAATCGCGTCCCGTGAACGCCGATGTCTCCTGTGGCGCAGACGACGTTGCGGCCGCGTCGGAATACATCATGAAGCAGAACGGTGGCCGGAACCTGCTGCTGTACGGCGCCTCGTCCGGCGCGTTGCGCGCGGGTCTGTTTGCGCAGCGCCATCCTGATCGCGTGGAGCGCCTCGCACTCGACGCGCTCGTGTGGACCGGCGAAGGAAGCCCGACGTTGGCCGAGCGCAAAAAACGCCTCGCCGAATATCGCGCAAGCAATCGGCGGCCGATCGATCGCGCGTTCGTGCACAGCATCTTCACGCGCGACCATCCCGGCACCAGCGACCTGACAGTCGTCGACGCGTTCGCCGACGCTGTGCTTGTTCTCGACACATCGGTACCCACCGGCACCTACATCGACACGTCGGCCAATTTGCCGGTCGTCGATCCAACCAGGATCACCGTGCCGACGTTGGTGATGCGCGGACAGTGGGATGGGATTGCGTCGTTCCAGGACGTCGCGAACTTCTTCGCGAAGCTGCCGAACCCCGACAAGCAGTTCATCGTGATGCCCGGTATCGCGCATACGAGCACGCGCTCGAAAAACTGGGCGCTCGTTTATCACTTGCTGGATGCCTATTTCAGCCAGCCTGCGCCCGTCTGTGTGGGCTGAAGTCGCGCGCCCCGCTGGTGACGGTCGAGCCCGTGCCGTAGAGTAAGCATTTTACCGGCGCTGTCAAGCTCCGTCGTGCCCGATCCAAGCTCGCTCAGCACCTTCGTCTTCACCGACATCGAGAGCAGCACCCGGCTCTGGGAACAGGAACCCGAGCGGATGCGACAGGCGTTGGCACGTCACGACGCGGCCGTCCGCACGGCGGTGGAATCCAATCGCGGCGTCGTCGTGAAGACGACCGGCGATGGCGTGCATGCCGTTTTCGACGATCCGCTGGATGCGATCAGCGCGACGCTGCAGCTGCAACGCGCGATCGCCGATCCGCAAGCGACCAGCGGTATTGCGCTGCAGGTGCGCTGCGGCGTGCACGTAGGCGCCGTCGAGCGTCGCGACAACGATTTCTACGGCAGCGCGGTCAATCGTGGTGCGCGCATCATGAGCGCGGCGCACGGCGGTCAGGTCCTCGTTTCGGATGCCGTCGCAACGCTCGTCGCTGATCGACTTCCGGCTGATGTTTCGCTACGCGATCTAGGCAGTGTACGACTGCGCGATCTGGCGCATCCCGAACGCGTCTATCAGGTCGTCGCTCCCGACCTGCGGCGCGATTTCCCAGCGCTGCGTTCGCTCGAATCGACGCCGAACAATCTATCGCATCAGTTGACGCCGTTCGTGGGGCGCGAGCGCGAGCTCGGAGAGATCAAGAACCTGCTCCATGAGACACGGCTCGTGACGCTGCACGGCGTCGGTGGGCTGGGCAAGACGCGTACGTCGCTGCAAGTCGCTGCCGACGTGATCGACGAGTATCCCGACGGCGTGTGGTTCGTCGAGCTTGCGCCGCTTACTGACGCACGGTTGGTTCCGCAGGCTGTTGCGTCGGTGCTGGGCGTCAAGGAAGAAGCGGGGCGCCCGGTGGCGGAGGCCTTGGTCAAGTTCGTCAAGGATCGACGACTGTTGCTCATACTCGACAACTGCGAGCATCTGACGCTCGCGTGCGCTGAGCTTGCGAGACAACTGCTGCAAGCGGGGCCGCACATGAAGATGCTCGCGTCGAGCCGCGAGAATCTACGCGTCGCCGGCGAAGCGCTGTACCCGCTGCAGCCGCTCGCGGCCCCCGAGCCGCAGGCAAGCTCGGCCGCGGCGTTGAGCCGCTACGAAGCCGTTCGGCTGTTCGTCGACCGAGCGACCGCGGCGCAGCCGCCTTTTCGCTTGACGGACGAGAATGCGACGGCGGTCGCGCAGATTTGTCGTAGCCTGGACGGCATACCCTTGGCGCTTGAGCTCGCGGCGGCGCGCGTGCGCGCGATGTCCGTCGACAACATCGCCGCGCGGCTGAACGATCGCTTTCGGCTGCTGCGGGCGGGCGATCAGACGGCGCTCCCGCGGCAGCAAACGCTGCGGGCTCTGATCGATTGGAGCTATGACCTGCTCGAAAAGCCCGAACGGATCATGTTCCGGCGTCTCGGCGTGTTCGTCGGTGGATGGACGCTCGAAGCGGCCGAAGCGGTGTGTGCCGGCGGCGAGTTGAACGGCGCGGACATCGTCGATCTGTTGACGCGCCTGGTCGAAAAATCGCTGGTCGCGCTAGATCCTTTGACCGGTCGATATCGTTTGCTCGAGACCGTGCGTCAGTACGCGCAAGAAAGGCTCGCGAGCGCAAACGATGAACCGCTCGCGCGCAATCATCATCTTGCGTACTTCGTCGAGGTCGCCGAGAAGGCGCGGCCGGCGCTCCTCGGCCCGGAGCAAGGAATGTGGCTCGCCCGGCTCGACATCGAAGGCGAAAACCTGCTTGCGGCGCACGCGTGGTGCAACAAGGCGGATAACGGCGCCCAGCTTGGATTGCGACTTGTCAATGCGGTCAAGCAATATTGGGTCTATCGCGGCTATCTCGCGCTGGGATACGCGATCACCGTCGAGGCGCTTGGGCGCACTGGAGCGCAAACACGCGACGCGTTGCGAAGCCGCGCGCAGTTTTGTGCCGGGCAGCTTTGCTCGCTGATGGGCCGTCACGAGGAAGCGCAACAGCGTCTCGAGGAGAGCCTCGCGATCGCGCAAGAGCAGGGCGACCGGTCGCGCATCGCGGCGACGCTGCAACCGCTCGTGTGGGCGGCGCTTGGTCGAGGGGACATGGCGACGGCGCGCGGCTACTCTCAGCAAGCGTTAGCGCTGGCGCGGGAGGTCGGCAGCAAGCGCGACATTGCCGCCGCGATCAACGTGCAAGGGCAAATTCATCGACTCGAAGGACGGCTCGACGCTGCCGCGCCGCTGTACGAGACGGTGCTGTCGCTGGGACGCGAGCTCGGCGACCGCAACACGACGGCGGTCGGGCTGCTCAATCTCGCGATGGTTGCGATTGCACGCGGTTCAATAGAACAAACGTCCAAGATGTTGCTGGACGTCATGGCCATCGCCGATGAGATCGGCTCGAAATCGGCCGGCCAAAGCGTCCTTGAGGTTGCTGCAGGTCTCGCGGCACTACGTCAGGATTGGGAGCATGCCGCACGTCTGTACGGCGCCGCGGACGCGAACATGTTCTACACGGGCATCGTTCGCGACGCCGCCGACGAGGCTTTCCTTGCGCCGCTTATCGCGAAGGCCCGCGAGGCGCTCGGAGAGGCAAGCTTCGCCGCAGCCAAATCCGGCGGTCGCGCGCTCTCTTACGAACAGGCGATGGACGAGGTCCGCACGTGGCTCGAAAGTACGGGTTGAGCCCGTTGGTCACCCGTCGTTCACGATGACGGGGTCGAGACTGCACGGATTGTCGGCGGCATCGAACACGATCACGTGATAGGGATACTCGTTGTTGTCGACGACGATATTCGCGTCGAGCCACTGCATCCTCTTGCCTCTTCTGAGACTCGGATCCGGTTGATCGTTTTGGCCCAACAGGAATTTCCTGAGAACTGTCCCGTCGGATCTCCGCGCGGATCTTTCAGCAACAAGCTTCGTCCCAGCCGGAACTCGTAACGCGCATGCTGGACCTCCCAGACGATCTGAACGTTTTTGTTCCCCTTGATGCGGATCTTGCCGATGTCGACCGATGGACGTCCTCCTGTTTCGCAAGCCGAGGCGTCCACCTTTATCTTGCACGTGTTCGCCTGACACGTCGCCTCGGAGAGCGCTTGGGGCGGCTGCGCGACCTGGGCCGCGCATGTCAGGAGCGCCGAGCCCAGCATAGCGCCCACGCCCCACGCCGTCCGACACAGGCGCGAAATCAATCGTTGACGACCCATGGATCGAGCGGATTCGTGTTGGTGGGTCCCGTTATCTTGACCGTGTACTTGCAATAGCCCGCTGCACTATGAAACGCTGCCCTGCCGGTTGCATCGCGCATCCGGCGAATATTGCAACGGAACTGATCAGCGCCAACGACAGTAGTTTCTTCGCCATTCTTGTCTCCCTGATCGGGGACCGGCGCCCGGCGATCGCGGATTGCCTGTGACCCCTGGAACGTCACAGTCAGCCAATAGTAGCGAAAAACGCGGTCTAATCTAGGGTGGTTGCGGCACGAGTAATCGCCATCGGCGACCCGTGGCGCCCGCCGCTACGTGAACGAATTGTATGACTGCCTACGCCAACGTCCTCGACCTCATCGGCAACACGCCGCTGGTTCGCCTGCGCAACTTTGATACGGGCCGCTGCGAGCTCTACGCCAAGCTCGAATCCCAGAATCCCGGCGGCTCGATCAAGGACAGGATCGGGCTGCGGATGATCGAGGCGGCCGAGGGCGAGGAAAAGCTGGCGGCCGGCGGCACGATCATCGAAGCGACAGCGGGTAATACCGGGCTCGGACTCGCCCTCGCGGCGATCCACAAAGGCTACCGGCTACAGCTCGTGATTCCCGACAAGATGAGCCAGGAGAAGGTCTTCCATCTGCGCGCGATGGGCGTCGAAATCGTTTTGACGCGATCGGACGTCGGCAAGGGGCATCCCGAGTACTACCAGGACATGGCACAACGGATTGCGTCGGAAACGCCTGGCGCTTTCTATATCGATCAGTTTTCTAATCCGACGAATCCAAAGACGCATGAAACATGGACGGCGCCGGAGATCTGGGAGCAGATGGAGCATCGGATCGACGCGATCGTCTGCGGTGTCGGCACCGGTGGGACGTTGACCGGGATTGGACGGTTCATGCAACGCAGCGCACCGCACGTGCAGATGGTCCTTGCCGATCCGAAGGGCTCCGTGCTTGCCGATGTCGTGAATACCGGTACGCACGGCGAGGCCGGATCGTGGCTCGTCGAAGGCATCGGCGAGGATTTCGTGCCTCTGAATTGCGATTTGGGCCTTGTGGCGAAGGCGTACACGATCTCCGATGCCGAATCATTATTGACCGCGCGGGACCTCTTGGCGAAGGAAGGCATCTTCGCCGGCTCCTCGGCCGGTACGCTGCTGGCCGCGGCGCTCCGTTATTGTCGCGAGCAATCGGCGCCGCGCCGCGTTGTGACAATAGTTCCGGACGGTGGGGGCAAATATCTTTCCAAGATGTTCAACGACTATTGGCTGATGGAGCAGGGCATCGTCGAGCGCGAGCACAAGGGTGATCTATCCGACCTGATTGCACGCAGGCACCGTGAGCGCGCAACGGTGACGATCAGTCCTGACGACATGTTGATGACGGCGCTGGGGCGAATGAAGCTCTACGATTTTCAGCAGTTGCCGGTGCTGGACGGCGACAGGGTCGTCGGCATCATCGACGAATCCGATATCCTGATGGCCGTGGTCGGACGCGAGGACCGTTTTCGTGATCCGGTCCGAAGTGCGATGAGCGCGCGAATCGAAACCGTGCCGGCAAGCGCCGACGTCGATGCGCTGCTGCCGATCTTCAATAAAGGACACGTGGCGATCGTGATGGACGGAGACAAGTTTCTCGGCTTGATCACGCGCTACGATTTGCTCACGTATCTGCGGCGGCGCACGAAATGAGTGCTATTGATAAAGAGCACAAGTTCGCGACGCGTGCGATCCACGCCGGCCAGGAGCCTGATCCTTCCACCGGCGCCGTGATGACGCCGATTTATGCGACATCCACGTACGCCCAATCGAGCCCCGGCGTACACAAAGGCTATGAATATGCGCGCACGCAAAATCCGACGCGCATGGCCTTCGAGCGGTGCCTTGCCGATTTGGAGGGCGGCCGTCACGGCTGGGCGTTTGCATCCGGACTCGCGGCGTCGGCAACGCTGCTCGACTCGCTGCCGGCGGGAAGCCACATCGTGGCGCTGGACGACCTGTACGGCGGCACGTATCGATTATTCGAACGGGTGCGACGTACTTCCGCGAATCTGGCGTTCACGTTCACCGACATGCGCGAGCGCGCGCAACTGGAAGCGGCGATCCGGCCCGACACGCGCATGATTTGGGTCGAATCGCCGAGCAATCCGCTGCTGAAGCTCGTCGATCTCGAAATGGTTGCCGAAGTCGCGCGTGCGCGCGGCGTGCTCGCGGTCGCGGACAACACGTTTGCGACGCCTTGCGTGCAGCGCCCGCTGGAATTCGGCTTCGACGCCGTGCTGCATTCGGTCACCAAATATCTGAACGGCCATTCCGACATGGTCGGGGGCGCGATTGTGATCGGCGACAACGCAGCGCTCGCCGAACAGCTGGCATTTCTGCAAAACGCTGTCGGCGCCGTGCTGTCGCCGTTCGACAGCTTTCTCGCGCTCCGTGGACTCAAGAC
>Ga0066709_100001610_pt1 | contig 15228 bp, 12 predicted proteins | sample GraSoiAngelo_158_FD_79665 | JGI IMG/M metagenome (GOLD analysis project Ga0066709, IMG submission 79665) | Grasslands soil microbial communities from the Angelo Coastal Reserve, California, USA - 14_1009_16_30cm | ecosystem: Environmental > Terrestrial > Soil > Grasslands | place: USA...
AGCAACTTTTCGGCTGCGGCTCCGTTTTAACAACTGCCGCAAACGAGAAGGGGTTAGGTGAGTCATGAAAAAGCTCTTCATCCCACTCGTCGCAGTCGCTGCGCTGACCGTCGGCGCCTCGCCGGCCTTGCCGGCATCGACAGCGACAGCGACGGTCCAGATCAAGCGCCTTTCGTTCCTCCCGACGACCGCGAAGATCAAGACGGGCGACACGGTCAAATGGGTGAATGCGGACACGCAGAACCATCAGGTCGTGTCCAACAACGGCTCGTTCGTGTCGCCGATTCTCGGTCCGGGCAAGACCTATTCGCACCGCTTCACTGCCGCAGGCACCTACCACTACCACGACGGGCTGAATGCTGCGGTCAAAGGCACCGTCCGGGTGACCGGGCCGCCCCCAGCGGTGACGATCGGCGTCTCGCTGCCGATCATCGTCTACGGACAGCAGATCACCCTCTCGGGCACCGCCTCGAGCGGCAACGCCAACGAGCAGGTGACGATCTACCAGCAGCCGTATCCTCAGACGTCATTCGCCCAGCTGGCGACCGTTCTCACGACCACGAACGGTGCCTGGAATCTCGTCCTGACGCCCTCGCCGAGGATCCTGACCCAGTTCCAGGCGAAGTGGAACGCCCGAACGAGCGTCACCGTGGGCGTCCAGGTTCGCCCCCGGATCAGGCTCAGCCAACGCAACGGCAAGTTCACGACGATCGTCCAGTCGGCGGTCTCTCACGCCGGCCGATCGGTGCTGGCGCAGCGGCTCTCGCGCTTCGACCAGTGGGTGACGCTGAAGAAGGTCCGGCTCGGCGGCAGGTCGAGCGCGGTCTTCCGGCTCACCCTGCCCAAGGGGAAGTCACGGATTCGCACCGCCATGTCCATCAACCAGGCGGGCGCGGGCTACCTCGACGGGTACAGCCCGACGATCACAGTTCGGCGCCGCTAGGGGTCAGTGGCGCCGGAATACGCCGCGAGCGGCGGCCTTCAACAAGGCCGCCGCTTGTGGTCTTCACATCGGTGCGGCTGTCGGTCCACGAGCCGGGTTTGGCGGCCGCGGCGGCAAGCCTCCACGGCCTTTTAGTTGGCTTCGCCAGCGACGCCAACGCGAGGGGCGCTTTCGGGCCGGCCCTTGTGCATTGTTTAGCCTCAGCGAGTGCTCCCCATCGTCCTCGTCCTGCTCGACGGGCTCGGCGACCGCGCTCACGACGTTCTCGGCGGACGGACGGCGGGTGAGGCGGCGACGACGCCGAACCTGGACGCGCTTGCGGCCCGCGGCTCGTGCGGACTTCTCTACGGCGTCGGGCCGGGCCGCGCGCCGTCGAGCGAAGTCGCGCACTGGGCGATGCTCGGCTACCGACCCGACGAGTTTCCCGGCCGCGCGGTCTTCGAGGCGCTGGGGCGAGGGCAAGAGGTGAGTGACGAGCACGTCTTTGCGTACGCGGCCTTGCGTCCGGCCGAGCGCCGGGACGACGGCTGGTGGCTGACCGGCCGTCCGGATCCGGAGCGCGACGCCGAGCAAGCCGTCGGGCTGGTCGAGCGCTGCGACGGGATCGAGATCGACGGGCTCACGTTCTCGCTCGAGCACGTTTGGCGCGGGGAATCGGTGCTCCGGATCGCAGGAGGAGCGGACGAGCGCGTGACGGACACGGACGCGTTCTTCCGCGACCGCCATCCGGTCTTGCGGCCGCGACCGCTCGTCCCTGAAGCCGAGCGGACGGCGCGCGTTTGCGAGCAGTGGAGCCGCGAGGTGATGCGGCGCCTGGAGGGCGAGCGCTTCAACGTGATCACGCTCAAGTGGTTCGGCCGGCCTCGGCTGGTGCCGAGCTTTCGCGAGCGCCACGGGCTCTCCGGGAGCTTCGCAGCGGAGTCGGCCTTTCTTCGCGGTCTCGGGCGCTGCCTCGGCTTGGAGCCGATCGAGGCGAAGCTCGATCTCGGTCTGGTCACGGAGCGGCTGGACGCGGGCGACGCGTTCGTCTACGTCCACGACAAACGCGCCGACGAGGCGGGACACACGAAGGACCCGCAGAAGAAGCGGCAGGCGATCGAGGAGCTCGACACCCAGCTGTCGGCTTTGCCCACCGACCGAGCGATCGTGTGCGTCAGCGGCGACCACGCGACGCCGGCCTCGCCGGACGTGATCCACTCGGGCGACCCCGTGCCGCTCCTCGTTGCCGGGCCGGGCGTCCGAGCCGATGCCGTCACGAGCTTCGGTGAGCTCGACTGCGCAGCCGGCATCCTCGGGCAACTCGGCGGACCCGACCTGATGCCGGTGCTGCTGAACGCCGCCGACCGACCGCTCTTCCTCGGCTCGCGGCCGACTCCCGTTGACGGTGCCGACGGCTATCCGGCCAGGGAGCTGCTGGAGCCGCTCACTTGATCCCGAGCCGGATGCGGTAGCAGAGCAGTTGCGGCCAGACGCGGTCGCCGAGCACGCGACCCGCGGTCTCGCGCAGCTGGAGCTGCTCAGGTTGATGATGTCGGAAAGCGCCGATGCTCTCGGCAAGGCCGGTCACTCCGTCAGCGTCGGTCTCCCGCCAGCCGTGGGCGACGAGCTCCCGCGTGTGTAGCGAAAGCGCCCGCTCGCGCGGATCTCGTCGAGATGCCGGTCTTTCGGCCAGCTCGTCGCCCCGGCGGGGATCCCCAGCCGCTCCCGCGCCTCGCGTCGAGCCTTCAGGAGAGCCGCGAACGCCGCGTCGACCTCGGGCTCCACGAACGGCGGGACGTCGTAGTCGCAGGCCGCAAAGACGCCTCCGTCCCGGAGAATTCGCACCGCCTCGGCCAGGACCGGGTGCGGCTCCATCCAGTGGAACGACTGGAAGCTCGTGACGAGATCCGCCCGGCCGTCCGGCAGGCTCGTATCCGCGCCGTATGCCTCGACATAGCGGACATTCGGCTGATCGGTGCCTCTTCTTGCGCGCTCGATCATGCGGGGGTTCGGCTCGACTCCGATGACCTCGTCGGCGCGCTCCGCCCACGCTCGGGTGGCGAGGCCGGTGCCGCACCCCAGGTCGACGACGAGGCACGGCCGCTCGACGCCGGCTACGACCGTCAGGACGTCGAGCACCTCGCGTGGAGGCGAGGGACGGTAACGGTCGTAGACGTCCGCGAACCCCTCGTTCAGGTATCCCGAACGCCCGATCAGCTCCTGCGAGAACACGGACATGAAACGCTGATCCTAGTGGCCTGACCGGCAACGCTGGCCATGCTCCCTGGCCCCGGCCCCGGGTAGGCTGATTCGCGTGCACGTCGAGTCGACGTCGGCGGCGCGCCGGGCGCGCTCGTTTGCGCTCCAGCCGGTCTGGTTCCTGCGGATCGCCGCGCTCGAGCTCTTTGCGCTCTGGGTGATCGTGGCAACGGGAGCGGCTGTGCGGTTGACGAGCTCGGGCCTCGGCTGCCGCCACTGGCCTGGCTGCGAGGCCGGCCACCCGCTGCCGGCGAAGGACTACCACGCCTACATCGAATTCGGGAACCGGGTCGTCGGCGGCGTGACGATCCTGATCACCCTGTTCGTCGCGGTGGCGTCGCTCTGGACGCCGCTCGGCAGGCGGGCGAAGCAGCTCGCGGTCGCGCTCTTCGTCGGAACGCTGGCGCAGGCGCCGCTCGGTTATCTCGCGGTCAAGACGGACTTGCGCTGGCCGGTTGTGGCGGCCCACCTGTTGCTGTCGATGGTGCTGCTCGCGGGTGCGGTCGTGCTTGTCTTCTTTGCGTCCGAGCTCTTGGGGGGGCGAGCCGAGCCGCTCGTCCCGCGGGAGCTTCGGCTCTACGGCGCCGGCGTCGCGGTCGCGGGCCTTGCGCTCGTCGTCAGCGGCGCGCTCGCCACCGCTGCGGGTCCGCACTCGGGTGGGGGGACGACGCAGGTCCACCGGCTCGCCCGCTTCGAGCCGGTCCTCTACGCACACGCGGGGGTTGTGGCGGTTTTCGGCTGCTCGTTCCTGTTCCTGCTCGGTTATCTCGCGGCCCGGCGATCTCGCGCGCCGCGCCTGTTCCTTGCGGCACTCGCCGTCCTCGCGGTCCTGCTGGTGCAGGTCGGCCTGGGGGAGCTGCAGTACCGCCTGCACCTGCCTTGGTACCTCGTGCTGCTGCACGTCGCCGTCGCCGCGACCGCCTGGGCCGGCATTGTCGCGCTTATAACGGCGTTCTGGCGCCCGCCCGCGTGGCTTGCTTCTGGCCGCGCGTAAACTTCCGGGATGGAATCGGAGCTTCGGGTTTCCGCCCGGCCGGAGCTCGCTCGGCCGGTGCTCATAGCCGCGTTTCGCGGCTGGAACGACGGCGCGCAGGCGGCATCGTTGGCGGCCGGGTATCTCGCGAGGCTGTGGGGTGCCGACCAGATCGCGGACCTCGATCCCGAGGGCTTCTTCGACTTCCAGGCGACCCGTCCGCATGTCTCGCTCGTCGACGGAATCACACGCCAGATCGACTGGCCGGAAACTGCCTTCTACCACGCGAAGCCGCGGCGTCTCGACCGCGACGTCTTGTTGCTGCTCGGCATCGAGCCGAACCTCCGCTGGCGCACGTTCACCGACCTGGTCGTCGACCACGTTCAGGAGCTCGGTGTCGAGCTCGTGGTCACACTCGGTGCGTTGCTCGCCGACGTGCCGCACACGCGGCCTTCGCCGGTGACCGGCAGCGCCTCCGACCAGGATCTCGTCAAAGAACTTGGGCTCTCGACCTCGCGGTACGAGGGGCCGACCGGGATCATCGGCGTGCTCCACGACGCCTGCAACAAGGCCGGGATTCCGTCGGCGAGCCTCTGGGCAGCGGTTCCCCACTACGTCTCGCTGACCCCGAGCCCTCGGGCCGCGTCAGCGCTCTGTGAGCGCCTCGGCGGGCTGCTAGGGGTCAAGATCGACACGGCCGAGCTCGACCAGGCGGCCGAGACCTACGAGGAGCAGGTCAGCCAGGCAGTCGCCAGCGACGAGGAAACGGCCGCGTACGTCGAGGAGCTCGAGCAACGGGCCGACACGGTCGAGGACGACTTTGAGCTCCCTTCCGGCGACGCTCTCGCCGCCGAGTTGACGCGCTATCTGCGCGAGCGCGAGGGCGGCAACGGCGAGTCCGGCCCGCGCGGGCCGGCCAGCTAGCGATCACACCCACCTACCCGAACGTAAACGAATAGACCGAGACTCCGGGCGTGAAGCTGAAGCGAAGCTGCGCGTCCAGCAGTTGCGGCCGGCTCACTACCGTGTACAGGCGGTTGATCCCCTTGACGGCGATCGTTCGGAGCTTGTGGCCGTCGAGCGAGACGCCGACCCGACCGCGGCCGCCCATGACGAGGTAGACGTCCTTAGCGTGGAAGTGGAGCGCGAGCTGCGCATCTCGCAGGGCGGTCGTGTGCTCGGGTCCGAGCTTCCAACGGCCGGACAGCGCCCAGCCGTTCTGCGTCACATACTTCGGCGCCGAGTACTCCGCGGGGCGTCCGACCGCGGGCTTCGAGCCGACGTAGTCCGCGAGCTGGTGGTCGTAGCCAAGGTAGGTCTCGGGCGTAGTCAGCTCGGTCGGCGTCATGTCGGCGAGCTCCGCCGCGGGGCCTTTAGCGCCGAGCAGCTGCCGGATCAGCCCCTCCGTCCGGCCGTACTCACCCTCGCCGAAGTGCTCGTTGCGGATGTCGCCGTGCTTGTCGATCAGGTACTCGGCAGGCCAGTACTGGTTCCGGTAGGCGTTCCAGGTCTTGTACTTCGGATCCAGCGCAACCGGCCAGCTGACGCCGAGCTGCTTGGTCGCCGAGCCGACGTTGTGCGGCACGGCCTCGAACCCGAACTCCGGGGTGTGGACGCCGACGATCTCTAGTCCGGCGGCGTGGTAGTCCTTCCACCAGGCCTTCAGGTGAGGCAGCGTCCGCAGGCAGTTGATGCAGGAGTAGGTCCAGAAGTCGACGAGGACGACCTTGCCGCGGAGCTGCTGGAGCGTCAGCGGCTTCGAGTTGAACCAGTCGCTGATTCCGCGGAAGCCGGGCGCCGGGCCGAAGTTCGCGAGCTTGCTCGACTCGTGGTGGCAGCGTCCGGTCAGCCGCTTTTGAATCGCGCAGCTGTTCTGGAGCCGGTCGGCGAGGCTCAACGGGCCGATGTTCGCGAGCGAGCGGTCGACGTGGAACGTGATCAGGAGAGCGGTCACGGCGATCAAGGCACCGAGGCCGGCGCGAACCTGGGCGGCGTGGGCCCGGAAGAGCCGCAAGCCGCCGGAAGCGCGCCGGCCGCCGTAGGCGACGGCCAACATCGGCAAGGCAATGCCGATCGCATATGCGAGCGCCATTGCGTCGCGTTCGCCGCTGCCGACGCTGGCAGATCCGGTGATGATCGACGCGAGGATCAGGCCCCCGCAGGGCACGAAGACGAGTCCGAGCGCCAGCCCGAGCACGAACCCGCCGCCCAGATCGCCCCCCGGCCTGCGGCTGAAGCGGGCGAGCGGGCGTTCGAGCACCTGGCCCAAGCGAGGAACGAGGAGCGTCGCTGCGACGACAAAGAGCAGCGCGATCGAGATGTTGCGGAGGAGATCCTGAGGGAGGTGGAGCTGTCGAAGCAGCCATGACACCGCGAGCAGTGAGCCGGTGAAGCCGACGACGACTCCGGCGATGATCGCCAGCGGCCGCCGGTTGCCGCCGCTCGCGCCGCCTGCGAAGACGATCGGCAAGACCGGAAATGCGCAAGGTGAAACCGCGGTGATGAGACCGACGAGAAAGGCGACCCCGAGCAGAAGAGCCACGGCTTATGGTCCTTCGTCGAAGCCGGGCGTTACGGTTCTTGCGCCGGCGCCGGCGCGGGCTCCGGCTTTACCGGCTCGCCTGCCGGCTTCCCGCCGTCCTGTGCCGCCTGCGGCTGCTGCTGGCCGTTCTGGCCCTGTTGCTGCGCGGTCTGCGACTTCTTCTTGCGCCGTCTGCGCCGGCGGCGCGACCGCCCGCTCGGCTGCTTCGGCGCCGGCAGGTTCTCGGCGAGCCCGTGCGCGACTTCCTGCAGGGTGCCGAGCTGCTCGCGGGCGGCGTCGATCAGCTGGTTGGCGCGCGGTGTGTAGCCCTCGGCCGATGCGAGCAGCGCCGCGCCGACCTCGAGCGGTTGCTCACGTGCTGCGTTAACGAGCTTCGCTGCGTTCTCCTCGTGCCGGTGTCCGCGCGAGTTGGCAAGAGCTCCGAGCAGGCGCTTCGCCTCGGGGAACTCGGCACTCGCCCGGCGATCCTGCACCTTCCGCGTTGCGCGGGCGAGCCGCCAGATCCAGCGGGCGAGGATCTGGTCGGGCGCGTCGGCTTTCCCCTCGCCGATCGCGCGCAGGAGGATGCGGACTCCCTGGACGCGGTCCTTCTCCCAGGTCGGCGCCTGGGTGACGAGCGTGACGAGATCGTCGAAATCGGCGCGCTCGACCACCATTGAGACCCGGTCGGCCAACGCGGTCATTCGCAGCCGGCGGTTTGGGTTCTCCGCGGCGCAGGTTGCCAGGAAGGTCTCGAGCGCGCCCCTGGAGGCGCCACCCTCGGTGAACTTCTTCGCGAACTCGACGCGCTCGTCGAAGCGAACGTTTCGGCCGGCAATCGTCGCCCAATAGCGCTGCTCGTCCTCGTCGAGGAAGCGCGGGTCGATCCGCTGCCACTCGCGCGTGATCACACCGAGCCGGCGTTTCACGTCGGCGGTGACGGGCACGAGCCAGGGCGCCGGCGAGAGCTTCCGCCGGGCGCGCCGCTGCTGGCGCCGCCGCGGCGCTGGCGTAACGCGTGCGCCCTCGCGGTAGAAGTCGGAGTCGAGCAGGCTGTGCAGCGAGACGACGCGCTCGTTGTGCGTGGCCGCCTTGGGCACGAAGTCGACCACGACGCCGGCTTCCTTGCGCGGATGCATACGCATGATCCGCCCGATCCGCTGTTGGTAGACGCGCTTGCTCGCGGTCGGCGCCAGGTGCATGCAGACAGTTGCTCGCGGCGAGTTCCAACCCTCTGCGAGCAGCATCGCGTTGATCAGGACGTCGATCTCGCCGCGCTCGTAGGCGGCGAGAATCTCGGCCAGCTTCACCGGCGGCGTCCGGCCGCTGACCGCCTCGGCCTTCAGTCCCGCCGCTCGGAACTCCTTCGCCAGGTTGTAGGCGTGCTCGACGCCGGCCGCGTAGACGATGCCGGGCGTCGAGTCGAAGCGGTCGCGGTAGAGGCTCGCGGCGGCCTGGTTCAGGGCCTGGTGGTCGAGCGCTTGCGCCAGGGCGCGCTCCTCGAAGTCGCCGCCGACGATCGGCACGGTATGGATCGCCGCCGCGGGCGGTACGCGCAGCGAGCGCAGGGGTGCGATCAGGCCGCGCCGGGCCGCGTCGGCCAGCGGCAGGTCGTCGACGGAAGCGGGAAAGACGTCCGAGACCTGTTTCGCGATCAGCTGCTCGGTCGCGGTCATGCCGATGTAGATCGGGTTCGTGAAGCTGCGGATCGCCGCGCTCGTCTTCTCGCCGAGGGCGGTGTGGGCCTCGTCGGCGATCACGAGGTGATAGGCGTCGGGGTTCAGGTCGCCCCAGTGGCGTGCGAACCAGGCGTAGGTCTGAATCGTCAGCGGGTTTGCCTTCGGCGGCTCTTGGCCACGTTGGACCGCCTCAACGATCCGGTCCCCGTAGCCCTCGGAGGTCAGGTCGCGGTTGAACTGGGAAACGAGCAAGCGGCGGTGGGTGAGGATGAGGACGCCGAGCGTGCGTGCAGCTTCCACGAATCCGGCCGCGGCGATCGTCTTGCCGGATGCGGTCGGGTGTCGAAAGCGGAAGCGGCGGACGGCGCCCGGGTCTTCCTCGGGCGAGAGCGGCAGCAGCTCATCCGCGTCGCCGTCGGCGGCCGGCGGCGGCTCGAGCTCGTCTTCTTCCTCCTCGTCGATCTCAGCCTCGGCATAGGCGCCGTTGCCATTGGTTGGCTCGGGCGCCGCCTGCGCCGCGGCGATCAGCTCCGTGAGCATGCCGGCGAGCGCGTCGATCTGGTGCTTCCGAAGCTCTGTTCCCGAGGCGAGCCGCGGCGGATGGTCAGTGAGCACGCGCTCGAGCCCGAGCATCAGCGCGTAGCGGCGCTTCCACTCGTAGGAGGGCGTCGTGTGGCCCGCGTCCATCTCCTCGACGGCGTCGTCGAGGGCGAGCCTGCGGGCGGTGCCGGGAGCCAGTACGACCGCAGGGTCTTCGTCGGCCCGGAGAAATGGCTCTCCGGCCCAGTCTTGGGCGCGGGCGGCGGTCTCGTTGAGACCGTTTGCCGCCTCCGGCGCTAGCGTCGGCTGCTCGGTCGTCTCTTGCATCGACGCAGCACTTTCCAGTGCTGCAATCCTCGTAATGAGAAGCGAGCCCGCGCCTACCCCTTCGGCGAGCTTCGCTGTCCCAGCATACCCCATTTTCCGAGGCAGGGAGAAACCGGCTCAGAGAGGGGTGCCGGAGCCGCCCAGGCCGCCGAAGATGACGAACGGGTTCTGCGGGAGCGTTTCGTAAACCAGCTCCCCGCTTGCCTCGGCCTCGCCGTGGAGCCGTCTTGCGAGCTCGCGAGCCGCTTCCTCTGAATCGGCGCCGACGAGGACGAACCGATAGCGGCGAACGACGCTGTAGCCGTCCGCCGCGAGCTTGGCGGCGAGTGTTTCCGCTTCCTTGGGGGAGCCCGCTTCGAGCCGCACCTCCCACGGCGACAGGCCTTCCTCGAGGACCTCCCGCTCGGCCTCGAATTCCTGCGGAGCCTCGTCGTCCCAGCGGTCTTCGTCTGCGAGCCAGTGCTCGATCGGGGCCACATGTCCCTGAGCGCCGGTCTCCCGGAGCTCCGCTTCGATGATGTCGCGGGCGCGCTCCGCTTCGGCTCTCGAGCCCGCGTAGATGAAGAGCGTTTCGTCGTCGCGCGAGACGACGAGGCGCCGGCCCTCGAGCTCCTCGGCCAGCTTGCGGGCTTCGGACCCGAGATCGAGCCCGAGCCGCTCGAGCAAGCCCTCGGCGTGCTCTTCCTCGAGGTCGACTCTGATCCGCCAGTCGTCGTTCACGAGGCCATTCTCTCCGAGATGCCCAGCTGTTCGAGGTGCTTGCTGATCCCGCCGAGCCAGAAGGGGAAGCCGGCCCCCAGGATCAGGGCGGTGTCGACGTCCGCCGCCACGGGCACGACGCCCTCGTCGAGCAGGTGACGGATCTCGTCTGCGATCGCGGCCAGCGCCGTCTCGAGGATCTCGTCAGGCGCGAGCGGGCTCTGGTCGACGACGGAGATCTGCTCCCGGCCCTCGGCGTAGTTCGCCAGCGTCTGCGAGACCGGAAAGCGGTCGGGATAGGCAGCGTGCAGCGTCTCGAGCACGTGTAGGGCGACGCGCGGGCCGACCAGCTGGAGCAGCACGGACGGCGCCATCGGCAGGCCGAGTCGCAGGATCGCCTCGTCCGTCTCTTCGATCGTATTGCCGCGCTCGAGCGCGGCGAGCACGACTGAGAGGAGCCGCGTCAGGATCCGGTTGACGACGAACGCAGGGGCGTCCTGGACGAGCAGGGGGCGCTTGCGGAGCTTTGTGGCGAGCTCGAACGCCGTCGCGACGGTCGCGTCGTCGGTCCGCTCGCCGCGGACCACCTCGACGAGCGGCAGCAGGGCGACCGGGTTGAAGAAGTGCATGCCGACGACCCGCTCGGGATGCTCGAGCCCGGCGGCCATGTCGGTGACGGAGAGCGCGGAGGTGTTCGTCGCCAGCACGCAGCTCGGTGCGACGACGGCCTCGAGCTCGGCGAAGACCGTGCGCTTCAGTTCCAGCTGCTCGAAGACGGCCTCGAGCACGAGCTCGCAGCCGGCAAACTCGGCCCGGCCCGTCGTCGTCTGGACGAGCGAGGCGAGGAAGCGCGCTTTTCCTTCGTCGTAACGGCCCTTTGCGACGAGACCCTTCAGCTCCGCCCCGATGGCCGCCCGGGCACGCTCGAGCGGCGGCTCGTCGACGTCCGCGATCACGAGCGGCAGCTCGAGGCGGCGGAGGAAGAGCGCCGCGAGCTGCGTCGCCATCAGGCCGGCGCCGACGATGCCGATCTTGGTGACCGGCCGCGGCTCGGCGTCGAGAATCGGTTGCTTCTTCGCCCGCCGCTCGACGAGGTCGAAGGCATAGAGCGACGCCTGAGCCTGCGGGCTGGGCAACAGGTCGGCGATCGCGTCCTCCTCGGCCCGGTAACCGTCTTCGAGGCTCCAACCCGAGAGCGCGCCCTCGATCAGGTCGAGCGCTCTGTAGGGAGCAAGCGCGGCGCCGTGGACGGCGTCGTCCACCCGAGCGCGGGCCCGTTGGAACACGTCCACGAGGGGCGTGTCCGGGGGTCTGGCACCGGGACGCGTCTCGAGCGGACGCGTTACGAGCTCGACCGCGTAGGCGATCGACTCGTCGACGAACTCGGCCGGCTCGAGCAGGCGGTCGGCGAAGCCGAGCTCCTGCGCCCGGCGGCCGTCGAGCATCCGGTTCTGACGGAGCGGGCGCTCGACGACGAACTCGATCGCGGTCTCGGCTCCGACGAGGCGTGGCACGAGCTGCGTCCCGCCCCAGCCGGGAACGATCCCGAGCAGGCATTCGGGGCAGGCAAAGTGGCGAACCCCAGTCGAGATCGTGCGCGCATCACAATGGAGCGCGAGCTCGACGCCACCGCCGAGGCAGGCTCCATTGATTGCGGCGACCGTCGGATACGGCAGGGCGTGGATGCGGCCGAAAAGCTCGTGGCCGGTCCCGCTGCCCTCGCGCGCAAGCTCCGGGACGGCGCGCAAGGAGAACTCCTCGAGGTCGGCTCCGGCCGAGAAGAAGTACGGCTTACCGGTGATCACGAGCGCGGCCCAGTCGCCGCCCTCGAGCTCGCCGAGGACGTGCTCGAGCGACTCGAACGCGGACCGGCCGAAGACGGTCGGCTTCGTGTGGTCGGCGCCGTTGTCGATCGTCACGAGCGCGAGCGGCCGCTCGAGCTCCGGCCTTGCCACCCGCGCGAGCTTGAACTGGGTTGGGGGGTTAGACACGCTCCCACAGGAGCGCGGCGCCCATGCCCATCCCGACGCAAAGAGCCGTCAGCCCGTAGCGGGCACCCGGGCGCTCGCGCATCGCGTACGCGAGTTGCGCGACCAGCCGCACGCCCGTGGCCGCAAGCGGGTGGCCGCAGGCGATCGCGCCTCCGTATGGGTTCAGCCGCCCATCGTCCGGCGAGATTCCCATGCCCTCACACCACGTCAGTACCTGCACGGCGAACGGCTCGTTGAGCTCGAAGGCATCGACCTGGTCGATGCTCAGCCCGGCCTGCTCGAGCGCCTTTTCCGTCGCCGGCACCGGCCCGATGCCCATCAGCTCCGGCTCGACACCGGCGAAGGCGAACGAGACGAGCCGGAGCCTCGGCTCGAGCCCGAGCTCCTCGGCCGCCCGCTGGGAGGCGAGTAGGGAGACGGTCGCCCCGTCGGTGAGACCCGCCGAGTTGCCGGCCGTCACGCGGCCGCCGGGCCGGAAAGGCGTCGGCAGGTCACGGATCGCCTCGAGGGACGTGCCGGGTCGCAGGAACTCGTCGCGGTCGGCCTCGCGCCAGCCTTCCTCCGTGAAGACGCTCATCGGTACGACCGTCTCCCGCATGACGCCGTTCTGCCAAGCCTCGGCCAGCCGGTGGTGCGAGCGGACCGCATACGCGTCGGCGTCGTCCTTCGTCAGCTGCGGAAACCGGTCGTGCAGGTTCTCCGCTGTCTGGCCCATGGTCGCGCCCGATGGGTCGATCAGGCGCTCGGTGACGAAGCGCGGGTTGTACTCGACGTCCTCGAGCATCGGATGCCGGCCCATGTGCTCGACGCCGCCTGCGAGGATCACATCTGCTGCTCCCATCGCGATCTCGCCGGCGCCCGTGGTGATTGCGGTCAGCGCGCCGGCACACATGCGGTCGACGGCGAAGCCGGGAACCGTCCGCGGCAGGCCTGCCAGCAAAGCGACGTCACGACCGAGCGTCAGCCCCTGGTCGCCGACCTGAGCGGTGGCGGCGAAGACGACGTCGTCGATCCGCTCCGGCGGCAGCGAGTCGTTGCGCCGCAGCAGCTCGCGGACGAGCTTGACGGCCATGTCATCGGCGCGTGTACGCCAGAAGACTCCCTTCGGCCCGGCGCGTCCAAAGGCGCTGCGGACGCCGTCGACGTAGTAGACCTCGCGGAGCTCGCGCATCGAGCCAAGGCTAGTGGACGCGGCCAGTATGGATGGCCACGGCCTCGCCGTCCGAGCGTTCGTCACGCTTTCGGCGCAGTCCCGTCACCCACCCGTGCGCCCAGCCTCGATACGCTCGAGCCGGGGAGGAGGTTGGCTGTGCCTAACCAAGGAGCGACCACCGGCGAGAACTGGCAGGCCCACGTCGACCGTGAGGAGGCGCGCTATCGCGACGGCGAGAGCCGCCTGCCCGAGGCCGCCGACGCCGACTCTCGCCAGCGCCAGCTGACCCGGCTCGGCAACGCCTCGGCGGGAGCGGGGCTGGCGCTGCTGATGGCCGGCCGCCGGGATGAAGCGGCCGCACGCCTCACCCGCGCGGCCGAGCGCTACCGGGAGAGCTTCGCCGACGCTCCGCCCGGAAGCTGGGGCCGCCCGATCGGGGCGATGAAGGCACGGCTTCTGGCCGGCGACTGGGACGGCGCTGCAGCCGACGCGCACTGGGCGCTCGAGGCCGACGCCCCCGAGGCCGACTCCCCGATCGGCCGCTACGCGGCCGCGCTCGCCTTCCTCGTGCTCGGCGCCGACGAGCACACGCGTATCCATGCCGACGCGATCCGGACCCGCGACGACTTCCCGGCCGAGGTCGGCGACGCGCTCGCCTTCCTCGCTGCCCACGACATCGTCGGCTACACCCTGGCCGTCGAGCGCATGCTCGAGTCCTTCGAGCGACGGGACGAGTACCTGGAAGACATTCCGGCCGCGGACACTGTGCTCGTCCTCCAGGCTCTGGCCGCCCGCCGCGGCATCGCCGTCGAGCTCTCCTCGCCGCTGCTTCCGAATTCTCCTTCCGCCTAGTCCGTGCTGCCGGTGCGAACCGGATGCATGAACGCCGTGACCACGAGTGGTTCGGCGTCGTCGGTCTCTTCGTCGCGTATCCCCTCCGCTATCTCCTCGATCAACCGCAGCGCGCGTTCGGCGGGGATTCGCACGGTCGTCTGGGTGATCCGGAACTTTCCCGACCCTCCGAACGCATCCCAGGCCCTCTGGAGATCGTCGAGCATCGAGGCACGCACGTCGGTGCCGAGCCCCGACGAAACGAGCTCCGGTGCCACCCGCACCGTCCGCGCGACCGCGCGGTAGGGCTTCTCGCGGCCCTTCCCGCCGTCGGCGAGATCGATCAGACCGGCCCGCAACAGCATTCGGACGTGGAAGTGCAGGTGCCCCGGGTCGACTCCCAACCGCTGAGCGAGCTCGCGGTTCGTCAGCGACCCCTCCTCGCTCTGGCCCAGCATCTCGAGAACCCGCAGCCGCAGAGGATGGCCGAGGGCCTTCAGTTGCTCCGGACGGTCGATGGTGAAGACGTCGAGTAGCGGCGGCTGCGGTTCGGGTGACGACACGCCTGCGTATATATACGGAAACGCGGTCCGTTGTCTAGTCGCGCAACCGCAAAGCGGCCTTTTGATCCAGGATCGCGAGCGTCTCGCCGCTGTCCGCCCGGATCAGGCTGCCCGGCACGGCCGGATCGGGCGGCCCGGCGAGAGCGCCGGCGGCGGCCTCGGTTTTTTGCTCGCCGGTGATCAGGAAGACGATGCGGCGGGCGCTGCACAGCGCCGGCGGCGTCAGCGTCACGCGCTCGACGAAGGGCTCGAGCTTCGGCTCGGCGGGAACCGCGAGCCGCTCGGTCTCCGTCAGACCAGGCGAATTCGGAAAGAGCGACGCGACGTGTCCGTCCGGACCGAGTCCCAGTAGGAGCAGATCGAGCGTCGTTCCTCTCAGCTCCTGGTCATATGAGGCTGCCGCCGCGGCAGGATCGTCCTCGCCGCGGATCCGGTGAACTCGTCCCGGCTGGGCCTCGAGCGAGTCGAAGAGCGTCCTCCGCGCGAGACCGAAGTTCGACCGGTCGTCCTCGGGCGGAACGCACCGCTCGTCACCCCACCAGACGCCGGCGGCGCTCCAGTCTGGCTCGAGGTCGGCGGCGAGCTCGTACGCGCGACCCGGAGTCGAGCCGCCGGTGAGTGCGATCTCACGCCCGGCGCGCGCGGCCTCGGCGAGCAGCTCGGCGACTCGTTTCGCCGCAGACTCTTCGTCGTCCGTGACGATCAGCTCGGCGTCCCGCGCCCTCACGGCGCGCCGGCCGCGAGCTCGCGCGAGCGCTCCATCGCGGCCT
>Ga0066709_100001612_pt1 | contig 15225 bp, 14 predicted proteins | sample GraSoiAngelo_158_FD_79665 | JGI IMG/M metagenome (GOLD analysis project Ga0066709, IMG submission 79665) | Grasslands soil microbial communities from the Angelo Coastal Reserve, California, USA - 14_1009_16_30cm | ecosystem: Environmental > Terrestrial > Soil > Grasslands | place: USA...
CGGCGGGCCTGCAGCGGGCTCGTCGTCGGAACGGCGCTCACCAGCGCGCGAGCCTACTGACCCGGTGAGCGTCCGCGGCCGCCGTTCACCACATTGTCACCGGCTTGCAACCACCGTTCTTCCCACGCGAGGAAGGAGCCCCGGCACGCTTGGCGGGACGTGAACAAACGAGAGGAGCAATCTTGACTCGCAGGACACTGGCCGTCCTCACCGCGATCGGCGCGGCGCTCGTCGGCACCACCGGAGCCGGCGCCGGGGCTTCTGCCGGATCCCTCACGGGCGCCGGGAGCTCGTTCGTCGCACCGCTCGTGTCGGCGTGGATACCGAAGGTCGATGCGGCCTACGGCATCAAGATGACATACGGGCCGATCGGCTCCGGCGGCGGCATCAACGCAATCACCAACCGGACCGTCGACTTCGGCGCGAGCGATGCGCCGCTCACCCCCGACCAGTTCGCCGCCTGCAAGGGTTGCGTGCAGATTCCATGGGCTCTGTCGGCAACGTCGCTCGCCTACCGTGGCGACGGACTGCCCGATCATCTCAAGCTCGACGGCAACGCCGTCGCGGGAATCTTCCTCGGAACGATCAAGAAGTGGAACGACCCGGCGCTCAAGAGACTGAACAAAGGGACGACGCTGCCGGACCTCGCGATCACCGTCATCCACCGAAGCGACAACAGCGGCACGACCTACAACCTCACCGAGTACCTGAACAGCGTCAGCAGGCAATGGAAGAGTGGCATCGGCAAAGGTGTCGCCGTCAACTGGCCCGCCGGGGTCGGCGCGCGCGGAAGCTCGGGAGTGGCCGCCACACTCAGCCAGACGAACGGCGGCATCACCTACGTCGACGTCGCGTATTCACTCAAGAACCATTTCAAGATCGCGGCAGTCAAGAATCGCGCCGGTGTGTTTCAGCTACCGGGCCTGCGGGCGATCGCAGCAGCAGGCGCAACGATCCTTCGAGTAGCGCCAGGGAACAGCGGCATTTCAATCGTCAACCCGGCGAAGCGTGAGCCGCTCGCCTACCCGATCTGCACCTTCACCTACGTCATCGTTCCCACGAGCACGGCGAAGGCCAAAGAACTGAAGCAGCTCGTTCGCTGGGCGGTCACGAAAGGCCAGGCCTCCGGGCCGAAGCTGCTGTTCTCGCCGCTCCCGAGTGTGGTGCTGAAGGCGTCGATCAAGACACTGAACTCGGTGCACTCATAGAGAACCTGCACTGAACGGTGAGCCCGTGACCCGGACCACCGGTCGCCTCGACCTCGCCGCCGGCCGCCGTGACCACGTGCTTCACGATCGCGAGACCGAGGCCCGTGCCCCTCGAGGCGCGGGCCCGGTCGCTCCGGTAGAACCGCTCGAAGAGCCTGGCCAGCTCGTCCTCCTCCACTCCGCGGCCGTCGTCGGCGGCCGCAAGAACGCCGGCGCGAGCCGAGAACGTCAGCGTCGAGCCCGGTCCGGCGTACCGAATCGAGTTCTCCGCCAGGTTCTCGGCGACGATCTGCAGCATTCGCCGGCGGAGCGGCAGCTCGACCTCCTCGTCGGCTTCGATTCGGATCGTGACGTCCGCGCGCTCGGCACTGTCGGCGAGCCGATCGCGAACGTCCTCCAGTACCGGCAGCGCCACCATCGAGCCGAGGGCGACGACCTCGCGGCCGCTCTCGAGCTCTGAGAGGAAGAGAACGTCGTCGACCAGCTCGCTCATCTCCTCGACCTGCTCCCGAGCCTGGGCAAGCAGTGCGTCGCCGTCGGCGCCCGGAAGCGACGCCGATTCGAGCAACGCGAGGAGTCGCGCGAGCGGCGTGCGCAGCTCGTGGGACACTGCCGCGGTGAAGCCGACCCGCAGCTCCTCGTAGGTCCGTGTCTCTTCCATCAGAGACGAGTATGGCCAAGGTCCTGATCGTCGAGGACGATTCCGTCATCGCGGATGGAATGGCCAAACACCTCGAAGCGGCGGGGTTCGACCCCGTCGTCGTCGGCAAAGGCGACCAGGGGCTCGCCCGGTTGCGCTTCGAGCGCCCGGATGTCTGTGTCCTCGACCTGATGCTCCCCGGCCGTGACGGCTGGAGCATCATCGAGAGCGCCCGGGCGGAAGGGATTCCGACTCCTATCGTCGTGGTCAGCGCCCGAGGCACGGAACACGACCGCGTACATGCGCTCGAGATAGGAGCTGACGACTACCTCGTGAAGCCGTTCTCCATGAACGAGCTCGTCGCTCGCGTGCGTGCAGCGTCCCGGCGCGCACTGCGCCGCGACGATGCGCAGCGAGGCGACCCGATCGAGATCGAGGAGCTGCTCATCGATCCACGCGAGATGCAGGCGTTCGTCGACGGCGAGAGCGCAGGACTCACTCCGACGGAGTTCCGGCTCCTCTATCAACTGGCACTCGAACGCGGGCGTGTCCTCACCCGCGACGAGCTGCTGCAGAAGATCTGGGGTCGCCGTGAGGCCCACCGCGACCGCACGGTCGACGTCTTCGTGCGGCGATTGCGCGACAAGATCGACCGCCGTGCACCCCGCCACACGTTCATCCAGACGCGCTACGGGGTCGGATACCGGCTCGACCCAGTCACGAAGGAGTGAGGGAGGCCACGGTGCGCCGCCCATCCGCCTCATAGACCACGTCGACCGTCTCGTGCCGACGGTAGCTACCCGCGACGCCGAGGAACATCGACAGCCAGCGGAGCGGGCCCAGACGACCCTCCTGGGCAAGCTCGCGGCGGAAGACGAGCTCGTCGCCGAGCCGGTCGAAGTCGCGCCCGGCCTCCTGCCGGACGCCGTTCACGTACACCTCGTAACTATCTCCCACCCCGAGCGGTAGGTGGACGCGCGACCGTTCCTCCACGTCTCATAGGATGCCACCGCCGGTGAGGCGCAAAGCCCTTGTCCTCGTGCTTGCTCTCGGCGCCGCGCTGGCGCTGACGGCCGTCGCCTATGCAGGCAACGGCGGTTTCGCGCCGCCGACGCCCCACTCGCCCAACGCGAAGCGGATCAACGACTCGTACGTCTGGATCTCGATCTTCACCGGTGCGATCTTCGTGCTCGTCGAGGGCTCGCTCGTCTGGTTCATCTTCAAGTACCGGCGGCGCGGGCGTCCACGCAGTGCGGAAGGACCGCAGATCCACGGCGCCACCCGGCTCGAGCTGATCTGGACGGCGGTGCCCGTTTTGATCCTCGCAACGATCGCGGGGTTCGTCTTCTACAAGCTGCCGGGCATCCAGGACGTGCCGAGCGCCAAGGCCGAGGGCGGTCCGCTCGTCGTCCAGGTGAACGCACATCAGTTCTACTGGCAGTTCACCTATCCCGATGGGCAGATCTCTATCGACGAGCTGCATGCACCGGTGAATCGAACGGTGCGCGTCGACATCACCTCTCAGGACGTCGACCACAGCTGGTGGGTTCCCGAGCTCGGCGGCAAGTTCGACGCGATCCCGGGTCACATGACCCACACGTGGTTCAAAGCCGACCAGGTCGGAACCTATCGCGGGAGATGCGGGGAGTTCTGCGGCGTCTTCCACGCCGCGATGAAGGCCGTCGTCGACGTGCAGTCGCAGGCCGACTACACCGCCTGGCTCGGCACTGCAGGGAGCGCACTCGGACGCGGCGAGTGGCAGGGCTCGTGCGCGAAGTGCCACGGGCTTCAGGGGCAGGGCGGCTTCGGCCCGAATATCTCGACCAACGCTCTGCTCACGCAGGGAGCGGGCCTCGAGCAGCTGATCCGGCAAGGGAGAAAAGAGATGCCGCCGGTCGCGCACGGCTGGTCCAACGACCAGGTCCAGGCGCTCCTCGCCTACCTGAAGAAGAACGTCTACAAGGGGACGACCAGTGGCGGCTAGGGCGGAGGTAGAGCGGTACCGCCCGGACTGGCGCGAGGGACGCGTCATGAGCTGGATCACGACGACCGACCACAAGCGGATCGGGATCCTCTACATCTGCACGTCACTCGTCTTCTTCGCAGCGGGCGGGATCCTCGCACTCCTCATGCGCGCACAGCTCGCGCAGGCGAACGAGCACTTCATCACGAAGCAGAGCTACAACGAGCTCTTCACGATCCACGGGACGACGATGATCTTTCTCGTCGTCGTTCCGATCTTTGCCGGGTTCGCGAACTTCCTGGTGCCGCTGATGATCGGGGCGCGCGACGTCGCCTTCCCGCGCCTCAATGCACTGTCGTACTGGCTCTTCCTCTTTGGCGGCATCGTCCTCTACCTCAGCTTCTTCGCCAAGTACGGCGCGTCGCGGTCCGGCTGGTACGCCTATCCGCCGCTCTCCGCCAACATGTTCTCGCTCGGCCACGGCCAGGATCTCTGGATCCTGTCGCTGCACTTGCTGTCGCTCGGGTCTCTCATCGGTGCGATCAACTTCCTCGCCACGATCCACAACATGCGCGCGCCCGGAATGAGCTGGATGCGGATCCCGCTGTTCGTGTGGTCGATCGAGATCTACTCGGCGCTGCTCGTCCTGGTGCTGCCGGTCCTCTCGGTCGGGCTCACCTTGCTCTTGCTCGACCGGCAGGCCGGCACACACTTCTTCGAGCCGCAGGGCGGGGGCAACGCCATCCTCTACCAGCACTTCTTCTGGTTCTTCGGCCACCCCGAGGTCTACGTCATGATCCTGCCCGCCATGGGGATCATCTCCGAGGTGATCCCGGTGTTCTCGCGCAAGCCGATCTTCGGGTACAAGGCGATCGCGTTCTCGACCGTGGCGATCGGGTTCTACTCGATGCTCGTCTGGGCCCACCACATGTTCAGCGTCGGGCTGCCGAACTTCCTGAACGTCTTCTTCATGCTCTCGTCGATGGTGATCGCCGTGCCGACGGGCGTGAAGATCTTCAACTGGCTCGCGACGACCTGGCGCGGCAACCTCATCTTCGACACGGCCATGCTCTGGGCTCTCGGCTTCATCGCGGTGTTCACGATCGGCGGCCTCTCGGGGATCTTCCTCGCCGCTTTCCCCGTGGACTGGCAGGTCACGGACACGTACTACGTCGTCGCGCACATGCACTACGTCCTCTTCGGTGGCTCGGTGTTCGGAATCTTCGCCGGCCTCTACTACTGGTGGCCCAAGATCTTCGGACGCATGCTCGACGAACGCTTGGGGAAGGCCCACTTCTGGCTCGTGTTCCTCGGCTTCAACCTGACCTTTTTCCCGCAGCACCTGCTCGGGCTCCTCGGCATGCCGCGACGCGTCTACACGTACTCCGAGCACGGCCTCTGGCAGACCTACAACCTGATTTCGTCGATCGGCTCGGGCGTCATGGCGATCGGCCTGCTCGTGTTCGTCGTCAACGTCGTCCAGACGTCGCGCAAGGGCCCGCGAGCTGTGAACGACCCCTGGCTCGCGGACACGCTGGAGTGGTACACAACCTCGCCGCCGCCGCCGCACAACTTCGACCACCTGCCCTACATCACGAGCGCGCGGCCGCTCCGCGACCTGCGGCGGCGCTTGGCGGAGACCCGTGGCTAGGCCCGGGCCCTGGCTCCGCCTGACGGCGGTCTTCGCCGGGCTCGCGACGCTGCTCGCCGTGGTCAGCGGCGCGGCATCGCTGGGCGCGGCGCATCGGGTGCTCGCAGCGCTCGCCCTGCCACCGCTCCTCGCACTGGTCCTCGCGTCCGTCCTGGTTCACCGGCGGCTGCTCGTGCCTTCCGTGAGCGCGCTCGTCCTCTTCGGCATCGCTGCGCTGGTAACCGCGCCGGGCCTGCACCTCGCCCTTTCCGCGGTCGCCTTCTCGGCGACGCTCCTACTCGCTGCTTCCACGTATCGCGGTCAGCCCGCGCCTCGGGCCTCATGGCGCGACTACGTGACGCTCACGAAACCGCGCATCATGTCACTGCTGCTCATCACTGGCCTCTGCGCGATGTTCGTCGGAGCTCAGGGCGCTCCGCGAGCCTGGCTCGTGATCGTGACGATGAGCGGTCTAGCGCTCGCGTGCGGCGGTGCGTCCGCACTGAACCACGTTCTCGACCGCGACATCGACAAGCTGATGGGGAAGCGAACCCGCGCGCGCCCGGTGGCCGCGGAGCGCATGCCCGCGTCCCGCGCCCTGGAGTTCGGCCTCACACTCTCGGCGTTCAGCTTCGTCCTGCTGGCGTCGCTCGTGAACGTCCTCGCCGCTGTGCTCGCACTCGTCGGCAACCTCTTCTACGTGCTCGTGTACACGCGCTGGCTCAAGCGGACGACGCCGCAGAACATCGTCATCGGCGGCGCTGCAGGAGCAGTCCCGCCGCTCGTCGGCTGGGCGGCCGTGACCGGAAACCTCACGCTGCCGGCCCTGTGGCTGTTCCTGATCGTGTTCTTCTGGACGCCCCCGCACTTCTGGGCGCTTGCGCTGCTGATCCGGCGCGACTACGAAGCCGCACGCATTCCGATGCTGCCCGTCGTGCGTGGCGCACGCGAGACGACGCGGCAGATCGTCCTCTACTCATTGGTTCTGGTGGCCGTCACGGTCGTGCCTTTCGTCTGGGGGACGGTCGGCTTCGTCTATCTCGGTGCCGCTCTGGCGCTCGGCGCGGCTTTCCTCCTCCTGGCCGTAAGGCTCCGGCGCCAGACGACTCCGCGGCAGGCGTCCTTGCTCTTCCACTTCTCTCTCCTCTACCTGGCTCTGCTCTTTGCAGCGATGGCGGTCGATCCGCTCCTGTAGATGCCTGAGCCGATGACACCCGTCGAGCCGAGCGCCGAGGTCGCGAAGAGGAACATCGCGCTCGGCGTGTCGCTGCTCGGGCTCGCGATCCTCATTGCAGCCGGGGCGATCGTCGTGGCGCTCGTGTACCTCCAATACGACTGAGCCGAGAGCTAAAGGAATCCCGGGCCCAAGCCGATCTGGCCTGTGATGACGCGTTCGTCTCGGTTCCTGCTGCCCTTTGCCCTGATCGCCCTGGCCAGCTCGTTGGCCGTCGCCGTGCCGCGGGCCGCGGCCGTCGACCCGTATCCCACCTCAGGGGTCGCAACGCTCTCGAGCGATCACTTCCAGATCCACTACAGCCGCGACGTCGCGCCCTGTCCCACTGCAGCGATCAGCCAGGAGCAGGCCGGCGAGGTCCTGGGCATGGCGGAGCGCGCATACGCCCTCTACAGCGGCTGGGGCTACACCGCGCCGGGCGCCCCCGTCGACATCTCCGTCGATGACTTTTCGATCGACTGCTTTGCCCACGGCGCCATCCCGCTCGGCACGCCGATGCCGCACGGCCGCTGGGACGCGATCATCACGCCGGTCGGGTCGGATGAAATTCACCTCGGCGCAGCCACCGGCCTCGCGTATCACGTCATCGCGCACGAGGTCTTCCACGTGTTCGAGGACGCTGTGGCGGCAGGGGCCCAACAGTGGCTGACGGAAGGGTTGGCCGAATGGGCGTCGGTACGGGCGAATGCAGCTGCAGGCGGCCTCGAGCAGAACCCTGACCGCACGATGGACTGTGTCGGCTCGGAATGCGGTGACAGCGAGTTCGATCGCAACGGCTATCCCGGCTGGATGCTCTTCGAGTATCTGGCGGAGCGCTTTGGCGATGCCAAAGTCAAATCAGTCCTCGACGCGGCTGCCGCGAACCCCGGCTGGACCGGGACGCAGGCGCTCTCGAGCGTCGTCCAGCCGCTCGGTCCTGCACTCGGCAAGTTCTTCGAGGATTACACGACCGCCCGCCTGACGGGGAGCTTCACCTCCACGGCGCTCGCCGGTGTGCTTCCGCAGACACAAGCCTCGATCGTGATCGGCTCCTCGAGCGGGGCGGTCTCCCCCGTAACGCTCGCGGTCAACCATCTAGCGGTCCGTTATGTCGACGTCGCCCACGGGCTCGACACGGATACGGGCCCGTGCTACTCGGCCTCGCTCGCCCTCAAGGTTGCTCTCCCGCCCCTCGTCGCGTCGACGCCCTACTACTACGCCAACACCAAGGGGGCGGTGGCCCAGGCCTTCTCTGTCTCCGGGACCACCGCGTCGCTAACGGTTCCGTGGAACACCTGTGGCGCCAGCCCGCATGCATATGTGTCTTTGCCGAACGAGACGAACGACGTGGTCCCGCCCGCCCTCGACGGCCGCGAGTTCACGGTCTCCGGCACTGTCACGGTCGACAAGTCCAAGCCGGCGGCCGCAAGCGAGGCGCCCGCAGGTGTCAAGGTCATCGGCCCGGTCGTTCAGGCGCCGACGACCGACCCGGCACCCGATCTCACGCTGCATGCGCCGGAGCTCATCCGTGTCTCCGCGAAGACGAGACTCCTGCGCTTCGTCGTCTTTTCGAGCGGCGACGGAACGCTGAAGGCGACACTCGGCTCGACCTGGCTCGGCTCGGCCGGCCTGCACGCCGGCAACAACGACGTGCGCTTCATCCTGCCGACGCAACTGCTCAAGACCCTGCGCAAGACGAACACGCCCGACAACGTCCTCATGCTCACGAGCTACTCGCCCGGCGGCACCCAGGGCGCAAGCGTCACCCGCCGCGTGGCGGTGCAGCTCGTCAAGAAGACGACGAAGCCGAAGCGCCGGCGGTAGCCAGTAAGGTCGCCCACGTGGCGGCCGACGGGATCTTTCTCGCAATCCCGGAGGAGCCTCGCGCAGGCATCCGGCTTGGGGTCAAGGACCTGCTCGACACGGCAGGGCTGACGACGACGTACGGCTCGGCGGTGTTCGCCGAACACGTGCCGCCCACCACCGCGGAATCGGTGCACCTCGCAGAGTCCGGCGGGTACACGAACGTCGGCAAGACGAATCTCCACGAGTTTGCGTACGGCGTCACCTCGGAGAACCCGCACTTCGGGACTGTCCCGAACCCTGTCGCACCGGGACGGATCGCCGGCGGCTCGTCGGGCGGCTCGGCTGCGGCGCTCGCGGCCGGGCTCGCCGACGCGGCCCTGGGAACCGACTCCGGCGGCTCGATCCGCATCCCCGCCGCCTGCTGCGGCGTCGTCGGCTTCAAGCCGACGTACGGGCTCGTCTCGATCGACGGCTGTTTTCCGCTCGCCCCCAGCTTCGACCATCTGGGGCCGATGGCGCGAACGGTTGAGGAATGTGCGGCGCTACTCGAGGTCATCGCTCCGGGCTTTGCGGCGGCGGAGCTCACTTCGCTCGAAGAGATCGCGGCCGGGACAGCGTGGGTCGACGAGGCCGACCCCCTGGTCTCCCGGCGCGTGCGCGAGTCGGTCGCCCATTTCCCCCGCAGCCAATCGATCGCATGGCCGAGACCTGAGATCGGCGCTCTCTTCATGCGCGAAGTCGCGGATGTCCATCGCGAGCTCTACGCGGAGAACGGCGAGCTCTACGGCGAGGGGATTGCGGTCAAGATCGAACGCTGCCTGGCGGTGTCCGATGCGGAAGCCACGCAAGCCGAGCAGGCGCGAGGCGGGTATCGCGAGCGCTGCCTGGAGCTCTTCGACGGGCTCGACCTGCTGCTCACGCCGACCTTGCAATGTGTCGCGCCACCTACGGGCGTTGGCGACCTCGCCCTGCGCGAGCGGCTGATCGCCAACACCCTTCCGTTCAACACACTCGGCTGGCCGGCGCTCGCCCTGCCGTGCGGACCAGCAGAGGACGGTCTTCCAGCGTCGGTGCAGCTGGTGGGAAGACCGGGCGCTGACGCGCTCGTTCTGGCGGCCGCCGGCCGTCTGGCGTCCCTCATTCGAGGGACAGCCGAACGGGGGAGGCTGCCGACAACCACATAGGAACGATGCTGCGTGCTCCTCTCCTTGCCGCCGTCTGTCTCGGCTTGCTTCTACTCGCTCCTGCGGCGGAGGCAGCGAAGCCTGTCCGAGGCGCCGCCCCGGCGAGCTTGCACGGCTTCTTGCTGCGTGCCGACGAGCCGGCAGGCAACTCCTTCCCGCGCACACCGTCCTTTGCGTGGAATCCCGTCCCCGGCGCGACTCGCTACCAGTTTCAACTCGCAACGAGCTCGAGCTTCCGGGAAAGCGGGCTCGTCTACTCGACGAGCGGACTGACCACCCCGGTCGTCGCACCCACCGTCATGCTGCCCTGGATCACGGGCAACCCGCACGCACTGTTCGCGCGCGTACGCGGGATCACGGCATCCGCGACGACTGCGTGGAGCGCTCCGTTCGGCTTCGACATGGAGCCGGGCCCGGCGCCGAAGCCGCTGCCGAGCGAACCGGGGCTGCTGCGCTGGTCGCCGACCGAGGGCGCCGACGGCTACCAGGTTTGGTTCATCGACATCAACAACCCGACGCCGAAGATGGAAACCGTCTTCACGAACGTCCTGGACGAGCGCGAGTTCTACACATTCCACCGCACAGCGAGCTGGACGAACACGGTGCGCTGGCGGATTCGGGCACTCCGCACCGACCGTACCGACGACAACCTGCAGACCCGTCAGAACGGCCTGCCTGCAGTCGGCTACGGCCCATGGAGCCCCGTCTACAGCTCGACGAACCCTGCGTACTCCGGCGGGCCGATCACGCTCGGGCACACCGTTTCCGACGTCGTGTCGAACGGGGACCCGTCCTCGCCCGCGCATCGCCTCATGCCGGCATTCACCTTCAGCGGCGACCAGGCGATCAACGGCACGAGTGCTGAGCTCTTCCGCGTCTACGTCTTCACCGACCGGCAATGCCTCAACCGCGTGTTCACGAGCGCGGTATTCGGCGGTCCCGCCTACGCTCCGCGGCCATTCGGGCCGCTTGCGCTGCCGGCCGTCCCCGCAGCTCTTCCGATCGCACGGTCCTCGTACCTCAGCGACGGCTCCGAGCCGACGGGTTACACCTTCGACGGCTTGAAGGTGAAGCCGTCCGAGCTCGCGGCGCCTGCAACTCCCACGACCGCGGCCCCCTCGGACTCGGACTCGAATCCTGGGTCGAGCACGCCATCTCCTGCAGGCCCGACGCAGATCCAGATCGGGAGCGGCGTCCTCGGCGCTCCGGTCGACCTGTGGGACACGGACTGGCCGAGCAGCGGCTACTACTGGACTGTGATCCCCGTTGCGGCGGTCTCACCCGGCGCGATCAGCACCAGCACGTCCTCCGCAGCCGCGATCGGCAGCTCGACCGTGAACGTCGTGAGCGGAGTCGGTTTCTCGAGCGGCGACACCGTGCTGCTCGGAGGCAAGGGAAACCAGGAGGCAGTCACCGTCGTGACCGTCAGCGGCACGACGCTTTCGCTCGCAGGAACGTTCAAGTTCGCGCACGGCGTCGGCGAGCCGATCATCCGCACCGGAGGCAATCTCCAGTACCAGGATCTCGAGTTGCCCCAGGACGTCTGCGCTGCCCCGTACAACCGAGTCGCCCGCTTCGGCAAGAACAGTGAGCCTTCGCTCACCGCCGCGGGAGAGCTGTTCGCCTCCGGTCTGTCGACGCAAGGAAAGCTGACGGCCGGGCGCTCGAACAAGGCGTTCTACGGTGCCCCACTGGTCGCCTGGACGCCCGCGCTCGGCGCATCCGTCTACGAGGTGCAGTGGAGCAAGACGCGGTATCCGTTCAAGCCCGAGCCGAACCCCAAGAACTCAAACGCGCTCGGCACGCTCACGCTCGGAACCTCGACCGTCCTCCCGCTCAAGCCGGGCACGTGGTACTACCGTGTGCGCGGGTTCAACTACGCCCTGCCGACGGGAGCCCAGCAGATGTCCTGGTCTGACCCCGCCAAAATCGTGGTGGCGAAGCCCAGGTTCCGAGTTGTGGGCGGGGGCAAGTAACTCGGCTCCGCGCGAAGCTTCGCTTTCGCTTGGCCGCTCCGCACGAAAGCTTCGCTTTCGCTTGGCTTTAGATACGGCGCTTCGCGCTGAACGTGCGCGGGCTGAGCCCGCGCACTTCTATTGGTGTGTTGCCCGGCGATCGTCGTCAACCGTCCGGGCGCGGGCGCTGACGCGGCCGCGCCCAGATCAGTACGCCTCCGGCTAAGCCCGGCTCCGCCTGGTCTTACCCTCCGGCCTTCAGCGTCGTTTCGTGCGGCGGATAGCTACTGAATGATCTTGAGAATCCTACGACCAAGGCGCTCTACCGGCTTCGGCAGAAGCTTGCGCTGCTTCTTCAGCACGGACGAGCCGAGCCAGAACGCTGTCTTGACGCCGAGCACGTAGCGGTTGCGGGCACGATCGGTGAGCGAGTTCCGCCCCACTTTCCGCGCGACGGTCGTCGAGCCGACGACGAATTTCGCGTCCTTGAATCGGTTCGACCGGTAGATCGCCTGTCCCACGACCTTGCGCGGCCCGGAAGTCCAGGTCGTGTCGTGAAAGGCAACCCATCCTGCTTCGACGACCTTCGGGACCCATTTCTCGAAGTCCTCGAGCACCAGGTCGTACTCATGCGACCCGTCGACAAAGAGCAGCTCGATCTGTTCGTGGAAGTCCTCCGCAGCAGGCTGTGAAAGAGATGCGATCGGCTTGACGAGATCCGTGATGCCTGCGCGGTCGAGGTTCGCCTTGAAGTCGCCGAAGCGATAGTCGGCGTGAGGATCGATCGCGTAGACGGGAACAGACGCGCCGGCCAGCGACCCGCGTCCTAGGCAGATCGTCGACTTGCCCTTCCAGGAGCCGATCTCGACAATCACGCCTCTTCCGGTACACGCGCGCGCGAGATCGTAGAGCGCCTCGCCTTCCTCGTCGGTCAGCCAGCCGGGAACGTCCGCGATGAGCGGTTTGACGTGCACCGTGAAGTCGTTCATCTCGCGGCGGAGCGTACGGCTTCTTCGTAGATCCGGTCGCGCTCGAACCGGTCGAGCTCCTCGGAGAGCAGATCCGAGGGAAGCGGCGGATCGCCCGGCGGGAAGGGTGCCGGCTCCCCGTCGATCTCGACTCCCTCCAGGCGGTCGGCGGGTTCGTGCTCCAGCGCGACGTCGCGACCGAGGCGCGACCGCAACCAGCCTGCGAGCAGCTGCGCCTGCGCGGCTGTCCCCTTCACCTTGATCCGCTCGACGTTCGCGATTCCGGGCCAGAGTGACGCGAGCTCCTTGCGCCAGCGGCTCGTCCGCGCCCATGCGATGTCCGAGACGGCGACGCGGTCGAACACTTCGGCAAGCCGCGCATATGAACCGGGTAGATCGGCCCACTCCGTGCTGTCGACGATCAGGCGGTCGACCACGTCGACGAGACTCTCGAACTCGTCGCTGCCGAAGGAGGGCACTCCCCGCCAGCGCAGGAAGACCGGCAGATCCGGCAGGAAGAGGGGCTGGACGACGCTCGCAGGCGCCGACGCGCGTCTCCCTTTCAGATGGATCCGGATCGTCTCGGCCCAGATCTGGCGGCCCTCGCCCGTGGGAAACACCGAGACGTCGACCTGCGCCTCGAGCCCATCCTCCTGCTCGGGCTCGGGAACGAGGACGATCGTCCGCGAGGGGTGACGCTCCGCGAGCCCGGTCAGGACGTCCTCCGCCGCCTCGACCCATTCCGGCGGGACCCAGGCCGTGTGCGTCATGACGCTCGTGCGCAGGTAGGGCACATCCGACCCCGGTGCGATGCGCAGCGTGGCGACCTCGCGCTCGATCTCCCGGACTGACGTCAGCGCTGTCGCCATGCCCGCCCGTCACGCTCCATCAGCTCGTCGGCCGCCGTCGGCCCCCACGTTCCGGCCGAGTAGTTGGGGAACGCCGGGCGATCGCGCGCCCAGGCGGCCACGATCGCGTCGACGAGTGACCACTGCTCCTCCACCTCGTCGATCCGCGTGAACAGCGTCGCGTCGCCGAGCATCGCGTCGAGGATCAGGCGCTCGTACGCCTCGGGCAAACCCGTCCGGAAGGCACCGCCGTAGAGAAAGTCCATGTGCACGGTGCGGATCGTCATGCCCTGCCCGGGAACCTTGACGCCGATCGCCAGCGACACGCCTTCGTCGGGCTGCACGTGCACGATCAGGACGTTCGGCTTCAGACGTTCGGCGGAGAGCTCCTCGAACGGCGGGTGAGGTGCACGCTTGAACTGAATCGCGATCGTCGTCTCGCGTCTCGCAAGCCGCTTGCCGGTTCGGAGGTAGAAGGGCGTGTCGGCCCAGCGCCAGTTGTCCACGTAGAGCTTCGCCGCGACATAGGTCTCGGTCATCGAGTTCGGATCGACGTCCTGCTCTTCGCGATAGCCGGGGACCTCTTCGCCCTCGACGTAGCCGCGCCCGTACTGCCCGCGCACCACTGACTTCGGCCCCGGCGTGTGCATCGCGCGCAGCACCTTGACCTTCTCGTTACGCACCGAGTCGGCGGTGAAGTCGATCGGTGGCTCCATCGCGGTGATCGCGACGAGCTGCAACATGTGATTCTGGAAGATGTCGCGAACCGCGCCCGCCTGCTCGTAGTAGCCCGCACGGCCCTCGATGCCCAACGTCTCGGCGACGGTGATCTGAATGTGGTCGACGAACTGTCTGTTCCAGATCGGCTCGAAGATTCCGTTCGCAAAACGGAGAGCGAGCATGTTCTGCACCGTCTCCTTGCCGAGGTAGTGGTCGATGCGGAAGACCTCTCGCTCCTCGAAGAACTCCTCGATCGTCTTCTGCAACTGGCGTGCGGACGCGAGATCGCGGCCGAACGGCTTCTCGATGATGAGGCGTGCCCAGCCCTGCGCAGAACGCCGCTTGCCGACGGCTCGGACAACCGTCTCGAAGGCCCCGGGCGGCGTGGCGAGGTAGTAGACACGGTTGCCTCCCGTCCCGCGCTCTTCGTCCAGTTCGGTGAGCGTCTCGGTGAGCCGGTCCTCGCGCTCGTCGTCGGCGAAGTCCATCGCGACGTAGCGCATGCCGCTCGCCAGCAGCTCCCAGACATCGTCGCGGAAGTCGTCGCGCGAATGAGCCTGCACCGCCTCTTTCATCCGGTCGCGGAACTCGTCGTCGGTCTCCTCGGTGCGTGAGATGCCGACAACCGCAAAGTGCTCGGGCAGCAAGCGACGGTACGCGAGCGAGTAGAGCGCAGGGAAGAGCTTCCGCTTCGTCAGGTCGCCGGACGCACCGAAGATGACGAGGATGCAGTCGTCCGGTGCGCGCCGGATCTGCAGCCCTTCGAGCAGCGGATTTTCTTGCGCGATCGCCATGGCTACCGAGGGTCCGGGCCTGCCTTCGCGCGCTCGACGGCCTTGACGGCATGGCCGCCGAACTGGTTCCGCAGAGCGGCGGCGACCTTGGCAGAGAACTTGATGTCGTCCCGCGATGCGAAGCGTGCAAAAAGCGACGCCGCGATGACGGGCGCAGGCACGTTCTCGTTGAGCGCCTCGTTGATCGTCCAGCGGCCCTCACCCGAGTCCTCGACGTACGGGGCGATGTCCTCGAGCTTCGCGCCGTGCGTCTCGAACGCCGCGTGCAGAAGCTCGAGCAGCCACGAGCGGACGAC
>Ga0066709_100001615_pt1 | contig 15213 bp, 11 predicted proteins | sample GraSoiAngelo_158_FD_79665 | JGI IMG/M metagenome (GOLD analysis project Ga0066709, IMG submission 79665) | Grasslands soil microbial communities from the Angelo Coastal Reserve, California, USA - 14_1009_16_30cm | ecosystem: Environmental > Terrestrial > Soil > Grasslands | place: USA...
GAATGTCCGACAACCGAATCGCCGCGTCGAGAGGAAAGCGCTCCAGCGGTTGCAACGTGACTTCGGTGGCGAGCTCGGGATCCGTGCACACCTTCATAAAACTTCCCGCTCGTCGACGGGTTGCGTTGTACTCGGGCAGATAACGTCCTGCCTGGCGCATCAGCCACACCGGTGTGTAGTCCGTGGGCTGGCGCCGCAACGCGCGCAGCAGCGTCTCGTTTTTCAGCGCTTCCATGGCCTGCCCGGAAGAGCGCGGTGCGAGCGAGTGCGCTGCCCGATCAGGATGGCACCAACTCACGGCCGCACAGCCGCTCGAGAATCGCAAGCGGTGAACGCTCGCGCGCGTAGAGGGCTGAGACGGGCAGATGAATGGTCTGTTCGAGCATGAATTGGCCCGAGACCGCCGCATGCATGACCTGATCCGAGAAGCATATCCACGTCGTGCCAGGAGCAAATCGGACGATCTGCTGCCGGCAGCGACGCTGATAGTCGGTATCGGCTTTGGCACAGTCGTGCAAGCCGAGCATGAGGTGATCGTAGTGGCTACGCACACCTTTGGTGAGACGCATAGCCGCAAGCATGGCAGCTTCTCCGGGGATTTTCCGACGCACGCGCGGTAGGAAGGTCCGCGCCATCGCAATGAACTCTTCCCCGACGCGCCACACCCGATCTTCGCTGGGGTTCACGTTGCAAAAAATCCGCAGGATGCGCTCACCGCCGTTGGGGCGAGAGGGAAAGGCATCGATGTGGAGGCGAGAGTCGTCCTTGCGCCAGGATACTGCGCGGCCGACCGCCGGTTGCGGCCGATAGCTGGTGCGAGCACGCTTGGCGTAGGGCGCGTATCTCGGAAACAGCGCGGTGACAAGATCCGCCGCGCAGGTCGCGAAGCGCACAATCATCCGCGTGAGTTGCGCCAGGTCGTCGGCCGCTCCGCGTGCGCCCTTGAGCGCCGCGCCTTCGAGGCTGATGTTTTTGGCGCGACCGTCCGACCAACGCGCATCAAGGAAGCGACGCTCATGGTCGTCGAGCGTAAAGGCAAGGTGCGGAAGCACCAGCACGCCGCCCCCTTCCACGGCACGCACTGCTGATTGCTGCGCGTCCGGACTAACCGCAGGTTGCCAGCTCGCGAAATCAAGCGAGACAATTTGCGTCATCCAGCCCCTAGCGTGGCAATTCCGACGCGCCGGTCAAGAACTCGTCGATGGCGCGCGCGCACTGCCTGCCTTCGCGAATCGCCCAGACCACCAGCGACTGGCCGCGCCGTGAATCGCCGGCGGCGAACACCTTCGGCATCGATGTGCGATAACTGTCGGTATCTGCGGCGACGTTGCCCCGCGCATCGTATTTCACGCCGAGCTCGTCGAGCATGCCCGAGTGCACCGGATGCAGGTAGCCCATCGCCAGCAACACGAGATCCGCCTTGAGTTCGAAGTCGGTTCCCGGCAGCTCGACGAGCTTTCCATCCCTCCAGGTCACCCGGCAAGCCACCAGCGCCTTGAGCGCTCCGCGCTGACCCTTGAGCGCTTTGGTCTGAACCGCCCAGTCACGCTGACATCCTTCCTCGTGCGAGGCCGAGGTCCGAAGCTTCATCGGCCAGTACGGCCAGACCAACGGCTTGTTCTCGTGTTGCGGCGGCTGGGGCAGCAATTCGAACTGCGTCACCGAAAGCGCACCTTGGCGATTAGAGGTTCCCACGCAATCCGAGCCGGTGTCCCCGCCACCGATGACGATGACGTGTTTGCCCTTGGCTGTGAGCGGCGCCACGCCGCTATCGCCTGCCACGCGGCGATTCTGGAGCGGCAAAAAGTCCATTGCGAAATGCACACCGTCCAGCTCGCGCCCTGGCACCTCAAGATCCCGCGGATGCTCCGAGCCGGCGGTAATCGCCACGGCGTCGAACTCGTTCATGAGGCCAAGCGCCGGGACGTCTGAGCCGACGTGTACGTTGACGCGAAAATCCACACCTTCGGCGCGCATCTGCTCGACGCGACGGTCGATGTGACGCTTCTCCATCTTGAAATCGGGGATCCCGTAGCGCAACAGGCCGCCGATGCGGTCGCTCTTTTCAAAAAGGACGACATCGTGCCCGGCTCGCGCGAGTTGCTGCGCGCACGCCATGCCTGCGGGACCGGATCCGACCACCGCGACTCGATTGCCGGTTCTCCTTGACGGAAGTTGAGGAACGACCCAGCCCTCCTGCCATCCCTTGTCGATAATGAAGTGCTCGATCGACTTGATCCCGACCGGATCATCATTGAGGTTGAGTGTGCACGCGGCTTCGCAGGGTGCCGGGCACACCCGGCCGGTGAATTCGGGGAAGTTGTTGGTTGAATGCAATACGTCGAGCGCCCTACGCCATTGATGGCGATACGTGAGGTCGTTCCAGTCCGGAATGATGTTGTTGACCGGACAGCCCGTCTGGCAGAACGGAATGCCGCAGTCCATGCAGCGCGCACCCTGCTTCGCCGCTTCATTCTCCTTGAGCGTCTGAATGAACTCGTGATAGGTGCGCACACGCTCGTCGACCGGCAGCGCCACCTCGTGGACGCGGGCAAGCTCCATGAATCCGGTGACCTTGCCCACTACGCCACCTGTCTTTGCTTGGCGGCGGCCTGCTTGCCAGCGACTTGTTTGACGTAGAGTTCTCCCAGCGCACGCTTGTACTCATTCGGGAAGATCTTGACGAACCGGCCGCGCACGGCGTCCCAATGGTCGAGGAGTGCCAGCGCACGGGTACTGCCGGTGAACTGCAGGTGCCGCTCGATCATGCCTCGCAACAACACGATGTCGCATTCGCCGCCGTGGCGAAGGCGTCCCCTGCCTGCCATGGCGAGTTCTTCTTCCATCCTTAACTGCTCGGCTTCAGAAAGCACCGGTTCGAGCGTCACCATCGACAGGTTGCAGCGTTGAGCGAACGTGCCGTCTTCGTCGTAGACATAGGCGATGCCGCCGCTCATTCCGGCAGCGAAATTGCGACCGGTGCGACCCAGCACGGCGACGGTACCGCCGGTCATGTATTCGCAACCATGGTCACCCGTGCCCTCCACGACGGCCACGGCACCGGAGTTGCGTACACAAAATCGCTCGCCGGCGATGCCGCGGAAGTAGGCCTCTCCATCGACCGCGCCGTACATGACGGTATTGCCGATGACGATGTTCTCGTCGGGTTTGGCCGGAGACGTCGGGTCTGGATACACGACGAGGCGGCCTCCGGACAGGCCCTTGCCGACGTAATCGTTGGTCGCGCCCTGCAGCTCGAAACTGATGCCGCGCGCGAGGAACGCGCCGAAGCTTTGTCCGGCGGTCCCGGTGAAGGCGACATGCACTGTATCCTCAGGCAGCCCGTCGTGACCGTAACGGCGAGCGACGATGCCGGAGAGCATGGCGCCGACCGAGCGATGCGCGTTGCGAATGCGATATTCGAGGCGGATCGGCTTGCCTTCCTTGATCGCGGCGCTCGCGTCCGCGATCAGGCGATGATCGAGCGCGCGCGAGAGTCCGTGGTCCTGCTGTTCGCAATGGTAGCGCGCCACTTCTGGCGGCATCGCCGGTTGATAGAACACGCGCGAGAAATCGAGTCCGCGCGCTTTCCAGTGATCAACGCCTTTGCGCATGTCCAGCAAATCGCTGCGCCCGATGAGGTCGCTGAAGCGGCGAATCCCGAGCTTGGCCATGAGCTCGCGCACCTCTTCCGCAACGAAGAAGAAAAAGTTGACGACGTGCTCGGGCTGCCCCTCGAATTTCTTGCGCAGCCCGGGATCCTGAGTCGCGATGCCGACGGGGCAGGTGTTGAGGTGGCACTTGCGCATCATGATGCAGCCTTCGGCCACCAGCGGCGCCGTCGCGAACCCGAATTCGTCCGCGCCCAGCAGCGCGCCGATCACCACATCGCGCCCGGTCTTCATCTGGCCGTCGACCTGCACGGCGATGCGGCCGCGCAGACGGTTGAGCACCAGTGTCTGCTGCGTCTCCGAGAGACCGAGCTCCCATGGCGTTCCGGCGTGCTTGATCGAGGATTCGGGCGAGGCTCCCGTACCGCCGTCGTGACCGGCGATCGTGACATGATCTGCCTTGGCCTTGGCGACACCGGCGGCAACGGTGCCGACGCCAACCTCGGAGACCAGCTTCACGCTGATCGATGCCTGAGGATTGGCATTTTTGAGATCGTGGATGAGCTGCGCGAGATCTTCGATGGAATAGATGTCGTGATGTGGCGGCGGTGAGATCAACCCCACACCGGGCACCGAATAGCGCAGATGGGCGATGTATTCCGACACCTTGTGTCCCGGGAGCTGCCCTCCTTCACCGGGCTTGGCCCCTTGCGCCATCTTGATCTGCAGCTGATCGGCGTTGACAAGGTACTCCGCGGTCACGCCGAAGCGCGCCGAGGCGACTTGCTTGATCTTGGAACGCAGTGAATCGCCTTCTTTAACGGGTACGTCGGCCACCACGCTGTCGATGCGCGACTTGAGCGTTTCGCCCTTGCGAATCGGAGCGTAACGCCGCGAATCCTCTCCGCCTTCACCAGTGTTGGATTTGCCGCCGATGCGGTTCATGGCCACGGCCAGTGTCGTGTGCGCCTCGGTGGAAATCGATCCGAGGCTCATCGCGCCCGTCGCAAAACGTCTCACGATCTCGGCGGCAAGCTCGACTTCCTCCAGCGCCACAGGCTCCGCGGCGAACTTGAGTTCGAACAGACCTCGCAGCGTCATCGTGCGCCGCGTTTGATTGTTGACCAGCTTCGCGTAGTCCTTGTATGTTGCATAGCTATTGGCCCGCGACGCGTGCTGCAGCTTGGCGATGGTGTCGGGCGTCCACATGTGGTCTTCGCCACGGACGCGATACTGATAGTCGCCGCCCGCGTCCAGCGCGCCGCTCAGCACCGGGTCATCGCCGAACGCAAGGCTATGCAATCGATAGGCTTCTTCGGCGACCTCGAACAGGCCGATCCCTTCGATGTTGCTCGCCGTCCCGCTAAAGTACTTGTCAACGAACTCGCTGTTCAATCCCACCGCTTCGAAGATCTGGGCGCCGCAGTACGATTGGTACGTCGAGATGCCCATCTTCGACATCACCTTGTACAGCCCCTTGCAGATCGCCTTGACGTAACGCTTTGCTGATTCCTCCGGCGCAACCTCGGGTACGTAGTCGTGAAGCTGCGACAGCGTTTCGAGCGCAAGATAGGGATGCACACTCTCGGCGCCGTAGCCGCCCAACAAGGCGAAGTGATGCACTTCACGGGCTGATCCGGTCTCGACCACTATCCCGGTGCTCGTGCGCAGCCCCTTCTTCACCAGATGTTGATGCACGGCGGCCGTCGCCAACAGCGCGGGAATCGGCATCAATTCCGCAGATACCCTGCGGTCAGAAATAATGAGAATGTTGTAGCCGAGATGAATCGCGTCCTCGGCATGGGCGCACAGGCTGGCAAGCGCGGCTTCCATTCCCGCCGCTCCCCACGTCGCCGGATAACAGATGTCGAGCTCAAGGGAGCGGAATTTCGCCCCGGTGAACAATTCGATGTGACGGATCTTCTCCATCTCGTCAGCGGTGAGGATCGGCTTCTCGGCCTCGAGCCGCATCGGCGGATCGGTCTCATCGATTCCCAGCAGGTTCGGTCGGGGCCCGATGAAGGTCACCAGCGACATGACCAGCTCTTCACGGATCGGATCGATCGGCGGGTTGGTAACCTGCGCAAAAAGCTGCTTGAAGTACATGTAGAGCACTTTCGGCCGGCTCGACAGCACCGGAAGCGCTGCATCGTTCCCCATTGAGCCGACGGCTTCCTCGCCTGTTTGCAACATCGGCGCAAGAATGATCCGCAGATCCTCTTGGCTATAGCCGAATGCCTGCTGACGATCCAGCAAGGCGACATCGGAACGCTGCGGCGGAGCCGGATCGGGCAGAGCGTCGAGAGCAATCCTGGAGCGGTCTATCCACTGTCGATAAGGCTTGGCGGCGGCGAGCGTGCGCTTGAGCTCCTCGTCATCGATGATGCGACCCTGCTCGGTGTCCACCAGCAGCATCTTGCCGGGTTGCAGCCTCCATTTCCGAATGACCTTGCTCTCGGGAACGTCGTGCACTCCCACCTCTGAGGCCATGATCACGTAATCATCATCGGTGACGATGTAGCGCGCGGGCCTCAAGCCGTTCCGATCGAGCGTCGCGCCGATCTGTCGGCCATCGGTAAAAGCCATCGCCGCGGGACCGTCCCAGGGCTCCATCAGCGCGGCGTGATATTCGTAGAATGCGCGACGATCCTCGTCCATCAGCGGATTGCCTGCCCACGCTTCGGGAATCATCAGCATCATCGCGTGGGCAAGCGGATAACCACCCATCAGCAACAACTCCAGCGCGTTGTCGAAGGAGGCCGAATCCGATTGGCCGTCGTAGATCAGTGGCCAGATCTTGTCGAGGTCACTGCCCAGCACTGGACTCGCGATCGCCTGTTGCCGCGCGCGGATCCAGTTGACGTTACCGCGCAGTGTGTTGATCTCGCCGTTGTGGCAAACGAGTCGGAACGGATGCGCGAGATCCCACGTCGGAAAGGTGTTGGTCGAGAAGCGTTGGTGAACCATCGCAAGCGCCGAGACCATGCTTGGCTCGCGCAGATCCAGATAGTATTCACCTACTTGATGAGCGAGCAGCATTCCTTTGTAGACGATGGTGCGCGTCGACATCGACGGCACATAGAATTCTTTTCCGTGCCGCAGCTTCAGTGCCTGGATGGCGTGTCCGGACTTCTTGCGAATGATATAAAGCTTACGTTCCAGCGCATCCTGATCCATGTCGTGCGCACCGCGCGCGATGAAGACCTGGCGAATGAACGGCTCGACTTCCTTGGTGCGCTCGGATAATCCGGCGTTGTCCGTAGGAACGGTGCGCCACCCGAGCAGAAGCTGCCCCTCGGACGCGATGGCGCACTCGATCTCCTGCTCGCATGCAATGCGCGACGCGGGTTCCTTCGGCAGGAAGACCATGCCGACGCCGTAATGACCGATCGTGGGCAGTGTCAGCCCCTGCCGGCCGCACGCCCGCCTCAAGAAAGCATCTGGAAGCTGGATCAATATCCCGGCGCCATCCCCCTGGAGAGGATCCGCTCCTGTCGCTCCCCGGTGCGTCAGATTTTTCAGTATCTGCAATCCCTGACCAATAATGGCGTGGCTCTTTTCTCCCTTGATGTGGGCGATGAACCCCAGACCGCAGGCGTCGTGTTCGTTGGCGGGATCGTAGAGTCCTTGCCTTTGCGGAACAAGATGAGCTTCCGCTTTTTCCTGTCGTTTGTTGCTCATGTGACCTTTTCGCCCCTTCCCGAACGCTCGGTGCACCTGTCTCACCGAAAAAGTGATGCCCGGCCGTTTTGACAGCGTGAACAAATTATAGTAGCGGCATTGTTGCATCGCGGCAACCAAGCTGTGGATTTTTCGACCTCGGCGTGCCTTTGACCAAGGAACTACTTGCGTCCGGAAGGAACTTGCGCTTTAATCCGTCAAAACTAACCTATATACTTGTCGCAACGCCCAAAACGGCATGCACTTCTAAAATCTTTAGGACATCATCATCAGGGACTCTACATGGCGCCAGACCTCATGAAAACACTTTTGATGCGAATCCTTCTTGCGCTGGCCTCCATGGCCGGGGTTCTGGTCCTTGCCGGTTGTGGGGGCGGCAGCGGGGCGCCGAATAACCCCTTTGCGCCGCCTCCTCCCGTGGTGGGACCGTTGTTCGTCCTTCCGCCCACGGCAACGGTCTATTCGCACACGCCTGCCACACTGACTGTGAGCGGCGGCGCCGCGCCCTATCAGGCCTTTAGCAGCAATGCATCGATCCTGCCTGTGTCTCAGGCAGTGAATGCAGCGACCGTCGTGCTGCTTCCCAATGACGTCGCCGCGCCAACCGCCGTTACGGTGACGGTGCAGGATTCCACAGGACAAACCGCGACCGCGACTGTGACGGTGAGCCCGGCGCCAATTTTCGGGACCCTCACGATTACTCCTGCACGCACAGCATGTGGCGCCAACACCGTTTGCGCCGGCGATACCGCGACGGCGACGGTCCAGGTTCTGGGGGCCGGCGGTGCTGGCATCCCCAATCGTCAAGTTCGATTCGACGTCGTGACCGGCGCCTTCGGAATCCAGTCGTCCAGCCCAGGGCAACCGCTGGTGGCCACGAAGACGGTCGTTTCGGATGCGAATGGGAACGCCAATGTCGTGTTGCAAGCGGCGGTCAACGCGCCGACGCAACCCGCGGAGATCCGTGCCACGGAGCTCACCACCAGCAACAGCGTCGTAGGCGACTTCACGATCGTGCAGGTCACCGACGGTTCCGCGATTCTGTCCGTTGTTCCTGCGACTGCGACGATCACGGGAGCGGACACCGCGACCTGTTCGACGGGATTCAGGATCGACTACTTCATCTACGGGGGCACGCCGCCGTACCATGTGTCGTCGACGTTCCCCGCGTCCGTGACACTGGTCAATACGATCGTCGCAGCCGCCGGCGGATTTTTCGAAGCCATCACCAACGGCAGCTGCGTGAATCCGCTGACCTTCACCATTGTCGACGCTGTCGGCAGGCAGGTCACCGCCCAACTCATCAACCAGCCAGGAACAGCCGCGCCGCCAGCGCCCCCCGGAGCACCGATCTCCGTTACACCCGCTTCGTACAGCGTCGGTCCGGGCGTCGCGAGTTGCACCGGCAAGACCTTCGGCTTTGTCATCACTGGCGGTACCCCGCCCTACAGTGTCGCCTCGCCGGGAGCGGTGGCAGCGCCGAATCCGGTCCCAACGTCGCCCGGCTCCGTCACCATAAGCGGCCTTACCGATGGTTCTGGCGCGCACAACATCTTCATCGGTGATGCGAGCAAGCCGCAGCTCACCGCCAATGCGACGGTGACTTGCAAGTAACCTGGAAGAGCCCATCCAGAGACGGCGCCTTCGGGCGCCGTCTTTTTGCACCATTTAGCCCGCGAGCACTGCGACGATGTCCTCCGTGGAGACATCGCTTCGCAAACACGCCTTTCCGAGCGCCTCGAGCAAGACGAAGCGGATAGCGCCTTCCTGGACCTTCTTGTCTCTCGCCATCAGGGTGAGATAATGCTCGGTTTCCAGCCGTGGACCTTGGATCGGCAATCCGGCGCGCTTGATCAACTCTCTCAAGCGCAAATTTTCCCCGGACTGCAATCCCGTAACGCGAACCGAGAGTTCGCCTGCCATGACCATTCCGGCGGCCACCGCCTCGCCGTGCAGCCAAGATCCGTCGTAGTCGGTGGCAGCCTCGATGGCATGACCGAACGTGTGGCCGAAGTTGAGGATTGCCCGTGCACCCGTTTCCCGCTCGTCACCCACAACGATCGCTGCCTTGATGCGACAACTCTGCGCAATTGAGCGAGCAACCGTCTGCGCATCTCGTGCGAGAAGCAGCTCGAGCGACGACTCCAGCCACGAGAACATCGAGACGTCGCATGCCGCGCCATACTTGAGCACTTCTGCGAGGCCTGCCACGTATTGTCGTTGCGGCAGCGTGGAGAGTGTCGAAGTATCAATGACAACGGCGCAAGGCTGGTAAAAGGCACCGATCATGTTCTTGCCAAGAGGATGATTGATCGCCGTCTTGCCCCCTACCGAAGAGTCCACCTGCGCCAGAAGCGTCGTCGGAAGCTGGACCAGCGGCATGCCACGCTGGTAAGTGGCCGCAGCGAAACCCGCGAGATCCCCGACCACTCCGCCGCCGAGCGCCATCAGCATCGTCGAGCGCTCGGCGCCAAGCTCGATCACTCTGCTGTGGATGGTGTTGAGTGCGCGCCAGTCCTTGTGCGCCTCACCGTCCGGAACGAGCACCGTGTCATGGCTGATGCCGGCGCGTGTCAGACCGCCATGCAGTGCTGTCAGATGATGCGATGCGACCGTCGGATTGGTGACGATGATGGCGCGCGCGGATTTCGTCGCCGGCAGCCACTGACCAATGGATCCGAGCAGGCCATCGCCGACATGAATCGGATAACTGCGCTCCCCAAGCGCAACCTGGAGTGTTTGCATTCGGGTAACGTCGCTTAGGAGCCTGTCGCGCTTACTGTCGCGTGTGCGACGGAGGCGCTTTGGACGGCACTGCTAGGCCCGCGCCGCCGCGCGCAACTGCTGCTCGAGGCGCTGGGCAAGTTGGACGACATGCGCCCGGTCGGATTCAACGACGAAGTCCGCGACTTCGCGATAAATCGGGTCGCGAAACTCGTAGAGCTCGTTCACACGCGCCCGCGGATCGGCTGCGCGGAGCAGTGGCCGGTGCTTGCTGCGGCGAGTGCGCTCCCAGAGCGTCTCCGGAGTCGCATGCAGGTAGAGCACGGTGCCGTTCTGCTTCAGCTTGTCGCGATTGGCAGGACGCAAGATCGCGCCGCCGCCGGTTGCAAGGATTACGTTGGTGAATTCGACGAAGTCGCCGAGCACTGCGGCCTCGCGGTCGCGAAAGCCAGTCTCGCCCTCGAGTTCGAAGATGACGGGAATGGTTACGCCAAGACGACGCTCGATTTCGACGTCGGTATCGTAAAAAGACTTGTCCAGTCTCTTGGCGAGTAAACGGCCGAGCGTCGACTTGCCGCTGCCTGGCATACCCACCAAAAACAAATTGCCCCGATGCATGTGCACCGGAGCAATTTTAGGCCAAAAGCCCTCGCTCGCGCGATAACGAGCCTCGCCGAGCGATTGCTACCGCACCGCTGTCACCGACTCCTTCACCACCCGAGGCGTCAGGAAAATGAGCAGTTCCGTTTTCTCGATAGTCTTGTTGGTCTGTTTGAACAGGTAGCCCAGGATCGGTAGATCGCCGAGGAAAGGCACCTTGTTGACATCGTTGTTGAGCACTTCCTCGTAGATTCCGCCAATCACCGCGGTGTCACCATTATTAACGGTGATCTGCGTCGTCACGTTCTTGGTATCTATGGCTGGAATGAAGCCGCCTGTGCCAGTCGGGACCAGCTGGCCGACCGAGTCCTTGCGGATTTCGACGATCATGGTCACCCGATTGTCCGGCGTGATCTGCGGCGTGACGTCGAGCCGCAACACCGCTTTCTTGAATTGCACCGTCGCAGGATTGTTTGCGGTCCCTGGCGTGACGTAAGGAATTTCCGTGCCTTGCTCGATTGACGCCTTGCCGTTGTCCTGGGTGACCACGCGCGGACTCGATACCACCTTGCCTCGGCTGTCGGCTTCGAGCGCGGAAAGCTCCAGGTTGATGAGATTGCCGCTGCCGAGATTGATCAGCGTCAGCGCAAGCTGGCCGGCCGGATTGAGAACCGGCAGGTTGACGTTGAGCTGCGGGGAATCGGAATAACCGGCGCTGGCGAGACCTGAGGCCAATTCATACGGCGTTTGCGTGCGCGTGTCTCGCGTCACGGTATTTCCCTCGGTGTGAACGACGGGCTGTGTACTGAGGCTGCCGCCAAACCCGCCGGCGTAGCGGTTCTGCAAGGTAAATCCCGTCTGCACCCCGAAGCGCACACCCAGCTGACGGCTGAACTTGTCATCCGCGATCACAATGCGGCTCTCGATGGTGACCTGGCGCACGGGCGTATCGAGCTGGCGTATGAGTTTGCGGACTTCTTCGAGGCGAGAAGGAGTGTCCGAGACGATGAGGATGTTGGTGCGCGGATCGCCGATCGCGACGCCGCGCTTGGAAAGGATCGAGCCCTGCCCGCCTGTCGTCGCCGTCTGTCCGGCGCCGGCGCCAAACTGCTGCTGGCGGTTGCTCGCCAGCATGCTGGCAAAGTCCTGCACCCGCATGTAATTGAGCTGGAACGACTCTGTCACCAGGGGTTCGAGCTCGCTGATCTGCTGTTGTGCTTCGAGTTGCTGCTTTTCCTTGACGGCCAACTCCTCACGGGGTGCGATGAGAACGACGTTGCCGTTCTTGCGCATGTCGAGGCCCTTGGTCTGCATGATGATGTCCAGCGCCTGATCCCACGGGATGTCCTTGAGTCGCAGGGTGAGGCTCCCAGTGACGGTATCACTGGTGATGATGTTGAGACCGGTGAAGTCGGCGATGACCTGCAGCACCGCTCGCACTTCGACATTCTGGAAATTGAGCGAAAGCTTCTCCCCCTTGTATCCCGCTCTGGTCCCTTGCGTGAGCTTGTTGGGGTCTTCCTGGATGGGCTTTATTTCGACGATGAAGCGGTTATCCGCCTGGTACGCCGAGTGCTCCCACAGGCCCCGAGGTTCGATGACGATGCGCGCATTGCCGCCTTGGGCAAAGGTATCGATGGTAGTTACCGGCGTCGCGAAATCGGCCACATCGAGTCGGCGCTCGAGGTTGCGCGGCAGCGTTGTGTTGACGAAGTCAACGATCAGCGACTTGCCCTGCTGCCGGATGTCGATGCCCGTCGTGCTGTCTGAGAGATCGACGACGACGCGCCCTTCGCCGTTCTTGCCCCGGCGGAAGTCGACGTCACGCAAGGCGTGAGTGCTCTCGCCCGGACGAGCCTCGGCGAAACGCGACACGGTAGGCGGCGCCGTCGCAGCGGCTGCTCCGCCCCCCTGTTCCGCCAGGGTCACGATTACCGTGTTGCCCTCGATCTGGGCCTCGAATGACTGGGGTTTGTTGAGGTTGAAGACGACGCGCGTTCGATTTCCTGCTTGAACGACATTGAGGCTTCGCAACGCGGGGTCGCCAACTTCCTGCGCGGTTCTACCCAGTCCATTACCCGTGTCCGGAAAGTCCAGGGCGATGCGCGGCGGATTATTGATCGAGAAACCAGCTGGCGGATTTGCCAAAGGGGACTTCAAGGTGAATTTGACTACCGTGCGGCCAGAACTCGCCTTGGAAATGCTCAGCGCATCGATACTGTTGGGGGCTTGTGCCACTGCCGGCCCGATGCCGGCGGCGAGCGCAATGGCAGCAAATGCGGCCATTGCGCACCACGGGCGCAATCTGGCTGCAGCGGGTGGCAAGGGGCTCATCTGCGTCGCTCCTGTCGTTGGTCTGCTTCGGCGAGCTGAAGCGTGCTCGATCGCTCTGTCCAGTCGCCGGCGCCGTCCTGCACCAGCTCCTTCAGGCGAACTTCGGCGTCGGTGATTTCGACGACCACGCCGAAGTTTTGCCCCATATAGTTGCCGACCTTGATCTGGTAGATGTCCTTGTCGGTGGTACGCACTAGCGCAAAGCTGCTTTTCCCGCGTTGCAATGTTCCAACCATCTGCAGCGATTCCAGCGGAAAGGATTCGAGCGGCTCCTTACGCCGGTTCAGATCCGGCGCGAGCTTGCTGCCACCCTTGACCGCCTCGATCTTGCGCGGCTTGAACGGATCGGGGAGATCGAAGGCGTTATAGGCGAAAGGCTCATACGGCCTCACCTGCGGCAGAGGATCAAGCTTCCCCTTGACGCCTTTGCCCTGCTCCTGCATCCACGCGCGCAGATCCTGATGGCTCTCGCCTCCGCAAGCAGCGAGCAGCAGCCCGATCCCAACGTAAGTCAGCGCGCGCCGCATTACTTCTTGCCCTTCTCTTTGGCGTCCTTGACCGCCTTGCGCTGCTTCGCAACCTCTTCCTCATCGAGATAGCGGAAGGTCTTGGCCGTGGCCTCCATCGTCAAGGTACCTTTGTCATTGAGGATGCCAATGTCGTTGAGCGTCACGATTCGCGGCAGCTGGGCGACGTCGCTGGCAAACGCGCCCATGTCGTGATAGGTACCGGTCACGCGCACGCTGATCGGCAGCTCGGCGTAGAACTCCGCCAGCCGTTCCTGCGAAGCGGGACGGAACAACTCGAACTGCAGTCCTCGCCCGAGCCCCGCCTGATTGATGTCGGTCAGTAAGGCATCCATCTCGGACTTGTTAGGCAGCTGCTTGAGCAGTGCGCCGAACGATTGCTCGATCTCGCGCAACTGCTGCACATAGAGCTCGAGATTGACGGCCTTCGCCTTTTTCTCGGAATAGGCCTGCCGGAGTTTCACTTCGTCGTCCTGCGACTTGTCGAGCATCTCGAGCTGATCTCGCCAGTCCAGAAAACCGCCGGCGGTCACGATGGCAAGGAAGATCGCTCCCAGAATGAGCATCTTCGGGACAAGCGGCCAGTTACCCGCGTCGCGAATGTTAAGCCGGCGAAGATCGTCGAAGTTCATGCTGACGGTCCTTTCGCTGTGGGCGGCGCGCCTGGCGGGACCTTGCCCGGAGGCGCCGCTTCGGCCGCCCGCTTGATGCGCAGGTTGAGCGTGAACTCGTTCACCTTCTGCTTATCGAGCGGAACCGACTTGATCTCGACCAACTCGGGGGCAGTGAGCCACGGCGAGCTTTCGATGTTGCGCATCAACGTCGAGACGCGCGCATTGGACTGGGCATAGCCGACCAGCGTCACCTTCGCGCCGTTCTGCCTGACGGACCTGAGATACAGGCCGTCGGGGAGTTGCCGCACCAGTTGGTCGAGCAGATGGACAGCTTCGGTCCGATTCGCCTGCAGCGTCTCCACAATTTGCTTGCGCGCGAGAAGCGCCTGCGTCTGCTCGCGCAGCTTGTCGATCTCCTTGATCTGCTCGTCGAGCTTGGCTATCTCGGTCTTGAGCAGAGCATTGCGGCTGTTCTGGTTCTCGATGCGCGCGGAAATTACGACGTGAACGAGCCCGATGACGGCGAGGCCCAGCACCGCGAGCCCGATCGCCAGCGACACGAACTGCCGTTGCCGGGCCGCGCGCTTTTGCTCGCGGTGGGGAAGAAGGTTGATCCGTACCATGGTTATTCGAAGCCTCGCATGGCGAGCCCGCAGGCGATCAGCAGCAACGGCGCGTCGGTGGCGAGCTGACGTGGCCGGATCCGATCGGAAACGCTCATGTTGGCGAACGGATTGCCGACGATGGTGTTGACGCCGGCACGCTTGGCAATCAATTCATCAAGCCCGGGCAGCAGTGCACATCCGCCCGCGAGCACGACCTGATCGACCTGGTTGTAGGAGGTCGACGTAAAAAAGAACTGGAGTGCACGCGTAACCTCGAGCGCGAGGGTCTCCATGAATGGCTGCAACACTTCAGCGTCATAATTTTCCGGCAGTCCTGCATTCTTCTTCGCCGATTCGCCTTCTTCGGGCGATAAGTTGAACGCTCGCTGGATGACGTGGGTCAACTGGTTGCCGCCGAATGCCTGGTCCCTGGAGACAAGTATCTGGTTGTTGCGCACGACATAGAAATGCATGACGTGCCCACCCACATCGACCACGGCCATGTTCTAATCGTCAC
>Ga0066709_100001616_pt1 | contig 15205 bp, 10 predicted proteins | sample GraSoiAngelo_158_FD_79665 | JGI IMG/M metagenome (GOLD analysis project Ga0066709, IMG submission 79665) | Grasslands soil microbial communities from the Angelo Coastal Reserve, California, USA - 14_1009_16_30cm | ecosystem: Environmental > Terrestrial > Soil > Grasslands | place: USA...
CGGCCATGACTCCATCAATCACTCGAGCGCCCGCGAAGCAGCTAACTGAGACGAGGCCCGGTAAGGATCTGATCTGTTGCTGAAGATCTCGGTAGAGAGTCGCGCGATTCTTTCGACTGTAGGTCGAGTCGATCTGGAACACCAACAGACGCTGGGCGTTAAGCCCTATATTCTCCGCCCTAAGATTGGCCAGCGTCCGGGCGAGCAGCCCAGCGCCCGCGAGAATTGGCATCGTGAACGCGATTTGAATAATCACGATCAAGCTGCCGAACGCGAGGTTCCGGCTCATTCCTGCCATCGCGCTACCGGGTTCAGCTTTGAGCGTCGAAACCAAGTCCGGCCGGCCGCTCAGAAACGCTGGGACGAGTCCGAAGGCAACTCCAACCACCACTGAAACCAGCAGCGTAAAAGTAAACACGCGAGCATCAGGGTGAATGTCGAGTTCGAGGGGCATCGGCCAATTTCGCGAGAAGAAGGATACGAGGATACGCGCCCCAAAAACTCCGAACGCCATCCCGACCGTACCGCCCGCAAAAGCGAGGAGAAGGCTTTCCGTAAGGAGTTGCGAAATGATTTTGCCGCGCGTTGCACCCAGGGCGACGCGCACCCCCAGTTCTTTCCTTCGAGCAGCCGAGCGCACCAACATCAGTCCGGCGATATTGACGCAGGAAATCAATAACACCAACGCAACAGCAGTAAGGAGAGCAAAGAGTGCTCGTGAAAAAAACCGGCGCAACGTAGCTAAGCCGTGTGCCGCACTTGCAAGTTCAATATGGGGTGCATCTTCGGATTTGAAAATCGCCTCCGGACCACTCGTCGTACTGGCCGCGAACGCGGTACTAACCGCCGAGGCGGCTTGGCCCGTACTGATTCCCGCCTTCAAACGGCCGATCAGTTCCATCCAAATGGCGTCAGCCTCATTTTGATTCGGAGAATAAGGCGGCACCTTCGGCTTAGACGCAAGAGGCATCCATATATCGCACCTCAGACCGGGATCAAGTTGCGCGAATTCCGGGGCGGTAACGCCGAGTACTGTGAACAGAGTCTTACCGATCAAAATTTGCTTGCCGAGCGCAGCGCCGTCACCACCTAACTTGCTCTGCCAAAAACCGTGGCTGACCACGATGGTGGGAGTCGCGCCTTCAGAGTCGTCTCGCCGATCGAAAAAACGGCCGATTGCGGGTTTCACACCGAGGGTCGAAAAGAATTCGCCCGAGACAAATAGCCCGCGCACTCGGCTAGTCCGGCCTTCAGAGTTCACGCTCAGTTCGGCAGGTACGAACGCGGCCACATCGGAAAAAACCTTTGGGTCGCTCCGGAGCTGCTCGAAAAATGGCAACGAAAATGAGCACGCTCCAGCGTCCAAAGGCACATCGGAAATGATGTCTCTCTCTTCCGCTGCGGGTCCGCTGCCCGGCGGGCAGTTCGCATAGCTGGAAGAACCCTTCGTTTTGGGTATGTTCTTGGCCTTCCATTTCAGTAAGACTAAACGCCCTGGATCTCTGACTGGCAGCGTACGGAGCATAACCGCATTAATCACACTGAAAATGGCTGTGTTTCCGCCAACGGCGAGTGTAAGCGTAATCACGATAGCGGCCGTAAATCCAGGGCTCTTGCGCAACTGCCGCAGCGCGTAGCGAAGATCCTGAAGTAATCCAGTCATAATTTGTGTGCACCTCACTCGTACCGCAGCGCCACCATGGGATCGACTCTGGCCCCGCGCCGCGGGCGGGGAAGTAACTGGCCAGTTACAGTGTGCAGCCCAGTCCGAATGTCCCACTGTCTCTCGTCGCAAGACTCTTGCCAATCCAGTACAAGCTGTAACCGCTTGATGGCAAAGGGCCACGGAATATCCCTGTCGAAGCGTTGTTCGTGAAATTGTCCACCGCTGGCTGTAGATGTCCGGATGCGAACAATCAGCCATCGGTGTGCTGGGTTTTATGAGACCGGTTCTAGTAGTTCAGGAAGTCCAAAGCCCTCCGCACACCCTCACTGAACACTCCTTCTACCGCGATCAGACTAAGCACGATGTACCCATCGCCGGCAAAATCGTAGAAGTGCCCAGGATGCACCAGCACCGATTTCGTCTGTAGCAATTCAATCGCGAGATCCTCGTCTGACTGGGTGACGGGCACGCGCAGCACCGCATACCACCCACCCTCCACGCTCAGCCGCTGGCCGACCTTCAGCGTCGCAAGCTGCCGGTCAAGTTCGGCCAGGTTGCCGAGCACCCGGTCAAGCAATTGCTTTTGGATACCCTTGCGCTCCCCCAGCAACACCGGAGTCGCCCATTGGATCGGCGCATTCATCGAGAGGTAGGTGTCGGCGATGATGTCCAACCGCGCCAGCCCCACCGCAATTTCCGACTCAGGCCCGCTCGTAGCGATCCAGGCCACTTTCATCTGCGGTAGCGCCGCGATCTTCGACAGTCCGCTGAGCGTGAAAGTCAGCACATCGCGATTTCGCGCAAAACTCTGGCGCCGCTTCCCATCGTGCGCATAGTCGAGAAACACTTCGTCGGCAAGCAATCCCAGCCGGTGTTCGCCGCAGAAATCGTTCAGCAACCTCAGTTCGTGCTCTTGCACATAAGAGCCCGTAGGATTGTTGGGATGCACCACCACTACGCCGCGCGTTCGCGTCGTAACCGCCTTCTCCAAAGAAGGAAAATCCATCTGCCATCCGTGATCGTAGATCAGCGGATAGGGCACCAGCCGCACATCCTCAAGATCAGCCAGGAATTCGAACAGCGGATAACTCGGCTTAGGCACCAGAAATTCATCGCCAGGATTGCACAGCAGGCGAAATACGTAGGAATAACCCTCGCTGGTGCTTGTAGTCAGGATCAGCCGCTCGGGACTGAAGTCGAGGACATGATGTTCATCACGGTAGTATCCCGCCACCGCCTCGCGAGCCCCGCGCAGGCCCTTCGACTGCGGATCGTAGTCGATCGCCTGTGGAGCAGCCAGCGCACCGAGAATCGCCGCGGTGTTGTATTGCAGGCCAACTCGGGTGGGGTTCGATACCGTGAGATCGAGAACCCTGGTCCCGGCCGCCCGCGCCTCTTCCAGCGCCTGCGTGAAGCGGTTCTGCGTCAGCTTCCAATTCGTGCGCTCGGAAAACATGCGGAGGACATCATAACAACCCGCAGTGGCAACCCGGCCTAAACCGTTTGCCGAAAAACTGCGGTTGCGGTTCTGTTTTGAAAGGGCGCGGCTTCAAGCCGCGCCGCAAAATCAACGTGGCTTTACAGTTTGCTGAAAAACTCTGATTTTGGGTGGCGCAGTGTCTTCAACGCTGCGATAAAGCCGCTCTTTTCTGTCAGGGCTTTTAGCCATCAGGAGGGACCAAAATGGCGAAGCACTCCTGCCACTACTTTGCGAACGCCTCTTTATTCACAGCATAAGGCATCATCGTGACGTCGCCGCCATAGTTTCCCGCGAGCACATCAATCAATCCCTGCACGCAGCGTCCCGCCATTCCCTTGTTGGGATCACTGGACAGCCGCGTGATTCGCGCTGCACTCGCGAAGTGAGGCATCAGGCGACAGCGATCAGCGATAGCCGGATCGCGCAGAGGCGAGTCTGCGGGAAGCGGCTCCGTTTCGTAGACATCAAGCGCCGCGCCCGCAATCCAATTCTCGCGCAGCGCCCGCGCCAGAACCGCCTCATCGACGACCGGTCCCCGCGAGGTGTTGACCAGATAAGCGGTAGGCTTCATCAACTTCAGCGTTTGTTCATTGAATAATTGATACGTAGGAGTAGGACTCTCGCCCGGCCGCAGCAAAGGTACATGCACGCTAACGAAGTCGGATTCCTGCAGTGCCTGCTCGAACCGCACGTACTTGATCCAGTTCTTTTCTCGTGCAATGCCCCGAGCGAGGCGCAAATCCATGACCTCTTGAATTGCCTTCACATAATCATGATTCTCGTAGGCCGGGTCGTAACACAACATGTTCATGTCGAAGCCGGCGCACTTCTTGATCATAGCCAGCCCAATCCGTCCCGTCCCGATGATCGCGATGGTCTTGCCCGTAACCTCGTCGCCCAGAAACGGCAAGTAAGGATGCCAGTATCCCCACTGGTTCTGGCGCGTGAGGTGCTCCGCCGGCCACATCTTGCGCGTCAGGGATCCCAACATGAAAAAGGCAAACTCCGCCGTAGCCTCAGTGAGCACGTCGGCCGTGTGCGTGAAGGGAATCTTGTACCGATTAGCGTCCGCGCGATTAATGTTGTCAAAGCCGACCGCGATCTGCGCGACAACTTTTAAGTGATTCTTGCCAGCCTCGAATACTTCAGCATCGATCTGGTCGCGCAACGTGGTGATCAGGCCGTCAATGCCGGATTTCACCTTCTCGATAATCAAACGCTTCGGCGGCGCCTCCGGCCGGGGATAAACTTCCACCTCGTAACCCCGGTTTCGCAACAGGTCGATCGCTTCGCCAATATCGCAGGTGGCAAATACGCGGAATTTCTTATTCATGTTTCTTTCGGAGTTGCCACAGACGAACCGAATTGTATGGTCCGCATCCCACGGCGCGGACCGTAGAAAATATCATAAGGCAGGAATGATTGGGGAACGGGCGATGCAGCGCCAGATCCGCCCGTCCGGTAGCCGTAGCGCCGCCGTCCCGGCGGCTGTCCGGTGGGCGTCCTCGCCCGCCGTTGTGGCGCGGGCGCCTCGCCCGCGAAACTGATGCTCCCAGACCAGTCACCTCGAGCCGCTGGCGGCGCTTTGGACTCCCGCGTAATACCCGCTCTTAGTGCGGACGCTCATCTTGCGCTGGCCTTTGGCTCTCGCCTCGACGCGCACGCTGCGGAAGCCGCCGGCGCCTCGCGGATTCGTCGGCTTGTAGCCGATGGTGTATTGGTTGCGGATATCGCGCGCCACCGTCTTGCTGATCTCGTCGACTTCGTCCAACGTCTTGGGGAAGAAGGAAAGGCCCCCGGTGCGTTGCGTGATGATTTCCAGGGCGCGCTTGGCCCGCTTGGGATGTTCTTCGTCGCCTAGAATCCCGATGGCATAGACCTGGGGTCCATTCACTTCCTGCAACTGCCTCACCGCCTGCTCCAGCGTCTCGCGGGAAGCGTTGTCTTCGCCGTCGGTGACCACGAAGAGTACTTTCTTTTCCAGCTTCGCGTGCTGCTTGAGGTGGTCGCCGGAGGCTACGACGGCCTCGTAGAGAGCAGTGCCTCCCTTGGCGTCGATTTTATCGAGGGCTTCTTTCAGCTTCAGGAGGTCGTTGGTGAAATCCTGGTCCAGGTAATACTCGTCGTTAAAGTTCACCACGAAGACTTCGTCGCGCGGATTGCTGGCGCGCACCAGGTTCAAGGCCGCCTGATTCACCTTGGCACGCTTTTCGCGCATGGAGCCGGAGTTGTCGATGATGATGCCCATGGAGACAGGAATGTCCTCGTGGCGGAAGGAAACGATGTTCTGCGGTTTGCCATCTTCGAAGACGGTGAACGCGGTCTTGTCGAGGTTGGTAATGAGGTGCTGCTTGTCGTCGACAACAGTGGCGTGAAGAAGGACTTCGTCGACATCCTTGCGGATGACGAAGGTTCCATTTTCGTCAATCGGCTGCTGCGCATCTGGCGTTTGAGTTGAAGTTCCACCGGACGCGGCAGGCTTGGATTCCTTCGGCGCCGGTGAAGCCGGCGTCTGCGCGGGCGCTAAGGCTTGCGTGCCCGCCCAGAAGATGAGCGTAAAAAGAAGGAGTTGTGGCAGGGCCCATTTACTCAGCCGGCGCGTAATATCCCGTCCTGGCATACACCCGTAGAGGCGGCAATCCTTTCGGTGGCATCAGCTTCACTTTTATCTTACGCCATTTGCCGTCGCGCATGATCTTCGTGGGGCGGTATCCGAGTACATATTGATTGCGGAGTTCGATGCCGATCTTGGTGGCGACGTCAGCCAGATCGTTGGGATTGTCAATGGTGAAGGCGCGTCCGCCGGTCAGTTCAGTGATGTCGCTCAACAATCCCGGGCCGAGGCGCTCTTCGCTGGAGGCAAAGTAGCGGTCATAAATTCCAATGGCATAGATCATTACGTCGGCTTCCTTCACCAACGCCTTGATCTCGCCCTCGGTGTAGCGGCTGTGATTGTCGCCGCCATCGGAAATGATGAGCAGCGCCTTCTTGGCGAACTTTGCCTGGCGCATTTTGCTAATGCCCATGTAGATCGCGTCCAGCAGCGCAGTCCGTTTTCTGGGCACGGCATAGACGAGCTTGTTCTGGATTTCGTCGACCGAAGTGGTGAAATCACTGACCTGTTCAGGCTCATCCGAGAACGTGATCATGAAGAACTCGTCCTGCGGGTTGGCAGTCTTGAAGAATTCGATGACGGCGTCTTTCGCCCGGTCCATCTTACTGCTCATGCTGCCGCTGGAATCGAAGATGACGCCCAGAGAGACCGGAGCGTCTTCGCTGGAGAAGGTGCGAATCTCCTGGGCTGAATTGCTTTCGAAGAGTTGAAAGTTATCCTTCTCCAAACCTGTCACCAGGCGGTTCATCGGATCGGTGATGGTCACGGGCACCAGCACCAGATCGACGTCGACTTTCATGGGGCGAACATGCGTGGTGAAACCGGGCGTGACCAGTTCCTGCTTGGGGACTGGCTTGGACGTCTCGCGGGGCACAACGTGGATGTCGTTGACGTCGGTAGTCTGAGCGTTCGCGGACCCTGCAATCAGCGTGCAGAGCAGGAGGGCAAAGAGAGTACACCGGTTGAAGAATTCTGTTTGCAGGATTTTGCACAGTCGGAGCAAGGCCGATTGGTGCTGGGCCAGACAGACGGATCGAACTAGGGCCGGGCGAGGTGACCAGCGCCAGTCATTCAGGCGGGCCATAAAATACCTCTTCTGGGGCGGATGTTATCACAGGTTTTTCTGCTTCGCGTAAAGCTTTTTTGTCAAATGTTAGAGACAACCCGCTATGTTTGTTGCCACTTTGGGAGCTTTGGTTACTGCGGTCTCACGGGCTTCTCGGGTGCGGTGCCGATCTTGTTACAATCAAAGGCTTCCCATGGCCGACATAGTCCCTTTTGCCGCCCTGCGGTACGATCCGCGCCTGGTTACCGCTGAGCGTGTGGTAACCCAGCCCTACGACAAGATCACGCCAGCTATGCAGGAGCGCTACTACGCTGCTAGCCCGTACAGCCTGGTACGGATCATCCTCGGACGCAGGTCGGCTCGGGATAATACAGAAGACAACGTATACACGCGCGCGGCGGCCAGCTTTGGGGAATGGCGCCGCGGGGGAATCTTACGTAGCGATGTAGAACCTTCGATCTATGTCTATTCGCAACGCTTCAAGGCTCCGGAGACGACGGTCGAGGCCGAGCGGCGAGGGTTCATTGCGCTGGGGCGGCTTGAGGACTATTCGGCGAACGTCGTCTACCGGCATGAGCAGACACTGACCAAGCCCAAGGCCGACCGGCTCGAACTGCTGCGCGCCACCCGCGCCCACCTCGAACAGCTCTTCATGGTGTATGAGGATTCGGGAGAGATTGATTCCCTGCTCTCCCCGGCGCTGAAGGCAGCACCCCAGATCGAAGTCACCGACGAATATGGAGTCGTCAATCGAGTGTGGCAAGTTTCCGATTCCGACGTCATCGATTCCGTTCGCGGCAAGATGCGCGACAAGAAGGTGATCATTGCGGACGGACATCACCGCTACGAGACCGCGATCAACTACCGCAACGAGCGCCGTGCCCAGGCGCGAGCACCAGACACGAGTGCCTGGTATGAGTACGCAATGATGACTTTCGTCAACATGAACAGCTCCGGGTTGTTGATCTTGCCCACGCATCGGGTAGTACACGGGCTGTCTTCTTTCTTGCCGGATGCATTTCTCGCGTCAAGCCGCGGTTATTTTGAGGTGCAGGAACTGGATCCGGCGGTGGATGCGGCCCAGGCTATTGCGATTCTTCGCGAACAAGGCAGTTCGGGAGTGCCGCTGTTGGCAGTTCTGCCGGATCGAGTCCTGCTGCTGAAGAATGTGAAGCCCGCGGGATCACAATTCCTGTCAGGATTGTCCGACCGCCAGCGCGCCCTCGACGGGGTGCGACTTCACAAATGCCTGCTGGAAGGAGTGCTGAAGCTGTCCGAAGAATCCATCCGCAACCAGCAGAACATTTCCTACATACGCGACGCCGCCGAAGCCATAGCTCAGGTGCGAAGCGGGAAAGCCAACATCGCCTTCCTTATGAACCCATGCCGCATCAAGCAGGTACGCGACATAGCCTTCGCCGGCGAAGTAATGCCGCAAAAGTCGACCGACTTCTATCCCAAGCTCCTAAGTGGATTAACGATCTATGCGCCCGAGTAGACGCAATCGTAGCGCCGGCGTCCCGCCGGCTGTCGCGAGAGCCTGCCCTGAGCTTGCCGAAGGGGCTTCCCGCCCTCGCAGTGGTCTGCCAATGGTCGGTCGCGGCATCCTGATCCTGCTCTCCACAGTCCTTCTCTCCACAGCCGCCCCAGAGAAGCACTTTGCGGTCTATTCCGTAGCCGCCAACTATTCCCTCCCGGTCGTGCAGCGCGAAGCCCACGACTACGTGGGCCTGCTCGAAGTTCTCGAACCCCTGGGAAAAGTCAGCGCAAAAGCCGAACGACAGCGCTGGCGAATCCGCTACAACAAGGTGGATGCTGAATTCAATGCCGGTAAGACTCACGCCCGCGTGCAGGGACACGACGTCGATCTCTCCGCCAAGTTTCTGTTAGAAAACGGCCGTGGTCTCGTCCCGGTTGGCTCGCTCAGTTCCCTGCTCCCCCGCATTCTGGGCGGTCCGGTAACGTTGCACGAGGACTCGGGTCGTTTGTTCATCGGCAGCGTCGCCACCCATTTCACAGCCTCGCTCGCAGGAGACAATACGCCGCGCCTGATTTTCAACTTCACGTCGCCGGTGAATCCCTCGATCTCAACCGAGCCCGGTGCATTGCACATGACTTTCTCACGCGAGCCGGTAGTAGCCCCGGCTTCGCCAATACTTACGTTCGGCAGCAAGACACTTCCCTCGGCCACCTACAGCGAGGGCAACGGCACCGCAGTTATCAGCGTGAAGTCCACGATTCCCGTCATGGCCAGCTTCAGCACCGATGGACGGACGGTCACCATCGCTCCCATGGCGATAGTGGGGCAGAGCCCGCCCCCGGCCGCCGCACCGGGCACCGCGCCCTCTCCCGCACCAACACCGAGCGCGACGGGAGCAAACGCGACTCCTGTGGCACGCCGCTACTTCGCGGTCGTGGACGCTTCGCACGGTGGCGATGACCATGGCGAAGCCCTCAGCAGCACGTTACTGGAGAAAGACGTGACCGTCGCCCTGGCGCGCAGCTTGCGGCAGCAACTCGAAAGCCGCGGCATCACAACGCTAGTGTTGCGTGACTCCGATGCGAATCTCACGCTCGACCAGCGCGCCATCTTCGCCAACACCAACCACGCCGCCATCTACATTGCTCTGCACGCCGCCTCCAGCGGACATGGCGTGCGCGTCTACACTGCCCTGCTTCCATACGGCAAAGATGATCGCGGCCCGTTCCGTTCCTGGACGACCTCTCAGCAAGCTCTTTTACCAGCAAGCCAGAGTGCCGCGGTTGACGTAGTGGCCGAATTGCAGAAACGCCAGATTCCAGTGCGGACGCTTTCCGCTCCCTTGCGCCCGTTGAATAACGTGATGGCCGCAGCCCTGGCAGTCGAAGTTGCTCCCCAAGGCTCCGACCCCGCACAGCTCACCGCCCCCGACTATCAGGAACTAATTACCAGCGCCGTCGCCACAGCCGTAGCATCGGCGCGCGACAAACTGGCGGCGACACCATGATCCCTCGCCATCTGATCATTGGCATGGCCGTGCTGCTCGCCGCCGTTCTCGGCATGAGTATCTATGCGTGGCACATTCGGAAAGGAGCGGCCTCGGTGCCAGTCACCGTGACCGACACCCGGCCGATTGCCCCTCCCGTAGCAGGACCAACCGAGCAGGTCACCCTCTTCGTGGCGCACGATGAAGATGGGTCCCTGCGCGCAGAAGGAGCGCGCATTCCTCTACCCTCCGGCCGCCAACAGCGCGCCGAGGAGTTGCTGCGCGCCCTGCTCACCATCTATCTCGACAAGTCCTCGCCGCACACCCTGGCCTCCGGCGCGGACGTCCGCAGTGTTTTTCTGATCGACCCGGGCGTAGCGGTGATCGATCTGAATGCAGCGTTCGCCGATGGCCACCGCTCCGGCATGCTGGTTGAGGAACTGACAGTCACTTCGCTGATCCACACACTTTCAGCGAACATCCCGGGAATTCTGCGGGTAAAAATCCTGATCGACGGCAAGGAGCGCGACACTCTAGCCGGACACGCCGACCTCTCCGAGTTCTACGACGTCACCGCTGTGAACCAGCTCACCGCCCAGCTCCAGCCCCAATAAGATGTAGCGCCGGCATCCTGCCGGCTGTCCCGAGGGCGTCCCGCCCTCGGCCCGGCGGGCAAGACTCTGCCAGTACCAACAGTCATTTCCGCCCGATCAGTTACAATCCCCGATGATGTTCTACCGTTCCGACAACCGTTCCCCTGACCAGCTCCGACCCGTAATCATCAACCCCAACTTCATCTCGACCGCTGAAGGTTCGGCGCTGATCGAGCTCGGCAATACCCGCGTGATCTGCACCGCCTCGATTGAGGAAACCGTTCCGCAGTTCATGCGCAACACCGGCAAGGGATGGATCTCCAGCGAGTACAGCATGCTTCCCCGCTCCACCCTGACGCGCACCCCGCGCGAAGTCTCTAAAGGACGCCAAAGCGGACGCACCCACGAAATCCAGCGCCTCATCGGACGCTCGCTGCGAGCGGTAACCGATCTCGCCCGCCTCGGCGAGCGCACCATCTGGATCGACTGCGACGTGATCCAGGCCGACGGCGGCACGCGCACCGCCTCAATCACCGGCGCGTTCGTCGCGCTGGGGCTCGCCCTCGAGAAACTAGTGGAGGCCGGAACGCTGACCTCAGTCCCACTGAAAGACTTCGTTGCGGCGGTGAGCGTCGGCATCCTGGATGGAGAAATCCTGCTCGACCTCTGCTACGAAGAAGATTCCCGCGCCGAGGTCGACATGAACTTCGTCATGACCGCCGGCCGCAAGATGGTTGAAGTGCAGGCCACCGCCGAACACCAGGTCTTCGACGACAGCCAACTGGCCAAAATGCTCACACTCGCAAGCCAAGGCGTCCAGTCGCTGATCGCCAAGCAGCAAGCGGTCCTGAGCGCGCTAACACTGCGGCAGTAAGGCACCGAGCGTGGATGCACCCCACAACTCATGTGGGGACAGCCGCCCTCGGCTGTCCGTGCGGCCCGGGTGTATCGGCCGCTACCCTGGCACGCTGCCCTATCTAGGAACGAGGGTTGCCCCGTCCCAGCTCCGCTTGGGCGGCGGGGAAGTTGATGTTCATTCGTCACAGACACGATCCCAACCGGGGAGATAGCCTCTCTCCATGCCCCGGGGACTCAAACGTTTCCACCAATCCCGCCAGCTTCACTTCCTGACGTTCAGCTGTTATCACCGCCGACCAAATTTCGGAAGCATCGAGTCTCGCAGGACCTTTGAATCCGCGCTGGAGCGCGTTCGGACGAAGTACGGACTCTACGTGTACGGCTACGTCGTAATGCCCGAGCACGTGCATCTGCTAGTAAGCGAGCCTGAGCGCGAAAACCCTGGCCCGAGCCCTGCAGTCGCTGAAGCAGGGAGTCGCCCGCAGGCTGGCTCTGCGCGCCGTGGATTCCTTCTGGCAGGCCCGGTATTACGATTTCAACGTTTGGAGCGAAAAGAAATTTGTGGAGAAGCTTCGTTACATTCACCGCAATCCGGTGCGGCGTGGGTTGGTGGCGCGGCCGGAGGATCGGGTGTGGAGCAGTTTCCGTCACTACGCCACCGGGGAAACGTGCGCGGTGGAAATTTTGCCGTGCCATCCCAATACCATTGTCTGCACTCACATCAAGGTCAGGGGAGTCCAATGCGGCTCTCCCGCCGTTCGCGGAGAACAATTCTGCTACTTCCACCAGCGCATGTTTCGCGGCGTGCCCACGCCGCCCGGCTCGCGGCTGCATCCAGTCGCCCTGCTCGAAAGCGACGAGGCCATCCAGGCCTCCATCATGGAAGTGGTCAACGCGCTCGCCCGCAACACCATCGACCTGCGCCGCGCCGACCTCATCCTCAAAGCCCTCTGGATCGCCGTGAAGAATTCCCGCCGCTCCCGCTTCGATATCTGGGCCAACCGCATGGTCACCGAAATCCCCAACTACCCCGCGCCGGCGCCACTGGTTCGCCGAACGGAAGTCGAGGCACCCGCACCCGCGCTCGAGATGGAAACGTCACTCGCATCGGAGATCGACACCACAACTTCTGCCGCGGCTGCCAGGAAAAAAGTCCGCGCCGCCAGAGCGGGGAAAGGATAGTGGGTGCGGCAGCGAATCCAAGCTGGCAGCCCGATACACCTGGGCCGCACGGACAGCCGAGGGCGGCTGTCCCCACATGAGTTGTGGTGATGAACCACTGACAACTGGCCACTGGCCACCGATCACTGGCCACTGCTTTACGCAATCCAGACTGTCTTGGCGTTCATGAATTCGCGAATGCCTACGGCGCCCAGCTCGCGGCCGTGGCCGGACTGCTTTACGCCGCCGAAGGGAATGCGGGTGTCGGAGGCTACCATTTTGTTGATGAAGACCATGCCGGCTTCGAGTTCGTTGATGAAGCGTTCGCGCTCGCGGTCATCGTTGGTCCAGGCGCTGGCGCCGAGGCCGAAGCGCACGTCGTTGGCGATGCGGATGGCTTCGTCCTGATCCTTGACGCGAAAGATCGAGGCCACCGGGCCGAAGAATTCCTCGCCGTAGGCGGGCGAATCTTTGGGGATGTTGGTCAGCACGGTGGGTGCGTAGTAGTTTCCGGGCAGGTTCAGCGGATGTCCGCCAGTCAGGAGTTTCGCGCCCGCTGTGATGGTCTTTTGCACGTCGGCGTCTAGCGACTTGACTCCGTCTGCGGTCGCCAGGGGGCCTAGTTCGGTCTTCTCGTCGAAGGGGTCGCCGATGCGAAGACTTTGCATTCGCTGGACGAACTTGCGTTCGAATTCGTCGGCGATCGGCTCGGCTACTATGAAACGCTTGGCGGCGATGCAGGACTGTCCGTTGTTGATTACGCGGGCCTCGACTGCGGTGGCTACGGCGGCGTCCAGATCGGCGCTGGGCATGACGATGAAGGGATCGCTGCCGCCTAGTTCCAGAACTACTTTCTTGATCCGCTTGGCGGCGCCGACGCCTACCTGGATGCCGGCCTGCTCGCTTCCGGTCAGCGTTGCGGCCACCACGCGGGGATCGTTCAGTAACGCGTCCACCTGCTGGGAGCCGATGAGCAGGGTCTGGAATACGCCCTCGGGGAAGCCGGCCTCGCGGAAGATCTTTTCTATGGCCAGGGCACACTGCGGGACGTTGGAGGCGTGCTTCAGCAGTCCTACGTTCCCGGCCATTAGCGCTGGGGCGGCGAAGCGGATGACTTGCCAGAAAGGAAAGTTCCAGGGCATCACGGCGAGAATCGGGCCGATGGGGAGATAGCGAATGAAGCTCTTCTTGGCGCCGGTTTCGACCACTTCGTCGGCTAGAATCCGCTCGGCGTTCTCGGCGTAGTAGCGGCAGGCGGTGCCGCATTTGGCGGCTTCGGCTACCGCGGCTTTGTAGGGCTTGCCCATCTCCAGCGTCATGAGGTGGGCGAACTTGGCTTTGTCCCGTTCGAGGATCTCGGCGGCTTTGGTCATGCGTCGCGCGCGCTCGGCGAAGGAGGTCTTGCGCTCGACGCGAAAGGCCGTCACTGCAAGCTGTAGTTTCTTCTCGATTTCCGCTGGCGAGAGCGGAGCAAAGGTCTCAATCGTCTCGCCGGTTGCTGGGTTGATGGTCGCAATTGCCATTGTCCTGTTCCCTTTACCAATTGAAGTACGATGACTTTCGGTCAGACCACTATACCAGTGCGGAATTGTGCACGTGTACGAGCGTGGGATTCGCTCTGGCGACTTGCTGGCAGTCAGTTTAGTACCCCGGGGGCTGAAACCCTGGCAGAAAGAGAATCTTATCGCAGCGTTGAAAACGCTGCGCCACCCAAACCAGAGTCTTTCTGCAAACTGATGCAAGCGTTCGGTAGGGCAGTCGAGTTCTGAAGCCGGAAGGACGCAACCGAACACGGCGAACTGGACGCCGATTTGTCATCTCACTGGTTTACAATTGACTGGCTTTCCAGCACTCATCTTCATTCGCATTCTGGAGGATTTCCATGAAGCTTTCCCCTGGCAAACTAGTCGGTCTTAAACGCGTCTCGAACGAACGCGGCGTTATTGCTGCCGCTGCGATGGATCAGCGTGGTTCGCTGCAAAAGTCACTCGCCAAAGAGAAGGGCGGCGAGGTCACCGACGCCATGATGGAGGAATTCAAGATTCTGGTCACCGAGGTGTTGACGCCCCACGCCTCGGCCATCCTGCTTGATCCGGAGTGGGGACTGCCGGCGTCCAAGCGGCGCGCGAAGAACGCGGGACTGTTGCTGGCTTATGAAAAGACTGGTTATGACAAGACGGGTCCCGGCCGCCTGGGAGACTTGCTCGACCACTGGTCGGCTCGGCGTCTGAAGGAAGCCGGTGCAGATTGCGTGAAGATTCTGCTCTATTACACGCCTTACGATCCCAGGGATGTGAACGACAAGAAGCACGCCTGGGTAGAGCGTATTGGCGACGAGTGCCGGGCTAACGACATCCCGTACTTCCTGGAGTTTGTGGGATACGAGGAAGGTGCCGACGAGAAGGGACTTGAGTACGCCAAGAAAAAGCCGCACATTGTCACCGAGAGCATGCGGGAGTTCAGCAAAGATCGGTATGGCGTGGACGTGCTCAAGGTTGAGGTGCCGGTGAACATGAAGTTTGTGGAAGGCACGAAGTCCTTCGGTGGTCAGAAGGCTTATACCAAGAAGGAAGCTATCGATCTCTTCCATAAGGCGGCCGCTGTGGCTACCAGGCCGTTCATCTACCTGTCGGCTGGTGTGAGCAACGCCGAGTTCAGCGAGACGCTGGAACTGGCCGGGGAGTCTGGCGTGAAGTTCAACGGCGTCCTGTGCGGGCGGGCTACTTGGAAGGATGGCATCCCGGTATATGCCAAGCAGGGTGCTGCAGCCTTCCGCAAATGGCTGGAGACGGAAGGTGTGA
>Ga0066709_100001618_pt1 | contig 15197 bp, 13 predicted proteins | sample GraSoiAngelo_158_FD_79665 | JGI IMG/M metagenome (GOLD analysis project Ga0066709, IMG submission 79665) | Grasslands soil microbial communities from the Angelo Coastal Reserve, California, USA - 14_1009_16_30cm | ecosystem: Environmental > Terrestrial > Soil > Grasslands | place: USA...
CGATCATCCCGACACTCGATTGCCGGCCCAGGTCGTGCTTCAGCCGCAGCACCGCGATGGTTGCGTTCTTATCGAGGAACTTCGCGATCTTGGCGCTCTTTTTGGGATCGTTACGCTCCTCCTGACTGAAATTTCCAGGAGCCGGATCCGAGGCAAACAGAAATCCGAACGTGTTCCGGCCTACCTTCCCAGTCAGCTTGCCGGCGACATTGGGACTGACGATCGCTCGCGTGTGGACTGCTTGCAGCGGCGTGCGGAAAATATCGATGCCCTCCAGAAAGAAAGGACGCTTCTCTTCAAAGAAAATTGGGAAGCGTTGATTCGCCGTGATCACGGTCTGGTCGGCTTCCACGTCGGCGAAATCCGGGTTCAGCGTGAGGCTGGCAGTCACGTTCGGTCTGATTCCATACTTCAGGGTGAGTCCGGGCTTGAACTTCGGGGCTTGATTAATGAACTGAGTCGCATCGGGTGAGGCGGCGTTGGCCGCGCTCATCCTTTGGCCGCGTTCTGAGATGGTTAGGGTCGGAATAATTTCCAGCGTGCGCGCAGTCGAAATTCCCTCGAGCCCGCTGAGATGCCCTTCCTGATTCAGATAGCCGGACAAATCGCGCGAGATTGGCATCCATGAATCAAGCTCGTCGTTGAGATGTTTGATGTGGCGTTGAAAGTGGATGCCCCAAAGCTTTCCTTCGCCTGCGTCGTAACGCAATGACTTGAAGGGAATCGCTACTTCGACGATATAACCATCCGTGGTCATCGCTCCTTTCGACTCCATCACAATGTCAACGGTCGAGTCGCTGCCCTGCCCCTCGGTAAAAACCGCGTCAGCCTGCACGCCCAGCGGATTGAAAAACAGTTGATACGCTTTGCGCTGATCGTTGAAAGTGTCAAGGTAAACCCCTACGGTGTCGTCATCGAAGATGTGGTCGCGCCCGGCAATCGTCGCGCGTAATCTATTGGGATCGTCGTGAGCCCGAAACGCTAGATAGAGACATTTGTCGTCGTAGCCGAGCAGGACTTCGGTAGGATATGAAGGCGAAAGATTGTCACCCGGCTGCACCTGATAGAAGTTTTTCAGCACGGTTGCTTGCTTCCAAATTTCATCGTCAAGATGACCATCGATTACCGGACGGGTCTTAAATCGCGGCAGGCGTACAGGGAGAGCCTTCTCTGGCGGCAGAACGACTGGACTTCGGCCCATGGATCTTCTTGTCGACGAATCTGACGCGGATCGTAATTCAGCGCGATCCGTTGTCGTCAGAGGCAGTGCCGATGAATCTCTGCTGCTGCCGGCGGCGGCCGAACCGTTTATGGTCGCAACTTGTGCGCGGGCCGGCTTAGGGGCGCGATTTTCGGCTGGTCTAAATGCAGCATTCGCGATTGCCGGGGACACAGTTTCAAATGCAGGTTGCGAAGACCCAGGACGTGGACGATCTAATGCTGCAAATGTAAAGTTCGAGCGCTCTCCGAGAATATCGACGAACAGTCGAAGCCCGGTTTCCAGTCCCTGACTGTAATTCCCTTCTTGAAACTTTGGCCGCATGCGACGTCCCATCGCGCCGACCAGACCGTAAGACAAGTCTCGCGCTGCGCCTCCGCTGGAAAGCGCGTAGAAGGTTGCCTTGTCAGTCGCAATCAGTAATAAGAGGCTCTTCTGTTCGCTTGCTTGTGATCCGATCTTCCATTCATTGGCAAGATCGATTGAAAGATCATATAAATCCTGATTGCCGGCGGTCTTGACGGTCACTACGACGAAATTGATTCCGGTACGTTCCTGAAGATTAGCGAGCACATTCTCGATTCGGCTTCCCATTGAAGAATCCAGAACTCCGGCGAAGTCATTGACGTGTTGTTGTGGACGCCCGAGGCGCAGGTCGGCAAACTGAGGCCGCACGCTGACAGATGCCGCCATGACGACGGCGAGGCTGGCTAACAATTGGGCAATCCTAGGAAGCTGTCGGGGAATTCGGCTCTGTGATTCTCTGGGTGATCTCTGCGCCTCTGTGGTGAGCGCTTTCTTCAGCAATTCCACCACAGAGACACAGAGAATCACAGAGTTTGCACTGAGAAATCCTTTTCCCAAAAGACTCCTAATCAGTGGGTTCTTCATTTTGGATCGACAACGCCTCAGCGGATTCTTAATACTTAACTAAACCTTGGCCGGCAAATCAGCGAATGAGCAAAGTTCTATTCCCATCGCGCCAATGGCTTCTTTAATCCGCGCATCGCACAGTACTTTGATTTCTTCCGTCCGTTCCGATTTGTACATTGTGTCGAGACCATCGGCAAAGCCCGGATGACAGCCAAGCTCGGAAATTCCGTTCGGCAACTCGCGAAGAATCTTGATCAGACCTTTGATGCTAATTACGTCGGGCAAAGAAAGACCTTCTGCCGTTTGCCCATAGAACCCGCCGACATAGCGCGCTTCAGAGTTGCAGCTCCGCAAGGGAACTCTGAGGTCATTTGCAATCTCAATCGCAACCGAGCGCGCTGGCTCGCGGAGATGAACATGTTGATGCGAATCAATGCTTCGCATGCTCGCGAGCGTATTGGGCCGCATCGATAGCCGCAGGCCAGCGCACCATCAGACTCGCGCTGGTTACCACGCCGCGTTCATGCGCTTCGATAATGCCGCGATTAATTCCGGTACTCTGGCCGAAATCATCCGCGTTCACGATCAGGTATTTATTCGCAGTCATTCTCCACAATTCCAAATTCAAATTTCACAAAATCAGAGGTCTAATCTGATTAGTCTTTTTTACATACTGCGAGGCGAACCACCTGCCTCAGCCACTGAGACCAACGAATCCAGCGCCATACCGTAATCAACTGATGGGGATCGGAGCGCCGGTTTAGGCCGGTAAGAAAAATGCCGCTTCAGGTTGTTAATCGGCTTCTCCATTAAATACCAGGACAAAGATGCAACCGCGAATGTCGCCGCGGACGATACAAGTAAGGTGACCATTCCTCGCTGTGCATACACCCAGCCAAGCTTCCCGAAGATTGGCGCGATTAGCAGTGGCATGAATAAATGGTAAACGTAGATTCCGTAGGTAATCTTGCCGCAATAGACGAGTGGTCTCGATTCCAGCAACACGCCCACCGGCCCCTTGAACCCGCGACTCGCTGCACTTATTAGCCAGCAAGAGACAAGAGCGACCGCGGTATCCAGAAGCACGACATAAGCTTTCCAACTGGTTTTTGAGTAAGACATCGCCGTCAAGGCGATCGTCGCGACAACACCTGTGGGCAAGACAACTCTAAACAAAAATCTTTCAATGGTTTGCTTCGCAGTGTTACCGTGAGAGACAAGCGCCAAGAGCGCTCCCATTCCCAGAGTATCCAGGGCGGAGAGTGTGAAACAATAAGTTGTTGCCTCGCTCAGTTCGTGCGCGACTGCATAAAGTCGGTAAAGCGGGCCCAAACAAATCAGGGCGCAAATCACCGGAATCAAGCTCCTGCGTGGAGCAAAGAGTACCAGCCACGGCCAAAAGATGTAGAACTGTTCTTCTACGGACAGCGTCCAGAAATGACTGACGTTCTCTGGAAACCAACCTTGGATCGAAACCTGAATATTAAAAGTGTAAGTGAGCAACCACAGAAAGATTTCACGCGCTGGCTGAACATTGAGAAGCAAGAGGACTCCGATCACGAAGTAGTAAAGCGGAAAGATGCGCAGGAAACGCCGCGTGTAAAATTGCCGGATGCCAAACCATCGACTGCCATTCGACCCATCCGCGCGATCCCGGCTCTCTATCAGAATCCCGGTAATCAGAAAACCGCTCAGGACAAAGAAAAGACGTACGCCCAGAAAGCCCCAGGGAATTTGTCCCATCACATAAGGAAGGTGTTTGAAGTCCGCGAAGTGGTGAATGAGAACCGCACCAACAGCGAAAGCCCGCAGCGCGTCCAGTTGCGGCATATACGGCAAGGCCGATGCCTTCCGAGCAACCGTCGATTGGTCAGTCAAGTTCATAATGTCGCTTAACTTTCGATGTGGCCGACAACCCGTGCTGGGTTGCCGGCAACGACGGCGCCGGGCGGCACTTCAAAGTCAACTACCGTAGCCGCGCCGACAATCGCGCTTTCGCCAATTTCACAGCCGGCAAGCAGCACAGCGCGCGCCCCGATCCAGGCGTTCTCGCCGATAACTATAGATGCGCGTGGTTCCCCAGCTTCATCGCGCCTTGCCGGAGAACTATTCAACGGCGTCGCGGCAAAGTGATCCGCAATAACAACTTCGTGAGCAATAAAAGCATAGTCTTTGATAACGACGCGGCTGTTGCACGAGATGATCGCGCCTACGATCGAGCAGTAATTGCCAATCTCAACTTCGCCCAGCGGTCCCAGATCAAAGAAAGTTCCGTTATAAAGCCCGCTGTCACTACCGATGCGCACTCCGCACGGTTGATCGCTCCGATAATGAAGAAACGCGAACGAGCTATAGAGCCAACTTCGCTCCCCAATGACGACATTGTCTGGTAACGCTCTGGGAAACCAATCGTGGGCCAACGATTCGGATTCACTCATGATCCCACTCCGACTTCAACGCCAACGCGCGCTGGATTTCCCGTAACGAGAACTCCGGCTGGCACATCAGACGTGACTATGGCGCCGGCAGCAATCTGTGCTCCTTTCCCGATACTAACTCCTTTGAGAATGATCGCCCCGATACCGATCCAGACGTCATCTTTAATAACGACCGGCCGCGAGATGAGCGGCGGTCGCTGACGGCGATCGCCTTCCGGCGCGTTCGCGATTGCGTCCTGCTTGCGCGCTTCTGGATCGCGCGGATGAAAATCGCAATCGGCGATCGTGACGTTGTAAGAAACGATGACCCGCTTTCCGATCGTGATACGCTCAGCACACATAAAGACAGCGCCAGCCAAAATCGTGTCATCGCCTATTTCAAGTATGCCGCTCGGCTCGACATTGAATTCGGTCCAGGTAAACGCTTTGACTCGGTCACCTAACTTCAGACCGGGTTGCCGGACGCTCCGAAATCGCTCCATGCTTTTCTTACGTTCCAGATAGCAGTCAATACCAATCTGAACATTCGTTGGCAGGGCGCCGTAATCCCAACCACCGGTAATTTCTGCTAACTCTCTTTCGTCCATGCGCGCTATCCCAATCCAATTTGGTCCAGCATTTTGCCCAGCACTAGATTTGAATCGAAGTGTGTACGAGCCAGTTCACGCGCGCCTTCCTGGTGAAAAGCATAATCACTCTCAATAACGTTGACGGCGTGCGCGGCCTCATCCAAATGCGAAAAACCAAAGAGGCCGTGTCCTGTTGGAATGAAATCGGTGAAGCCTGTGTCCTGCACCACGACCGGTCTTCCCGCCGCCAGATAGCAAACCGAGCGACAGCTAAACCACGCCGAACGAGTTGCGACATAGACGTTTTTGGCGACGCTGAACTCGCCGCGAGAACTCTCGATATAGCGCCGGTAATCTTCTGCTGTCCGTGAAATTGATTGCGAATCAACGACTGACCAGCCGATCTGACGCCAGTTGTCTATCGGCGCGTTACTGCCGCCGACTGCAAGTTGCAACCGCGCACTTGTATGCGAAGGCAATAGTTCCACGCGTTCAAATTCCATTTCCTTGGTTCCATACGTGAGGCCCTGGTACTGAATTGTCTCCTGGAAATTCTTCCAAGTCATTATCGTGGTCCAGGTCTCACCCGGCGGTTGCGCTTGCCAGCATTTAAGTACCACGGGCGGGCGAGTCGGGTGCCAGACCAATCCCATTGATGGTAATACGCAATCCGGCTGTCCGATCTTTTCCGCATAAGTAAAAAAATGATCATGCGCGCGATAACCATGACTAATGTCATGCCAGGCCGTCACCGTATCCCAGCGCGGATAATTCCTAAAGTGGTTCCAGCCCGGATCGGTATCGATCAGGACTTTCCGTTTGTTCAGCATGTACTCATCGCGCAGCAACGCCCCTCCCGACACATTCAAAAACAAATCGGCGTCCGCAACTATCCCGGCGAAATCTCTTCCGTCGAGCCCATGAGTTCGATCATCCATATTGCGAAAGTGCCAGCGTTGGCCCAACAACGGCGAGAGGGCCGCGAGCGATTCTTCCAGAAACCGCACGCCATAAGAACAGTCCTCACCGTATTCGCCTCTGATTGGATCGTAAGTCTGCCAGCCCGTATCTTCGAGGTAATAGACTTCGAAGCCCAGGCGCTCAAGCCCTAGCGCATACTGGCCGTAGTCCCAAACGACTCCACCAACGGGATAACTTGCGATCATGCCGGTCACGACAGCGCGCATTAGATCTTGCCTCCGGCATCAACGCGGTCAATGGCTCGCCCGTCGGCCGCTGCCTTCTCACTTAAATCAAATACAATCAAACGATCGTTGTCCGCGACTTTGTTGAAGTTGGTTTGCAAATGCTTATTTAGGTCCTGGTAGTGCTCAAGCCACCAGAAAGTGGGCCAGCCAAAAACAAGAAAACGCGCACCATCCCGTCGCAGTCTATTCAAATCACGAATCGCCGTAGTATCATCTGCCGGCGGTCCCCAGTACTGACCTTGATGTTCAAAGAACGGAAGCTTCTTGAATTGATCACCGAGTTCTTCCCTCCACCAATCGTTGCCGACTATAATACAAACGTCTTCTGGACGAATCAGTCTCTGCATCTCGCGCCTCGTCAATCTCAGCCGATGCGTCCATAGCTCCGTGCTACAAACGGGCTGGAAAACGATCACGGCAGCTAATCCTCTGACAAAGCCATCTAGTTGGAGGACTTCGATCTTGTGGCCGTAGTTATCCTGCCAGTGGGCCAAAGCCGATTGCTCAGCCTTTCGCATTGCATCGTCGAGAAGCACCAACGTGCCCGGCCGCGCAAAATCCATTACCTGATAAAGTGTAGCTTCTCGCCCGCCCAGCATCGCTGGTGGACCATCAACAATTACAAGATCGACCGGCTCTTGAGTCGCGAAGTGCTCCGGCTGTATTAAATAGGACGGAAGGGTTTTTCCGCCATGGTCGCGAGATACTATCGGAGCAATCTGCATTCGGACGTGGCACCTCGGCTCTGCTTGAGCAAAGTACTGTTGTGCTGCGGCACCGCCGAACTCCGGATCGTGATCCAAGGATGAAAGAAAAGACGAATGTGGCAACGACGCGCAGGCCCGGGCGAGTACTCGCGTCGAGAGACCGGATCCGAATTCCAGAATGTGACGTGGGTTTAGTTTGCTAACAAGACTCGTAATAAACCGACATGCGTCGGGAGCGAGTGTCCATCCATCATTTGTTGGCGGCGGTGTGATCCATGAAAGATCTACCTGTGCGGCAACCGCCAGCGCTTCAGCGATTGCTCGTCGCACGCTCACACTTGACTCACACTCGGCCGTCTCGTCTCTCTCGGTGACTTCATACATCGCGGTTAGCTCGCAACCAGTTCGGAAGTATCAATCGCAACCGAGTCATCTATCAATCGCTTGCGCAAATCGAAGACGACGCTGCGAGAAGTCTCGGATAAGACATTGAACCGACTGTATAGATAGCTACGGAACTCCGAGTAGTGTTCCAGCCACCAGAAGCAGGGCCACATGAAAACCACGTACTCAGCACCCGCTTGATTCATTCGTTCGATTTCGCTGATTGCCATCGCATCGTCTGCCGGCGGGCCCCAGTAGCGCCCCCGCTCGCTGATAAACGGAATCGCAGATCGCCCCGGAAGAATCTCGAGGCCAAACTGTTCATCATCTACCAGCAGAAATGTTCCTCCTGCTGGGATAACCTGCTCCAACTCATCGATAGCATCGCCGAGTTCTTTCATCCACTCGCGCCATAGAGCGGTGCGTTTGGCGGCGTTTGACTGTGAAAGCGGAAGCACTTGTTCAACCGCCCATTGGCCAACGGGTTGCTCAAGCACGGTGTAACCGTGCTCCTCCAAAGCGGCTCTTAGTCCGGTAAGGCCCAGGTATGGCTTTCCGTCTGCATTATTCTGGTAGTAGATCAAACGTCGCGACATTTCAAGGACGTTATGTCCCCAATTGACCACCACGTATTCATCATTCCACGCGACCATGTAACCGAGTGCTTTTACCGCTTCCGAAAAAGCTGCATCATCCGGGGACCAAAAGCTCTCGGTGCCATGGGCCTGCCAGCGCACACCTCGATCCCATACGTCACGACGGATCACGCCTGACGTGCCGACGTTAGATAACGCTTTGTAGATAGTGGAGGCTTCGCGCTTAATTTGTACTCCTGCTTTGTCGGTCCAGATCTCCCCATCCTCTACTTGGTGAAATGGCGAGAACAAAGAAAGCTGTCCCAACTCGGGAAAAGCTTGGAATTTTGATAACAGTTCCTGATCCCAACCCGGCAAGTATTCCAAATCGTTCTCGCTAATATGCATAAACAGACCGTGGCACTCAGCCAAGCCGATGTTCAAGCCTTCGCCGCCGCTATTTCGCGACAGGAAAATAGCTCGATGATTGGGGCGGTCTTCACAAATCTCGCTAATAAATTTCCTCGACCCATCAGTTGAAGCGTTATCGACGATAATCAACTCGTAGGGAGTAGTAATTGTCCGAAGGTAGGATTCAATAGTGGTGCGTAGTAGGTCCGCGCGGTTCCAGTTAAGGACTACCGTACTCAGCACAGGCTTATCCGCAATCAATTGAATATTATCTGACATATGGAAATTTCACGCGTGATGCCTTGGCTCTTCCAGAGAGTCCAACGCAAAACCGATTAAATCTTCATTTCGTTCGACGCACGACAATCGCGTAGTTAGATAGGACCAAAACTCAGGGTAGTATTCGGCCCACCAAAACGTCCACCACGGGAAGATTAAGTAAGATGCACCTGCCGCTCGCTGTCTCTCCAGTTCCTGAATAGCGGCAGCATCGCTCTCCGGCGCCCCCCAATAGAAGCCATCCTGTTCAGTGAAGGGCATGACGCGACGCCCCGAGATTTCTCTAGTGGCCCACTGATCCTCGCCTGGAAGAATAAACGCCATCCCGTCCGGGACTAGCCGCTCAATTATCCGCACTGCCCGCTGCGTGCGGTGCCAGAATGAGTAAACGCGCCAGTTTTCAATATCAGCGTTCGCAATTCCCATTTTGTAGCACCACTCCTCAAGGGTCTTAAAGCATTGTTCCCAGAACCAAACTGCGTGCTCAATGCGCTCCTGAAACGGCTGACGGTACGTGTTATTGCACCCGTGGATTCTGTAGCAGCCACCCGCTCCCTGTAGACGCTGCAAAGAACCGAATAAAGGTACTAAAGCTGACAAGTAAACATCCGGACCGATTCTGTAATCCGACTCCGGCACCGGCAGAACCCGATCGAGAAAGTCTCGACGCCAGGCGTTTCCACTCGTGGACGGCCAGTTGTACCCTGCTGGTCCCCGGCTGATCAGCGCATCGCGAACATCCCCTTCGGCCAAATCTGAACGGTGCATGACCTCGCCCGTTTGACGGCCTTGTTCATTGATTATCCAAAGTGGCCAGTGTATCTTCACAACCTCGGGCCTGCTCTCCATTTCAGCCACTACCTGCGCTATCGTGTCAGGCATAATTAAGTCGTCCGAGTCCATGAAGCACACGACATCGCCCTCAGAAGAAGCGAACCCGAGGTTGAATGCAGATGCCTGGCCTCCATTTTCTTTCTTCAGTCCTTTGACGCGAGAACCAAAGCCTGAGATTACGTCCCATGAATTATCTTCTGATCCGTCGTCCACAATTATCACCTCAGTTTGCGGGTAAGTTTGAGCCAAGGCGCTCTCGATAGCCGCAGTCAGGTACTTGGCGTAGTTGTAGCTGGTAATAATTATGCTTGCCTTCATCACGTCTTAATCAGATCTAGTTTGAAAGATTAGGCTTGGCCATTGCGCGCTAATCGAAATCTAGTCTGGTAAAAATCTCCGCATAGTCGCCACCTGGCCAACTGTGCATCTCGCCTCGGTAACGATTGAGTGCGAGCGCCGCATCGTCGAATCGCATGACGTCGCATTGGCTCTTGTAAGCGCGAATCGCTGCTCGTTTCACCTCTACGTGCGGCGTGATGTCAACGATCTGATCCATCTCTTGTAGTGGCGTCCAGACCTCGAACATCAATACCTCCGGCTTTCCGTTTCGTCGTTTAGATCCAGAGAGCGCTCGCTTCAACACTCGCGCCGCTGCGCTATGATCGCCTAGCATTTCGCGTTCGTGAGTAACATAGATGATGTCCGGCTTTATCCTTTTAAGTTTTGCTCGAAGCCGATCGACCAGTTGCTCAGTTGCGCGCAGTTTGCCGTCCGGCTCGCGCCAGAATTCAATCTGTTGCAGACCCAGAATACGCGATGCCTCCTGTGCTTCCGCTTCACGAACGGTCGCAGTCTCGTCGGGGGGCTTGCCATGACCACCCGCCTCGCCCGACGTCAGGAAGATAACGTTGACTTGATCGCCGTCAAGCACATGGGCGCGCAAAGTGCCCCCACAACCAATCGATTCATCATCGGGATGCGGACTTAGTACGAGAACGCGACTCAACTGCTACCTCCTTTTTGCGCAAACCAATCACGGATACAGTCCCCATGTACGCACGTAATTCACCTGCGTCGCGAAACGGCTCTTGAATGCTTCATCGCCCAAACCGAAATCAAACGTCTCAGCTCCTTCATCGATTGCCGCTAATAGCAAATGTCGCAGCAATACTTCTCCCGGCGACCACCGCGCCAAGTCAATCGCGAAGCTCGGCTTGTACCACAGATAATCTCCTCGGTAACAGAATCCGAAATGGAAGGCGATATTGCGACCATTCCATGCAAGTCGTGTGAATCTCAACCGACCAGTTGGCCCAAGCCGTGACGTCAGCCGGCGATAAAACTCACGTTGCTTCGGGTCATGAAAGAGACTTGGATAACCGGTGTCTTTCCATCGTTCGATGTGTTGCGCAAAAAACTCGTCAAGATGAGGAGCGATCTCCTCATCACTCGATGAATGCTCCACGCTCAACTGTCCATCTCGTCGCAACGACCGTTCATGCCGCCGCAGGCTCTTCTTGTTAGTAGGCGCTGACTGGGCCTCACTCGTTATAACCAGTTCAAGAGCGGGTGCGGGCAGGTCGCCCTCATCGAAACACTTCATCCCAAGTCTCGCGGCCGACTTCTGCAAAAGTGTTCCGGTAGCCGAGCTGTCCGGCACATGATAAAAGCGGAAGCCGACAAAATCCGGAACACAACAACGCGCCGTATCGAGGATGGAATCCAGAACTGCGCAATCAGAAACGTCGCCAACGAAATCGAGATAGTCCGACCCGCCGGAGCCAACGAAAAAGATCATTCCTTCGTCAGCGAAAAGCGGCGCAAGGGCGACTGGTTCACCTTCCTGCTGCGCAACTATCATTAGCAGCTTTCCGCGCCCAAACAATTCCCACCACGCGCGCTGGTATTCCGGCGTGAGAAAGATAGTGTTAGTGTCACCTGAGGACAGAACGCGTTGCCAGTTGTCCAGGTCCCAGGATTGATCCTCGAAGGTGTGGAGAATACGAGTCGTGACACACCGACCCTGCACAGCAGGTGGCGAGCTAAACGTGGATGCAACGTTAACAGAACTCATCGGCTTATTTCTCTCACCGGATGCATTAAGTTAATTGGGCGATCATGGTCACGCTGATGTCCGCGCCGAAGCAGCAAGCGAGCAACACGCCACGCTAGAATAGAAAGCCTCCAGCTTTCTTATGCGGTCTTTCGTGTTCGCTTTCTCACGCACGTAAAGCCGTCCGTTGCCTCCCATCTCTTCGCGTTTGCGTCGATCGGAAAGCAACTCGCGGAGCGCGGTCACTAATGCATCGCTATTCTTTGGCGGCACGAGATATCCGTGCTTGGCATTCGTGATCACCTCGCTCGCTCCGTTGCCTTCGCAGGCGATCACCGGCAACCCGCACGCCATCGCTTCGAGATAGACAAATCCCGGTCCTCCCTCGTACTCGGAAGGCGCCGCGAAGACATGCGCGCTGGAAAGCTGTGCCGGAAGATCCTCCCTGCCGACGAAGCCCTGAAGATCAAGGAGATCAGGCGCGCCTGCGGCAATTGCCTGTGCGCGCAACTCGCCAATAAGAACTGGATTGCCGCTACCAAGAATTCGCACCTGCAAATCAGGAAAATCTTTCGTGAGTTGGAGGGAGGCTTCCAACAGTATCGCGATGCCTTTATTTCGCTCGAGTTTTCCCACAAATATGATCGTTGGCCGCTTAGCTTTCGGGACATCGACGGGACGGAACAGTTCACAATCGATGCCGGTGTGCAAGATCGGGATCTCGTCGCGGTCCAGGCCGTAGTGCGCTGCGCACCAGTTTGCCGAGCAACTACTCGAAGAAAAAACGGCGTCCGCTAACCGCAGGCAGGTTCCCTCCATGGCAGTTCCGACACGGTAGAGCTCGGAGTCTATTTCAGGCCAGCCCATCGTGTGCGCGAACATTACAAGTGGGCCGTGGAGTTGGATCACGGTCGGGATGTGGTTCCATTCCTGCCGATTCAATAGATGAATGTAGCTCTCACACGCCCACTCAGGAAAATCAATAATCTGGATCGGAGACTTGGCGTTGAGTCGCGACATCTCTTCGGCGACCGCCACGCTGTAGGTAACCCATCGCGCAGCTTCGGTGCCGATGGAGAAACGATCTTCGAAACCGGGAATACGCGTTACGCTAACATCGCCGTCTCTATACTCGGATCGTTTATGATCGATAGCGTGAGAGATCACCAGCACTTCGTGCCCGAGAGAGGCAAGACCGTGCGCTTTAAGATAGGTCTGCGTCGCAATGCCACCATGAGCGGTTTCCGGCGGATATTCCTGTGAGACTAAAACTATTCTCATTGCTCATTAATAAGCGTGTGCATGATTCGCCATCTCTCTGACAATCTGGACCACGGAAGCGCTGACGAGTTGGCCCTTGTCCAACTCCAGACGAACGTCACAGTTCTCGAGCGTGCTCAGGCGGTGAGCGATCATGAAGGTCGTGCGTCCATTCATTAGTCGCTGCATAGCCTCCATAATTCCGGCTTCAGTTTTAACGTCCACCGAGCTGGTCGGCTCGTCAAGAATAAGAAGCGGCGCATCTTTGAGGAACGCACGCGCCAGGGAGATACGCTGGCGTTCGCCTCCGGACAGACGCATTCCTCGATCACCGACCTGCGTTTGATAACCGTCGGGAAGATTAGAGATAAACTCGTGCGCGTTCGCGGCTTTAGCGGCCGTAATGATGTCTTCTTCACTTGCCTCAGGGCGCGCGTAAGCAATATTTTCGGCGATAGTGGTCGAGAACAACACCGGATCTTGCAACACCAGGGAAAACTGGTTGCGCAAGTCCGCCAGTTTGTAATCACGTATATCGATTTCATCCAAAGTTATCTGGCCGGCAACCGGATCATAGAAACGCATCAAAAGACTGACGAGCGTTGTCTTTCCGGCTCCGGTTGGCCCGGCAATTCCAACCCGCGCACCTGGCTCAATCTCGAATGAGATATCGCGCAGCACCGGGTGCTGCTTGTCATAACTGAAGTTAACTCGGTGGAAAGCGACTGCGCCGCGAGCCTGGGAAACTGATTGGGCGCTTGGTCGCTCGGCCACATCCGGTTGCTCGTCGAGTAGTTTGAAAGCCCGATCGGCGCTGGCAAGCGAGGCCTGGATGTCGGCCGCCTTATTGCTGATCGTTCGCAGCGGCGCGTAGAGTTGCGCCAGGTAGGCCATCACCATAAGCAATTCGCCAAGCGTAATGACTCCAGTTTGAACATGGCGGATGCCAACGAACAGAACTAAAGCCGTGCCCGTTGCGGTGGTCAGGCCAACGAACAGATCGAAACCTGCCTGAAACAGCGCGAGTCGAATACGCGCTTTCGTTCCCTCGCTTGAATGACGAACAAATCGTTGGTGTTCGTGGTCCTCTTTCCCGAAAGCCTTGACGACACGAACAGCCGACAACACCTCTTGAATTACGGACAACGAAGAAGTTTCGATTTCTTTAAGTTTGCTATATCGGCGTCGCAAGGGACGTCGATACATGCGCGTGAGCAAGAACAGAGCGGGTGACACGGCGAGCGCTACCACGGCCAGGGTCCAATCTATCCGCGCCGTTACGTAAATCATCGCGGCCAGCGTTACACCGGCAGCGATAAAAGGCATGAGCCCATCGATCGCTATGTGCTGGATAGATGGCGTGTCCCATTGGATGCGATAGATCGAGTCGGCCGCGCCCTGCGAATCATGATAGGAAAGCGACAGACGTTGCACATGTCGAAAGAGTTGGGCGCGAAAGGCGAGCACCAGTTTCTCGCCAGTGTAAGTATGCATCAACGAACTCGCGAGTTCCTGCAACTGTCTGATCAGTGCGAGGCCCACCAAAAGCAGGACTGCGAATAGCAGGAGAGAGAACTTTGAGCGTAACGATATGAATGAACCAAGGAGAGCAGGAATCGGTTTCGAGCCGATCACACTGTCGACGGCGACCTTGAGTGGGAGCGGAATAAGCAATGCCAGTGGGGTTCCCAACAAGTCGAGCACAAAGATCAGTCCAATATGAAGCCAATACGGACGGGCCTGACGCAGAAGGCGTCGGTAAAGATTGAAATCCGCGTGGGTGGTGGCGCGCATTATCCTTCTCGGACGTCTGACGGTTGAAGGGAAGGAAGATCGTAAGCCTTGCTCTTCACCTTGTCTTCGAGGGTGTAAAGAATTGCGGCTTCAGCGGCGGCGCTCTCTTGCAGCAATCGAAAGCTGAATAACCCAACAATCAACATAAGAACGGTCCACGCCTCCCACGCGTGATCCATCGCGGCGCCCACGCCGAGCAACGCAAAAACCAAATCAACCATAATCGCCAGCGGCCAGAATTTAGGCCAGGTGCGGAACCGCACGAGTTGTTTACCGCCGCCGTGCTCTTCGATTCCCATCAACATTCGCGCACAGCCAAACAAGCCTCCACGGACTTCCAGATCCCAACGATCAAAATCGCCGCCGCGTTGGACCACCGCGCCGTCTCGAACGAGATCTTCTTCCACGGCTGCAAGCCATTCGTGACTCGCATGCCACTCTTCGCTCCAGATCGAAGAGTTTCGCGGCCAGGGTAAAACCATTCCGGCCCGACCACGGCGCCGCCACACGGTTAGGCCAGAGCGCACGCGGCCGATCAAACGCGCGAGTGGTTGCAGCAGATGCAAGAACCCGATCGTGCCGAGTGCAAAGGC
>Ga0066709_100001619_pt1 | contig 15195 bp, 9 predicted proteins | sample GraSoiAngelo_158_FD_79665 | JGI IMG/M metagenome (GOLD analysis project Ga0066709, IMG submission 79665) | Grasslands soil microbial communities from the Angelo Coastal Reserve, California, USA - 14_1009_16_30cm | ecosystem: Environmental > Terrestrial > Soil > Grasslands | place: USA...
GAAGCGGCAGGCTACAAGAACGCTTTTCGCGTGGAGATGCTGCCGGAAGGCGCGGACCTGATGGATTTGCGCTACAACGTGATTCAGTGGGTGCACCGGGCGACGCGGGGATGGTCGTATGGTGCGGGGGTGATTGATCCGCGCACGGGCGAGATCATCAAAGGGCACGTCACGCTGGGTTCGCTGCGCGTGCGGCAGGACTATTTGATTGCGGAAGCGCTGCTGGCGCCGTACGAAAAAGACAAGCCGCTTTCGCCGAAAATGCAGCAGATGGCGCTGGCGCGGCTGCGTCAACTGGCGGCGCATGAGGTGGGCCACACGCTGGGATTAGAGCACAATTACACGGCGAGCACAGTGAATCGCTCTTCCGTGATGGATTATCCGCCGCCGTACATCCAGCTTGGCACCGACGGCGTGCCGGAATTGTCGGACGCGTACGCCACCGGAATTGGAGCGTGGGACAAGGTGTCAATCACCTACGGTTATCAGGATTTTCCTGCGGGTGTGGACGAGCACGCCGCGCTGAACAAAACCTTGAGTGACGCGTTCGGGCGCGGACTGCGCTTCCTGACGGACCAGGACGCACGGCCGGCGGGCTCCTCCAGCAGCTTGGCGCATCTGTGGGACTCCGGCACGAACGCCGTGGATGAATTGAATCGCTTGATGCAGGTGCGAGCCGCGGCTCTGAAACGGTTTGGCGAGAACAACATTCGCGAAGGCGCGCCGCTGGCTACCTTGGAGGATGTGCTCGTGCCGCTGTACATGCTGCATCGTTATCAGGTTGAAGCCGCCAGCAAGGTGGTGGGAGGAATGGATTACACGTTTGCGCTGCGCGGAGATGGGGAAACGCCGACGCAGATTGTTGCGCCAGCCGAACAACGGCGGGCGCTGAACGCGGTGCTGGACACGCTGAAGCCGGATGTTTTGGCTCTGCCGGAGTCACTGCTGAAAATCATTCCGCCGCGTCCGCCGGAATACGAGCGCGGGCGGGAACATTTTAAGATTCGCACCAGCCCGGCGTTTGATGCGTTGGCTCCCGCGGAGGCCGCGGCACAGCACACGCTGCAGTTTTTGTTCAATCCTGAACGGGCGGCGAGGCTGGTGGAGTTTCATGCGCGTAACGGGGAGAATCCAGGTTTGCAGGAAGTCCTGGACGCAATTCTGACGGCGACGTGGAAAGGGCCTTACGGCGATGGGTATGCGGCACAAATTGCCAACGTTGTGGACGACGTTGCGTTGTATGACTTGATGGCGCTGGCCGCGAGCGACCATGCGAGTGACGAAGTGCGCGCCATCGCAAGCCAGGAGCTGCACGACCTGTATGCTTGGCTGAATGCGCCAACGGGAGGGCGGCAGATTGCCGATCAAGCGCATGTTTTGTTTGCTTTACGGCAAATCGAGCAGTTTGAGAAGGATCCGAAGAAAATCGACCTGACAGCGCCCGCGGAGCCTCCGGACGGGCCGCCGATTGGGACGGACGAGGATTGGGACTGGCAGGAGTGATTGTGGGAGTGGCACGGTTGAGGTCTAGCCAGGATTCCTCGTCGCTTTGCTCCTCGGAATGACAGTGTGTGGCGGTGGGAGCTAAACTAACGGTTAGCGTTTGGCGATTTTAACGTGACAAACAGGTTCGTCCGTCGTCTATAGCAGCAAGGAGGCTCCATGCGTCTACCTACTCTTTGCCTGACTTTCGCCTCGGCGTTGGTTGCGATTGGTTTCTCAAGCGCGCAAGCAGAGTCGCATCATCATTCGGTGAACATCCATGATGGCCACCGGCATCCCATTACGGATTGCTCGGATCTGCATATTGAATTTGATGACCGCGATGCCGTGGTGCGCTCCGAAACGCGCACGCTCAGCAAAGCGGAGGCTCCCGTATTGAAGGTGCATCCGCACGCCAATGGCGGCACGCAGGTGGTGGGCTGGGACCAAAACAACTATTCCGTGACGGCGTGCAAAGCCGTGGCACCTGGAGATGACGCCGAGCGCATGCTTTCGCAGATTACGATGTCCATGGAGAACGGTACGGTGTCGACGCGGGGTCCATCGGGCGAGGGCGATGATTGGACCGTGTATCTGCTGATTCGCGCGCCGAAGTCCGCCGCGATCGAACTGGAGACCACCAACGGGCCAATTTCTTTGTACGACGTAGACGGGAAACTGACCGCGCATGCGCACAACGGGCCGATCAGCCTGCACAATTTCTCCGGAGACGCGGAAGTCACCGCACAGAACGGTCCGATCAGCATGGAAGGCAGCAGCGGGAACGTGCGCATTCGAACGGAAAATGGGCCCATCAACGTGGACTTGAAAGGGACAAGCTGGAGCGGAAGCGGTCTCTCGGCTGATGCGCAAAACGGTCCGGTGACGCTGCGGGTGCCGAGCGGATTCCAAACAAGCTTCGTGGTGGAATCGACGAATCATGCGCCGATGAGCTGCCATGCCAGCATTTGTGGGAGCGCGCGGAAGACCTGGGACGATGAACATCGGCGAATCGAATACGGGTCGTCGCCGGCAGTCGTGCATCTGTCCACCGTGAACGGGCCGGTGGCGGTCGAGGAAGCACGCGATTGACGTTGGGGTATGGGCCTGGATTGCGATTTCGATCCAAGGCCTCAATCACCCTGCGATTCTTCGCGGCGACGTGGACGGCATCGCACTCTTGCAGATAAGATTTGACGCATGCTGCTCGAAGCACGCGTCGCCCATCGAGTAACGGAAGCTGAGGCCGCTCAGCTAAGCCGCCAGGTTTATGGCCTGGAGGCATCCGCGCGGACACTTCCCGGTGAATACGACGACAACTTTCAACTAACCACGGCGGACGGTCGTGCGTTTGTCCTCAAAGTGATGCACCCCGCGCGCGAGCCTTCTTTCATCGATATGCAATGCCAAGCGCTGGTGCATCTCGCGGAAAGCGCGCCGCAGTTCCCTTTGCCGCGTGTGCTGCCAAATCGCAGCGGCGAGTTTTTTTCGGAAATTACCTGCGCGGATGGTTCGAAACGGTTGGTTTGGCTGCTGCGTTTTTTGAAAGGAACAGTCCTTGCGGAGGTGCGTCCGCATGCGCCGGAGTTGCTCCGCGATTTGGGCCGGTTTCTGGGAGAAATGGACGCAGCATTGCAGTCCTTCGAGCATCCTGCCGCGCATCGCCAATTAAAGTGGGATTCCTCACGAGCCGTTTGGATCAAGGAATACATCCACGAGATTGAAGGTGCTGGACGGCGCGCGCTGGTTGAAAAGTTCCTCAAACTCTATGAAGACGAAGTCGTGCCGCGCGTGCCGCGTTTGCGCCGCAGTGTGATTTACGGCGATGCGAATGACTACAACGTTCTGGTGAGTGGTCCCTGGCCGCAGCCCCGCAAGATTGCGGGCGTGATTGATTTCGGCGACATGCACCACGGGCTGAGGGTTTCAGAAGCCGCCATCGCTGCGGCCTACGTCATTTTTGGGAAAACGGAACCGCTGAAGGCAGCGGCAGAAGTGCTTGCGGGATATCAAGGAGCGTTTCAGCTTCAAGAAGAAGAGGTTGCTGTTCTTTTTCCGTTATGGGCGAGGTCATTGGCGGTGAGGGTGACAAATTCGGCGCACGGCAAGAAGGTGATACAGGATAATGCGTATGTGACCGTCAGCGAAGAACCGGCATGGCATGCGCTCGAGCAACTCGCAAAAATTCATCCGCGCTTCGGGCATTACACGTTCCGCGCCATCTGCGGATGGACGCCCGTTACGAAGGCGGAAAAGATCCAGCGCTGGCTGTTGGCCAATGAAAAATCTGCGGCGTCTGTTCTTGAGGTGGATTTGCGCACGTCAGCAAGTCTCGTTTTTGATCTGGGCGCGGGAAGCCGGCTGCTCGGCGCGGATCCGAACGCATCGGAAACTCCCGAGCTCACGGAAAAAATATTTGGCGAAATGAAGCGAGCCGGTCTGCATGTAGGTGTTGGGCGATACAACGAAGCGCGCCCGCTCTACAATTCCCCGCGTTTTGGAGGCGCGGGCAACCCAATCACGGAACGGCGCACCATGCACTTGGGAATCGATCTTTTCGTTGAGCCGGGCACGGTGTTGCGGGTGCCGCTGGACGGCGTGGTGCACGTCCTAGCCAATAACGCTGCTCCTCAGGATTACGGTCCGCTCGTGATTTTGCGTCACCAGACGGGAGACGGCGAAGAGTTCTTCACGCTTTACGGACATCTCAATACGCAGACGCTCGACGAACTCAAGGTCGGTCAGCGCATTTCGCGAGGCCAAGAATTCGCGCACGTCGGGACGCCCGCGGAAAATGGCGGCTGGGCGCCGCATCTTCATTTTCAGATCATTCTCGATTTGTTGGATCTTGGCGCCGATTTTCCCGGCGTGGCTTACGCCTCGCAGCTCACCGTCTGGACGAGCCTTTCACCCGATCCAAATCTTCTGCTGGGAATTCCCGCGGATCGTTTTCCCGCGCAGGAAGCGAGTTTTGAGGAGGCGCTTGAAAAGCGCCGCGCTCTGCTGGGGAAAAATCTCAGCATTTCCTACGAGCGTCCGCTGAAAATTGTGCGGGGCTGGATGCAGTATCTCTACGACGACACGGGGCGCGCCTATCTCGATGTGTACAACAATGTGCCGCTGGTCGGGCACAGCCATCCGCGTGTCGTGCGCGCTGCGCAGGAGCAGCTTGCGCTGCTCAATACCAACACGCGCTATTTGCATGACAATGTGAATCGGTACGCGGAGCGGCTGACACAGAAACTCCCCGAACCATTGCGTGTCTGTTTCTTTGTCAATTCGGGCAGTGAAGCCAACGAACTGGCGCTGCGACTGGCGCGAGCGCACACCGGGCGCGAAGACGTGATCGTCCTGGAGCACGCGTATCACGGGCACACGAACTCGCTGATCGACATCAGCGCATATAAATTTGACGGGCCCGGCGGTCGCGGGAAAAAGCCGTGGGTGCACGTCGCTCCTATGGCTGATGATTATCGCGGCCCGTATCGGCGCGAGGACAAAGAAGCGGGGGCAAAGTATGCGCGCCACGTTGCGGAAATTCTGCAACGCACGCAGGCTGATGGCCGCGGCGTGGCCGCTTACATCGCGGAGACTTTGCCGAGCGTTGGCGGACAAATTGTTTTTCCCCCGGAATATCTTCAAGAAGTCTACAAGCACGTTCGCGCAGCGGGCGCCGTGTGCATCGCCGATGAAGTGCAGGTCGGTTTCGGGCGCCTCGGAACGCATTTCTGGGGATTCCAATCGCAAGGAGTGGTGCCGGACATCGTCGTTCTGGGCAAGCCGATCGGAAACGCGTTCCCTCTCGCGGCAGTGGTCACGACGAAAGAAATCGCAGCGTCTTTTGCCAATGGAATGGAATTCTTCAGCACCTTTGGCGGCAACCCGGTGGCTTGCGCAGCAGGCCTGGCGGTTCTCGATGTGCTGCAAGAAGAAAAATTACAGGGAAACGCGCTGCGCGTGGGAACTCATCTCAAGAACGGATTGCAAGCGCTGCAGCGGCGTCACGCCCTGATTGGCGATGTGCGCGGATCGGGCCTGTTTCTGGGCGTGGACCTTGTGCTCGATCGAACGACGCGCGAGCCTGCACCGCGGCAAGCGTCTTACATTGTGAACCGGCTTCGCGATTGCGGAATCCTTACGGGCACTGATGGCCCTCATCACAACGTGATCAAGCTGCGGCCGCCGCTTGTTTTCACCGAGAAAGACGCGGATCTCTTCGTCAAGACGCTGGATGCCATCCTTCAGGAAGACGCAGCACAACCTTGACTTAAAGCTTCAGGTCTTTGCCTCCCGCCCCGGATCGCTCAGCAATCTTAAGGATATTCAGGAAACAGAAGCGTCACGCTAGCTCAGGAATTAGAAGCGAGCACGGATAATTTGTAGTTTAATCGGGGTTGGCCCATCGGAGAAGGTCTTGTATGCGGTTTTCTTGTCTCTTTGCAATCTTCGCGCTTCTCCAAAGCATCATTGCCTGTCCGAGAATTCGAGCAGCGGACTCTGCGGACTGCTTGGGCGTTGTTCTGGATGAAAATGGCGTCCCGATCGCAGCCGCGCAGGTGAAGTTTGAGGATGCGGCCGGGCGCTCCTACCGGGCAGAAACCGACGCGACCGGGCGCTTCGCTCTCCATACTCTTTCTTCCGGGGATTACAAGGCGGAAGTGCGGAAAGAGGGGTTTTTCGTACTTGCGGGCCAGGCGGTCTCATTGCATCCGGGAGGTAACGAACTCTCTTTCGTCTTGAATCGTGAGCAAGAGGTTCGCGAAAAGGTGCAAGTCACCGCGCCATCAAATCAAATTGACACGCAGGACACCTCTCAGCGCTCCACGCTCTTGGCTCGAGACATTCGCGACATCCCCGTGCCCAACACCCACATGCTTCAGCCGAGTCTCGTAGCCCTGCCGGAGATCGTGCAGGACAATCGGACGAATTTGCACGTGGCGGGCGCCCGCTCAGGAGATACGCAATATCTGCTAGACGGATTTGAGATCGGCGATCCCGTCAGTGGGACGCTGACTGCGCGTTTCAACATTGACGCCACACGAACCGCAGAAGTCCAAACCGGACGGATTGGGGCTGCTTACCCGCACTCCGGCGCTGGCATCTTGAGCCTCGAGACTCCCGACGGAGATGACCGCTGGCGCTTTGGAACGACCAACCCGACTCCCGGCGTCAATGTTCAGCATGGCGTCCACTTGGGAAATTGGTATCCGAGGTTTGCTTTTTCTGGTCCCCTCGAGCGTGGCCGCTTCTGGTTTTCCAATTCCATCAGCGTGCAACATACCTTCGGCGTCGTGAAGCAGCTTCCTTCGAACGCCAACACATTCGAAGAATGGGCCGGAGACAATCTCGTTCGCCTACAATACAACATCTCGCCAAGGCACATCCTGCACGCGAGCTTTCTCTACAATCGCGCGAATGACAGCAACCTCGGCCTGGATGCCCTCGATCCGCAATCCACTACGGTCACTGCGGATCAACGCCGCGCCTTCGTCTCAGCGAAAGATCAGCTGTGGCTTCACGAAACGTTGTTTGAGTTGGGCGTTGCTGGCGACGGTGGCGTGCTGGAGTACACGCCGCAAGGCTCGCAACCCTATATTCTTCTCATCAATGGGACGAGCGGAAACTATTTTCAGCACCTGAGCCAGCGCGGGCGCCGCCTTCAGGGGGTGGCGAACGTGATTGCGGCTTCGCGCCACTGGCACGGCACGCACCAGCTTTCCATGGGTGCGAATGCCGCTGGGCTGGTCTTGCACCAGTCGGCGCAGCGCGGGGAGATTGCTGCGCTTCAAGCCACGAATCCAAACGACGGAACAGCTTGTACTTCGCCCACGGCAGGTTGCTTGGTGCGCCGGTCCGCGTTTACGGGACCTGCTACTCCTCAGCTTTCGAACACGCAAGCCGGCGCGTATGCCCAAGATACATGGTCAATGAGCAGGTATTTCGTTTTCCAAGTGGGCTTGCGCACGGATTGGGACCGCTTTACGCAAAGCGCGATGGCCGAGCCGCGCGTGTCTGCCAACGTGCTGCCTTTCGGTGACGACCGCGCCAAGGTTTCGCTCGGTTGGGGCATTTACAATGGGCCTCTCAATCTCGCGCTCATCGGACAGGTCATGGACCAGGAGCAAGTGGACACCTTTTATGATTCCGCCGGAACCGTGGCTCCTCCAGGGCCGATCATCAGCCAGTTCGTGCTGTCTGCGGGTGCCCTGCACCAGCCTCGGTTTGAGACGTCCAGCGCGGGGTGGCAGGAAAAATTCGGGCGAAACACTCTCGTTGGTCTCGAACTTCTCGCGCGGAACGGCACTCACGGCTTCGCCTTCGTTGACCAACAGCCCTCCCAGCCTGGTGGTGTTTTTCTCCTTCTGGATCAGCGCAATGATAGATATCGCTCGGCGACCTTCTCCGTGCGCCATGTTTTTTCGGAAAACACCGAACTCTTTGGCGCGTACATCGGGTCGCGCGCGCGTTCGAACGAAGTTCTCAATCCGGCTCTCGGTTCCATTTTTTACGTAGCGCAGCAACCCGGGCCCGTGGCTTGGGACGCGCCCAACCGGGTGCTCACCTGGGGTTGGGCGCCGACGCACATCTGGAGCACGCAGTTGAGCTACTTCTTCGAATATCGAACCGGGTATCCCTTCAGCGTCGTCAATCTTCAGCAGCAACTCGTCGGTTTGCCTAATTCCCTGCGGTTCCCTGCTTACGCCAGCCTGAACCTGGGGCTCGAGAAGAAATTTGCGTTCCGCGGCTATCTCTGGGCCGCGCGGGTGGAGGCAGTCAACATTCTTGGCCGGCAGAATCCGGATTCGGTGGTGAACAATATTGATGCTCCTACGTGTACGAGTCTTGTTCGCTCCGGATGCTTCGGTGCGTTCGCCGGTGGGCAAGGCCGCGCGACAACTTTGCGCGTGCGTTTTGTGGGCAGAAAGTAAGCATCGCTTTTCCTACTGGTCCGACCGGCAAGCTTAGCCTCAAAGTGTGGCTTACCCCTATTTATCTGCCGCGGGGCTGAATGGCTCAGAAAAAAGCTCTAGGAGCTGCTCAGCGCCGAAGAATCCGTACACATCGATGACCTTGTCGAGCGCTCCGGCTTGAACTCTTCCGAGGTTCTGGCTACCCTGTGTACTTTGGAGATGAAAGGGATTGTGCGGCAGTTGCCCGGAAAGCAGTTTCTGCAAAGTGTTGTTATAGAGGGAGATAGAGGTTGCATTATCCCTCCACGGGCGGAATGCCATCTAAGAGAAGGAATCGGTAGGGCCGGCATATGCATCTCATGATGGACCGGGCCCACCTCAGGGACATGCGCCAAAGGTAGCGAGAAGGACACACGCCCCGCGGTCCGCCCTCTCCGAATCACAGTACGGAGTTACAAAGGCTACATGGCTCGTTCGCTTGTTATTGTCGAATCGCCCGCTAAGGCGAAGACGATCAATAAGTATTTGGGACGCAACTATACCGTCAAGGCTTCCATTGGCCACGTCATGGACTTGCCGACGAAGACGATAGGCATTCGCCTGCCGGGCGAGGATCCTTCCGGCAAGAAAAAAACAAAAAAGAAAAGGGGCGCAAAGAAAGGCGCCAAAGCCAAGGCAAAGACCCCCAAGATCACCCTGGATGACGAAAAGATTTTCGAGCCTACGCTGCAAATCATCTCCGGTAAGGGCAAGGTCATTCACGACCTGAGAAAGGCCGCCCACACGGCAGAAGCCGTCTATCTGGCCCCTGACCCGGATCGCGAGGGAGAGGCCATTTCCGCTCACCTAGCGATGGTGCTCTCCAAGCCCAACCGCTTCGTGGAGGCCGAGGCTCCGGGGAAACAGAACGGTAAAGCTGCGGAAGCGAAAGAGACCGCAGATGCCAAAGCCGGCAAGGGCGGGAAGAGCAACGGGGATCTGGGGGCGGATATTCCCCCCGCGGACCCCAAGAAAATCTTTCGTGTGACCTTTAACGAAATAACCCCAAAGGCGATCCGCGCTGCATTTGATCACCCCAGGGCAGTGGACGCGAATCTGGTTGACGCGCAGCAGGCTCGCCGTGTCCTCGACCGGCTGGTGGGCTACAAAATCTCTCCGCTTCTATGGAACAAAGTGCGCCGAGGTTTATCCGCTGGTAGGGTGCAGACCGTGGCGTTGCGCTTGATCGTCGAGCGCGAAGAAGCCATTCGCGCGTTCGTGCCGCAGGAGTATTGGACCATCCATGCCATGCTGGATGCGGGGAAGCCGCCGCTTTTTGAGGCCAAGCTCGTCAAGCACAACGACGCGGATATTGAGGTAAAGAATCAGGAAGCCGCGGACAAAATTGTCGCCGCGGTCAGCAAGGCCAAGTGGCAAGTCGTCTCGGTGACCCAAAAGGAAAAGAAGCGCAACCCGCCTCCGCCGTTTACCACCTCGAAATTGCAGCAGGCTGCCTACAACCGCCTGCGCTACACCGCCAAGCGCACCATGTCCTTGGCGCAGAAACTTTATGAAGGCGTGGAGTTCGGCTCAGAAGGCTCGGTGGCGCTGATCACCTATATGCGCACCGACTCGGTCCATGTCTCCAACGACGCGCTGGCCCAGGTCCGCGAACTGATCCCTGAACGGTTTGGGGCTAACTATCTTCCCGAGAAGCCGAATTTCTACAAGTCGAAGAAGGACGCACAGGAAGCGCACGAAGCGGTGCGTCCGACCGACGTCGCGCGCACCCCGGAAGACGTAAGGAAGTATCTAGACGACGACCTCTTCAAGCTGTACCAGTTGATCTGGCAGCGCTTTGTGGCCTCGCAGATGCTTCCTGCGATTTTTGATCAGACCACCATCGACATCCGCGCGGGCGAATACACGTTCCGCGCGAACGGCTCGGTGCAGAAATTCGACGGCTATCTGCGTGTTTATCAGATGCCAGCATCCACCGCCGACCGCGAAGACGACGAAAAGGACGACGAAGGCGAGGGTCGCAGTTTGCCCGAAGTTGCCGAGGGACAATTGCTGCGCCTGGACAAGATTCGTCCCGAGCAGCACTTCACCGAACCTCCGCCGCGCTACAACGACGCGACGCTGGTGAAGGAGCTCGAAGAAGATGGCATCGGCCGCCCGTCCACCTACGCTGCCATCATTTCGACGCTGGTCGAGAGAGAATATGTCACTAAGAATCAGGGCAGGTTTTCGCCTACGATGCTCGGCGAGCGTGTGAGCAAGCTGCTGGTAAAGAGTTTCGAGGACATCTTCGACCTAAAATTCACGGCCCGCATGGAAGAGGAGCTTGACGAAATCGAAGAGGGCAAACTGCCTTGGCGCGATGCTGTAAGAGAATTCTGGGAGAAATTTGTCATTGATCTCGACAAGGCCGACGAGGAGATGCTCTCGTACAAGGCCGGCATCCCCACGGGGAAAAAATGCGAGAAGTGCGGCCAGGGCGAATTGCTGGAACGCATCAGCCGCCACGGCTTCTTTCTCGGCTGCTCGCGTTATCCGGATTGCGACTTCATCGAGGACCTTTCACCTGTAGAGCAGGATGCCGGCGACGCCAACAAAGTCGAATACTGCGACAATTGCGGCAAGGAAATGGCCATCAAGCGCGGGCGCTTCGGCACCTTCCTGGCTTGCACCGGCTATCCGGACTGCAAGACCACGCGCCGCCTCGTGCAGGGAACGCGCATCGCGCACCAGCCGGATGAGCCGCTCGACGAAAAATGCTCGCTCTGCGGCAACGGCCTGGTCAAGAAGCATGGTCGCTTCGGTGAATTCATTGGCTGCTCCGGCTATCCCAAGTGCAAATACACGCGGGCCATCACCATGGGCATCAAATGCCCGAAGTGCCACGAGGGCGAATTCGTTCGCCGCGGTAGTGCTGGAAAGGGCGGCCGGGGACGTCCGCGCATCTTCTACGGCTGCTCGCGCTATCCGGATTGCAACTTCACCACGCCGCACATGCCCATCGCCGAGCCCTGCCCGAAGTGCGGCGCGCCGTTCATCGTCGAGAAGCGTTCAAAGATTGGCACCGTTCACGCGTGCTTGAAGGAAGGCTGCGACTGGGAAAAACTGGCGCCCGAGGTTCCTCCGCAAGCGCAACCGGAAGAGGTTCCGGTGCCCGTGGCAGCCAAGTCCTGACCCACCTGCATCTAACGAAACATACTTTCAAATTCAATTTCTGCGCTGGGGCGTGCGCCTATACTGTTCCTGGAACGTTCCCGCGGGGTTGCCGGGCCGAATGAAAGAAGCGATTGCCAAATACCTTGAATACCTCCAAACCGTGAGAAATTCCTCGCCCCACACGGTTTCCAATTACGGAAAGGATCTCCGCCAATTCCTGGCGTTCCTTTCGCCGCCCGATGCCGCGCCCCCGGCGCTCCGCGCTGTGAACCACGCCATGATCCGCGAATTCGTCGGTCATTTGCACGATCACGGACTCGAGAAAAGTTCCATCGCGCGAAAGCTCGCGGCTTTGCGCTCCTTTTTCAAGCACTGCGTGCGAGAAGGCCATTTGAAGGAAAGCCCCGCGCGCTTGGTTCCGACGCCCAAGCTTCCGAAGCGCATCCCTTCGGTGCTTTCCGCTGAAGAGATGAACGGTTTTCTCAATCAATTGGCAGGGATGGTTACCGGGCTGGCGGATGGGCGCCCTATTTCCAAGAAGACCGTGCCAAAAAATGCCTTGCCACCCGTCGAAAACAAAAAGAACTCGAGCAAGGCGATCGTCATTGAAGAAAGCGTGCTTCTGCGGCGCGATCGCGCGTTGCTCGAACTTCTTTATGCCGCGGGCCTACGCGTCAGCGAGCTTACTGGTCTGAACCTGCTCGATGTAGAGCAAAAGGAGCGCATTCTGCGCGTGCGCGGCAAGGGCAACAAAGAGCGCATTGTTCCCTATGGGGTGAAGGCGCAGGAAGCGCTGGAAAAATATTGGCCCGTGCGGGAACAGCTCCTCAAACAGTCCAAGCGAACCCATGGCAACGGAGATCCGCACGCGCAGGCTGTTTTTCTCAACTATGCGGGCCGCCGACTGACGCAGCGCTCCGTGGGCCGCATCGTCAAAAAGTACGTCCGCCTGGTTAATGTGAATTGGGACCTGCACCCTCATTCGCTGCGCCACGCATTCGCCACGCATTTGCTTGCCGACGGCGCGGACCTGCGCGCCATTCAAGAGCTGCTCGGGCACCAATCGCTCTCCACCACGCAGCGGTACACCCATGTCTCCATCCGCCAATTGATGGAGGTCTACGACAAGGCGCACCCGCACGCGTAGCTTCCGCATCTCACAGTCTTGATCGATACAGTTTTGCCACCAGGAGTTTGCGGGCAAGGGGTCCTGAGATACCCTAGAAGACTTTGAAGGTGGGGCATGCGCGTACGCATCGCAGTCATTTGCGGTTTTCTTGCCTCTCTGAGCGCAAATCTCTCTTGTCCCGCGCGGGCCCAGGAGAATTACGAGATCCAGGTCTACGGCTACGACACGGTCGAACCGCATCACACCATGGTAGAGCTTCACAGCAACTTCACATTTCAGGGCTCGAAAACCTTCCAGGACGGGCTTCTCCCCACGAATCATCAGTTGCATGAGACCATCGAAATCACCCACGGCTTCAACGACTGGTTCGAGACCGGTTTTTACATTTTTACTTCTGCGCAGAACGGCCAGGGATGGGACTGGGTTGGGGACCACATCCGGCCACGCGTCCGCGTTCCCAAGAAATGGAATTGGCCCGTGGGACTCAGCCTTTCCAACGAGATCGGTTATCAGCGGCGCAAATATTCGACCGACACCTGGACCTGGGAGATGCGCCCCATCATCGATAAACAGTCGGGACGCTGGTATTGGTCTTTTAATCCCAGCTTTGACAGGTCGTTCCACGGTGACAGCGTGCACCAGGGATTTGTTTTCTCGCCGAACCTGAAAATCAGCTACGACTTTACGAAGAAAATCACTGGCGGATTCGAGTACTACGGGGCGGTCGGTCCCGCGACGGATTTTCTGCAGACAGGTGAGCAACAACACCAGATCTTTCCAGCCATCGACCTAAACCTCTCTCCGAACTGGGAAATCAATTTCGGCTTGGGCGTTGGCGTGACCCATTCCACCGATCATCTAATCGCTAAGATTATTCTCGGCTACCGATTTAATTTCTGATGCGTCTGGTTGGTGTACCGGAGGAATCGCCATGAACTGCTATTTGGCCCAAATCAACATCGCTCGGCTTATCGCGCCCATCGACGATCCCAGAATCGCCGAATTTGTTGCTCAGCTCGAACCCATCAACGCCCTCGCGGACCAAGCCGCCGGTTTTGTGTGGCGTTTGCAATCCGAATCGGGCAACGCCACGGACATCGCCTACAGCGACGATCCCTTCATCATCGTCAACATGTCCGTTTGGGAATCGCTCGAAGCTCTGCGCAATTTCGCGTACAAGTCCGATCACGCTCGCGTTTTTCGTGACCGCGCCAAATGGTTCGAGAAAATGGACAAGCCCAGCTACTGCCTTTGGCGGATCCCGGCGGGCCACATTCCCACGGTCGCCGAGGGCCGCGAGCGGCTCGATCACTACCAGCAACATGGCGCTACGCCATATGCCTTCTGGTTTTCGCAGCACTTCCCGCAGCCTGCGGACGAAGGCGTCTGCGCCTAGCGGGAGCTGCGAACTGCATTTCCAAGAAAGAAAAGGGCTGGCGCTGCCGCCAGCCCTCTCTACGTTCTTTTCTTGCGGAAGTTCAGATGCCGAATCTCAACGAATTAGCGGTGTCCGCCATGCCCGCCGTGGCCTCCACCGCCGCCATGGAACCCACGGCCGTGGCCACCACGATCGTGGAATCCATCGTGACTGCGGAACTCGCCTCCGCCATGGAATTCGCGCCCACGAAAGCCATCATGTTCGAATCCTTCGTGCGCGAATCCTCTGCCGCGAAAACCGTCACGGCCCCAGCCGCGCTCGCGAAACTCCCGGCGTCCGTAAAACCCGCGCCCATAGTAGCCACCGCGGTAGAAGCCGCGCCCATAAAAACCGGGGCGTCCATAGAATCCGTGAAACCACGGGCCCGCGCCGATGAACACGCCATCGACAAACCATTCCGGGCCGTAGTAGCCGTACGGCGCGCAGGCGTGCGGGTAATAATCGTAATAGCCGTAGGCGCAAACGGGTGCCGGGGCAACATAGGCCGGACCAACTCCCACGCCAACAATCACTCTTTGCGCGCTCGCATACGACACGCAAAAGAGGCAAATGCCGAATAAAGCTGCGTACCTTAGGTATCGCATTGTCTGGGTCCCTTCATGACGCTGCGCTCTCTTCCGAAGCTCCTCAAGTCCTTCTCCCTCATCCGCTTGGAGCGGGCGTCTATTCCATCAAACCCGGCCGCGCCCAAAGGGTTGCAAGTACGCATTTCGCGCCGCTGCGGCCTGACGCTGGGGCAACCGAATTGCATTTCGCCGCTCCAGATGTGAGGATTCTCTCCATGACCACGAATGCCGCGACCGGCCGGCCAGGGCTGCTGAAGCCCATGCTCACCGCGCACCTTTTTCCGAAGGTCGATGGTCTGCTGCTCGATTGCGCTCGCTCTCACCCGAAGACTGGGAGAAGCAAACCGTCTCACCCAAGTGGAAGGTACTATCCCGTGGTGCATTGTTTCGTGCGCGCTTTGCCCTTCACTTATCGCAACGTTTCTGCTGTGCCAGGAACCACAATTCGCATACGCGTCTCAGGAGATTGCGGCGGGGAGTGGTATTTGTATCGCGAAGAAAAAGCGTGGCTGC
>Ga0066709_100001621_pt1 | contig 15194 bp, 10 predicted proteins | sample GraSoiAngelo_158_FD_79665 | JGI IMG/M metagenome (GOLD analysis project Ga0066709, IMG submission 79665) | Grasslands soil microbial communities from the Angelo Coastal Reserve, California, USA - 14_1009_16_30cm | ecosystem: Environmental > Terrestrial > Soil > Grasslands | place: USA...
ACCAGGAACCCACCGAAAATGTTGACCGAGGCGAAGGTGAGCGCGACGAAGCCGAGAACGCGCGCCCAGACCGGACCCGAGTCGTTGGTCACGAGCGCAACCCCAACGGCGAGCAGCGCGCCGACCACGATCACGGATGAGATCGCGTTGGTCACCGACATCAGCGGCGTGTGCAACGCCGGCGTCACCGACCACACCACGTAATAGCCAACGAAGATCGCGAGCATGAAGATCGAGAAGCGAAACGTGAACGGATCGACCGCCCCACTCGTTGCCGCATGCATGGCGCCGCCAGACGCGACGGCGATGATGTCGAGCTGAGCAAGCGTGAGGTCGCGCGCCACGCCTTGGGCTGCCTCGATCGCGGCGAAGCTGCCGGCCGGAACGATCAGCATTGCAATCTCCTTAACGCGCGAGTTGCGCGGCTCATGCGTTACTCACTACAAGTGATGCGCGGCAGGAGCGCATCGAGGGCGCGAGGGAACCCGTTTCATGACGCGCCCATGCCTGCCGGCGCGCCGTCACGCTGCACTCTTGGGCGCAAAGCTTGGATGAATCACGGCGCCATCACGGGTGAGCGCCGTCGCCTTCACGATCTCATCGCCCCAGTTGACCGCAAGCGCCTTCGCGTTCTTGTCCACCAGGATCTCCAGGAAGGCGAAAAGATTCCTGGCGTAAAGGCTCGAAGCGGACGCGGCGATGCGGCCCGGCACATTGCGGTGGCCGACGATCTTGACGCCGCCCGATTCGACGACCTCACCGGCCTGGGCGAGTTCGCAATTGCCGCCGCGTTCGACCGCGAGATCGACGATCACCGAGCCCGGGCGCATCGAGGCGACCATATCCTTGGAGATGAGCCGCGGGGCCGGACGGCCCGGGATCAGCGCCGTCGTGATGACGATGTCCTGCTTCTTGATGTGCTCGGAGACGAGGGCAGCTTGCTTGGCCTGATACTCCTTCGACATCTCCTTGGCATAGCCGCCCGCGGTCTCGGCTTGCTTGAACTCCTCATCCTCGACGGCGATGAATTTCGCGCCGAGACTCTCGACCTGTTCCTTGGCCGCCGGCCGCACGTCGGTGGCGGTGACGATGGCGCCGAGCCGGCGCGCGGTCGCGATGGCCTGCAAGCCGGCGACACCCGCGCCCATCACGAACAGCTTTGCCGCCGGCACCGTGCCGGCCGCGGTCATCATCATCGGCAGCGCACGGCCATATTCGGCGGCGGCGTCGATCACGGCACGATAGCCCGCGAGATTGGCCTGGCTGGAGAGCACGTCCATGACCTGCGCGCGAGTGATGCGCGGCAACGGCTCCATGGCGAAGGCGACGATGCCGGCAACGGCCATGGCCTTCACCGCGTGGTCCTCGTCATAGGGATCCATCATGGCAATGACGAGCGCGCCCTTCTTGTAGCGGGCAAGCTCGGAGGCGGCCGGCCGGCGCACCTTGAGTACCACGTCGGCATCCTTGACGGCGGCGTCGGTCACCGTTGCGCCGGCGGCGGCGAATTCGGCGTCGGGAATGCCGGACTTGGTTCCGGCGTCCGGCTCGACGGAGACATCGGCGCCGAGCCCTTTCATCTTCTTGACCGTTTCCGGCGTGGCGGCGACCCGGTTTTCAGTCGGGTCGATCTCGCGCGCTACGGCAATGCGCATTCACCGCCTCCTCGTGGACCGGCATGCCTACCCCGCTTCAGCCACCAGAGGCGAGCGCGAGCGTGATCATCGAAATGATCACCATGACGACGCTGGGCATCCGCGCCCCGCTCAGAAAGCCATGGAAGGCGACGATGGTCGCGACCACGAAAATCGCGAATGCAAGCAGCCAATGGCCGGCGACGCCGCCGATCGCCAGCCCCAGGACGATATTGGCCACATGCGCACCGCCGACCACGATCCAATGAACGAAACGGTCGTACATCGCCACGTGCGCCGGAAGATCATTGCCCTGCGCGGTGGCGTATTCGACCTCTGCGTGGTCGGCCATTCGCTCCTCCCACTCTTGCGTCCTGTCCCGGTGGGCGGGGATTAGCGCAATTGCCCTTTGAGGGCAACGGCGCAATCTGCCGGCCTCATCTCGCATGCTTGGTCGGCAAGCACGCATGGGCCGAGCGTCTGCGGCGCGTCGAGGATATCGCCGTCGCACCCAGGCGGTTCAACGCTCGGACGCGGGCTGGTCGAGACCGACCGCCGCGAGCGCAGCGGTCTGCCGCTCGGCCACGCGGCGGATTGAAAAATCCTCGATGGCTTGGTTGAACAGCTTATGAAAATTGAGCTCGGCGCGCAGATGCAGAAACACCGCGCCGAGTCCTATCGCAGCCCGGTCCATGAATACGAATTCGCGCGGCACCGTGACGGGGCCTTTCTGCTTGAGCGCTTGGTGCACGCGAAACGCCTCGCGGCGGCCGTATTCCGCTGGCTTCACGCCACCAGCGAGGCTGCGCACTCGATCGTCCAGCAACGGTCCATAGATGAAGCGCGCCCAGATGTTCAAGATGTCGATCAGTTCCCGATTGAGCCGCTTGAAGCCCCAGGTCTCGTAGGCGTGCACGATGAGATCGGCGTCGGCATTGAGCAGGCCGTGATAGAGATCGACGACACCGCCGACGAATTTCGGCGCGAAGATGCGAATGCATCCGTAGTCCAGGAGGTTGATGCCTGTAGGACGGCCGCGCACGTCGAACACGGTGTAATTGCCGAGATGCGGATCGCCGTGGATCACGCCAAAGCGGCTGAACGGCCACCACCAGGCCGTGAACATCGCGGTGCCGAGCCGATTACGCGTGGCGAGATCGGCCTTCGTGTGTTCGAGCAGGCGACGCCCTTGCAGCCAGTCGAGGGTGAGCAGGCGGCCAGTCGAGAGTTCCGGCCATACCTGCGGCACGCGGATCTGATCGATGTCCTCGAGCATCCTGCGGTAGAGCATGACGTGTTTGGCTTCGCGGCGATAGTCGAGCTCCTCGCGGATACGCGCGCCGATTTCCTTGGCGATCTCGGTGGTGTCGATGACCGGGTCCATGCGCCGGTGAATGGCGAAGACCAGCTGCAACTGCCGCAGATCGGCCTCGACCGCCGACTGCATGTCCGGATATTGCAGCTTACAGGCAAGCTCGGCGCCGTCGTGGGCGCGGGCGCGATGCACTTGCCCGAGCGAAGCGGCGGCGGCGGGATGATGCTCGAAGCTTGAGAATCGCTTCTGCCAGTCGGGGCCGAGCTCCGCGGCCATGCGGCGCTTGACGAAGGCCCAACCCATGGGGGGCGCCTCGCTTTGTAGCTTGATCAGCTCGGCGGCGTATTCCGGCGGCAGCGCATCGGGGATCGTGGCCATGAGTTGGGCCACCTTCATGATCGGCCCCTTGAGGCCGCCGAGCGCTGCCGCGAGCTCGATGGCATTCTTGCCGCGATCGAGCGCGATTCCGAACAGGCGCGCTCCGGCAATGCGCGCCGCGACCCCGCTCATATTGGTGCCGACGCGCGCATAGCGGGCGGCGCGGGCGGAGAAACGGTTGGCTTCGCGGTCGGTCATGATCTAATTCGACTGGTCGTCCCGGATTACGCGCGTCGTGCTAGAGGCCCCGGATGCCCGCAGATATGTTGTGCTTGATCCATTACACAAGGCCGTTCTTATTGTTCTCACCGGCCGGGATCGAGCATCATAGCGGTGGCTGCCGCGGCCGGCACGCCGAAATCGACATCTCGTGAGACTATGAACGCGCAGGCGCTGGCTTGTTGCCGTTGTGGGTGCGAACGCTTTCGCAGTGACTTGCGAGCCGGCCGTCAGGTCCAATTGAGGAGCTCTTTGGCGGCTTTCACAAGCGGCTCATTTAGGACGGGGCCATGCCATTGTGCTGCCTTCGGGCGCATTCCGACCTGATCGCGACCTGAAAAGACTTCGGTGACCGCGTGGAAGCCGAGAGCGCGGTAGACCTCGAACTGCTCCTCGGAGAACAGTTGATCCGCTGTCGTTTCATGCGGATAGCTCGGAAAACGGCGCTTGTAGTCGACAATGTAGTCGTTCTCGTCGCCCGTGATCGACGACTTCACATAGATCAATATGCCCTTTCGCCCTTGTGGGTAGCCGATCTCGCCGACTGCACAATGCGGGCCATGAGCCGCAGCATTTGGCGGCAAGCCGCCGGTCTCAGCAATCTCCTTCGACGCCGCTCGGGTTGCATCGCGAATCTCGGCCCAGGGCAGATCGATCAATACTCCGAGATCGATACGCGCGTAACGCTGCAAAGCAACGAGTGAGCGGAAGGACATCTCGGGATCGGCTTCCGCGTCGATTGCGATAATTAACTGGCAGCGCCGTCGCAATAGCTCGTAGATGCCCAGATTTTCGATGTGTCCGCCATCAGTCAGATAAATTGTATTGGAGGTTTCGCGCATCAGGCCCAGCAATTCCTGCAGGAAGTAGAATTGATCGAACACAGAGGCGAAGATGGACGAGGGCTTGCGGTCCTGGACGAGCTGCCTCGGATTGGCTGCCCAGTATCCGAGTCTGACGTTGAGAATAGCGAGCGTCGGCGTCAGTGGCTTGATGCTGCTGGCGCCCATATTGGACGACGCTGCGGCTCCCGAGACGGCCATTGCCGTAGCCAAGTCGAGCTCTTTGACTGCGTCTTCGAGTTCTTCGGTCCTCACGTATTGAGTCGCGCTGCTGCCGATAAAGTTGGGGCTAAAGAGAAAGAAATCCGCATTCCGACCACGGCGGTTGGCGTATTTTGATCCCTGAATATTCAAGGCGGTGTTGATGAGATGGAAAGGGGTATCGACACAAGAGATTTCGCTCAACTTGAAGCGGTCGAGCGGCGCGAGCTCGAAGTTTCCGTATTTTAAGCGTTCGAACGCTGCAGGATCGCTTAGCGGCGCGGACTGGAGCTTGGACCCCGGCCCGGGACGCCGAGCTTCGATGGTTGTTCTGGGATCGAATAGGAAAGCCTTGCTCAACCGATCGCGATAGAGGCGGTGAAGAGAATTCGCATTCGGGGCGAGAAAGAGAGAAAGCAAGAACAGTTCGATACCTGTTACAAGGTAGAACCACCCGATTGGGGTTTTGTAGCCGAACCAATGCTGCGAAATATCACTGAGCCAAAGCGGCGCATGATAATACGAGCCGCTCCGGTTCACGTAGTCGGGATCGAGGTCCTTGATCCCCGCGAAACACAGGTACAGATACGCCATCCACAACAAGAACGGGATCGCGGCTCCGGCTATGTAAACCGCCGCCTTTCCGGCCGCGCGGGATGCGAGGGCACCTAAGTTCGGCCTCTCATTACCCTGCCTCAATAGGCGACCGATGTGGCGGCTGAAGAAGGCAACTGCAGCCGAGAATGGCGCCAATAGAGCAGCCAGGCCTTGGAGCCACGTGGCAAAGCTCGCAAGGATTCCGCCCTGACCGTTGGCGGACCTGAAAATGCCATCCAGCACGAGCGGCTGCAGTTCGCAGAACGCAATAACTATTAGAACGATCAGGACTAGCGCGGAGACCAAGGTCCAAGGGGAACCGATTTCAGCGGCCCAACCGCTGATCTCCAACGATCGCCAGAGCGCCCATACCAGCAGCAATAGTACAAATAAATACAGCACAATCAGGCTGAGGCCGAAATGATCGGCGTTGAAGGCTTCGGGAAGGGTGGTGCCGGTCAGCGAAATGTGCAGGCTTTCTGAATCCGGTTTGAAGAAGATTGTGATCGCCGCGAGGACGAGCAACCAAGGCAGAATGAGCAGCGCGTTGGCGAGCAACCCACGCAGATAAATGGCCACGTTGAAGAAGATGTTGATGATTCCCTGCGGGAATAAATAATTAGAATGATTACGGATGTGCTGAACCCCGTAGGGCTCGTCCTGGGTCAGGCTGCTGGTGAACGGAAAGTCACCCTTCGAACGGCTCATCGCCGCAGATAAGGAAGTACCGATGTAGCCTCCGCCCGACACCGTGGAAAGGTAATCGATCTTCTTCAGAACACCGGCCTTGTCGAGCGCTTGCAATGCCCCGAGACAGAAAGATGCGGAGCGAATTCCGCCGCCTGACAACGCAAGGCCGGCGAGACTTGAACTCAATGTTGGCCGCAGGATCGGTTCGCTGCGCGTGTCGCTTTCTTGTGCCGGGGCGAGGGATCCAGGCGGCGACGCCGTTCCGGGATCATGTTCGGAATTCGAGTTAGAATTCGTGCCGGACTCAGGCTCCAGCGCGACCTCGCCTCTGCGGAACCGCCGCCGACGCTGATTGATCGCCTGAACTTCTTCCTTGAAAATTTCGTGAAAGCGATACGTTCTGGTGACCGGCATGGCAGCCCCCACTGCTCTCACCGTTACCAAATTATCGCTCGGTTTAAAATCCTAGATTCCCACGTTACACGCCCAGGCGCCAGCTCAGCTGCGCGATTATTGGCGATACACGAGGAGCTAGGAAGGTTGGTCCAGCTGCTCCAGCTCCTCGATCATCCGTTCGATCACGCCGAGCCCTCCCTGCCAGAACGCGGGATCGCGGGCGTCAAGACCGAAGGGCGCCAGCAGCTCGGAATGGTGTTTGGTGCCGCCGGCCGCGAGCATTTCCAGATAGCGCTCGGCGAAGCCTTCCGCCGCGTTCTCGTAAACGGCGTACAGCGAGTTCACCAGGCAATCGCCGAAGGCATAGGCGTAAACGTAGAACGGGGAGTGCACAAAGTGCGAAATATAGGCCCAGAAGGTCTCGTAACCCGGCTTGAGCTCGATCGCTTCTCCGAGGCTCTCCCGCTGCACCTCGAGCCAGAGCGCGTTGAGACGCTCGACGGTCACCTCCCCGCTACGGCGTTCGGTGTGGACTTTGCGCTCGAACGTGTAGAAGGCGACCTGGCGCACCACTGTGTTGATCATGTCCTCGACCTTGGCGGCGAGCATGGCCTTGCGCTGCTTGCGGTCGGCCTTGGCGAGGAGCTTCTTGAAGGTGAGCATTTCGCCGAAGACGCTCGCGGTCTCGGCGAGGGTGAGCGGGGTCGGCGCCATCAGCGCGCCCTTCGGCGCGGCGAGCACCTGATGCACGCCGTGCCCGAGCTCGTGCGCGAGCGTCATCACGTCGCGTGGTCTGCCCTGATAGTTGAGCAGCACGTAGGGATGTGCCGAAGGCACGGTCGGATGCGAGAACGCGCCGGGCGCCTTGCCTGGGCGCACCGGAGCATCAATCCAGCGGTCCTTGAAGAAGCGCTCCGCGATTGCCGCCATCTTCGGCGAGAACGCGCCATAGGCGTCGAGCACGGTCGCCTGCGCTTCGCTCCAGCCGATCGTGCGGCTCGCAACCGCCGGCAGCGGCGCGTTGCGGTCCCAATGCGGCAGCCGCTTCTTGCCGAACCAGCGCGCCTTGAGCGCATAATAGCGATGTGACAGCCGCGGATAGGCCGCATGCACGGCTTTGACCAAGGCCTGCACCACCTCGGGCTCGACGCGATTCGACACGTGGCGCGCGTCGGCGACGTCGGCAAAGCCCCGCCACCGATCGGAGATTTCCTTGTCCTTGGCGAGGACATTGGTGATCAGTGCGAACGTCCGTTGGTTCTCCCTGAAGGTTTTGGCGAGCGCCTGCGCCGCCGCCTTGCGCGTCGCTGGCCTCGGATCCTGCAGGAGATTGAGCGTTGGCTCGATCGCGAGCGACTTCGAGCCGACCTTGAAACGTAGGCTGGCGATATTCTCGTCGAACAGCCGAGTCCACGCCGAGTAACCTGTCACCGATTTTTCGTGAAAGAGTTGTTCGACGCGATCCTCGAGCTGGTACGGCTTTTCCTTGCGGATGTCTTCGATCCAGGGCCGATAATGGGCCAGCGCGCCGTCTTGCATGGCGGCTTCGAGCTTGGCGTCGTTGAGCCGATTGAGCTCGAGCGTGAAGAACAAGAGATGCGTGGAGGCGGCCGTGACCCGCTCCTGTACGTCGGCGTAGAACTTGGCGCGCGTGGGATCGACCGTGTCGCCGGCGTGGAGGAGTCCCGCATAGGACGTGAGCCGCCCGAGGAGATCGTCGAGCGCCTCATAGCGCTTCACCGCCTCGGCCAACGCCGCGCCGGCCGCGGGCCCCTCGGCGAGCGCCGCCAGCTTGCCTTTGTAGGCCTGCTCGAATGCGAGGCTTTCGGCAGCACCGCGATCGAGATCGCGCTTCACCTGCGGATCATCGAGCGCGGCATAGAGGTCCGCGAGATTCCATTCCGGCAGCGCGCCGAGACGGGGCACGGCAGGAGTTTTGAGTGCTCGATGAGCGGAGGCGCGTTTGGCTCGTGCAGGCATAACAGAGAGCGATTGATCTCAAGACCGCGGCGCCAAACAGCGACCGTGGAACAGGTACCATGGATATGGTGCGATATCGCCGCGGGTCAACGGCCATGAAGCCACAGGGAAAGCCCTAACGAGAGCAAATTGGAACCCGACGTGGCCTAGGCAAGGCGTGAGCTGAGCGTCGCAACCTTAACGATCTGTTAAGCTTGATCGGCGACTGTGCCCCAATTCGGCACAACCTGCATGCAAGATCCGGGCATGAGCGAGCGCATTTTGATTGTCGGGGGCGATGCGGTCGACCGCGAGCGCCCTGAGCGCATGGTGCGCCAGTGCGGCTACGAGCCCGCGCTCGCCGCGGCTGAACCCGCCGCCGATGCCGGTAGCCTTGCGCCGCCCCTGCTCGCTGCCGAAGCAACTACCGCTGCTCCCGCCGGCACCCTCGCGCTGCTTGATGGCAGCGCCCAGATGCGGGCGCTTGAGGATATCGAAGCCGAGGCCATCCGATTCGCCATCACGCATTATGGCGGCCGCATGTCCGAGGTCGCGCGGCGGTTGCGCATCGGGCGCTCCACGCTCTACCGCAAGCTCGATTCGCTGGGCCGCGACGCCCCCATCTCGGACCCAAAAACGCCTGCGTGGTAATCCGGTTACACCCGCCGAGAAAAAGACTGCAGGGCGGGTTGCAAGCAGGTGACGGCGCGCCAAAATTGACCAAATTCCCGCGCAACAAGTTGCTCAAGGCGCGAGTCCAAGCCAGCTTTCGCATTTGGATGGCGCAACTGATCCGAACGCGGGGCCTCGCCCGTAACGAGGGGCCTGCGGAATTGGGAGAACGTCCAAATGAGCGGCCCCCGTTTCGAGCGCCTCTTGGCGAGCACGGCTCTGGCCCTGATCCTTGCGGCACCGATCGGCGCCGTTGCGCAAGAGGCGGGCGCGCCGGCTGGGGCGCCGACGGCGATAGCGCCGGCCGCACAGCACGTCGCGGAAACGGCGGCGCAGGCAGCGGTGAGCGCGCCTGCGGCGCCGCCGAGCGCAACTGCGGCTAACCCCGGCGAAGCTGCAGCCATGGCGGGCGCAGCTGCACTATCGGCGAGCGAGGCCGCGCCGAGCGCAGGCACCGCCGAAACGAGCGAGGCCGCGGCTTCGCCGAAAGATGCTCCCGCGGCGCCGACCAATCCCGCCGTCGCGAGCGAGCAGACGCCCGATCCGCTGGCAGCGCTTGATCCCGCCGATCGAGCGGTGGCAGAAAAGATTCGCGACCTGCTCGCGGCTAAGACCGACAAGATCTTCGCCAACAAGCGCGAGCGCGCCGCGGTCGAGTCGTTTTACCAGGCTCGTCGCCTCGCCCCGGTGTGGCTCGACAGAGGCGTCGAGAATGCGCGTGCTCAGGCTGCGATCGCCCGCCTCAAGGACGCCGACGCCGACGGCCTCGACGTCAGCGACTACAAGATGCCGACCTTTGCCGGCCTGAGCCCGGAGGGCCTCGCTGAGGCGGAGCTCAAGCTCACCCAGACCGTGCTCACCTATGCCCGCCACCTGCAGGCGGGCCGGTTCCCCTACACTCGCGTCAGCAACAACATTGAGTTGCCGCAGGCTCCACCCGATCCGGCCGCGGTGCTCGCCAGGATCGCCGATGCGGCGAACGCCGGCACGGCGCTCGACGATTTCAGCCCCCCGCACGAGGGCTACAAAAAGCTTAAGGCCATGCTCGCGCAGATGCGCGGCAAGGCTCCGGCTGGGAAGGAGATCGCTGAGGGGCCGCTGCTCAAGCTCAATGCCAAGTCGCCCATGGAAGACCCGCGCGTGCCGCTGCTGCGCGAGAAACTCGGGCTTGCGGGCGATGCCTCCGACCTCAAATACGATGCCAAGCTCGTCGAGGCAGTGAAGAAATTCCAGCGCGCCAACGAGCTGCCGGTCACCGGCAACCTCGACTCGAGGACGATCAAGGAGCTCAACGGTCCGCCGCGCGACCGGCAGATCGAAACCGTCGTCTCCAACATGGAGCGCTGGCGCTGGTATCCGCGCGACCTGGGCAACGCCCACGTGATCGTCAATCTGCCGGACTTCTCATTGCACGTGACACACAACGGCGCCCAGGTCTGGAGCACCCGCATCGTCATCGGCAAGCCGGAGATGTCGACGCCGCTGCTCAGCGAGACCATGAAGTACATCACCATCAATCCGACCTGGAATGTGCCGCCGTCGATCGTGCAGAACGAATATCTACCGGCGCTGCAGCAGGATCCGACGGTGCTGGAGCGGACGGGCCTCAAGCTCGTGTACAATCGCGATGGCAGCGTGCACATCTATCAGCCGCCGGGCGAAGCCAACGCGCTCGGTCGCATCCGGTTCAACTTCCCCAATCGCTTCCTGGTCTACCAGCACGACACGCCGGACAAGCACATGTTCGCGCACGATATGCGCGCCTACAGCCACGGCTGCATGCGCGTCCAGGATCCGGCGAAATACGCCGAGGTTCTCTTCAACATCGCGCGTCCGAACGAGAACTGGACGGCGGACAAGATCAAGCGGATGTTCGGCACCGGCGAGCAGGACATCCAACTGCCGGCGCAGATCTGGGTGCTGCTGACTTATCAGAACGCGTTCGTCGACGACGCCGACAAGCTGCAAATTCGCCGCGATATCTACAACATCGACAGCCGCACGCTGGCGGCGATCAAGACCGAGCGCGGCATGATCGAGCCGCCGCAGGAGCGCAAGCGCGACGAGGCGGTGGCGACGAATCAACGGCGTGCCGTCGCGCCGCGCAACGTCTCATTCTTCGAGGCGCTGTTCGGTTTCGGCCGCCCGGTGCAGGCAAGACCAGTGCCGCCGCGCGGCATCACCCGCTGACGAACGCGATTGTATGCGGTCTCTTGCGGCGTTCGTGCGCCGGAGTCTCTGCAGCACGGTTAACGGCGGCAAGTTTTTGCCATAGTCCCCTGTCACGCTCTCCGGCATCGGGGGGGACGGGTGCGCTGATCTCGCGTTAACCCTTCCCTAATGAGTAGTGCGTCAAGCGTCTTCGTCGCGGCGAGCAGCTGCGGCGAGCGACGAAGCTTCTCGCCCGCGGCGCTCGCCGCGGACGGGCGGATGGCGCCATCAAGGGTTGGCACGTGACGGTCAAAGTCGCGCACAGGAATGCATTGTCCTTGCGTTGCGCCCGGGCGGGCTACTGCTGCAGCATCGCCGCGCTTCTCGTCCTTTTCGGAAGCAAGAACCTGCAGAACGCGATCGCCCAAGGCGATACGCGGACGATCTCCTTTCACCACATTCACACCGACGAGGAGCTGACCGTCACCTACAAGGTGAACGGCCGGTACGACGAAGAGGCGCTCAGGAAAATCAACAGCCTGATGCGCGACTGGCGCGAATCGAAATCGATCGCGATAGATCCCCATCTCATCGACCTTCTCTGGGAGGTCCACCGCGAGGTCGGCGCCAAAGAGGCAGTCTGGATCGTCTGCGGATACCGTTCGCCCGAAACCAATTCGATGCTGCGGCGCCGTTCGAACGGCGTCGCCGAGTTCAGCCAGCACATGCTGGGCAAGGCGATCGATTTCTACATCCCAGGCGTGCCGCTCGAGCAATTGCGCGAAGCCGGCCTGCGGGCGGAGCGCGGCGGCGTCGGATTTTACCCTACCTCGGGCGCTCCCTTCGTGCATATGGACACCGGCAGCGTGCGCCATTGGCCGCGCATGCCGGAGGCGCAGCTGGCAAGCGTGATGGCGAAGGGGCAGCTCAGCAGCCAATCGGGCTCGGATAGCGGCCAGCGCAGCCGAATGCCCGGCTTGCTCGCCAGACTCTTCGGCGTCGGCCGCGACCAAGCGGAGGATGCCGCCACTGCGCCCGCGCCGGTCAAAGCCGCCGCAACAACACCTCGCAAGCCGACGCCCGAACCGCGGTCCGAGAAGGCCACGGCTGCTGCGCCGGCCGAGTCGCGCATCGAAAAAGTTGCACGCGTGCCGTTCCCGCTGGCGAAACCCGCCAAGCCAACCGAGCAATCGGCATCCGCGGCTAAACCGGCCCAGACCTACCAGGTCGCCTCTGCCGCTTCCGAGCCTGCTCTCATAGCGGCAACCTACGAAATCACGTCGGCAATGCCGAAATCTGCGGGAGCCCTGCAGCCGGCAAGCCTCATCGCGCGGGCGAGCATCTCGGCGCCGACCGTCTCGGCGAACGACATCATCAGCGAGCGCGGTTATTGGCAGGGGCTGCCAAGCGCTGAGCCCGCGGATACCCCGCCTGTCAGCGCTGCACGCGCGACATCGGCTCCAGCGGCGCGGCGCGCGATCGCTAGCGCCGCTGCGGCCCCGTGGCCAATAGCCGATCGCACCGACAGCGAGCCGATACCGAATGCGCTCGCCTATGCGGCACAGCCCGTTCCGATCGCCGTTGCCCGCACGCTGCCGACCGGCCCGACATTCGCGCGTGCGGCGCCCGCCGCTTCAGCAGAAACAACGGTTGCGGTGAAGCGCAGCGACGATTCGGTTGCGCCATCCAGAGCCATAGCGGCGAGCGTGGTGCGGGTCGGTGATCGCTTCAATGATCCGTGGATGCGCGCTATGATCGTGAGCCCGAGCGCGCAGAACTTCATGAAAACGACCGTGTACGGCGTGCCGGATTTCCGCACGCTCGGTCCCTACCTGCACAAACCAGCCGCGACCATGATGGCAACGTTCTCCGAGGATCCGTATCGCGGCATGACCAGCGAAACGTTCAGCGGCAGCGCCGTTGGCTTTACACGGACCGTCACGTTCGGTCCGCCGCGCACGGCTTCGCTGCGATAGTTCTGCTTCCCGTTACCGGGGGGATCGCTGGGGTGTGGCGCCGCAAGTCGGGGAAAACCCCTGGCTTGCGGCGAACCACATTCTGACAGTGCGGCAGCGCTTATTTCAGCATGCCGAGCGCATGCATGTAGGTCTCGAGAATCGCCTCCTGCTCGCGCCGTTCATCGGCATCCTGTTTGCGCAGCCGCACGATCGTGCGCAGCGCCTTGACGTCGAAGCCACTGGCCTTTGCCTCGGCGTAAACGTCGCGGATATCATCGCCGATTGCTTTCTTCTCTTCCTCCAGCCGCTCGACGCGCTCGACGAAAGCCTTCAGATGGTCTTTCGCAAAGCGGCCGGCCGGCTGTTCCGCAGCGGCGGCAGTGGCCATCGAACCCTCCTCCAGTGACTCAGTACGCGCAAGGTTTCGGGACCGTGAGCGCCAACGTCAAGGCAAGAGGGCTTTCATCCCCGGAGTACACAGGGAGAAATTTAGTGCTTGTGGCCGGCCTTTTCGAATGCGGCCTGCTGGCCCTGGGAGGCCTCTTTCTGGTACTTGGCCCTCCATTCCTCGTACGGCATGCCGTAGATCCTCTCGCGGCTCTCGTCCTTGGACATCGGCACGCCGCGTGCATCGGCAGCGTCCTTCATCCAATTCGATAAGCAATTGCGGCAAAAGCCGGCGAGATTCATCAAGTCGATGTTCAGTACGTCGGTGCGCGCGCGCAAATGCTCGACGAGGCGCCGAAACGCGGCCGCTTCGAGCTCGGTGCGGGTCTTGTCGTCAAGCGTCATCGCTGTGTCCTTTCACCTGCGGTCTTCTCGACCTCCGTGTCATTAAGAATAGGCACGGAGCGGAGCGCTTTCCAGCGCGGGTTGCACCCGAAGAGCGCACAAATAATGCCTATGCCGCGACGCATTCCGCTATCTTGCGAGCAATGACGACGGACCAACTCCGCCGCGGACCAGGGGAGACTTCGGCCAATCGCGGACATCCTGCCGCGCGCGAGCTCGAGCCTTGACCGCACCATCACGCGCCTTTCTCGAAGGGCTGTTCCGCACGGCGGTGGCTGCCGCGCACCCCGAGGGCTGCCTGCGGCCGCATTTGCCCGCGCCGCCCTCCGGACGGCTGCTCGTTCTGGCCGCCGGCAAGGCCGCCGGTTCCATGGCCGAGGTCGCCGAGCGTCATTACGTCGAGGAGCGTGGCATGCCGTCAGGCCGCATCCGCGGTCTCGCAATCACCCGTCTCGGCTACGGCCGCCCGAGCCGCTTCGTTCGCGTCGTCGAGGCCGGACACCCGGTGCCCGACGCGGCCGGTCTTGCCGCGACGGCCGAGGCGCTCGCCTTGGCCGATTCCGCCGGCCGCGATGATCTGGTGCTGGTGCTCGTCTCCGGCGGTGCATCAGCAAACTGGATCGCTCCCGCTGCCGGCCTTTCGCTCGCCGAGAAGCAAGCGGTGACGCGTGCGCTTCTTGCCTCCGGTGCCTCGATCGTCGAGATCAACACCGTTCGCAAGCATCTCTCCCGCATCAAAGGCGGCCGGCTTGCCCAGCGCGCGTCTCCGGCGCCGCTGGTCGCCATCGGCATTTCCGACGTGCCCGGGGATGATCCGGCGGTGATCGGCTCCGGCCCCACCGTGCCCGATCCGAGCACGCTCGCCGATGCTCGTGCCATCGTGGCGCGCTATCGGCTCGAGCTGCCGCCGCCCGTCGCGCAGGCTCTCGCCGATCCGGCAAACGAGACGCCGAAACCTGGTGATCCGGTCTTCGCCGCCACCTCCTTCGAACTGGCGACACGGCCCGTCGAGGTATTCCGCGCCGTGCAAGAGGCGGTGCGCGCTGCCGGGTACGAATGCATCCTGCTCGGCACTGCCATCGAAGGCGAGGCGCGTGATGTCGCCGCCGCGCACGCGCGACTTGCCCGCGATCTCAAGGCCCAGGGACGGCGGGCGGTGATCCTCTCGGGCGGAGAACTGACCATCACCCTGCGCGGCAAAGGCCGCGGGGGTCCCAATCAGGAATATGCGCTGGCGCTGGCGATTGCCCTTGCGCAAATGCCCGGCGTTGCGGCACTGGCCGGCGATACAGACGGCACCGATGGCGGGGGCGGTCTGCCAGACGATCCCGCCGGCGCCTTTATCGATGCGACGACCCTCGTCCGCGCAGGCCGTCTCGGCCTCGATCCG